>WPCJ01109921.1_pt1 | contig 10922 bp, 9 predicted proteins | sample 5399831 | NCBI WGS metagenome assembly WPCJ01 (sample SAMN12869470, study PRJNA574797) | sludge metagenome | isolation source: wastewater treatment of pH10 | place: China:Beijing | collected 2019-05-20 | reverse complement strand
GTTCGGCCGCGCCGCCAGTTTTGCGATGCCGTCGCGCCAGACGGCGGGATCGGCGCCGGTGAGGTCCGGCTTGGCGCCGTGGTCGATGACGACGGGCAGCTCGGTCTCGCGCTCCAGCAGGGTGAGGAGGGCGGGGATCTGCGGCGGCTTCACCAGCGCGTCGAAGACGAGGCCGTGCTCCTTGAGCGCCGCGAAGGCGGGGGCGAGGGCTGGGCGTGCGAGCCAGCCGGGATCGGGAATATCCTGCGCCATGGGGCGTAAGCCGACGAGCAGCGGATCGGTGGCGAGCGCGGCGATGCGGGCGGGGGCGTCCGCCGCCTCGAAATCGGTCCAGCCGACGACACCGGCGATGAAGGGCGTGGCGGCGGCGAGCGCGAGCAGGTGATGCGTCTCGGCTTCGGTCGGGGCGGCCTGGACGAGGATGGTCGAGGCAATGTCGTGCTGGGCGAGCAGGGGTGCGAGATCGGCCGGCTCGAAATCGCGGTAAATCGGCTTCAGCGCCGGCGTCAGCCAGCCATAGCCGCCGCGGGAGAGCCGCCAGAAATGCTGGTGGGAATCGATGCGGGGCAGGCTCGTCACGGGCGGCTCTCGCAGAGGGTCCGGCGGCGGGGTAGGCTGGTGCGGCGACACTATGTGCACGCCAACATGTTAGCTTGCAACCGGCCCGAAAGGAGATTAGCGTCCAGCCCGATCACGGATGCGGGAGGTGATGGTTGCCTCATGTTCCGCGCGCCATCAAAGGCCCGAAACGGGCCGTGTTCAAGTCCTGGGGAGGACGCCGATGACCGATAGCATTCTCAAGCCGACCCGCCGTGTCCTGCTGGCGGGCGGCGCCGCCGCGATCGCCTCGCCCTTCGTACTGCGCAAGGCCCAGGCGCAAGCGGCGTTCGACTGGAAGAAATTCTCCGGCCAGACGATCGACGTGCTGCTGGTGAAGAATCCGCGCTCCGACCTGATGCAGGCGGCTGAGAAGGAGTTCACCGAGCTCACCGGCATCAAGGTCTCGGCCGAGCAGGTGCCGGAGCAGCAGCAGCGCCAGAAGGCGGTGATCGAGTTCGCCTCGGGCAAGCCGAGCTTCGACGTCAGCGGCATCTCCCTGCATGTGCAGAAGCGCATGGCGGCCAAGGGCAAGTGGTTCGAAAACCTCGAGCCCTTCATCAAGAACCCGTCGCTGACCGCGCCCGATTTCGATTTCGCCGATTTCGGCGCCGGCCCGGTCGCCTATGCGCGACAGGCCGACGGATCGCTCGACACGATCCCGTTCTTCGTCGACTACTGGATGATCTACTACAACAAGGAACTCTTCGACGCGAAGGGCGTGGCCTATCCGAAGACGATGGAGGAGATCTTCACCGTCGCGCAGAAGCTGCATGATCCCGCGAAGGGCGTCGCCGGCTTCGTCTCGCGCGGGCTGAAGAACGCGAACATTCCGGTCTGGACCTCGCTGATGCTCGGCCAGGGCATGGAGACGGTCTCGCCCGAGGGCAAGCTGCTGACCGATACGCCGGAAGCCGTCTGGGCGGGTGAGCTCTACAGGAAGCTCAACAAGGAGACCGGCCCGGTCGGGCAGGTCGGCTTCAACTGGAACGAGTGCCAGACGACGTTCATGCAGGGGCGGGCCGCGATGTGGCTCGACGGCATCGGCTTCGCCACGCCGCTGGAGGACCCGACCAAGTCGCGCATCGTCGGCAAGGTCGGCTATGGCGTGACGCCGCCGGGGCCGAAGGCGCACCATGCCGGCATGTTCGCCGACGGCATGGGCATCTCGCGCGGCTCCTCCAAGAAGGAGGCGGCCTGGCTCTATCTCCAGTTCATGACCAACAAGAAGAACCAGATCGCCATGCTCAAGGCCGGCGCCGGCGCGCCCGGCCGCTCCTCGGCCTATCTCGACACCGAGACGATCGCGCAGTCGAAAGTCGGCAAGCAGTATTTCGACTGCCTGCTGGCCTCGGCCAAGATCGCTCGCGCCGGCCTGCCGCAGATCGTGCCGGTGACCGAGTTCCGCGACGTGTTCGGCGTGGCGCTGACCAATGCGATCGGCGGCGCGGATGTCGCGGCCGAGTTGAAGAAGGCGACCGAGACCTTCGCGCCGGTGCTCGCCAAGAGCGAGCAGGGCTGAAGGCAACCAGCGTCATGGCCGGGCCTGACCCGGCCATCTCGTGACCAGTAGGCTCTCTTTCAAGAGATGCTCGGGGCAAGCCCGAGCATGACGGTTCCAGACGCATGACCAGCACGTCCCTGCCAGCCAGCATGCCGAGTACGACACGAGCGAGCGCGGCCGTGGCCTCGGCGGATTTCACGCCGCGCTACTGGCTGTTCTCGCTGCCGGCGGTGCTGGTGATCGCAGCGGTGATCGTGTTCCCCTGGCTGTTCACTCTCTACATGTCCGGGCAGGATTGGAAGATCGGCGGCGGGGTGGAGTTCGTCGGCCTCGGCAATTTCGCCGAGCTGATGAAGGATCAGCGCTTCATCGAGTCGATGGGGCATACGCTTTATTTCACCGTGCTTGCGGTGGTGCTGCCGATCGTGTTCGGCACGGCGGCGGCGCTGGTCTTCCATCGCGAGTTTCCGATGCGGGGGGTGCTGCGGACGATCTTCGTCATGCCGATGATGGCGACGCCGGTCGCGGTCGCGCTGGTCTGGACGATGATGTTCCATCCGCAGCTCGGCGTGCTCAATTATCTGCTCTCGCTCGTCGGCATCGGGCCGTCCGGCTGGGTCTACGAGCCCTCGACGGTGATCCCGACACTGGTCATGGTCGAGGTTTGGCACTGGACGCCGCTGGTCATGCTGATCGTGCTCGGCGGGTTGGCGGGGCTGCCGCGAGAGCCTTACGAGTCCGCGCTGATCGACGGCGCCAATGACTGGCACATGTTCCGCCACATCACGCTGCCGCTGGTCTGGCCCTTCATCATGGTGGCGATCGTGATCCGCACCATCGATGCGCTCAAGGCCTTCGACACGATCTTCGTGATCACGCAGGGCGGACCGGGTACCGCGTCGGAGACGCTGAACATCTTCCTCTATCTGCAGGCCTTCCAGTTCTACAAGATCGGCTACGCTTCCGCCGTCGTGGTGATCTTCTTCGTCATCATCATCATGCTCTCGCTGCTTCTGCTCTATGCGCGGCAGAAGTCGAAGTGGAACGCGTGATGAACCGCACGCTCGAGAAAATCGGCTTCTGGGCCTCGGTCTTCGTGCTGGTCTCGCCGGCGGTGCTGGTCTTCCTCTGGATGATCTCGCTGTCGCTCAAGAACGAGCTCGACAACACCGCCTTCCCGCCGGTCTTCATCCCGAACCCGCCGACGCTGAAGAACTATGCCGACGTCTTCGCGCAGAATAATTTCGGGCTCTATCTCTGGAACTCGATCCTGGTCACGGGCGGGGCGGTGCTGCTCGGCCTGCTGGTCGGCGTGCCCGCCGGCTACGGCATCGCGCGCGGCAAGGCGCATAAGTTCGCGGTGCTGATCCTGGTCGCGCGGATGACGCCGGCCCTGTCCTACCTGATCCCCCTGTTCCTGCTGTTCCAGATCACAGGATTGGTCGGCTCCATTACGGCGCTGGTCATCACCCATCTCGTCATCACCATCCCGATCATCGTCTGGATCATGATCGGGTATTTCGAGAATGTGCCGATGGAGCTGGAGGATGCCTCGCGCATCGACGGCGCCACGACCTGGCAGGCTTTCCGTCATGTCGCGCTGCCGCTGGCGAAGCCCGGCATCGTCGTAGGCGGCATTCTCGCCTTCATATTCTCGTGGAACAACTTCATCTTCTCGGTGGTGCTCGGCGGCAAGGCGAGCCGGACGCTGCCCTCGGCCGTCTACAACTCGCTGACCTTCGAGCAGATCTCCTGGGGGCCGCTCGCTGCGGCTGCGCTCCTGGTGACGCTGCCCGTGCTTCTCGTCACCGTCATCGCCCAGCGCCAGATCGTCGCCGGCTTGTCCGCCGGAGGCCTCAAGGACGGCTAGCGAAAGCCTAGAGAGCCGTCCGAAGGGCGGTTCTGTCTTCAAGCCAACATGTCAGTCACGACTCAGCTCCGAAAGTCCTGTCCATGGCCATCGAAAAGACCCGCTTCGGCCTCTCCTGTGCGATCACCACCCCGATGCGGGAGGGTGGAAGCGTCGACCTGCCGCGCCTCGTCCACCACGCCCGGCATGTGCTGGCGGAGGGCTGCGATTCCGTCACGCTGTTCGGCACGACGGGCGAGGGCGCGGCGCTGGGGCTGCCGGCGCGTACCGCGATGATGGGAGCGCTGATCGGGGCGGGCGTCGATCCCGCCACGCAGATCTATGCCGGCATCGCGGCCGCCTCGATGCATGAGGCGGTGGAGCAGGCACGCATCGCGCTCGATGCCGGGGCAAAGGGGTTGCTGGTCGCGCCGCCCTTCTACTTCAAGGGCGTCAGCGACGAGGGGCTCTATGTCTGGTTTTCGCAGTTTTTCGAGAAGCTCGGCGCCTCGGCCCGCAATGTCGTCGTCTACCATATCCCCTCGGTGACGGCCGTCGATATCAGCGTCGGGCTGGTGCAGCGATTGAAGACCGTGTTCCCGGGTCTCGTCATCGGCGTCAAGGATTCCTCGGGCAGCTACGCCAATACCGAGGCGCTGCTGAAGGCGCATGGCGAACTCGCGATCCTGGTCGGCGACGAGCGCCAGCTCGCCAAGGCGGTGCGCAACGGCGCGCAAGGCACGATCTGCGGTCTCGCCAACCTGGTGCCGGGCCTGCTGCGCCCCATGGTCTATGAGGGCAAGGACAGCCCGGTCGTGAACGCGCTGGTCGACGAGATCTGCTCGCATCCGGTGCTGGCGGCGGTGAAAGCGCTGGTCGGGCACATTCACGGCGATTCCGGCTATGGCGCGATGCGGCCGCCGCTGGAAGCCCTGGACGCGGCCACCCGCAAGCGGCTCTTTGCGACCTTCGATTCGATCAAGCAGGCCAAGGCTGCCTGAGAGGAATGCCGGAAGGAGGGATCGTGAGCGAGCCGGAGCAGGAACCGCGCGAGGGCGAACCGCTGAAGCTGAGGGAGCGCGCCTATGCCTCCTTCACCGAACGACTGCTGGCGCGCGAGATCAAGCCCGGGCAGTTCGTGACCCAGCGCGAACTTGTGGCGATGACCGGCTTTCCGCTCGGCGCCATCCGCGAACTGATTCCGCGACTGGAAGCGGAAGGGCTGATCAAGACCGTGCCGCAACGTGGCATGCAGGTCGCCCATGTCGATCTCAACCTGATCCGCAACGCCTTCCAGTTCCGGCTCTTCCTGGAGAAGGAGGCGACGGCGCTCTACACGCGGAACGCGACGGACGACGAGATCGCCGAGCAGCGTACCCGCCACGAGGCGATCATCGCGCGGGCCGAGGCCGGGGGCGACGAGCGTCTGATCGAGGATGCCGAGGATACCGACCGCCTGATGCACGAGGCGATCATCGACCATCTCGACAACGACATCGTCAGCCAGGCGTTTCGCGTGACCTGGCTGAAGATCAGGCTGATCCGACAATACGAGACGCGCATCCAGAACCACATCCTGGTGCCGGTGATGCAGGACCACCTCAAGATCATCGCCGCGATCGAGAGCCGCGACCCGGAGCGCGCCGCGGACGAAATGAGCATTCATATCGGGAACGCCCGCGCGCGGGCGATGCAGTACTGACGATTGCGATCGTCACGGGCAGCGGAAGGGGCGGGCTGACCAGCCCGGGAGTTTGGAAACGCCGCCTTCGCGGCTTCATTCTCAACCAGAGCCAATGAACGCCGTCTGCTTGGCGGCCTGGCCGCCGATCGACGTGACGGGCGTGGTGATCGGGGCGCTACCCGCCTTCGGGCTCGCCGCCATCATCGAGATAGCGGCTCACCGGTATGACGATCTCCCCGTCCAGCGTGCCGATCGCCGCCTCGTCCCTGTCCTTGTAGGGAATCGCGCGCAGGACATGGCGGATGGCGTTGAGCCGGGCGCGGAGCTTGTCGTTGCTGCGCACGATGTACCAGGGTGCGTCCTCGGCGGAGGTGCGCGCCAGCATCTCGTCGAAGGCGCGCGAGTAATCGTCGAAGCGCGGAATCGCTTCGAAATCGATCGGCGAGAGTTTCCAGCGCTTGAGGGGATCGTGCCAGCGGGCGTGCAGGCGAGTCATCTGCATCTCGCGCCCGATGGTCAGAAAGAGCTTGATCAGGCGGATGCCGTCGCGGGCGAGCATACCCTCGAAGGCAGGCGCCTCATGCAGGAAATGCTCGGTCTGCTCGGGGGTGCAGAAGCCCATGACGCGCTCGACGCCGGCGCGGTTGTACCAGGAGCGATCGAAGAACACGATCTCGCCGGCAGCCGGCATCTCCGCTGCGTAGCGCTGCAGATACCACTGGCCCTTCTCGGTGTCGGATGGCTTCGACAGGGCGACGATGCGGGCCTGGCGCGGATTGAGATGCTGGGTGAAGCGGGCGATCGTGCCGCCCTTGCCGGCGCCGTCGCGACCTTCGAAAACGATGACGATGCGTTCGCCATGCTTTGCGGTCCAACGCGCCAGCTTCTGCAGTTCGATCTGCAGCGGCTCCATCTCGCGGTTGTAGCGCTTCCGCTTCATCCGCTTGCCATAGGGGTAGTTCCCGCTGTGATAGGCGGCGTCGATGATCGCTTCCGGCAGGCTGTCGGCCTCGATGTCGAAGCCTTTCGGCTTGCCGGATTTGGTGCGGGCTTTGGCCGGCTTGGCGTGATCTTCCGACTGCACGACAATTGTTTCCTTCACGTTCGCACCCGAGGATTTCTTCGTCATCGGCAGGTTCCCTTTCACGGGCAGCCTAGCCGGCTAGAGCATTTTCGCAATTCTCAGAATCGCGGACGTGCCCTAGCTCTCTGTTTTGTCGCATTTTCTTCATGCGAACCGGTGTCCGCTCCGCTCGAACATGCTCCGGGCCACGGAAGGGAATTGACGCCCGCCGCGCTTCCGCTCAGGAAGAGGCCCGTCGGCATCCGCCGTCTGTCTCCGGGCTTTCCATGGTCTATCTTGCCCCTTCCAACGCCGCGCTCGTGCGGGATGTGATCGAGGCGATCGGTGCGCCCGCGGTGCTGCTCGACGGGCAGGGGGTGGCGCAGGCGCTGAGCCCGGCCATGCACGCGCTGATTCCGGGACTGGCGGCCGGCAAGCTCCTGGCGCTGGTACTGCGCGATCCCGATCTCAACGATGCGATCGAGCAGGTGGCGATCGAGGGCGGCGCCAAGACGATTGAACTCGTCGAGCGCGTGCCGGTCGAGCGCACCTTCCGCATCCATATCGCCGCGCTCCGCGACAGCGGCCTGCGCCACGCGACGCTGCTGACCTTCCAGGACCTGAGCGAGCAGCGCGTGATCGAGCGCATGCGCGTCGATTTCGTCGCCAATGCCAGCCATGAACTGCGCACGCCTTTGGCCTCGCTGCTCGGCTTCGTCGAGACCCTGCAGGGTCCGGCACGGAATGACGAGCGCGCGCGCGAGCGCTTCCTCGGCATCATGCGCGAGCAGGGCCTGCGGATGGCACGGCTGGTCGACGACCTGCTCTCGCTGTCGCGGATCGAACAGCGCGCCCATGTCGCGCCGGATACGCCGGTCGATCTCGCCGGCATCGCCCGTGAAATCGTGGATTCGCTGACGCTGATGGCCCGCGAACGTAACGTCACGCTGGCGTTGAAGACGCCGCGCGAGGCGCTGCGGGTACCGGGCGACCGCGACGAATTGCTGCGGCTGATGGAGAATCTCGTCGAGAACGCGATCAAATACGGCAAGCCGGGAGGCGAGGTCGCGATCACCGTCGATGCCGGCGAGAGCGAGGCGAGCTTCAGCGTGCGTGACGACGGGCCGGGCATCGCGCCGGAGCATCTGCCGCGCCTCACCGAGCGCTTCTACCGGATCGACACGGCGGCGAGCCGGGAGACCGGGGGCACGGGGCTGGGGCTGGCCATCGTCAAGCATATCGTGCTGCGCCATCGCGGACGGCTCACGATCGAGAGCAAGACGGGCGAGGGCGCGACCTTCAGGGCGATCCTGCCGCGTTTCGAGGCAGGGCGGGCCGCCGGCTAGTCCGGGCACGCAGGACATTCGTGACAGCTTTCATGACGAACTGTCATTTGGCTGTCATACAGAAGGTGTTCTGACAGGGCCGCTGCATATAGCGACCAGATGAGGACATCTCACATGCGCAAGATTCTCGTTCTCGCGGCTGTTGCCGCCGGGATCGCCGGTTCCGCCCAGGCTGCCGACATCACCGGTGCCGGCGCGACCTTCCCTTTCCCGATCTATGCAAAGTGGGCCGAAGCCTACAAGAAGGAGGCGGGTACCGGCCTGAACTACCAGTCGATCGGCTCGGGTGGCGGCATCCGCCAGATCAAGGCCAAGACCGTCGCCTTCGGCGCCACCGACGCCCCGCTCAAGGGCGAGGACCTGACCAAGGACGGCCTGATCCAGTTCCCGACCGTGATGGGCGGCGTCGTGCCGGCCGTGAACATCGCCGGCGTCGAGCCGGGCAAGCTCAAGCTCTCGGGCGAGATCATCGCCCAGATCTACATGGGCGACATCAAGAAGTGGAACGATCCGAAGATCGTCGCGCTCAATGCCGGCGTCACCCTGCCTGACGCCAACATCAACCCGGTCTACCGTTCTGACGGCTCGGGCACGACCTTCGTGTTCACCGATTATCTCTCCAAGGTCTCGGCCGACTGGAAGTCGAAGCTCGGCACCAATACCGCCGTGCAGTGGCCGGTCGGCATCGGCGGCAAGGGCAATGAGGGCGTCTCCGCCTCGGTCAAGCAGGTCGCCAATTCGATCGGCTATGTCGAGTACGCCTATGCCAAGCAGAACAAGCTCTCGCACGCCCTGGTGAAGAACGCCGACGGCAATTTCCCGGCGCCGGAAGAGAAGGCCTTCCAGGCCGCCGCCGCCAACGCCAACTGGCAGGAGCAGCCCGGCTTCGGCATCTCGCTGAACAACCAGAAGGGCGCGGACGCCTGGCCGATTACCTCGGCGACCTTCATCCTGGTCCATGCCAAGCCGGAGAAGCCGGAAGAGGTGCAGGCCGCGCTGAAGTTCTTCGACTGGGCCTACAAGAGCGGCGACAAGCTGGCGAGCGACCTCGACTATGTCGCTCTGCCGTCGAACGTGAAAGACCAGGTCCGCAACGCCTGGAAGGGCGTGACCGACAATTCCGGCAAGCCGATCTTCTGATCGCTGCTGCCGACAAGGACGAGGCGGGTTTCGATCCGCCTCGTCGCATTCTTCGAGCCCTCATCCCGAGGAGCCCTTTTCGGGAGCTCTTCGGGATGAGGGCTGAGGTTGACGGGCCGGGTGACCGGCAGCAGGCAGCCTCTGCCACGCCACCGGAGCCTTCGCGGATGACCGCAGCAACCGACATGACGAGCATTCCCGGCGCGAGGCCGATCGCGCGGAAGACGCCGAAGGCGACCTTCGATCTCGTTTTCCGAAATGCCAGCTTCGCTGCCGCGCTGCTGGTGCTGGTGCTGCTCGCCGCGATCATGGCCTCGATGGTCATCGGCGGCTGGCCGGCCTTCCGCGAATTCGGGCTCGGCTTCATCACCTCCAGCGTCTGGGACACCCAGAACGAGCAATACGGCGCCTGGCCGGCGATCGTCGGCACGCTCTCGACCGCTTTGATCGCGCTGGTGATCGGCGTTCCGCTCTCGCTGGGCATCGCGGTCTACCTGACCCAGCTTGCGCCGGCCTGGTTCAAGAAGCCGGTCGCGACCGCGATCGAGCTGCTCGCCGCCGTGCCATCGATCATCTACGGCATGTGGGGCCTGTTCGTCTTCGTACCGCTGTTCGCCGCCTATGTGCAGATCCCGCTCTCGAACATCGTCGAGGGCATGCCGATCGTCGGCACGGTGCTCTACTCCCGCTCACCCTCGGGGCTTGGCATCTTCACCGCCGGCATCATCCTCGCCTTCATGATCGTGCCGTTCATCGCCTCGATCACCCGCGACATGCTGGAGCAGATTCCTTCGGTGCTGCGCGAGAGCGCCTATGGGATCGGCGCGACGACCTGGGAGGTCGTCCGCCACGTCCTGGTGCCGCAGGCCGGCGTCTCGATCATCGGCGCGATCATGCTGGGTCTCGGCCGTGCGCTCGGCGAGACGATGGCCGTCACCTTCGTCGTCGGCAATGCCAACCGGCTTTCGGCCTCGATCCTCGACCCCGGCTCGACCATCGCCTCGCGCATCGCCAACGAATTCAACGAGGCGCTGGGCCTCCAGCTCAACGCGCTGATCGCGCTGGGCTGCATCCTGTTCTTCGTCACCTTCGTCGTCCTCGTCATCGCGCGGCTGCTGGTCGCCCGCGTCAAGCGCTACTGAGGCTGCCTCCATGACCATGACGACCACGCCCCGCGAACTCCCGCATGCCCCCTGGGGGCGCGTGCGCCAGTCGCGCCGCACCGCCGACCGGATGATGAAGATCACTGCCGCCGGCTTCACCTTCATCGCCATCTTCGTGCTGTTCTGGATCCTCGGCATGCTCGTGGTGAAGGGCATCGGCGGCCTTTCGCTCGCGACCTTCACCGCGGTCACGCCCGGCCCCGGCACGGAAGGCGGCGGCCTCGCCAACGCCATCGTCGGCTCCTTCGTGCTGACCTTCCTCGGCATCGCCATTGCCACGCCGATCGGCGTGCTGGCCGGAACCTGGCTCGCGGAATATGGCCGCGGCTCCAAGCTCGCGAACATCATCCGCTTCATCAACGACATCCTGCTCTCGGCACCGTCGATTCTGATCGGCCTGTTCGTCTATGTCATCCTGGTCGAGCCGTTCCGCGGCTATTCCGGCTGGGCGGGCGGTGTCGCGCTCGGCATCATCGCGATCCCGGTCATCGTGCGCACCACCGAGGACATGCTCAGCCTCGTGCCCGGCCCGCTGCGCGAGGCAGGCTCGGCGCTCGGCGCGCCGCCTTCCGTCGT
>WPCJ01222592.1_pt1 | contig 10923 bp, 8 predicted proteins | sample 5399831 | NCBI WGS metagenome assembly WPCJ01 (sample SAMN12869470, study PRJNA574797) | sludge metagenome | isolation source: wastewater treatment of pH10 | place: China:Beijing | collected 2019-05-20 | reverse complement strand
AGGTAATACTGCTGATAAGGTCAGAGGGAGAGCTACACATATCATTAATAAAATAGACTTTGATATTCATATTATTGGGGTTCGAGCTCCAAGAAGTCGGCCCGCTGGTACAAAAACGAACAAACCCTAAAATTACAATGAAGTAATTCGCAATAAATTGTAAAAGAGGTATTCGTGTGTAGTTTTTTGTGATAATAAAAGCGTTCGATCTCAATTAAACCCAATTTTTTGGCTCAAATATGCAAGAAACAGGAAAATCTAAAACTATCTACTAAGCAGATGATTATGAAATAAAAAGCCCCAACTGGAGTTGAGGCTTGAAAGTGAACTTACTGGTACGAAACTCGAACTCTTAGCAGGAAGATTAATAGTTATTAAACGTACTGAAAGATTATTTATCGTGGTGGATAATGAAAAGGTGTCTGCCGAAACCAAAGCCTACAAAAAGATACCGCAGATACTATCCTTTACCGATGAACAAGGCAACGACAATATGAAGCAGGTCATCGAAGCCAATTACAGGCAGGTCAAAGCGGATGTAGTGCTTATTGTGGAAAGCGAAATGGAACGTATCAAGAATGACCCCGATTTACAGCACTTGATACAGGAGGGATAATATTGAATTTTTAAATCATTTATTTTGAAATATTTTAAATTACAGCGTCTTATAAAAGAGAGCAGACTTTTTTATTAATTTTGTTAAGTGAAAAAAATGTTTTCAATATTATTATTGTCTGTGTATTTAATTTCGACAACTGAATTAGGTCAGTTATTGAAGTTTCCTATACTTATAGAGCATTATTTCGATCACAAAGAAAAAAATCCGGAGGTTACTGTTTTGCAATTTTTGGAAGTTCATTACGCCGGGAACCATCTGGAAAACCATCCACACGATGACGATTATGAACAAGACAAACAATTACCGTTTATCGTACATATCAATGTTTTGAATATCAGTTTTGTACTTGCCCCCCCTTTTAGTTTTGATATAGAAACCAAAAAACTTGTAGGCAAAGAACCCAAAACCTTGCCTTTGGACGATACATTTTCTGATAACAATTACCTTTCTGCCATCTGGAAACCTCCGAAATTCTGTTAATCTTTTTTGATTTCCACGATGAATCCTTTCATCGTGCATTTGCTGTTTGATAATACTTTCATTCGGGCAGTCTGTGTATTTTGTGTCCGCCTGTAGGATTGATTATGTATTGGAAACGTCAAATCTCTTTATTTATCATTTACGATTAACAGAATAAATTATGCTTACAAAAATCATTGAGTTTTCTGTAAAGAACAAACTCATTATAGCATTATTGGTTCTTGGTTTAATCGGCATTGGCTCTTATCAGGTAAGCAAATTACCGATTGATGCTGTGCCGGACATTACCAATAATCAGGTGCAGGTTATTACAATCGCTCCGTCTTTTGGGGCAACCGATATCGAACGTCTGGTTACTTTCCCAATTGAACAGGCGAACTCCAATATTTCCGGACTCAAAGAAATCCGCAGTTTCTCCCGTTTCGGATTGTCCTTGGTTACCATTGTTTTTGATGATGGTATTGATGTGTATTGGGCAAGACAACAAGTGGCAGAGCGGCTGCAACAGGTTCAGAATGAAATTCCGCAAGGTATCGGAACACCGCAATTAGGGCCGATTTCTACCGGTTTGGGCGAAATCTATCAATATGTCGTTCGTCCTAAAAAAGGTTTTGAACAAAAATACGACGTTACGGAACTCCGTACCATTCAGGATTGGATTGTGCGTCGACAGCTACTTCAGGTCAAAGGCGTAGCGGAAGTCAGCAGTTTTGGCGGTAAATTGAAGCAATACGAGATTGCCGTGAATCCCAACCGACTCAATGCTTATGGCATTACCATCAATGATGTTTTTGATGCACTGAATGCCAATAATCAGAACACCGGCGGTGCTTATATCGAAAAAGGGCCAACTGTTCTCTACATCCGGAGCGAAGGTTTGGTGGGCAATATTGAGGATATTCAAAACATTTCCATTACAAACAAAAATAATGATGTACCATTGTTTATCCGCGATGTAGCCGATGTAAAAATTGGCTATGCCACCCGTTACGGAGCGATGACCTATAACGATCAGGGCGAAGTTTCCGGTGCGGTGGTAATGATGCTGAAAGGTGCCAACAGCAGTCAGGTCATCAAAGATGTAAAAGCCAAAGTGGCTCAAATCCAGAAAACCCTGCCCGAAGGCGTGGTGATAGAACCCTTTCTTGACCGTACCAAAATGGTGAATAACGCCATCAGCACGGTTGAGAGAAACCTTCTGGAAGGTGCTTTAATCGTGGTATTTGTCCTCGTTTTATTTCTCGGAAATTTCAGAGCCGGTTTACTCGTGGCTTCGGTGATTCCACTGGCAATGCTTTTTGCCATTTGTATGATGAACCTTTTCGGGGTGAGCGGCAATCTGATGAGTTTGGGTGCACTGGATTTTGGATTAATCATCGACGGAGCGGTCATTATTGTAGAAGCCGTCCTGCATCAGTTATCCCTCAATCCTAAGTTCAAGAGCCTGCTGAAAATTCCGTCCAATGATATGGATAGTGTAGTTACAGAATCTGCCGGAAGAATGATGAACAGTGCAGTTTTCGGACAAATTATCATCTTCATTGTGTACATTCCGATCCTAACATTGCAAGGGATTGAAGGGAAAATGTTCCGCCCGATGGCAGAAACGGTGGCGTTTGCATTATTAGGTGCATTTCTGCTTTCCCTAACCTACATTCCGATGATGAGTTCGGTTTTGTTGAAGAAAAGAAGTTTAAAACCTTCGTGGTCGGACAGGGTAATGAAGAAAGTAGAAGCGCTTTATTTGAAAACCTTGCTGAAAGTTTTACGCATTCCGAAAACCATTTTTACCATAATCGGGATATTGTTCATCACGGCAATAATTCTGCTAAGCAGAATGGGCGGCGAATTTATTCCGTCTTTGGAAGAAGGTGATTTTGCGGTGGATACCCGCGTTTTACCGGGCAGCAACCTTACCACCACGATTGAAAGTACGCAAAAAGCAGCCCATATCTTAAAAACCCGTTTCCCCGAAGTGGAAAAAGTGGTCACCAAGATAGGAAGTGGAGAAGTGCCTACCGATCCGATGCCAATGGATGCTTCGGATATGATGGTCATTCTGAAAGACAAAAAAGAATGGACTTCCGCCAAAACGTTTCCCGAATTATCAGAAAAAATGAGCAAAGCACTGGAAGATGTGCCCGGTATTACAGTTGGTTTTCAGTATCCGGTAGCGATGCGTTTTAATGAACTGATGACCGGTGCAAGACAGGATGTGGTCATCAAAATCTTTGGCGATAATCTGGATTCTTTGGTTCAAAATGCCAACCAACTCGGTAAAATCATTGAAACGGTAAAAGGTACACAAAACCTTTATATAGAACCGGTTTCCGGGCTTCCGCAGGTGGTGGTAAAATACAATCGTCCCCTGATTGCTCAGTATCATCTTTCTGTTGCAGATGTCAATCGGGTGATTAATACCGCTTTTGCCGGACAGAGTACAGGTTTGTTTTTTGAAGGCGAAAAACGCTTTGATATGGTAATACGCCTGAATGCCAGTGACCGAAAAAACATCAATGATATTCAAAATCTATTGGTTCCAACACCTGCAGGCAATCAGATCCCGCTCAATCAGCTGGCAACCGTAGATGTGGTGGAAGGTCCCAATCAAATTCAACGTGAAAATGCACAACGCCGTATTGTCGTCGGCTTCAACATCAAAGACCGTGATGTGCAAAGCATTGTGGAAGAATTGCAGGGTAAAGTGGACAAACAGATTAAACTTCCGGCCGGCTATTCTATTACGTATGGCGGTTCTTTTGAAAATCTGAACAACGCCAAACAACGGTTGATGATTGCCGTTCCGCTGGCATTGGCATTGATATTTGTCCTGTTGTTTATGGCGTTCAAGTCGATTAAAGAAAGTCTTCTGATTTACAGCGCCATTCCGTTGTCGGTCATCGGAGGTGTATTTATGTTGAATTTACGCGGAATGCCTTTCAGCATCAGTGCTGCCGTTGGTTTTATCGCTCTTTTTGGCGTAGCGGTTTTGAACGGTATTGTATTGATTTCAGAATTTAACCGACTACATAAAAACGGCATTAGAAATATCGTCAGAATTGTGATTGATGGCGGCGAAAGCCGATTGCGTCCGGTGTTGATGACCGCAGCCGTTGCCTCCCTCGGCTTTATCCCGATGGCAATAAGCACAGGTGCTGGAGCAGAAGTGCAGCGACCTTTGGCGACCGTGGTAATTGGCGGACTGATATTGGCCACTTTGCTCACCCTTTTTGTCCTACCGCTTTTATATGTCAATATCGAAAATGGATTTAAAATGAAAAAACCAAAATCCAAACATGTCGCCTCTGTTCTGTTGATTTTTATGCTGTTTTCAGGAATAAAAATGAAGGCACAAACCATAATTTCTTTAGATGAAGCCGTGCAAACAGCGTTGCAAAACAATCGCAACCTGAAAAATGAAAAACTGCGTTCGGATTATGCCAAAGCATTGATTAAAACTTCTAATGCCGATATTCCGCAAACCGCAGTTACAGCAGATTACGGACAAATAAATAGTCCATACAACGATATGAAATTCGGGATTTCGCAGAGCATCGCTTTTCCGACTGTGTATCAGAAACAGAAAAATTTGCATTACGAAGAATGGAAAAAAAGCCAGTTGAATGTTTCGCTTAAAGAATTTGAACTGAAAAAAGCCGTCAGCAAAAGTTATTTCCAGATGGTGTATTGGAAAGATAAGGAAAAATTGCTGAATGAAACGTTGCAACTGTACACCCAATTTTTAGACAAAGCCAGTTTGCGTTTAAAAGCAGGAGAAAGCAATATTCTGGAAAAATCAACGGCTTCCAACCAAAAATCGGCGATTGAGATTCAGTTGAAACAAGTGCAGCAGGAAATAAAAACCTTGCAGTTGCAGTTCAGTTGGTTGCTCAATTCCGAAACGGAATATCTTCCTTTGGAAAATTCCAGACCGGTTCTTTTGCTTCAGGAAAATGCTTCGCATCCCTTGTTACATGTATTGGAACAGCAAAAAACGGTTGCCGGCAAACAAACCGAAGTGGAAAAATCCAGACTTCTTCCGGGTTTGCAAATCGGTTATAATCTCAATTCGTTCAAAGGTATGGGACCTGATGATAAACTGTATTCTGCTACACCACAGTTTCATTCGGTGATGGTAGGTGTTGGCATTCCAATATTTTCAGGCGGACAAAAGGCAAGAATTCACGCTTCTAAAGTGGCGGAAAGCATTGCGGAAAACGATTGGCATAATACTGAATTTGCATTTGAGATAAAACAGCAACAGCTCAAGAAAATGTATCAAACGAATCTCGAAATAATCAACCGTTACGAAACTGATGAACTGAAAAATGCAGACATCATTACCAAAACAGCACAGCAACAATTCATTAACGGAGAAATCAATTATCTGGAATTTGTAATGCTCGTCAATCAGGCAGTTTTGCTCAAAAGCAATTATGCAGATGCCCTATTGAAACTAAACGAAAGCGTTGTTGAACTGAATTATATCACGCTTCAGTAGTTGATGAAGAGGATATTTTAAACAGTAAACAGAATTTTTCAAATCAATATATAATTAGACAAGAAAATGAAAATATTAAAATTATACGGTTCTTATTTTTTGGTCTTGATAGTACTGCTTTCCGCAGTTCAATGTCAACAAAAACAAGAAACCACCGCCACCAAAACTGCAAATCCGAAAGACGAAAACACGGTTATTTTCACCGATGCACAGTTACACAATACCCCCATTGAAACCGCGGAACTGTCGATGCAGCATATTTCCACCGTATTGAAACTCAACGGTAAAATTGATGTACCACCGCAAAATCTGGTTTCCGTAAGTACACCGCTGGGCGGCTATCTGAAAAGCACCCGCCTTTTGCCAGGAATGAAAGTAGTTAAAGCTCAGGTAATTGCCGTTATTGAAAATCCGCAGTTTGTACAGTTGCAGCAGGATTATCTGATGGCAAAATCCAAATACCACTTTGCCCAACTGGATTATAACCGACAAAATAAGCTCAACCAAAGCCAGGCAAGTAGTGATAAAGTGATGCAGCAGGCAAAATCCATTATGAGCGATCAGCAAATTCTGATGAATTCCATTGCCCAGCAACTCAAGTTGGTCAACATAAATCCGGCTAAGATATCTGCCGGAAATATTCAGCAGAGCGTACCTGTCTATAGTACCATCAACGGTTTTGTGAGCAAGGTGAATGTGAATGTAGGCAAATATGTAACGTCTTCGGATGTGCTGTTTGAACTCATCAATCCTTCTGATATTCACCTCAATTTAAAAGTGTATGAAAAGGATTTGCAAATGCTGAAAACCGGGCAACAGATTATGGCTTATACCAATGTAGATCCTTCAAAAAAATATGCTGGTGAAATTTTGCTGACGAGTAAAGATTTGGACGGAAGTGGCATTGCCGATGTGCATTGTCATTTTGAAAAATACGATCCGGCACTCATTCCCGGAATGTATATGAATGCCGAAGTGGAAACCGAAAATTCCTTTGCCAACGCCATTCCCGAAGAAAGTGTGGTGGATTTTGAAGGGAAAACTTTTGTTTTTGTAGAAGCCGGAAAAAAAAGCTGGAAGATGATGCCGGTCACGTTAGGAATTTCTGAAAATAGCTATGTTGAGATCCTCAACTTTTCTGATTTCAAAGGCAAGAAAATCGTAACCAAAAATGCTTATACTTTATTGATGAAGCTGAAGAACACAAGCGAAGATGAAGATTAATAGTCAGATAAAATCTCATATAAATATTTAAAAAAATGAAAATTATAAAAACAATCATTCCCCTATTACTGATTTTGCTGATTGGCATCCAGTTCTTTGGGGTAACGCCCAATACTTCTGCAATAGTGCCTGAAAGTGCAATAGAAAACCATTACAGCATTCCCTCAAATGTGCAGCAGATCCTGAAAACCAGTTGTTACGACTGCCATTCCAATAACACGGTTTATCCATCTTACAACAAGTTGCAACCCATCAAATGGTGGCTGGCAGAACATATCGCGGTTGGAAAAAAACATCTGAATTTTGATGAATTTAATGCATATGCTACAGATCAGAAATTACGTAAGCTGGCTGAGATTGAGGAAACCGTAAATGCAGGAGAAATGCCATTGAAAAGTTATACCCTTATCCATAACAATGCAAAATTGTCGGATGAGCAGAAGCAGCAACTCCGGGATTGGGTCATTGCCACAAAAAAGGTAATCAATCGTAAAGCTATTAACCGATGAAGAGGGTTATTGTATTAATCCTGTTGTGCTTATCCCAATGGAGTGTGGCTCAAAGTGGGTTGCAGAACATTGCCCAAAAGCCGGCATCAGATTCTGTATCGGTATATCAATTCAAATATAAAAAGCTGATAGTACCATCTGTTTTTATTGGATATGGAATCCTAAGTCTGACTTCTGATGACCTGAAACAGTTGAACAACTCCACCAGATATGAAATTGGTGAGCATCAGCCGGATAAATCAAAACTGGATAATTATGCCCAATATTTACCGGCAGCATTGGTTTATGGATTAAATGCTATCGGACTTGAAGGAAAACATAATTTGAAAGACCGAAGTATTATTTTAGGCACATCACTGTTGATTTCAAGTGCTGTCGTATTACCTGCCAAGCATTTGGTAAAAGAAGAGCGACCCGATGGTTCCAATGCACTGTCATTTCCGTCCGGACACACGACGTCTGCCTTTGCAACTGCTCAGTTTATGTTTCGGGAATATCAGGATGAAAATATTTGGTTAAGTTTGACTGGTTATCCTATTGCTGTTTTTACGGGAGTTTATCGGATTTTGAATGATAAACATTGGGTGGGTGATGTGGTTGCAGGTGCCGGTATTGGTATTCTCTCCACAGAAGTTGCTTATTGGCTGTTCCCGAAAGTCAGTCAACTATTTTCAATAAATCATACCGAAAACAGTGCTCTTGTATATCCGTTTTATCAAAGTAAAACAATGGGATTAGGTTTGTCTCTAAACTTTTGAAATTATAAAAATGAAAAATATATATAAATTCATTGCCGTTCTCAGCATTGCCTTAGTGGCACTTGTTATGGAATTTATTCTAAAAGAACCCTATTATTCTAAAATCTTAATTACGGCAACCGGCATTTTGATGTCTATTGTTCTTCTGAAAGGAATGATCGACGTGCTTCGTTCCGGGAATTTTGGCGTGGATATTTTGGCGATTTCTGCCATTGCTGCAACCTTAGCTGTTGGTAATTATTGGGCGGCACTCATTATCCTCATTATGATTACCGGAGGTGATTCGTTGGAAGATTATGCCCAGAAAAAAGCCCGGAAAGATTTAAAATCATTGCTTGATAATACACCCCGAATTGCTCATAAAAAAACAGGAAACGATTTAGATGACGTTCCTGTGGAGGATATTAAAATCGGTGACATCATCATCGTAAAACCCAAGGAAATTATTCCCGTGGACGGAATTTTACTGAGTTCAGAGGTGCTGCTGGACGAATCTTCGCTCACGGGCGAATCCAAACCCGTCAACAAAACCAAAGGCAACGGCTTATGGTCGGGTTCGGTGAATGGTTCGGGAGCCATTACCATTCAGGTTTCCAAACTCGCCAAAGAAAGCCAGTACCAGCAACTCGTGCAATTGGTGCATAATTCCGAAAAAGAGCCGGCACATTTTGTGCGAATGGCGGATCGGTACGCTTTGCCTTTTACCATCGTTGCTTTTTTAATTGCCGGAATTGCTTATTTGATTACCAAAGATCCCAACCGCATTGCCGAAGTGTTGGTGGTGGCTTCGCCCTGCCCGCTGATTCTGGCGGCTCCCATTGCCCTGATAGCCGGAATGAGCCGTTCCAGCAGAAATGGGGTGGTGATAAAATCCGGGACTGTCATCGAAAAACTGGACAGAATGAAAGCCATCGCCTTCGATAAAACCGGAACTTTAACCAAAGGCGATCTTACTTTGGACGACATTATCCCGGAAAATCCTTATTCGAAAGACGAACTGATTGATTTTGTAGCCAGCGTGGAACAGCAATCTTCCCACGTTTTGGCGGTTTCGGTGATGAAATATATCGGCGATAAAACGATTCTTCTGGCAACAGATTTAAAGGAAATAGAAGGAAATGGTATTCAAGGAAAAGTTGATGGCAAACTGGTGAAAGTAGGTAAACTGAGTTTTGTAACGGCTGAACCCATTCAAATTAAAACGGAAAAAACCTCGTTGTTTGTTTCGGTGAATGACAAATATGTTGGGGAAATCACCTTTATCGATGAGGTGCGTCCCGAAGCCCGGCAAACCATTGCCCAATTACTAAAAATGGGTATCCAAAAAATTATGATGATTTCCGGCGATAAACAAAGTATTTCTGAAAACATTGCCAAAGAAATTGGCATTACGGAAGTGCACGGTGGCTGTTTGCCTCAAGACAAACTAAAAATCCTGAAAAGTATGCCCGACGAATTTCGCCCGGTTGTAATGGTGGGTGATGGCGTGAACGATGCACCGTCGTTAACCGTTGCCGATGTAGGCATTGCGATGGGTGCTAAAGGATCGAGTGCCGCCAGCGATTCGGCTGATGTGGTGATTTTAAGAGACAATCTGCAAAAAGTGAGTGATACTATTCTCATTTCCAAAGAAACGATGAAGATTGCCCGTCAATCCGTTTTCATTGGCATTGCCGTTTGTACCGTGCTGATGCTGATTGCAGCCTTCGGTGTTTTACCGGCATTGATTGGTGCAGGATTGCAGGAAGTGGTGGATCTGATTTCCATTACCTCGGCATTAAGGGCTTTGAAGGACAGAACGTAACCACAACATTTGTTAATTGTCAGGAAAACCTTCAAAGGTCGCTGTTCAAGTAAAATAAAAACGTCCATAAAGACCGAAGGGCAAAACATCTATTATCTGGGTTACATCAGCGTCGATAATGACCTGTTGAAAGGAAGAAGTTCCAAAACCACCCTAAGGAACGCAAAAAAGCCGTTTTACGCAAGTAAAAACGGCTTTTTTTGAAAGTGACCCCGCTGAGGCTCGAACTCAGGACCCACAGATTAAGAGTCTGTTGCTCTACCAACTGAGCTACGAAGTCATTCGATAATCCAAATGTAAGGTTCACCGTAGAAAAAGTCAAGTGGAAAAGAATATTTTTTTGACTTTTATGACATTCAAGCGAGATTTTTGGCAGCTGTCCCATAAGAAAAACAGACTCAAATATGTCATTTAAACAAATTATTCTTTCGCTCCATAACGTCTTATTTCCTTGCCACAGCAATCTTTCCCATAATCATTGGCTTAACTTCCATTTTTATTGGTTTATCCAGTTGTATTTTACTCCCCTTTTTGATTGAAATCACAACCGTTTTATAGCCTAACATCTGTGCACGGAGCTCCTGATCTACCCGAAACAGAGATTGCGGTACCCAAAGTTGAAAATCTCCATTTTCATCCACTTGCGTACGGTAATTTCCCAAGGACACCTCTGTTCCCATCATACTTACATCGCTTCCAGCACAAACTACTTTACCTTTTATGCTTACTTTTGTGCTATCGGGGCTTCCTTTTAATGTTGAATTATCATTTGTTGATGAGCTAACCTGCCCCTGCTGCTTTATCTGATCATTTTCTGTTTTTGTTTGGACAACGACAACTTCTCCAGTCAATTTGTTTTGTGCTTGAGCAGCATGAAAGCTCAAGGATCCAACCAACAAGAGGCCCGCAGCGATCCCCGGCCATCTTCCTTGCCAAATAGGGTTTTTAGAAAAAGAAAAAGGGACATCCAATTCACGCATCAACTGATCTTCATAAAATCGACCACATAGCCCTTTACCGGCTTTTTT
>WPCJ01366809.1_pt1 | contig 10926 bp, 11 predicted proteins | sample 5399831 | NCBI WGS metagenome assembly WPCJ01 (sample SAMN12869470, study PRJNA574797) | sludge metagenome | isolation source: wastewater treatment of pH10 | place: China:Beijing | collected 2019-05-20 | reverse complement strand
GGCATGGAAGAATTCGCTCGGCGCGGTCGATGCAACCGAGGGAACAAGCATGCACGGCTATCTCGTGGGCCACGACGCGCGCCGCGTGCACGAGCTGCTAAACTCGTCGCGATCTGCGGCCAGAAGCGAGATCGAGACGATGCTGCGGCGCATTGAGGACGCCAACATGGCGCTGGTCCGCATCGAGGACGACGACCGCCGCCGCACCAAGGCCGAGCACGACCGCGTCGACCTCGTAGCCGAGCTCGAGCAGATCGGTCGATCCATTGGTGATCTCGACGCGCAGAGGCGCCGACTGGACCAAGTCGCCGGTAAGCTCGAGGCGCAGATCGAACCGCTGGAGGCGGAGCTCGGTCGCCGCAAGGGCCAGCGTCGCGGGATTGGCACCGGCGGCACCGGTGCAGAAGCGGCACGCAGCATCGTCGCCGCGCTGGAGCGATCGATCGCAGCCACCATGCCGCGGCACTATGGGGAGCTCGCGTCGGCCCTGACCGACGCTTATCGCGACCTCGCGCATAAGGGCATCGTGCAGACGGTCTCCATAGAGCAGGACGGCAATGTCTCGCTGCTCGACGCCTTCGGCCGCGACCTGCGCAGCACCGAAGCGTCCGCTGGAGAGAACCAGATATTCGCCATGGCGTTGATAGGGTCGATCACGGGCCTGGGCGACGCCTCGCTGCCTCTGGTCATCGACACCCCGCTCGGTCGTCTCGACACCGGCCACCGCGACCGCGTGCTCGACTACTTCACGACCCGCTCGTCCCAGACCATTCTGCTCTCCCAGCCCGAGGAGGTCGCGGGGCGCTACTACGAACGTATCGCCGGCAGGATCGGCTCAGAGCATCACCTAGCATATAGATCCGAAGGCGGCGGCCTAGGCGAGACCGTAGTTGAGAAGGGGTATTTCCCCAGGAGAGCAGCGTGAACCAGCAGAAGGCGCCTCTCCAGATCGGCGACATTGCGCGCGCTGATTTCCGCACCTCCTACGCCGTCGATGCCGAGAACTCGCGTATCCAGAAGGCTCTCGATCTTCCGTATAGGTACCAACCAGCACGTTTGGCTATCTCGCTCTCCCTTCGGAGCCCAAATCCGCCGAAGTCCATCGCAGATGGCGGAGGCCGGCCCATCAGGGGCGACACCCTCTTCGGGCAGGACGAGGCCGACCTCACGATGTGGATCGCACTGATCGTCGAGCATACCGGAACGGCGGGGTTGAGCCGAAAGGAGTTCCAGGACCTCGTGGCCGCGCATTGGGCGCGCGGCATGGCGGTGCTCTCCGACTCGGTGGGGCAGGATGCGAGCATCGAGGGCGTGTTCGGCCGCTTGATGGCGGATGTGTCGGCCCAATGAAGGCCGTGGATGCTCGTCGGTCATTCGTCTTCGCAACGTGTGGCGCCGGTTGGGTACACAATATGTATCGGTGGCATTGACGAAGTGTCCATGATGAGCAATTCCGAACATGGAATCCTTCGAGTTTGCTGCGTGGTATCGCGTTGGGGCAATAGGATACTCGGTCGTGGCAGCATCAACACTTCCGATAGTCTTGTCGGATAGCTTCCAATTTTTGTAGGAAGTACTGGACGTCCAATCAGGCAAGGGGGGCAGATGCAGGACAGACAGCGCTGGGACGCCATCATCGTCGACGTCTGCAAGACTAAAGGCATCGATCCCCAAGTCGTGAGGGACTTGCTCGCCCTGGAGAAGGAGCACTCCGATCTGCTGGGATGGGGCGCCCGTCCTAATCTTAGGCGGGACATCACGCGCGTCATAGACCTCGCCCTGGATCGGCGGCGCGGGGAGCAGAAATGAAGTTCGTCGAGATAGTGCTCGAGAACGTTTTCGCCTACGATGGCGAGGCCGTCTTCGATTTTTCCCGAACGACGCCCGAGCGCAATATCGTGCTGATCTGGGGCCGCAATGGTTTCGGCAAGACGAGCTTCCTTCGCGCCATACAGCTTCTGTTCTGCGGCCCGACCGAAGACTTCCGCGCTAAGATGGTTTTCCCATCCAACAGGATGGGTCTCCAGCAATTTTACTTCGGCGACGGCGGTCGGTGGAGCGGACTGTTCAATCGCTCCGCACGGCGCCGTTCCGATAGCAACAGGATGACGCTCGATGCGAGCGTTTCCGCCACCTGGGAGGATGACGACGGCGAGCGGCACACTGCGAAGCGTTGGTGGTCTGCTTTCGGCGACGAAGTCAGCGCCGGCGTTCACATCGACCTGCCGGGCGGCGATCGCTATGCGGAGCAGGCGGCCGAGGACATGCTGGGGCAGGTCCTTCCTGCCGACTTCGTGAACTACTTCTTCTTCGATAGCGAAGAAGTGAAATCGCTAGCAGAGACCGCCGGAACGCATCAGGAGCAGATAGACCGCCTCCTTCAGATCAAGTTCGTGCAGGAGCTCGCCAACGAACTGGAATACCTCGCCAAGGAGCGTCGCAAGCGTACCATGGACCAAGAGGATCGCATTAAGCTCACCAATGCGCGCAACGACCTCAACAAGTCAATCGACAACGTTGCCAACGGCAGAGATGATCTTGCGGATGCCGAGGACCTCGTCCTGTCCGAGACGCTGGAGCTCAGGCGGCTCTACACGGCCAGGGGGAATCTCAGCTCGGGTGCGTCGGAGGTGCAGCGCGAGGCTCTGGTCAAGCAGCAGAAGGAGTTGAACGGCAGGCTGGAGGGCTTGGTCGCAAAGATCGTCGACGAGATCCCCATCGATGTTCCCGTTCTCGCGAACCTCCGGATGCTCGGACTGGTGGCCGATCACGTTGACGCCAGATTGACGGCGAGCACGTCAGGAGAGGCTCGTTTCGCGCGGCGGGTCTCGGTCCAACTGCCGGAGTGGATACAGTCGGCCTCGCCGCTACTCGACGGGGAGCTGGTAGACACTATTTCCGGCGCATTGCGCACCAGGCTTACCGAAACATTGTCCGAGATCGCCCCCAGCGGCCTGTTCGCAGGAGCGGATCTGCTTCGTATCGAGAAGCTCCGAAGGCGGTTGGAATATTGGTCCACGATCGGCGTGGAGCGGAGGGAGCGACAAGCCCAGTTGCTGCAGCAGGCCCATCAGGTGCGCCAGCAATTGATCGAAGTAGACGACGCGCTGGTCCACATCGACGTCGGGGCACAGGGGAACGTCGAAGAATATCGCCGTGTCCTCGATCGCATCGCCGTCCTTGAGCAGTCGATCGAGAGCCAGCAGCAGCGCAAGGGCGCAGCGCTGGCCAGGATCGCCGACGAGGAGAAGAAGCAAACGATGCTGCAGGGCTTTATCGCCAAGCTCGAAGCCGATCAGGATCGCGCATCCATCGATCTAAAGGACCACCGGTTTATGCTGGACGTAGCACAGGCACTCAATCAGATCAGCGAAAATCTGAGGGCCGAAACGCGTACCGACCTCGAGGAGTTGGTCAACCTCAAGTTCAAGAGCATCATCAGCCACAACCTCATCGATCGAATACATCTCGATGGGGCGTACACCTTCACCTACACCGACAAGGTTGGGAAGGTAGTGGGGCGTTCCAGCATCTCGAGCGGCATGAAGCAGCTCGTCGCAACCTCGTTCCTGTGGGCTCTGAAGGATCTTTCGCGCCGCCGCCTCCCGGTCATCATTGATACGCCTTTGGGCCGCATTGACCGACAGAACCAGGATCACATGCTGAACAACTATTATCCGACGATCGCCCATCAGGTTATCGTGCTGCCTACCAATTCCGAGCTCGATCCTCAAAAGCTCAAGATTCTGCGCCCACGCATCGCCGATGAATTCCTCATCGAGAACGCAAGCGGCGATGCCGCGAGCGTCAGGCGCGGATCGCTTTGGGAGACCGGCCAGTGATATCCCGGGTTCAGCTGACGAAGGAAGAGCGCTCGATCATCGACCGCGTGAAGCTTCAGGGCTGGCGGTCGAAGCTCGACAACTGGACCATTGCGCGATTGGCGCTCGCCAGATCCTTGCAGCTTCCCGACGCACCCTCGAAGGAAGTGTATCCGGTCATTTCCGCCCAGCCTGGCGGCGTCGAACTGCATGCCATGCAGATGACGGGCGAGGGGCGTGGCGAAGAGAGCGACTTCTCGGATCTCTATTGCGCCCTGCTCTCGGTCTACGAGGGGACGAACCTGTTCCTGGACGATGACGTGTTCAGCGAGGCCCTTCAACGCCATGTTCGTCGTGGCCTGGCCGTCATCGACGCCGAATGGGACAGCCGTTCCGACCTGAACCGCTACCTCCTCGACGAGATATTCGCGGAACGAAGCGGCGGCGGCGCCGAACAGCCAACGGATTCCGCTCTTGGCGAAAGGCTGGCCCGCGTCCTTGGACAGATCGGCGTGGGCGGAACTTTGGTGGACACCTTCGAAGGACCACGCCTCACGCGTTTCACCTTCCGGTTGAGCCAGTTGGACGACCTCGACAGACTAAGGCGCGGCGTAGACAAAATCGGCTTCGCCTTGGGATTGGGCGAGCAATTGGTCACGTTCGTGCTCGGTGCCGCCGAGCAGACTGTCGTCCTCGACATTCCGCGACTGTCCACCGCCTGGCGGTCCGTCGACTGGCCGGCGTTGCTTCCCAGCCTGACCAGTGCGGAGGCGGCCCGTATGGCGCTGCCCGTGGTGCTCGGCACGGACGTCGTGGGTTCTCCGCTCCTCATCGATCTGGCCGAAACGCCTCATCTTCTCGTCGGCGGCACGACCGGCAGCGGCAAGAGCGTTTGCCTGCATGCCATCCTGCTTTCGCTGCTGCACGACTCGACCAGGGCGCCGGAACTGCTAATCGTCGATCCCAAGGCCGTGGAATTCCCAGCCTATGCCGGGCATCCGAGCCTGATCGGTGGTGCTGCTATCACCGAAGCCGATCCGGCGCGCACGGCACTCGAGGGTCTGGTCGCCGAGATGAACCGGCGTCAGAAGCTGTTCGCCGAGCAAGGTGCGAAGGATATCCGCGAGGCCCAAGCTGGCGGCTCGGATATCAAGCGCATCGTCGCAATCGTCGACGAGCTGGGCGACCTCCTCATGACCGACGAAGCGATCGAATTGCCGCTGGTTCGCCTGGCGCAGAAGGCTCGTTCCGTGGGCATCCATCTGGTGCTCGCCACCCAACGTCCGGAGGCGGCCACGTTCACCGGCGCGCTTCGATCCAACATCCCGAGCAGGATTGCGCTCACGGTTCAGAAGGCTGTCGAGTCGCGCATCATCCTCGACGATTCCGGTGCCGAGAAGCTGCTGGGCAAAGGCGATATGCTGGTGAAGCTCACCGGCACGGCGGTGGTCAGGGCCCACGGGGCCCGCGTCACGCCCGCGGACATTTCCAACGCAGTGAAGAACAGGTGACCGCCGTGCAGTTCGCCACATCCGACTGGCGCTTCCTTGAGCTATCGGTCGAGGATATAGGTCCATTCAGGGACGGACCCGAAGTCTTCAGCTTTTTCGGCATAGACCCCGGCGGGCATCCCACCGCTGCCGGGCCGGCCAGCCTCTTCATGCTTCTGGCCAAGAATGCACGTGGGAAAACGACCGCCCTCGAGACGATATTCGGTCTTTTGGGGCTGCTGAACAATCCGGCGGTCGGCCGGTTCTCCCAGTATCCTGGGGAAGGGAGAGCACAGCTCGACATCCGGTCGACCTGGACGATTGATGGGCGTTCGCGCACTGTGCTGCTGTCGCTTTGGACAGGGTCGGACCTTGCAATCAACGACTGGCCCGAAGAGCGGTTGAAGGAAGTTGCCGATTGCCAGGACTGGGCGAGGCTGGGCCTGACGAGCACGTCCCGCGCAATTGAGCTCGCCTCCGGCACCAATGACCTCGGCAAGGTGTTCTTCGAAGCGGTGCGATCCAATGTTGACGTTCCGCCTCTCAGTCTTTTTGGTGAATCCCAGGCGATGCCGACGCTTCTATATTTCCCCGCGCATCGACGCGTGATGCGGCCGCAGGACAGTGGCATCGTGTCGCGTCCGGACGGATGGGGATACCAGCCGGCGCAGATGTTCAACTCAGACGGGCCGGATTGGGGAACATCGGTTGACAACCTCTTGGTGTGGTTGGAGTGGCTGGGAGACAACCGAATTGAAGAACTACTGAACTTCGTCAATCGCAGCATCTTCGTGGACGAGCCCGACAAGAAAATCGATCGACCGCATCGCGAGACGCTCCGTGCTGTAGTACGAACGCCCACTGGCGATCACTCGCTAGCCGAGTTGAGCCACGGGGAGCGAGCGATCCTGCAGATCGTCACTCGCATCGTTGCGCACATGACCTCTTCAACTGTGGTGCTCATCGACGAGTTGGAGATTCATTTGCATTCACGGTGGATGAACCGCCTGTTCGAGGCACTGAAAGAGCTCATTAGGCGCTACCCAGCCTTCACCATCATATTCACGACCCACAACCGGGAATTGCTGCAGAACTTCCGGCACAATGTGCCCGAGCACGGCATCATTAAGGGTGGTCATCTCATCGAGGACGATTTGTAGAATGGCTGGGCTGGGACAATACGCAGACAGCGACGCTCTCGAGCATAAATATCTGGGTAAGTTCATCTTCTACGTGGAAGGACAGACGGACGCCGGCTTCTTCCGGCATTGCGTTGCAACGGGGAACGATGAGCACCTAGAGTTCAAGAGCCTTCCGGAGATAACGGGCTCGAGCGCTGCGATCGCTCGCGCTCGTGAGGAGCGCAATTCGAACAATCCACTGGTCTTCGCCTTGGTCGACGGCGAAATGGCCGTGGAGCGGCCAGGCGGCTTTCAACGATTCCTCGAATGCGACGAAACGGTTTTTCAATTGGATGAGGAGGGATACGAAGGGGTAGTGTTCCTCGCTCAGCACGAGATGGAGAACATTGTCCTGCAGCACGCCGACCTGTGCGCGCATATTCTGGACGACGTGTCGTTCGCCACTCTGGGGTCGCGGGACCGGGCGACTGTCGAAAGTACGATAGCCATGGTTCTAGAGAGGCAGTTCAATGGCGCCCTATGTAAGTATGCGATGGTCCACTTGGTGCATCGGAACAGGACGGGCAAGGTTCTTGCAAAGGTCTACTGGGGTGACGAGACGATTGACGAGGATCACCTTCGGGAACGCGTGACGGCGGCCAAGTTCGTTTGGGACGAGTTTACCGCCGAGCGCTCCGTCGTCCATTCTGCGGTTCAACAACGTCTTGATGGCCTTCCAGATATCACCCGCACCTACCATCGCAACAGGATTGTAGATGGCAAGACGGCCTTAGCGTATCTCGAGCATACGTTCGGCATTGCAAAGAATTGGCACGGCCATTTGATAAAGCAGATGTCGGATACGCCGTATTTCACCCGGTTACGAGACGAGATACTCCAGATAGCACGCGCTACATCTCTGTAAGCCACGTGCTGATGAGGCCGCTGTCGCCAGGCGAGGGGTGTAGCAACACGCCAATGATCGCTGGTAGTGGGCTGTCCGCGACATGACCCCGGTGAACCACCGACGCGGCTGCATACTCAATGGCTGCATTCTAACATACCATGACCAAAAGCGGACGGGCCCCTTCCGGCCCCAAAACGGAAATCGGAGTCATGCTCAGGAGACGACAATCGCGAGCGGAGGACAAAGGCGGACAAAATGGCGGATGTTAGAACCCTTCGAACCCTGACACTAGCTTTCCCCTGTTTTCAGAATCGACTCCGTAAACCCGCGCGCTCGTTGGATGAAATCCCGTTCCACATCAGACGCCTGTTCCAGACTGGAGAGATAATCCTGGAGTTTGCCTCTTACGCGATCCCGAACATCGGGTTCGAATACGCTTATCTGCTCGATGAGCACTCGCAGCGTCGTCTCTATCGCAAGTAGCCGGGCGCCGAGCGCGACATTGTGAGGATCTGACATTGTGTTCTCCCAGTGCGGTACTACCGCATTAGCTCGCGGTCTTTGATTCTATAAGATGCTCGTCCTTCTCGGTTTTCAGGAGTTCGGCTTTCGGCCCGGTTCCAGATTTTAGCTGCGCCCGGCTAAATTGGCCGCTCGTCGGAGGCGGACAGTCCCGCGTCCCGGCTTCGCCGTCGCATACTGACGCTCCTTAGGCCGCCTTGTTGAACCGATCTCGCGGACGCGAATTTGCTTCGAAGCCCCGCCAGCTGAATTGTAACTGGTGATGTCGGGGCATCTACGCCTTATGCGCTGCTTTTTTGATTGTCGCTGTAGTTGCGGCAACGACGTTACTTGCTACGAGATAACCTAACGCCAGGCCCGCCGCCGTTCGCAGGTATGAACTCAACGCCAGCATGCTCCAGCGCCTGCGCCAACGCTTCAAGCGTAGAGTCGCGCGGAACGGTCTGAGCGCTTTCTATTCTGGCGAGCGTACGAACAGTGACGCCGGACACGTTCGCTAGGTTCTCGCGAGACCAGTCAAGCAATGCTCTTGCTGCTCGTATCTGCTCCGGCGTTATGTCCTTTTTCATGACATTTCTTCTTGATAAAGTCACAAAAGGTGACATACTGTCCTTGATGCGGTCGCGCTGAGTGCTCGTAACACCCGGCGCGACCTAACCACGTCTAAGCTGTCTGGAGCTCGGATCATGGCTGATTCCGACCATACCACGACTTTGTCTACCGTCACCCGCAGCAAAGCAATCGCTGGAGGGGCGGCCAAAGCGTTTTCGCCCGGTAATTCTGAGATTGCGTCAGATACCGCAGTGTTCGTGTGGAGCAAATGGCGAGCGGCCCAGGATGAGGTTGACCGGCTCTGTCGCCGTCAGCAATGCGTTGAGGCGGATCATAGGGCCGGGGTAGGAGGCGTTGATGATTACGCTGCAGCGCTGCGGGCTGAGAAGACGGCCGGTGAACAGGCGATCGAACTGCTCAAGCGGTTGTCACAAACACCGGCTGTATCGCTCGCGGGTGTCGCTGCCAAGCTGGACGCGGTGTTGGGCGAGGGGCAACCCAGCGAGGACGATGATGAATTTCCGTGGCCGCTGATCCGCTCGGCCCTGGCCGATCTCATGCGCAACGGCCAGCTGGATGAGCCGCTGGTGGCGAGCGCCGCTGCGGCGCCTCGGTCGGGAGCAGGCAATCTGCATGATCATCTGCGGTGATGGCGACAGGGGGCTGGCCGATCACGCCTCAGGGTCCAGCAGCCGGACACCTTCGCCTTTCTTGTCCGCAGACAGGAATTCTATGCCGGCTTTTTTCAGGGCTCTTTCGATGGACTGGAGCGTGCTGACGCGTGAATCGACCTTGCCCTTCTCAAGCCGCGCCAAAGCGTTCACCGAAACGATTGCCGTGTCCGCAAGGTCTTGCTGCGACCAACCAAGCAAAGCCCGTGCGGCTCGAATCTGTCGTGGACTGACCATGCCGCCACAATCGGCAGGCATCCAGGCTCCGCCACAGATAGGGTGAATTTCAACCTCATAAGGTGTATTTACCGCCGTCTGGAATTTGAACCGGCTGACTGACGTTTCGGATGGAGTGACGTGTGGAGCAGCGACGCTCACCATTGAAAGCTGGGAGCCCCGTCTTGGCCGCTGGCGCGCAGGGCAGGGGCCGGCCCCATTTGGCCGATGAGCATGTCGGCGCGCAGATCGCGCTGGTGCGCATCCACTCCGACGTCTCGCAGGCCCAACTCGCCCGCTCCATCGGCATCAGTTTCCAGCAGTTGCAGAAATACGAAAGCGGGCGCAACCGCGTCAGCGCCTCCATGCTCTACGAGATCGGAAGAGCGCTCAACATGCCTGTCAGCCGTTTCTTTGCCGGACTGCCGGGCAACGACGAAGCCGGCGACAAAACCTTGTCGCTTCCAGTCGATGAACGCGTCCATTTCATCGCCAGTGCCGAGGGCCGGCGTATGGTCGAGGCGCTGATGCAGCTTCCGCCCCGTGTGCGCGGCCGCATATCGTCGCTGATCGCTGCGCTTGGCGAAGAGATCGACCCGGGAAGGGCTCTCGGGGCTAGGCCAGATCATGAAGGCCATGCTGGCGAGGGGCGAGACAGGTGACACCGCCACACGATCCCGCTGCGGCCAGGAACGCTGCTTCGGTCGCGCGGCGTTCCCTCGCGACCGAGCTTGCCTGGATATCGACCAGCTCGTCAGTGCTTGCGCGCGCCTATTCCGTCGGATTTCGCTCGTCATAGCTCAGGCGACTGTGCTCTATGCGGTCGAAGTGATCGTTGGCCCAGTCGCCCAACGCGCGCACCGGAACCGCCAGCGAGCGACCGAGCTCGGTCAGAGCATATTCGACTTGCGGCGGAACCGTTGCGAAGACAGTCCGGGTCACCATTCCATCGCGTTCGAGCGCCTTGAGGGTCCGTGTCAGCATTTGCTGGCTGATGCCGTCAGTCGTTCGCTTGATTTCATTAAATCGCCTGGGATGTTCAAGTAATAATGCAATGATCATGACGGTCCACTTCTCGCCGATAAGACCAAGAAAGCTACTCAGCCGTCGGCAATCGGATACTGAAGTGTTTGCAGTCACATTCATATGACCTGGTCCCAAAAATAGGCGTCCTTGGCGGCGCAATAGTATTCATATAGCTGGTTCAGGGCATTTTTCCAAACCGGAGATATCCCGTGAAACTTCTACACCTCGATTCCAGCATCCAGGGCGAGAACTCTGCCAGTCGTCTGATCTCGGCCGCCGTGGTCAAGCAATTGCGGCAGGTCCATCCTTCGATTGCAGTCACATATCGCGACCTCGTCGCCGAACCAGTCGCCCATCTCGACACTGCCGGCTTCAACACCCTTGATACCGCCCCCGAGGTGCAGCAGTTCCTTGACTCCGACATCGTCGTGATCGGCGCTGCTTTCTACAATTTCACTGTCGCCAGTCAGCTGAAGGCCTGGATAGACCATATCGTCGTGGCGGGCCGCACTTTCAAATATACCGAGAACGGACCGGTCGGGCTGGTCGACGGCAAACGCATCATCATCGCGCTTGCGCGCGGCGGCATCTACAGCGAAG
>WPCJ01058302.1_pt1 | contig 10927 bp, 10 predicted proteins | sample 5399831 | NCBI WGS metagenome assembly WPCJ01 (sample SAMN12869470, study PRJNA574797) | sludge metagenome | isolation source: wastewater treatment of pH10 | place: China:Beijing | collected 2019-05-20 | reverse complement strand
TCAATCACGGAGGACGATTGAAGATGGCCTTGCCGGATATTCTGAAAAGCAGACTGCGCATCCCGGTGGTTGGTGCTCCCCTATTCATCATTTCGCATCCGGCTCTGGTCATGGCGCAGTGCAAGGCAGGCGTCGTCGGTTCCTTTCCCGCACTCAATGCCCGTCCTGAAGCACAACTGGACGAGTGGCTGGCAGAGATCACAGAAGGACTTGCCGCTTACGACAAGGCCAATCCGGATCGGCCATCCGCGCCCTTCGCGGTCAACCAGATCGTGCACCGTTCCAACAACCGCCTTGAGCACGATCTCGGCCTTTGTGTGAAATACAAGGTGCCGATCGTCATTTCCTCGCTCGGCGCTGTGCCGGAAGTGAATGCGGCAATCCATTCCTATGGCGGTATCGTCCTTCATGACGTCATCAACAACCGCCATGCCAATTCAGCAATCCGCAAGGGCGCGGACGGCCTCATCGCGGTCGCTGCCGGTGCTGGCGGCCACGCCGGTGCGCTGTCGCCCTTCGCGCTTGTGCAGGAAATCCGTTCTTGGTTCGACGGCCCCTTGCTCCTTTCGGGCGCCATCGCCAATGGCGGATCGATCCTCGCCGCTCAGGCCATGGGCGCCGACCTCGCCTATATCGGCTCGCCTTTCATCGCCACGACCGAGGCGCGCGCGACAGATGCCTACAAGCAGATGATCGTCGACTCGAATTCATCCGACATCGTCTATTCCAACTACTTCACCGGCATCGGAGGCAATTATCTGAAGCCGTCGATCGCCAATTCAGGTCTCGATCCGGAAAACCTGCCGGAAGCCGATCCATCCAAGATGGATTTCGACAAGGCTCAGCAGGAAGGCGCCAAGGCCTGGAAGGATATATGGGGCTGCGGTCAGGGTATCGCCGCCATCCACGAAGTGGCACCTGCCGGGCAACTGGTCGACCGGCTGGAGCGTGAATATAACGACGCCCGCCAGCGTCTTTGCGCAGGCGTTTGATTCTTTGATGGTCACGGAACCGCGCCAGCTTAAAGGCTGGTGTGGTTCCAGCGTTTCACACTCAACGGGTCATTGTCGCATGCCTGCTGTAAAAACCGGTTGATTTCCGCCCTGCCTGACGCTGGCGGTATACATGTTGTGAAAGCTTTTGAACAAACAACGAGATTGTTTGATTTGGGCCTTGCTTTCCTTCATGCTTTTGGTTATCAGCGCACCGTTCAACCGGAAACGGTTGGCTTCCTTCGGGAAATTGGAATGTAATGTTCCGGGCCGCTTTAGCTCAGTTGGTAGAGCACATCATTCGTAATGATGGGGTCAGGTGTTCGAGTCACCTAAGCGGCACCATAAAATCAATGATTTAGCCAGTTTTCGTTTTCACCACATTGACGCTAGCAATCAAATAGCAATCATCGTCGTGTAGCGCGCAAAATCGAATGACAACAGTTTTACGATTTCAAAGAGCTGAGCGGAACGTTCATTGAAGCCCCACTGAAGGGGCCGTTAAGCCCTCCCGCTAATTATCAGTTCGTTAACCACGGTCCCCTTACCGTCAGCCGCTGCGCAGGTCAGGCCCACATCTTCGATGTCGAAGGCCGAAAAGATCGATCGGATCTCCGGCACGTCGTTGATGGACATGATAAAGCGACCCTTGATGCGACCGAGGCGCTCGGCCATCACCTCGTATTGGCCTCGGCTGAACAACTCCTTCCCATAACAGTCCTCGCTGCCCCAATACGGCGGATTGAGATAAAACAGCGTCTCCGGTCGGTCGTAGCGGTCGATGAAGGCGCTCCAGTCGAGGTTCTCAATGACGCCAGACGCAAGGCGTTCATGGGTTCTGTCGCAGTGGCGTCAGTCTCACTGCATGAAGCGGGCAATAGCACCACTACGCGGCTGAACCGAAAGGTCTTCATCATCCTGATCGGTTTCGAGCCGCTGCAGAATCGGGCAATGGGGGCGATGGTCGCCGTGACAGGCGTTGACCAAGGTCGTGAGTGTCTGGGTCATGTCTTGCAGATCGGCGATCTTCTTCCGGAGTTCGTCGATATGAACTTGTGCCAAACGTTTGACTACCGCGCTCTGTCGCGTCTCGTCACGCCATAACCCGAGAAGATCACCTATCTCCGCAACGGAAAAGCCGAGATCTCTGGCTCGCCGTATGAAACGGAGCATATGCACGTCTGTGTCCGAATAGTCGCGGTAGCCGGAAGCTGTTCGGTCGGCAGCAGGTATGAGGCCGGTCTGCTCATAGTAGCGGATCATCTTGGCTGATACGCCGGATGCTTTAGAGGCTTGTCCAATATTCATGTAATCACTCCCGCAATCTTCAGGCCAGCAAAGCCTTAAGAGCATTTTCGCGAGAGCCGATCTGGAACGTGCAAGTATCGCCTTTATTGGGTAGACAGATTGCTGCGTTCCTCGTCTCTGGAGTTCTAACAAGACCATTCATAGCTGACTCCTTTTTCGTTCCGAAATTCAGGTTCAGTCGAAGTATGGTTCTTCCAACCGTGGGAAGGTCAATGATATTTTCTTGTTTTTTCCGCTTGACCTTTCCACGGTTGGAAGAACCACCTTGCATGTCATGAGACCCAAACAAGGAGAAATCTCATGGAATTGAAAATCGAAGGCATGACCTGCGGCGGGTGCGCCAAATCTGTAACTATGGCGATCCAATCGGTAGATTCCGGCGCTAAGGTCGACACCAATCCGACAGAGCGCGCGGTCAAGGTCGAAACAACTGCGACACTGGCGTCTGTCTTGAAGGTTCTCGAGGAAGCAGGTTATCCCGCAACCGCTAACTGAATAGGAACAAGATCGCGCTGATATTCATCACGGATGTGCTTGCGATCAGCGCGGGCATGGCGATCGCACAAGGCTAGATGACAACGGATAATCCATGCATTGTCACGATATGTCTGCAATGTAGAAGCCTTTGTCGAGCAGTCCTTCGACAAAGGCCTATACAGTCTCCATGGATACCATGATGAAGAAATGAAGCGCCGATCACAGCGACTAGCTGCCTGGAACCGCCGCCGCGTATCATGACCATACGCAGCGGCGGCTTTTTATTTCAGTATTATTCTCCGCCGGATATCATCGGTATGGGGCTGTCCTGTCTGGAATGCATCTCGGAAAAAGTGAAAAGGTTTCGAACAGGTCGGCTTTCGGAGCAAAGTTAAAGGGCGCAAATCTGATCCAGACCTGCGCTCTATCATCACGTTGTCCACTTCGTCGACTTGCACAGCGATTTTAGTGGCGAGCAGCAATATTCTGAGTTTTCGCCGCCTGCTGCCGGCTCATCTGTTCAAGCAAGGCTCGCAACTGGTTTTCATCCACAGCATCTGCAGCCATGACAGCGCGGATTATGGGATCCGAGAGTAGTTCCTGAGCGGTTGGCTCCGGGTAGCAGTCGAATCTATTGCACATATGAATTCTCTCCCTTCATACTCTCTCAGGATTGACCCTTGATCCAGTTCACTGGGCTGGTGTTTGGTTAGGCCCGTCATCGGGCGTGAAAAACACATCGGCATGCATGTCCTCAACACGTAATCCGCGCGCCAAGGCGAGCTGAATGGCAGCGTCAACCATTCCCGGTGGGCCGGCGACATAGGCCTTCCACCCATCAAGGTCCATCAGGTCGTCGGCAACCGCCTTTGTCACAAAACCACAGCGGTACTGTGTCGCTTCTGCCTCGGATAACACCACCACAAAGGTAAGATTGGCATACTGTTCGGCCAAGGACTGAAAATGCTCGACGAGGTAGAGATCACACTCGCTGCGTGCTCCGAAATAAACATGGATCGGCTGCTTCATGCCGTGAGCAAGGGCGGTCTCAACGATCGACTTGATCGGCGCAAGGCCGGAACCGCCAGCGATGCACAGCATCGGGCCGGAATGATTTTGGCGCAGATAGGAGGAACCAAGGGGAAATTCGAGTTCAACTTTGTCACCGGACTTCAGCGCGCCGTGTATGTGTTCGGACGTAATACCTCCTGCGACGCGGCGAACGTGAAATTCCAGACTGCCCTCACCTACACGGTTGGCCATGGAATAGCTGCGCACCGGAGTTCCGGTAAATCTGATCTGGGCATATTGTCCGGCGGTAAACGGCAAAGACGAGCCATCTGCAGGCGCAATTCGTATCAGTTTGATGTCGTGCGTGAGGTCATATAGTCCAATCACGACCGCATCAAGACGCCGCGGAGCCTCCACGGCCTTTTCGTCGCTGACAAGCCACGCGACAGCGACATCCGTTTGCGGCAATGCGCAGCACGCGAGGATCAAGCCGTCGGATTTCTCCTCCTCAGTCAGTGCAAAGCGCGAGTGCTGAAGCAATTGAACCTCACCCTCGATCAGGCGCGATTTGCATGAACCGCAGCGACCGGATCGGCAGCCATGAGGATAGGAAATACCGGCAGCGAGTGCGGCTTCGAGGATTGTTTGTCCGTTCGAGACTTCCAGTCGGGTCCGTGTCTGTCGTATATCAACGTTTCTTCTGGTCATCCGGTTTTCCTTACAGTCCATCATTCAATCCGAGGGCCTTGAGCAAACCTGGCTTCTGCCGCACGAATGTTCCGTAGAAAATTTCAGAACCGACAATCGTGATCGGAGCCACCCGAACCCCTGTGCGCGCTTTGGCTTCCTCGGCAATCTCCGGCTCACTGAGGTCGCGCTCCTCATAGGAAAGCCCCTGCTCGGAGAGCCAGCGCTTAAGGGCATGACAATCCGGACAAGTCGGGGTTGTGTAAATGAGAATGTGCGGCGTACTGGTGTGCGTCATATCTGGGCCTTTCACTCGGTGGACGTGCTTGCGTTCCCAGTCCGGCCGACAATCGACTGGCGTTCTGAGCGGAATTTTTGTCAACCTGCAGCTTCCAACACTTGTAAGGTCAAGACCGTTTTTTTGCGCAGGGACGTGACCCGATCACGAACAGTGCGAAGGCTCCGGCCCTCACATGCAAGAGCAGCATCGTTTGATCGATCGCTTCTTCCCTTTCCCGGAATATTGGCGAAACAACGCGCGAGATTGGCCGCCAAACGAGGTTGCAGCTGCCACCAATACTCTCCTTGGGAAAATAACTCTCAGGGCCTTGACCTTTCCACCGTTGGAAACAGCAAGGTCGTCAAATGACCGTCGTCATGTCCCGCTGGCAGACGCTGCGGCCCTATGAAGGAGAACGAGAATGAGTAATAGAGCCGCCGCCCTGTTCCTGGCCGGCGCCGTCATCGTTGGTGGTACCTTTTATGCGGTCTATCGAGACGATATCGAGCCATATACCCAAAGATTCCTCTCGCTTGTTTCATCCGCAGCCGCACAGCCCGCTCAAATGCCTGCTCCCCAAGTACCGATTGCCGAGGTCGTCACACGCAATGTTGCCCCATCCGTAGAGTTTACCGGTCATACCGAGGCAACAAGGACAGTTGACCTGCGTCCACGTGTAGGTGGGGCCATAGTTAGCGTCAGCGTTCCTGAAGGCCGCCTTGTTCGACCCGGCGATCTTCTGTTCCAGATTGATGCAAGGCCGTTCCAGGTCGCATTGGATGCAGCCAAAGCTCAATTGCAGCAGGCTATTGCTTTGCTTGATCAGGCTGAGATCGATTTCAAACGCGCTGAAGCGCTGGCTCCGAATGGGACTGTATCGCGTAAGACCTTTGATGATGCGAAGGCTGCACTTCGGCAACGCAAGGCTCAGGTGGAGATCGTCAAGGCTGCCATTGCAGCTGCAGAACTCGATCTGTCTTTCACGCGTGTCACAGCACCGATTGCCGGTCGCGTTGATCGCGTTCTTGTCACAGAAGGCAATCTCGTTACCGGCGGCAATGCGGGGGCTGCCACGCTTCTCACCACGATTGTTTCGACCGATCCACTCTATGTTTATTTCGATATCGATGAAGCAACCTATCTGGAATTCGCAGCTCGTGGACGCGCATCCGTGACGGAGGGCGAAGCGGACAGGCTTCCGGTTAAGGTCGGCTTGATGACCGATAATGGCCACCCGCTTGTCGGCGAACTCGATTTTCTCGGCAACCGCATCGACCGGGGCACAGGCACGATCAGAGCCCGTGCAATCGTTCAGAATTACGACGACAGACTGGCTCCTGGCCTTTTCGTGCGAGTGAAGCTCGTGACTGCCGAACCGACCCAAACCGTACTCATTGATGAGCAGGCGATTGCCGTCGACCAGGGGCGACGCTATGTGCTGGTACTCGGAGCGGAGAATAAGGCAGAGTACCGCCCGATTGAACTGGGGCCGATGATCGACGGAATGCGCGTTATTTCTGCGGGACTCAAGTCCGGTGAAAAAATCATCATCAAGGGGCTCGTTCGCCCCGGAATGGAAGTCGATCCGCAGATAGTGCCGATGCTCTCCAACCAGCAGGGCGAAGCTGCCCAGGCTGCAGCAGGTGTTCGGGAGGCGCATCGATGAACATCCCGCGCTTTTTCGTAGACCGCCCGATCTTTGCGGTTGTCCTCTCTGTCCTGATGTTGATTGGTGGAGGGCTCACACTCCTGAAGCTGCCCTTGAGTGAGTATCCGCAGGTAACTCCTCCAACGGTGCAGGTTACGGCGAACTATCCGGGTGCCAGCCCTGAAGTGATCACCGAAACGGTCGCCGCGCCGCTGGAGCAGGTCATTAATGGCGTGGAGAATATGCTCTATATGAGCTCGCAGGCTGCCACCGATGGACGTATGACGTTGACCGTGACGTTCCAGCAGGGCACGGATCCTGACATGGCGCAAATTCAGGTGCAGAATCGTGTCTCACGCGCGCTTCCGCGTCTGCCGCAGGAGGTTCAGCGCATCGGCGTGGTGACGCAAAAGACTTCGCCCGATATCCTGATGGTGGTTCATCTCGTATCACCCGATGATCGCTATGATCCGCTCTATCTGTCGAATTTCGCCACCTTGCAGGTACGCGACCAGCTTGCGCGTATCTCGGGTGTAGGCGATGTGCTTGTCTGGGGGGCTGGTGAATACTCCATGCGGGTCTGGCTTGATCCGGCGAAAGTGGCCGCCCGCGGTCTGACCGCTTCGGACGTCGTGGCAGCAATTCAGGAGCAGAATGCCCAGGTAGCCGCAGGCTCGGTAGGCCAACAACCAGATGCCTCGGCTGCACTTCAGGTTACGGTCAATACACTCGGCAGGTTATCCAATGAGGAACAGTTCGGCGATATCGTCGTCAAGACCGGCGCTGATGGTCAGGTTACCCGGTTGCGGGACGTTTCACGAATCGAACTAGGGGCTGACGGCTATGCTCTGCGCAGTCTTCTCGATGGAAAACCGGCACTGGCGATGCAGATCGTCCAGAGCCCCGGCGCCAACGCACTCGATGTAGCCAGCGCCATTCGCGGCACCATGGAAGAACTGCAGAAGGGGTTTCCCGAAGGGATCGAATATCGCATTGCCTATGATCCCACAGTCTTCGTGAAAGCCTCCCTTGAGGCTGTCGTGATGACATTGCTTGAAGCCATCGTCCTGGTCGTAATCGTTGTCGTGCTCTTCCTTCAGACTTGGCGTGCTTCGATCATTCCTTTGGTCGCCGTGCCGATATCGTTGGTCGGCACATTCGCCCTCATGTATATGTTCGGTTTCTCGCTGAACACGCTATCTCTGTTCGGCTTGGTGCTGTCCATCGGAATTGTGGTCGATGACGCTATCGTCGTCGTCGAAAATGTCGAGCGTCACATCGCGCTCGGCGAAACGCCCAAGCAAGCTGCTCGCAAGGCTATGGACGAAGTGACGGGACCAATCATTGCCATTACGTCTGTGCTCTCGGCGGTCTTTATCCCCTCCGCATTTCTGTCCGGCCTGCAAGGTGAGTTCTATCGCCAATTCGCCCTTACAATCGCAATTTCGACCATCCTGTCGGCAATCAACTCCCTCACACTTTCTCCTGCGCTTGCAGGTGTGCTCTTGAAGCCGCATCACGGCGACGTCAAACGTGATCTCCTGACACGGGTGATCGACGGTTTGTTCGGCTGGTTCTTCAGGCTCTTCAACCGGTTCTTCGACAGTGCATCGACTGCCTATGTCTGGTCGGTGCGACGGGCCTTGAGGTTGAGCGCGGTCGTCCTGTTCGTCTATGCTGGCCTGCTCGGCATGACATGGATGGGGTTCCAGACTGTACCTAGCGGATTTGTTCCGGCTCAGGACAAATATTATCTCGTTGGTATTGCGCAGCTGCCAACGGGAGCGTCGCTCGACAGAACCGAGGCGGTGGTTAAGAAAATGTCGGAGATCGCACTTGCCGAACCCGGCGTGGAAAGTGTGGTCGCTTTCCCGGGGCTTTCGGTCAATGGCATGGTCAATATCCCGAACGCTGCTGTCATGTTCACGATGCTCAAGCCCTTTGACGAACGTAACGATCCCTCCTTGTCCGCCTTTGCCATAGCAGGCCGCTTGATGGGCAAGTTCAGCCAGATACCTGATGGTTTTGCCGGTATATTTCCGCCACCGCCGGTTCCTGGCCTCGGTACGACTGGAGGTTTCAAAATCCAGATCGAAGACAGGGCCAGCCTGGGGCTTGAAGCGCTTGCCGAGGCGCAAGGGGCAATCATGGCCAAGGCGATGCAGGCACCGGAACTCGCGGGCATGCTTGCAAGCTTCCAGATGAATGCGCCACAGGTTCAGGTGGATATCGACCGGGTGAAAGCCAAATCGCAAGGTGTGCCCCTCAACACAATTTTTGAAACGCTGCAGGTGAACCTTGGTTCTCTCTATGTGAATGATTTCAATCGTTTTGGCAGGACTTATCGGGTGGTTGTCCAGGCAGATGCGCCTTTCCGGATGCACCCGGAAGATATTGGCCGACTGAAGGTGCGCAACATGGCGGGCGAAATGATTCCGTTGTCGGCGCTTTTGACGATCCAGCATAGTTCGGGACCGGATCGTGTCATGCATTACAACAGCTTTCCATCAGCTGATATCAGCGGCGGTCCGGCCCCCGGCTATTCGTTCGGACAGGCAACAGCCGCAATAGAACGCATCATGACAGAAACCCTGCCATCCGGCATGGCCTTCGAATGGACGGAGCTCGCCTATCAGGAGAAGCAGGCCGGAAACACGGCAATGTATATCTTCCCACTTTCCGTTCTACTCGCTTTTCTCATTCTGGCTGCCCAGTATAATAGCTGGTCATTACCGCTTGCTGTATTGCTGATCGCGCCGATGGCTCTCCTTTCGGCAATTGTCGGAGTCTGGCTTACCGGTGGCGACAACAACATTTTTACTCAGATCGGTTTCGTCGTTCTGGTTGGCCTTGCTGCCAAGAATGCGATCCTGATCGTCGAGTTCGCGCGAGCGAAGGAAAATGAGGGCGTCGATCCGTTAAATGCGGTGCAAGAGGCGGCACGGCTTCGACTTCGACCCATCCTGATGACTTCGCTCGCCTTCATTGCCGGTGTCGTGCCACTTGTGATCGCAACAGGAGCGGGTGCCGAAATGCGGCATGTCATGGGCATAGCCGTGTTTTCCGGCATGCTCGGTGTCACGTTGTTCGGGCTGCTCCTGACGCCGATATTCTACGTCGTGGTGCGAAAACTCGCATTGCGTCGAGATAAAAATGTTGCAGGATCGGCACAAGAACAGAAACCATGACAATAAGCCGAAGCAACCTGACATAAGGAATGCAGAAGAAAACCTGGACTATCAAGAAGATGGTTCATGTATTCATACGAAGACAATATCCGAGCAAAAACACATTAAACGGCCAATTCCAAGAATACGGCGTCGGCTTGATCTGCGTTCAGCAGTTTGCTCCCCGAGCCCTGAATACTCAAATGTTCACAGGGGGCCGTTGTTGAACAGTTTAAAAGAGAAGGCGGTGCCATAACGGCGAAAGGCACTAGCCGGAACTCCAACGGATTCCGGCTAGTGCTTCGTTCTCTCTTTGCCGTCCGGTTATCATGCCTTATGGAGCGATTGCCCGTAGCGATCGTGACGGCGCACCCAGTCCATGCCTCCGGCTTCGTTGCGACCTTTCGGAGCGAGATCGAGCATATTGTAAGTGCCCATCATTACCTCGACGCCGCGCCCATAAGTGGAGTAGGTCCGGAAGACCTCGCCCGCATCGTCTTTGTAAAAAGCGCTGACGCCCGGCCATTCCTCGCCAATTTCCCTCCATTCGCCGAAGTTGTAATCGATTTTTCCGCCAGCAACCTCATCAGGTGTGAAGCTTACTCGAAAATCGTAGTTGAAGTCGGTACCGAAGGATGACACCCACTTGAACTGCCAGCCCATACGCTCGCGGTAACGTTCAATGTCGGCAAGCGGCGCGCGGGAGACGGCGATCATGGTGACGTCGTGATGCGCAAGGTGCTTGTTCATACCATCGGTGTGGTCAGCCATGAAGGAGCAGCTGGGGCAGCCTTCCTTCCATCCCGGCGCGAACATGAAATGCTGCACCAGAAGTTGAGATCGGCCATCGAAGAGATCTGCCAGCGTGCTTGAGCCGTCCGGCGTGTCGAAGACATATTCCTTGTTGATGCGCACCCACGGCAAGGCGAGCCGCTGCTGGGCAACCTTGTCGCGAAGACGCGTCAACTCCTTCTCCGCTTTCAGGAAATCCCGGCGAGCGGTCAGCCAGTCATCATGTGAAACAACAGCGTGTTGCATTGTGAGTCTCCTATGGTTTGGTATTGGGGAGTTGGAAACGGGCGGCAAAAAGCTTCATCCACGGCGGTAGGTGAAAGAGGCTCATCAACACGTACATCACGGCCATACTGTTGACGGAGACGAAGGTCGATGCGCCAGAACACATCATTATGTCCTGCGAGCCCGATGCAGAAATCCACGCCATCAGCGCGAATGTCGGAGTTGCGGCGAGCCCAATCCAACCGGACGCTTTGCCCGTCAGTCTGGACGGCGAACCGACCTTTCCTATTACGGTGCGCATTGGCATTTCCGCTTCTCCCATCGAATTGCCGTTTCCAGC
>WPCJ01313670.1_pt1 | contig 10928 bp, 5 predicted proteins | sample 5399831 | NCBI WGS metagenome assembly WPCJ01 (sample SAMN12869470, study PRJNA574797) | sludge metagenome | isolation source: wastewater treatment of pH10 | place: China:Beijing | collected 2019-05-20 | reverse complement strand
CCCGCCCCTGGGCGCCGCTCCGGGTGAGGCCGAGCGGGCCGCGACCGGCGGCGACTGGGTGGGGGCCGAGTTCACGATCGTCGACCTGTGGGATGCGGCCGTGATCCACCAGCGCGTCGCGAGCAGGGAGTTCTTCGAGCGTGTCGCCGAGCGGTCGTCGGGTGACGGCGTCACCGTCGTGAACCTGCTCGACGGACACCCGTTCACGTACGCGCGCCGGCAGGCCGCCACGCTGGCCGCCGTGTTCGCGCACGTCGCGGTCGTGCTCGACGCGGACCCCTTCGACGCCGAGGGGCCGCTCGGCAACGTGCTCGTCTTCGCGAGCAATACGCCGCTCGACATCGTGGCGAGGCCGGACCTGCTCGGCGTGCCCCGCCCCAACCTGTTGCACGGCGGCACGCTCGACTCGTGGGTGGCCGGCGCTCGCATCATGACCGATGCCGATGGCAGCGATTCGCCAGACCCTGACGACCCGCGCTGGGGGTAGTCGGTGGCTTTAGGCCCTGGCCCCTCCAGTCGGCGCGGCGCACGTGCTGGCTGCGGGAAACGGCTAGCGAATCCACCCCGCCGAGCGATAGTGTGCCGGTGACGAGGAGTAAGGATGGGCAATGACAGGTTCACTCCCGGCGGGAATCGCTGACTTTCGTGACGGCACTGAGGCGACCGACCCGTGGGTGGCGGGGGAGCCGCTCCCCGAAGCCCTGGCCGTCGTGCCGGCGAATCCGGACTGGCCCGAGCGGGCTCGCATACTGAGTGATGCGATCCTCGCGGCCGTCGGAGATGCGGCGGTATCGCTCGAGCACGTCGGGTCCACTGCGGTGCCCGGACTGCCGGCGAAGGACGTCATCGATCTCGACCTCATCGTCCTCGACCCGGACGATGAAGCGGGCTACGTCCCCGCGCTCACCGCACTTGGCTACCGGCACACGGTGCGCGAGCCAGCACTCGATGGGCACCGCATGCTCCGGCTCGACGATCCCCGCGTGAACCTGCACGTGTTTGCGCCGGGAACAGCGGAGCCCGCACGCCACATCCTCTTTCGCGACTGGCTTCGTGCCAACCCGGACGACGCGAAGCGGTACGCGGACGCGAAGACCGCTGCCGCTGAGGGCGCCCCGCAGACCGCGATGGCCTACAACCGCAGGAAACACGCGACAGTCCGTGAGATTTATGCGCGAGCGTTCGCTGCGGCCGGAGTCCCGCTTGGAGATCGTGCGCTCGCCCCGACCACGCTTCCGGAATTGCCGACGACGGCCGGCGGTGAACCGCTCAACTGGCGCCCCGCGACCGACGCCGACGCTGAGGCGATCTGGGAGCTGTTTCGCGTGGCTGGCAACGTCGACCATCCGCACGAACTGTACGGGCTAGATCTCGTGAAGCTCTGGCTCACGGGGGACCGCTTCACGTTCGCCACGGATACGGTGCTGGCGTTCTCTCAGGCGGGCACCCTTGTCGCGTTCGGAGAGGCAAAGCTCGACGACGACTGGCGTGATCAGGTGGACGTGTTCATCGATGGCGTTGTGCACCCTGAATGGCGTGGTCTCGGCATCGGGAGCGCGATGCTGGCGTGGCAGGAAGCGCGAGGCAGGCAGCTCCTCGGCGGCGTCAATGCCGGGCTTCCCGGGATGCTGAGCTTCGGCGCGCGTGAGGCGAACACCGACATTCTGGCGCTCGCGGCGGACGCCGGATACCTCCCGGTGCGATGGTGGATGGAGTTGGGCAGGCCGCTCGCCGACGAGATCGCCGTCAGGGACCTTCCGGCGGGAGTTGAATTGCGGACCTTCGCTCCGGAACTCTCCGAGTCCACGCGCCTCGCAGTGAACGACGCCTTTCGCGATCACTGGGGGTCCCGCCCCATGACCGAGCGTGAGTGGGCCGACGAACTCGAGCTTGACGAGTTCTCACCCGAGCTCTCGCGCGTGCTCGTCACTGATTCCGGCGAGAGCGATGGCCAGGTACGCGTCGTTGCGGCCGTGCTCACCGAAGTGAACGAGGAAGAGTGGGAGCTCAATGGCGGCCCGTTCGGGTACATGTCGACGATCGGCGTCGTACGGGACTGGCGCGGCAAGGGGCTATCCTCCGCGGTGATCTCCGCGGCGCTCGAAGCGTATCGAAAAGCCGGGTTCGTGAACGCGCTGCTCGACGTCGACTCGGCGAACCCGAGTGGTGCTCTCGGAATGTACGAGCGACTCGGGTTTCAGGCGCGAGACCGCTCGGTGACGCTCGCGAAGTGGGTGTGATCCCAACGACAGGGGCACTCACAGGGGCGCCCGCCGTTACGGCAGCAGCGCCCCGATCGAGATCATCAGGCTGTACGCCATGATGATGATCAGCGAGAACCTGAACATGCGGCGCGCCCAGGCGTTGTCGTCCTTCGCGCTGAACCCCTGGATGCCAATGACGATCCACCAGACGCCGAGCACACCCATGACGGCCGCGTATACCCAGCCGGTGTAGCCGAGCGGGGTGAGCGCGACCGAGGCGACCACGTACGCGATCGTGTAGAGCAGGATCTGGATCTTCGCCGCCGGGATGCCGTGCACCACGGTGATGACTGGCACGCCGGCGCGCGCGTACTCGTCGCGGCGGTAGACGGCGATGGAGTAGAACTCGGGCATCTGCCAGAAGAAGATCGCGAGGAACGTCAGAATGGCTGCGGCGTCGACCGCCCCGGTGACGGCGACGTAGCCGGCGAAGATCGGTGCGGCGCCCGAGATGCTCCCGACGAGCGTGCCGTGCACGCTCATCCGCTTCGACAGCATGCCGTAGAGCACCACGTACGTGAAGAACCCGGCGAGGCCGGTGACGACGACGAGCCAATTCGTCCAGGCGATGAGGATCGCGTTGCCGAGCAAGAACAGCACGACCGAGAAGATCACGGCGTTGCGCACGCTGATGCTGCCAGACACCGTCGCACGCTTCTTCGTACGTTCCATGCGGTCATCGATATCGCGGTCGAGCACGTTGTTCAGCACGCAGGCTGCGGCGATCACGAAGGTCGTGCCGACGATCGTCGCGAGGAAGAGGAACACGTCGAATGCGCCGGCGACACCGGCGGCGAGCAGGAAGCCTGCCGCGGCCGTGAGTACGTTGCCGTAGAGCACGCCCGGCTTCGTCAGCGAGTAGTAGCGGGCGAACGTGGCACGCAGGGTATCGCCGTCGGCGCGCGACGCGATCTTCGCGTCCGTGCCCCGGCTGCGCTCGGAGAACACGGCCGCATCAGCAAGCTCGGCGAACTCGGGAGCGATCTCGCTCTCGCGTGCTGCCGTCTCGCGATGCCCCTTCGGCGTCTCGTGAGTACTCGGGACCTGCTGGTCGTCCTCAGGGATCCCACTTGCGGGCATACGAATCTGGCCTTTCTCAAGCCCGTGCGCCATTTGGCTCCGGCTTGCCGCCTACTGTGCGGCGTGTCTGCAGCGCTGGCGGTGCCAGACGCCGTAGCCGATAGGCCGCAGACTTCACCCTTCAAATATATCGTGTCTTCGATGCGCGCAAGGTCAACGAGCCCAGCCCCGCTCGTCGATCGCCTCGTCCCGCCGGGAATTGTCGGCGGGGCGGCATAGCATTGACGGAGGTATGGAAGATCCAGCAGCAGGGGAGCCCCGGCCCGCGCAGCGCGGCCCGGACGCTGTCTGGCGTCTGCAGGTCGGCGGGCTCCTCGGGCGCGGCTCAGGTGCCGCGGCTGACGGACCGTATGCGCAGCTCGGGCTCCAGTTCGAGGTCCGTGAGATGATCCCGCGCTCCGCCGACAACTGGAACGGACCACTCTCTCGCTCCGTGAAGCCGGGGCAGGATGCGGGAAGCGGCGTGTTCCAGCTCGGGGTTCGCCCGGCGATCCGCACCGAGCGCGGATGGGCGCGGGGCACGCTCACCTGGGCGAACATCGGTCATCACGGGAGCCGTCTGAACCTCGACCCCGCCCAGCAGCGCTGGTTCCGCCAGCTACACGCGCTGCACCGGGCCGGGGAGACAGTCGCGGTAGGGAAGGATCCTGATTGGGTGTTCCTTGAGGAGTACCTGAGTCCGGCGCTGTGGACCCTGCTGCGCCAGGCAGAGACGCTCGGGATCGCGCTCGTCGTCGCCGGAAAACACGCGGCGGTGCGACGCCACGAGCGGGCGGCGTTGTGGCTCGACACCGTGCAGGCCGGTGATGGCGGCGTCGCGCTCACGCCACGTCTCGAACTCGACGGTGCGGAGGTGCCGTTCGTCAACACCGGAGCCGTGGGCGACCACGGCGTGTACATCGCCGGCCGCGGGCGCGACCGGTCGATCCACCTTGCGCCACTCGAGACCGTGATGACGGCCGCCGAGGCGGCGCTCCTCGCCGGAACGCTTGAGCCGGGCGGGCTCACGATTCCCGCGAGCGAGCGCGCCCAGTTCCTCGCCGAAGGCGTGCCCGAACTGCAGGCCGAGTTCGCCGTGGCGAGTAGTGACGGGTCGGTGGCGCTACCCGATCCTGATCGAGTGCGGCTCCTCCTCACCGCCGCGTGGCGCGAAGGACACCGACTGCGGCTCACCTGGAGCGACGAGGGCGCCGGTCGGCGGCGCGGCGACGCGCGGCAGGTCACGCTCGAGCAGGCGCTGCCCGACGAGATTCTCGCGGACGAGCTGTTCCCCGCAGCCTGGCGAGGGGAGGCGCCCGATGGCGTCGACGCCGAGGTCCAGCGCGGCCTGCCCGGGCCGCTGGAGCTCAGGGGCGTGGCGGCGGCCGAGTTCCTCACGAAGGTCGTTCCGATGCTCGAACGCGCGCCGGGGATCAGGGTGCGAACGTCAGGGGCGATCCCTGAGTACCGAGAACTCACGGGCGTCCCGCATCTCAAGGTGACGATGATCCCGAGCGAGCGAGAGGACTGGTTCGACCTCGGCGTGCTCGTCACCATCGAAGGGCGGACCGTGCCGTTTGGGCCGCTCTTTCGAGCGCTCGCGACCGGGCGAACGAAGCTCAAGCTCGTCGACAACACGTATCTGCATCTCAACCATCCCGCCTTCGCGCCGCTCGCTGCCCTCATCGCGGAGGGGCAAGACCTGGACGAGTGGGAGACGGGTCCGCGGATACCGAGGCATCAGGTGCCGATGTGGGCGGACTTTGAGGACCTCGCCGACGAGTCGGAGGCCGCGGTGGAATGGCGGTCGCTCGTGCGCGAGATCGGGGCCGCTCGACCAACGCCGGTGCCGCTCCCTGCTGGCATCACGGCCGAGCTGCGGTCGTACCAGCGGGAGGGGTTTGACTGGCTTGCGTTCCTTTGGCGCAACAGGCTGGGCGGCATCCTCGCCGACGACATGGGGCTCGGAAAGACGCTTCAGTGCCTCGCGCTGATCGTGCACGCCAAGCAGGGCGAACCGGGGAGTTCGGGCCAGGCCGGCGAGGCCAGCGAGGCCGTGGAGGCCGTGGAAGCCGTGGAAGAGGGGCAGCGGTCTGAGCTGAGGCCCGAACGGCGGCCGTTCCTCGTGGTCGCGCCCACGTCAGTGATGAGTAATTGGGCGGCCGAGGCGGCGCGGTTTGCGCCTGACCTGCGTGTTCGCGTGCGCGCTGCGACCGAGGCCGCGAGCGGCCGCACGGTCCGAGACGATGCCGCGGAGGCTGACCTCATCGTGACGAGTTATGCCCTGTTTCGGCTCGACAATGCGAGCTACCGGGCCGTCGCCGAGGACCCGGAATTCGGGATCGCCGGCCTCATTCTCGATGAGGCACAGTTCGTGAAGAACGCGGCGGCCCAAGGCAACGAGCTCGCCGAGTCTCTGCAGGTGCGGTGGAAGCTCGCAGTGACGGGCACCCCCATCGAGAATTCGCTCCGGGAACTCCACGCGCTGACGAAGATCGTCGCGCCCGGGCTGTTCCCGTCCGCGCGCCGGTTCGAGGAGGACTACGTGCGTGCGATCGAGCAGCCGGCTCCGGGAAACTCCGTCGGAACAGGTGCCGGGAGTGGCCCGAGGCTGCAACGTGAGCTCCGCGACCGGCGCACGAAGGAACTGCGGCGCCGGATCCGACCGTTCATCCTCCGGCGCACGAAGGCGAGCGTCGCCGCCGAACTCCCCGAGAAGCAAGAGCAAATCCTCGAGATCGAGCTCGATGCCCGCCACCGGGAGCTGTACGACGCGTTCTTGCAGCGCGAGCGGCAAAAACTGTTTGGGCTGATGGAAGATCTCGACCGTAGCCGGTTCACGTTCTTCCGGTCGCTCACCCTGCTGCGCATGCTCGCGCTCGATGCGACGCTCATCGACGAGCAGTACGCCGAGATCCCCTCCGCAAAGCTTGAGGCGCTCGGGGAACACGTGCGCGCGCTCGCGGCGGAGGGGCGGCGCACGCTCGTCTTCAGCCAGTTCACGTCGTTCCTCGAACGTGCGTCCGCGCATCTTGCGGGCGAGGGGATTCGCACGGTCACGCTCGACGGGGGCACGAGGAACCGGGACGCCGTCATCGACCGCTTCCGCGAGGGCGCGGCCGACGTGTTCCTCATCAGTCTGAAGGCTGGCGGTGTCGGGCTGAACCTGACCGAGGCCGATACCGTGTTCCTGTTGGACCCGTGGTGGAATCCGGCGAGCGAGGCTCAGGCAATCGACCGCACGCACCGGATCGGTCAGGACAAGCCGGTGAACGTGGTGCGCATGATCGCGCTCGGCACGATCGAGGAGAAGGTGCTGGAGCTGCAGCGCCGCAAGCGGGCCCTGTTCGATGCCGTCATTGACGATGAAGAGCTGTTCTCGAAGTCGCTAACCGAGGACGACATGCGGGATCTCCTTGCTTGAGCTGGGCTGAGCTGGGCTGCGCTGAGCTGGGCTGGGCCGGAGCGTCACTGGGTTGGCTCGTTTGCAGTGCGCGCACGGAATCTCACGCTGCTCGGCGGGCGTGAGGCGTGCTCGGCGCCTGTCGGGCTCGTCCAGACGAGCACCCCAGCGTCGTGTTGCGCGAGACGCCACCCCGTGTTGTGCTTGAGCACGTGGTGACCGCGGCAGAGCACTGCGAGGTTGTCGGTGCTCGTCGGCCCGCCGTGGGCCGCGGCAACTGTGTGGTCGATGTCGCAACGCGCGGCCGCCCTCCGGCAACCAGGCGCCCGGCAGTGCAGGTCGCGGGCGGTGATGAAGCGTCGCATTCTCGGCGTTGGTCGATAGCGTTTGACACTGATGACAGTGCCGCCCATAGTCACCTTCACGATGTCCCAGGCGTCTCCGTCTGCGGCAGCCCGCTCGGCAGCTTCCGTTGCGGCCGCGCCGCTGATGGGGCCGTAGCCGACGAGCTCGGCCACGCCGCCAACACGTGTGTCGGCGGGCGACGGGCGTGAGCCTTGGCCTGGCGACGTCTGCGTGGGTGTGAGGGTCGGGGTGGCTCTGTCCGTGGGGCCGGTTGGGGCCGCGTGTGTGGTTCCATGGCTGGGTTCGTTCGTGAGAAGCGGTTCGGGTAACTGATGCCCCGGGACGATGACGTGGACATGTGCGGATATGCCGCGACCCAACGGTGTGGAGCCTTCGCTCCCGAGCGGAATCTCGCCGGTGAGGAGGAGGTCCGCGAAGACATCGGCCTCGATCTGCGAACGTGTGCGGGTGCTGTCGGGAGCGGTCGGCGAGCCTTGCAGCGGCACAGTGCCCGCGTCGGCGTGCCTCGCGATCTGGGCGACGCGGTCCCGGATCGCGTAGGCCGCAGTCGCCGGAAGATATGCGGCAAACTCCGCCATCCCATCCGGCAGGTCGCGCACCTGCACGCAGCGGCGCTTGGCCGCGGCGTCGTGCTGTTCGTTCAGCGGCAAGTCTGCGAGTTCCAGGGCGATGCGATGCGCGATGGGCCGCAACCTGTTCGGGGTTTCGGTGCGGGCGTGCGGGATGAGCTCCCGCTCATATGCGGCGCGGCGTTCGGACGCGTCGGCGGGGGGCAGCGACTGGAAGATGAGGCCTTCGTCGATAGCGACGTGGACGGATTGCAGGCCGACTCGCCCGGACGCGAGTTCCTCGAGAGTCGCCGGGTAGGCATCGTGGGCGTGATGCGCCGTATGCATCAGCTTCTCCGCGCCGTACTCGCTGAGGTGGAGCCGGGCTGCAACCTCGAGTCGCAGGGAGCGGTGCTCCAGCTCCGCGTTTCGACGACGTCCGGTCGCGCTCGATATGCCGGGTGAACCCTCCCCGACACGCTTCGCCTTCGCGTCGGCGGGGTTCGTTGGCGGATCTGCCGGGCCCTGGGCGTTGGCCGGTGGCCGGGGGAGTGTCACATCGAGTGTCGCGTCGAGTATCGCGTGCCCGAACGTGCGGTGCATTACACGGCCAAGGGCTCGCAGCTGGTTGGCCTCTGCGCGCCGCGCAGTCGAGGCTGCGTCCTCCATTGCTTCGAGGTCAGCCAAGTCGGCGCGGTCGTCTGCGTCGAGGTGGATAGCGCTGCCTGGGCTGCCTGGGTGGTCCGCCCTGTCAGGGATGTCAGGATCATCGGGTGGGGGCTCGCCCCGTGCTGAAGTAAACATAGTGCGAGTCAAACACCGATGACGATGCGGCAGAGGTTCTCCACAGGCTCCCCGGTGATTTGTCTCGCCAACGTCCGCTCGTCTCATCTGTGGACTACGCAGGCGGGGAGTCGCGTGAGCAACCGGCTCTCAAGACGGGAGACCTTCTTGCCACTCACCGATACCGCACACGACGCCACCCAGCAGCAAAAGAATCATCACTTGTCACTCTTCGTGTGGAAGCCTACGCTGAAAGAGCAACCACGGAAGGGTGCAGGCCGCTGGCTCGCTCCCTGTGAGAAGGGAGTCGGCATGGCAGCGAACCCGCCGAATGGCCAATGGGGGCAACCCGGGACCGATAGTTGGACGCCCGGCGGGGCTCCTAACGATGGTGCGCCGCCACAGGCAGTGCAGCAGTCGTGGCTGGCCTGGCAACAGCAACAGCAGCCGCAACAGCAACACTTCGGCTCGCCGCCACCCCACCAACCCCCACCTTCGGGCCAGCGGCCGCAGCCACGCTCGAACGTTGGAGCCGTTATCGCGGTGGTGTTGGGAGCGATCCTGCTCCTCGGAGGGCTGCCGTTCGGCCTTGCTGTCGGAGGCATCGCGAGCGTCCCGCAAGCGCTCCGCATGCTCGACTCCATCACGGAGGTGACGCCGAGCGGCACGGTTACTGCAGCACGATCCGGCGACGCGTTCTACCTGCTCGCACAGGATGACGCGTCTGATGATGCGTTCCCTGCCGAGTGCTCGGCGACGGGCCCGTCGGGCGAGCGCCTGCACATACAAGGTGTGAATACCGGCGCATTCAGCTCGGAGTATCGCGGAAACGACTACGCCTCCATCGCGATCGTGAGGGCCGACGGGCCGGGAGACATCCAGATCCAGTGTGTGAACGAGGGCGGGTCCATCGTCGCCGCGCCCGCGTTCAACTTCGTGAGCTTCTTCACGCCGTTCTTCTGGTGGACAATCGGAGGGGTCGTCGCGACCGTCGCAGGCATCGTGCTCGTCGTGGTTGGGATCGTCCTGCTGGTTCGCCGCCCACGCGAGGTCGCGCGTTAGCGAGGCGCGCAGCATCGTGCTCTGGTCCACGATGGTCCAAGAGGCCGTGCGTTCGTTCCTGCGCCGGGCGACCGGGGCGCCGGGCGCAGTCTCGTTCGCCCGACTCGACCCCTCGACTACCTCGGAGCTCGACCCCTCGATCACCGCAGAGCGGGCGCCAAGTGCACGTGCTGTCGGCGAACGACTACCTCGCTGACAGGGACGCCGCATGGATGGCACCCCTCTACCGTTCGCTCGGCCTGACCGTCGCGGTGATCGGGCAGCACAGCACGACTGACGCCCGCCGGGAGGCGTACCGCGCAGACATCCTCTACGCCGCGGTTGCCGAGATCGGCTACGACGTGCTCCGCGACGGGATTGCGCTCGACGAGGGTGAGCGGGTGCGCCCGGTCCTTGACGCAGCGATCGTCGACGAGGCGGACGCGGTGATGATCGATGAGGCTGTCGCTCCGCTCGTCCTCGCCGGTGAGCGAGCGTCAGCGCCGCAGGACTTCACCCGAGAGGTCGCAGCTGTGCAGCGGCTCACTGAGGGCGCGCACTACGAGCTCGACACCGAGCGGTCGACCGCGTTCCTCACCGACGAGGGCGCGATCGAGCTTGAACGGGAGCTTGGAGTGGATCTCTACGCGGCGGGGAGCGGCGACTCGCTCTCGAAGGTGAACGTCGCGCTCATGGCGGTGGCGGTCGCGAGGAAAGACGTCGACTACGTGGTGCGCGACGGCACGGTGCAGCTCGTCAACGAGGGGCGCGGGCGGATCGCCACCTTGCAGCGCTGGCCGGACGGCCTGCACGCCGCGGTCGAGGCCGCTGAAGGGATCGCGGCTACCCGTCCCGGGGTGATCCTCGACTCGCTGACAATACAGGAGCTTCTCACCCGCTATGCGTCGCTCGCCGGGATGAGCGGTACTCTCGTCGACGTCGCCGAGGAGCTGCTCGAGTTCTACGGGCTCGCCACGGGCCGGGTCGAGCGCACTCGCCCCAGCCGCCGGGTGGACGAGCCCATGGTTGCGACGCTCACGCGAGCCGAGAAACTCAACGCGATGGGGCGCGATGTCGCTGCGTGCGTTGCGGTCGATCGGCCGGTGCTCATCGGGACGCAGTCCGTGCGCGAGTCGGAGGCGCTCGCCGCAGCATTCGCGGATCGTGGTATCGCCGCGAGCGTGCTCAACGCCCGCAACGATGCTGCGGAGGCGGCGCTCGTCGCCGAGGCCGGAGCACCCGGCGCGGTCACGATCTCCACACAGATGTCGGGGCGGGGCACCGATATTCGCCTCGGCGGCGCCGGTGAGTCGCTCCGTAATCGAGTGCTCGCCGCCGGTGGGCTACGGGTCATCGCCGACGGCCTGCACCCCACAGGCCGGCTCGACGCCCAACTGCGGGGGAGGGCGGGCAGGCAGGGCGATCCTGGATCGGCCGTCGCCTACGTCTCGCTCGACGACGAAC
>WPCJ01354561.1_pt1 | contig 10934 bp, 10 predicted proteins | sample 5399831 | NCBI WGS metagenome assembly WPCJ01 (sample SAMN12869470, study PRJNA574797) | sludge metagenome | isolation source: wastewater treatment of pH10 | place: China:Beijing | collected 2019-05-20 | reverse complement strand
CGGTCGCGAGCGTCCCCCAGCCCTGCGCCTCGGTGAAGCGCTCGCCGCCCGACACGGCGAACTGCTGCGCAATCGGCGCGTGCTCGGCATCAAGCAGGTGCACGAGGAACGAGTCGGCGGCGAGGATCAGGCCGGCGCTGCCAGTGGTGCGCGTCACCGAGAAGACGAGCGCGGCCGGATCGACGGCGACGGATGCGACGCTCGACGCGGTCAGGCCGACGGGCCCCTCGGGCGTGCTCGCCGTGATGAGCGCGACGCCTGCCGGGTGATATCTGAACGCATTCTTGAAGTTCGTCGCGAGGTCCGCCGCGTGGCTCGCTGCGGCGCCCGCAAGCACCTCCGCCACCTCCGCAGTGGTGGCGCTGTCCGCGCCCTGGCTCGTGCTCGGGCCCGTACCGTGCCCGGTGTTCTGGCTCATCTCGTGTGCTCCATCTCTCGTGCGTGGTTCATGAGTGCCTCGCGGGTGACGATCTTCGTGCGTTCGCGACCGCGTTCAGCTCCGAGTCGCTTCTCGGCCTCGTCGATCCGGAGCCAGCCGTCCCAACCGACGGCGTCGGTGAGGCGGGCGACGAGCGCATCGGCCGCGCCCTCGGGTGTCGCGCCTGGCCGCGCGGCGAGGTCGGTGATCAGGCTGTCGATCGCCTCGGCAGCGTCGGACTTCGTCGAGCCGATGAGTCCGACCGGTCCGCGCCGGATCCAGCCGGTCGCGTACAGCCCGGGGATCGGCTCGCCGTCGGCGTCGAGGATGCGTCCGGCGTCGTCGGGGATCGTGCCCGTCGCGTCGTCGAACGGGACCCCTGGCACGGGCGTCGAGCGGTAGCCGATGGTGCGGTAGACGGCACCGACGTTGTGCTGCACGGTCTCGCCGGTGCCGGTAATGCGGCCCAGCTCGTCGGGTTGGGTGCGTTCCATCTCGATCGCGGTGACGCGATCCGTTCCGAGGATCCGCGACGGCTGCTGGTAGAAGTGCAGGTGCACGCGGCGTGACGCGGTAAGGGTCGCCGGATCCTGGTGTGCCCACTCGGTGAGCGTTTTCACGATGATGCGACGCTGATTGAACTGAGCGACCATGCGTTCGGCGTGCTCGTCGAGCTCCATGTCGGCGGGATCAACGATCACGTCAACATCCTCGCGCGCGCCGAGCTCCCGCAGCTCCATCGGGGAAAATCGCACGTCGGCGGGGCCGCGCCTGATGAGCAGATGCAGGTCGCGCACCGGGTTCTGCCTGAACGCTGCCTCGACGTGGTCGGGGATGTCGGTCTGCTCGAGCTGGTGCGGGTGGGTGATGATCATCCGGGCGACGTCGAGCGCGACGTTTCCCGCACCAATCACCGCGACAGACTCGGCTGACAGCTGCCACTGCTGGGGCGCGTCGGGGTGACCGTCGTACCACGCGACGAAGTCCGCCCCGCCGTAGGAGCCCGGAAGCTCAGCACCGGGAACGGCCAGGTCGACGTCGCGGTCGGCTCCAGTGGAGATCACGACGGCATCGTACGCGTCGCGCAGCTCCGCGATCGTGACGTCGGTACCAATCTCAACGTTGCATACGAGCCGAATGCGCGGGTTCTCGAGCACGTCGTGCAGCGCGTCCTGAATCTTCTTGATGCGCGGGTGATCGGGCGAGACCCCGTAGCGCACGAGACCGTACGGTGCGGGGAGCTTCTCGAACAGGTCAATGCGCACCTGCTCGTCGCGTCCCTGGAGGATGTCGGCGGCGTAGACCCCTGCGGGGCCCGCGCCGATGATTGCGACGGAACGGTTCGGCATCATGCCAGTGCACTCTCCTGAGGTGGTAGGGCCGCGATGAACGGGTGATCGCCCGGGATGGGGCCGGTGCGGGCGGCGCCGCCCGGCGCTCCGACGGCGTCGAAGAACTCGACGTTCGCGCCGTAGTACTCCTGCCATTCGCCGGGAAGGTCGTCTTCGTAGTAGATCGCTTCGACCGGGCAGACCGGCTCGCAGGCGCCGCAGTCGACGCATTCGTCGGGGTGGATGTAGAGCATCCGATCACCCTCGTAAATGCAATCGACCGGACACTCGTCGATGCACGCTTTGTCCTTGAGATCCACGCACGGCAGCGCGATGACATACGTCACGGCTATCCCCCTCGTCACACCATGAGCCCCGGTTTCGAGGCCCATGAGCTATGCTAAAACCTCAACCAAGGTTGAGGTCAAGCCCGCTGCGAATCGGAGGCGTCATGGAACAGGTTCATACCCCGGAAGAGCTCCTGAGCATCGGCGAGATGAGTCGCCGCACCGGCGTGCCGGTGTCTGCACTGCACTACTACGAGCGCCTCGAACTCATCGCGTCGCAGCGCACGGCGGGCAACCAGCGCCGCTTCCCGCGGTACATGTTGCGCCGCGTCGCGCTCATCTCGGTGGCCAAACGGCTCGGCATTCCACTCGAAGACGTGAAGGACGCGTTCAAGAACGTGCCACTCTCAAGCCCGCCGACCCACGAGGACTGGCAGCGCGCCTCCCGTGAGTGGAAGAAGGTGCTCGAGCAGCGCCGCAAGGGCATCGAACAGCTCGAGAAAGAACTCACGGGCTGCATCGGGTGCGGCTGCCTGTCGATGAAGGCGTGCTCGCTGTTGAACCCCGACGATGCGCTCGGTGACACGGGCGCGGGCGCGCGACGCATTCCCGTCTAGCCACGGTGGGGCTTCGAGCCTGCGGCTGCGGTTTCGAGCTTGCGGCTGCGGCTGCGGCTGCTGCTGCTGCTGCTGCTGCTGCTGCTGCTGCCCCACCTTGCCCTTGCGCAAGCCATGGGATCTGCATTTGCGGCCCAACCTTGCTCTTGCGCTAGCCATGGGATCTGCACCTGCAATGGCGAAACAGGGACGCTTCGGGCATTCGGATTGCAGATCCCATGGGTTGCCGCCGACCCCTCAGGGCTGTTCGAGGCAAAATCTCAGTTTTCCCGCCCGCAACATTTCCTATGATCGAAGCATGGATGATTGTCATAGACCCAAGCTCACCCCAGCCCGGCCGCGAAACGCGGCTCGAATGCGGGGTGAGCATTGAGTTCCGAGATCTGGGGAATCGTCATCGGCGTGCTCCTCACCGTGGGCACCGGATTCTTCGTCGCCTCGGAGTTTGCCCTCGTTAACCTCAACCGCAGCGACCTTGAACGGCGCCAGGCGCAGGGCGAGAAGGGCCTCCGGCTCACGATCTCAGCCCTACGCGTCACCTCGACGCACCTCTCGAGCGCGCAGCTCGGCATCACACTGACGACGCTGCTCGCGGGATTCACGTTCGAGCCGGCGATCAGTTCGCTGCTCCGTGCACCGCTCAGCGGCATCGGACTACCAGAGGCGGTGATCCCCGGAGTCGGCGCCGTCGTGGCGATCACGCTCGCGACGCTGTTCTCGATGATCATCGGCGAGCTCGTGCCCAAGAACTTCGCGCTCGCCGTCCCGCTCGCGACCGCCAAGATCGTCGTGCCGTTCCAGCTCGCGTTCACGTTCGTTCTGAAACCCGTGATCCTGTTCTTCAACGGCACGGCGAATCGGGTGATCCGATCGTTCGGCATCGAACCGAAGGAAGAGCTCTCGGCCGCGCGCAGCGCCGAGGAACTCGGTTACCTCATTCGCCGTTCGGCGACCGAGGGCCTGCTCGACGCGAACGATGCAGACATTCTGCACCGGACGCTGACGTTCTCGACCCGCACCGCCGACGCCGTCATGACTCCCCGAGTTCGCGTTGTCGCGCTCCCGAGCACGGCATCCGTGCAGGACGTGATCGATGCCTCGATTGAGAGCGGCCACTCGCGCTTCCCGGTGTACGGCGACGACATCGACGACATCATCGGCATCGCCCACGTGAAGGCCGCATTCGCGATTGACGACGAGCGGCGCGCAAGTGCGCCCGTGAAATCGATCACCTCGACGATGCTCCGCGTTCCCGAGTCCGCCGGGTCCGACACTCTGCTCGGTGCCCTTCGCGACCGTGGGTACCAGATCGCGGTCGTCGTTGACGAGCACGGCGGAACCGCCGGCGTCGTTACTCTTGAGGACCTAATCGAAGAGCTGCTCGGCGAGCTGCTCGACGAGCACGATGACCCGTCGATCCTGAGTGAGGACATCATTCCTGACGGAGACTCGGTCCTCTTCAATGCCGCGCTTCGGCCCGACGAACTGTGGGCCAGGGCCCGAATCCGCGTTACGGAAGACGAGGAGTACGACACCGTCGCCGGTTTCTTCCTCACAATGCTTGAGCGCATCCCCGAGGTTGGCGAAACCGTCGAGATTGCCGACGGCACGCTCGAGGTTGAGGCCGTCTCAGGCGCTCGAATCGAACGGCTGAGATTCACCCCGACCCCCGCAGAGCCCGGCGCGGCTGACGCCGCCGAGCCCACCGCAACGACGACGGAGCACGCACGATGAGCGAGTACATTCCTGGCCTGATCTGGCTCTTCGTACTGCTCGCCGTAAACGCGTTTTTCGTCGGAGCTGAGTTCGCCGTGATCTCTGCGCGACGCTCGCAGATCGAACCCCGGGCGGCCGCTGGCAGCCGTGCCGCGAAGACCACCCTGTGGGCGATGGAGCACGCGACCCTCATGCTCGCGACAAGCCAGCTTGGCATCACTGTGTGTTCGCTGCTCATCCTCAATGTGTCGGAGCCGTCGATCAAGCACCTGCTTGAGGTGCCGCTCGCGTGGACCGGGCTCACCCCGGGGATGGTGACGGGCGTGGCGTTCGGCGTCGCCCTCGCGCTGGTGACGTTCCTCCACGTCGTGTTCGGTGAGATGATTCCGAAGAACATGGCGTTCTCGGTCCCCGACAGGGCAGCGCTCATTCTTGCGCCGCCGCTCGTGTTCGTCTCGCGCATCGTCGGCCCGCTCATTCGTGGCCTGAACTGGGTCGCGAACGGGATCCTCAGGCTGTTCAAGGTGACGCCGAAGGACGAAGCGACGAGCGCGTTTACGCTCGACGAGGTTGCGAACATCGTTGAGCAGTCAACGCTTGAGGGCACGCTCGTCGATGCGTCGGGCACGGTCACCGCGGCGTTCGAGTTCACTGAGAAGACCGCGGCCGACGTCGTGCTCCCGTTCGAGTCGCTCGTTGTGCTCCCCGCCGCGGCAACCCCGCGCGACGTGCAGCTTGCCGTGGCGAAGCACGGCTTCTCCCGGTTCGTCGTCGCGGCCGGCGACGGCGCCCCGGTCCAGTACGTGCACATCAAGGACGTGCTCGATCTCAGCTCGGCGGAGCACCGGGACTCCCCCATTCCGGCCGACCGGCTCCGCGATCTCGTGGACGTCGCGGCGAGCGCCGAGCTTGAGGACGCGCTGACGCTGCTGCGCTCTGACGGCAGCCACCTCGCGCGGGTCACCGACGAGCACGGCACCCCGACGGGCATCCTCTTCCTTGAGGACATCGTCGAGGAACTCATCGGCGAAGTGCAGGACGCGGCCCAGCGCTAACGCTGGTGTTCCGCGAACCGTAGAACTCTCATCGGCCCAAGATATGCCCGGTCCCCACTGGGAGGGCATATCTTGGGCCGATCACATACGGAGGCGTCGGTGAGACGGGCGCCAGCGGCAGGTTGGAGAGACTGGACGTGGCTGAGCAGGCCGAGTAGGACTAGCGGGCCAAGCTGGTAGCCAGGCAGCCAAGCAGGCAGCCAGCAGGACCTACCCCCAGAGGTCGAAGCCGAGCTTCACCACGAGCGCGGCGACAATGATGAGGAACAGGATCCGCACGAACCGCGCCCCGCGGGCGATCGCCATCTTGGAGCCGAGCACGCTGCCCGCCACGTTCGCGACAGCCATGAGCAGGCCGAGCGGCCACAGCACTGCGCCGAGCGGGATGAAGAGCAGCAGCGCGCCGAGGTTCGTCGCGAAGTTCACGATCTTCGCCTGCGCGCTCGCCATGAGAAAGTCGTAGCCGAGTAGCGCGACGAGCGCGATCACGAGAAACGTGCCAGTCCCGGGTCCGATAAGCCCGTCGTAGAATCCGATGGCCGCCCCGGCGAGCCCCGCGAGCACCACATGCTTCGCGCCCGAGTGTTTGAGCTTCGTGACGGCGCCGAGCGCGGGCTTGAAGATCGTGATGAGTGCGACGACGACCAGGGCGATCATGATGATCGGGGTGAACACCTCGGCGGGGAGAAACGCCGCGAGTGAGGCGCCGCCCACGGCTGCGGCGAGCGCGATCGCTGCCATCGGGAGGGCGGTCTTGAGGCTCGGGCGCACGGACCGGTAGTAGCTCACGCTACTCGCTGCCGTCCCGAACACCGACGCAAGCTTGTTCGTCGCGAGCGCCTGGACCGGCGCGATGCCGGGCACGAGCAGCAGCGCAGGCAGCTGAATGAGCCCGCCGCCGCCGACCACCGCGTCCACCCAGCCTGCGGCGAAGGCGGCGAGGAGCAGCAGCACGAGCCCGCCCCAGTCGAGCCCCTCAGGCATGAGCGCGAGTGACAGGGCCATCTGGCTCATGGGTGTGACCTCTCAGCGTGTGGAGTTGGTGGTGTGGCGAAACATGTCCGCCGGGCAGCGCGAAACGGGCCCCGCACTGCGGAGCCCGTTGTCGCTATCTTCCGCCCTGTACTGAGAGTACCTCGGTGACGGTGCCGCCCTCGTGCATTCGCGGGTCGGGCCCGCCCTGCGCGAGCCCCGGCCCGACCGAAAGACCGGGGTCTCCGGTGCCGCGTCCGCCGCTGCGCAGTCGCCGCTCAAGGTAGTGTGCGATCCCCGAGAGGATGAAACACATCACGATGTAGATGCCGCCGATGACGAAGGCCGACTGGAGCAGCGGCCGCCCAAACTGCACGTTCGAGCTGAACTGCTTCGCGAGGTACAAGAGTTCGGGGTAGGTGATGATGAAGCCGAGCGCCGTATCCTTCATCGTCACGACGAGCTGGGACACGATGACGGGGAGCATGGCGCGCACTGCCTGCGGCATGAGGATCAGGCGCATCACGCCGCTCTTGCGCAGCCCGATGGCGTACCCGGCTTCCTTCTGGCCGCGCGGCAGGGACTCGACGCCGGCGCGGATCACCTCGGCGAGCACGGAGCCGTTGTACACGATCAGCGCGATGACGACCGCCCAATAGGGTTCCATCTTCACGCCGACCGACGGCAGGCCGTAGTACAGCAGCATCATCATGATGAGCACGGGCATGGCCCGGAAGAGTTCGGTCACCGTCGTGACTGGCACCCGCACCCACTTGTGGTCGGAGAGCCTGCCGATCGCGAGCACGAAGCCGAGGATGAGGCTGCCGATGGCGGCGACGCCGAAGGCGGCGAGGGTCTTACCAAGCGCGCCGAGGATCTGCTCCCAGATCGTCGAATAGGTGAAGAGGCCCCACTTCTTCGCGGTGAACTGACCCGTGAGGTAGAAGCGGTAGAGCAGGAAGCCGATGACGGCGGCGACGACAACGATCGTCACCACCGCGAGGATGCGGTTGCGGCGAATTGCTTTCGGACCGGGAACGTCGTACAGCACTGATGCGGTCATCGCGCGATCCTCCATTTCTTCTCAAGCCGGTTTTGCAGGAGGCTCAGCAGCATCACCATCGCGACGAAGACTGCGGCGACCCAGAGCAGGACCTCCATGGGGCTGCCCGGGCGGTCGCCCGAATCGTTGATCGCGGCGCGCAGCTGCGCGAGCTCGGCGATCGAGAATCCGGCCGCGACCGTTGTGTTCTTGAGGAGCGCGATGAACACGCTCATCATGGGCGGGACGACGGAACGGAATGCCTGCGGGAGGATCACGCTCGTCATGACCTGCCCGAAGGGAAGGCCGATCGCGCGGGCGGCCTCGGCCTGCCCGACGGGAACGGTGTTGATGCCGGCGCGGATGACCTCAGCCACGTAGGTGGCCGTGTAGACGCCGATCGCGATGATGCCGAGCACGGTGAGGTTCATCCTGCCGAGCCCGAGCGCCGGGTAGCCGAGCACGAAGAAGAAGAACACCAGCGTCAGGGGCGTGTTCCTGATGAGGTTCACGTACACGGTGCCGACACCGCGCGCGATGGGCACCGGCGAGACTCGCATGGCCCCAACGATCAGGCCGAGCACGAGGGCGATCGCCCCGCCGCCGAAGAACACGAGCAGTGTGTTCCTGATCGCGGTCCCCCAGAGATCCAGGTTCCCGAAGATGACGTCCATTCGTCTTCCTTCTGTGAAGATGGCGCCCGGGGGCGGGGGTGGCTCCCGCCCCCGGGCATTCGTGCGGTGTACGCGCTACTTAGTAGGCGTCAACCTTGGGCTGGTCGACCTTGATGCCCGACTCGCCCAGGTTCTGGTCGAAGATCTGCTGCCAGATGTCGCCGCCCTCGGTGAAGAGGTCGTTGATGTGCGCGCGGAACGCGTCGTCGCCCTTGGCCAGGCCGACGCCGTACTGCTCCTCGGTGAACACCGGGCCGCTCGTGACCTTGAGCTCCTCGGGCTGCTGCGCCGCGTAGCCGATGAGGATCGCCTGGTCGGTGGTGACCGCGTCGACCTGGCCGTTCACGAGGTTCTCAACGCACGCCGAGTACAGGTCGAACTCCTGCGGCTTGATATCCTTGAAGTTCTCCTTGATGTTCTGGATCGGGGTCGATCCAGTCGCGGAGCAGACGGTCTTGCCGTTCAGGTCTTCGAGCTTCTGGTAGTCGGTGTCGTCCGAGCGGACGAGCAGCCCCTGGCCGGTGATGAAGTACGGGCCGGCGAAGTCGATCTCCTGCTTGCGCTTGTCGTTGATCGAGTAGGTGCCGACGTAGTAGTCGACGTCGCCGTTCACGATCGCCTGCTCGCGGTTTGCGGACGCGATTGCCTTGTACTCGATCTTGTCCTCGTCGAGGCCGACCGAGGCCGCGATCCAGCGCGCGATGTCGACGTCGAACCCGGTGCGCTCCTTCGTGACGTTGTCGTAGTAGCCGAGGCCAGGCTGGTCTTCCTTGACGCCGATGACGACCTTGCCGCGCTCTTCGATCTTGTCGAAGGTCGGGCTGCCCTCGAGGGTGAAGCCCTCGGCCACGGTCCACGGGGTGCTGGTCTCGGCGGGGGCGGTGGTGTCGCCGCCCTCGGGTGCCGCGGGGCTGCCGCTGTTGCAACCGGTCAGCGCCAGCGCTGCGGCCGCAACGAGACCAGCTGCTGCAAAAGCTTTCTTGAATCGCATGAGCGTTCCTTTCGATGGGGGTTCCGGGCCGCCCGGGTGGGAGGCCCGCTGGGTCAGTTCGTGATGAGCTTCGACAGGAAGTCCTTCGCCCTGTCGCTCTGGGGGTTCGTGAAGAACTCGTCGGGCGTTGCCGACTCGATGATGCGGCCGTCGGCCATGAAGACGACGCGGTCGGCGGCCTTGCGGGCGAACCCCATCTCGTGGGTGACGACGACCATCGTCATCCCTTCCTTGGCGAGGCCGACCATCACGTCGAGCACCTCGTTGATCATTTCGGGGTCGAGCGCGCTCGTCGGCTCGTCGAACAGCATCACCTTCGGATGCATAGCGAGGGCGCGCGCGATCGCGACGCGCTGCTGCTGGCCGCCTGAGAGCTGCGCGGGCAGCTTCGACGCTTGCTTGTCGACGCCGACGCGCGTGAGGAGCTCCATCGCCTCGCGGTTCGCCTCGGCCTTGGACTTGCCGAGCACCTTGATGGGCCCGAGGGTGACGTTCTCGAGGATGGTGAGGTGCGCGAACAGGTTGAACGACTGGAACACCATGCCGACCTCGGCCCGGAGCCGCGCGAGCCCCTTGCCCTCGGCCGGGAGCTCCTTACCGTCGATCCGGATCGAGCCGCTCGTGATCGTTTCAAGTCGGTTGATTGACCGGCAGAGCGTCGACTTGCCGGAGCCTGAGGGGCCGATCACCACGACAACCTCGCCACGGTTCACCGTGAGGTTTACGTCGGTCAGCGCCTGAAAATCACCGTAGTGCTTCTGCACGTTCTCGACGACGACCAGCGGTTCGCTCGCACTCATCTATGTTCCACCTTTGGATCCTGACCGCGAGCGCGGGCTGCGCTGCGTCGGCACACTACTTGGGTTGCCAGGTTCGAAGCGCGAAGCGTTGCTCGCCCTTGAACCGATCAGCCCCACGCTAGTAAGCGGCAATCTCCAAAGTCACGGCCGTTGAGGGTATCTTGAGCCTCGCCTTGAGCTTTCCTTGAGGTTTGCGAGCGCTACTTGCGGCTCTGGACGTAGTAGCGCGCGGCGCCGTCGTGCAGCGGCAGCGGGCTCGTGAAGATCGCCTGGCGGCGGTCCAGCAGCGCCGCAGCGGGAACGGTGCGGGCGATCGCGGTGCGCGACTCGAACAGCGTTCTGGTGAGCTCGGCGACGACATCTTCAGGCGCATCGGCAGAGGTGACGAGGTAATTCGGGATCGTCATCGTCTCGACGGGTTCCGTCGTCCCGTACGTGCCGAGCGGGAAGTCCGACAGGCGATAGACGCCGGCGTGACCCGAGTTCACCTTCTCGACGGTCTCCGGCTGAATCGGCAGGATCTTGACCGGTGTCGTCTCCGAGAGTGCAGCAATGCCGGGCGTCGGCACGCCGCCGACCCAGAAGAAGGCGTCGATCTCACCCCGCGCGAGCGCGTCGACCGAGTCCTCGAGGCCGAGTTTCGCGCTCACGAAGTCGCCCTGCTCGACCCCGGCCGCGCGGAGCACACGGTCGGCGATCACCGTCACGCCCGAGTTCACCTCCCCGACGGAGACGCGGAGCCCGGCGAGATCGGGAATCGCTTCGGCAGGCGAGTCAGCGGGCACCACGACCTGCACGTACTCGTCGTACACGCGCGCCACGCCCTCGATATGCAGCGGCACGTCGAAGGCCCCCACGCCGGAGATCGCGTCGGCCGCGGCGTCGGCCTGGGCGAAGCCGAGGATGGCCTCCCCGCGGCCGACGCGGAGCAGGTTGTCCACGGAGCCGCCCGTGGCCGTGACGGTGATGTCGAAGCCGTCGTCTCGCAGGCTGTCGGCGAGCGCGCCCCCGTAGGAGTAGTAGATGCCGGT
>WPCJ01356834.1_pt1 | contig 10935 bp, 10 predicted proteins | sample 5399831 | NCBI WGS metagenome assembly WPCJ01 (sample SAMN12869470, study PRJNA574797) | sludge metagenome | isolation source: wastewater treatment of pH10 | place: China:Beijing | collected 2019-05-20 | reverse complement strand
CGCTCAACCAGATGTTCGAGCATGGCCGCCAGGTCCAGGCGAGCCAGCAGGACGCGCTGCGCTCGATCTTCGAGACCATGCTCGGCGGCGGCCAGCGCAAGGGCTGAGCGATAAACGAACGGCGGCTTAAAGGCCGCCGCTCATCAATTTCCGTGATATTGGCTATCGTCAGGCGCGCAGACGCTCATCCCAGTCGTATTCCTCAGCGACCTCGGCGGAACCATGCGCCGAGGCGGCCACCAGCCCGCCAGTACGGAAGCTGGCAACCAGTTCGTTGAGCCGCCTGATCTGACCGCTGAGCGAGCCGGCGGACGCCGCGCTCTCCTCGGCAAGAGCAGCGTTCGCCTGGGTCATCTCGTCCATATGGGCAACGGTCTGGCTCATCTCGTCGATGCCATTGGCCTGCTCGGCCGCCGCTGCCGAGATGTCGGAGACCGTGGCCGAGACCTTCCTAGAGGCCTCGACGATCCGGTTCAGCGCCTCGCCGGCGGCCCGGACCAGCCCGACGCCCTGCTCGACCTCGGCGCCCGACTCGCCGATCAGTCCCTTGATGTCCTTGGCGGCATCGGCCGAACGCTGCGCCAGCGTACGCACCTCGGAGGCGACGACTGCGAAGCCCTTGCCGGCTTCGCCGGCGCGCGCCGCCTCGACCGAAGCGTTGAGAGCCAGCAGATTGGTCTGGAAGGCGATCTCGTCGATCACCGAGGTGATGTCGGAGATCTTGCGCGAGGTCTGCTCGATCCGCGCCATGGCATCGACCGCCTGGCCGGCGACGGCGCCGCCATTCACTGCGACATCCGTCGCCTCGTTGGCGAGCTGGACGGCTTGTCGCGAAGCCTGGGCGGACGCCTTGACCGAGGCGGCGAGCTGCTCGGTGGTGGCGGCTGTCTGCTCGAGCGAGGAGGCCTGCTCCTCGGTGCGTTTCGACAGGTCATCGGCGCCGGAATTGATCTCGCGGGCGGCGACGCCGACCTCGACCGAGGTCGCCTGGATCGTCGCAATCGTCTGCGCGAGGTGGCCGACGGCGCTGTTGAAATCCTGCTTCAGCGCGACATAGTCGGCCGCCACATCCTCCTCGACGCGGGCGCCGAGATCGCCCTGGGACAATCGGGTCAGCCCCTCGGCCAGGGCCCTGACCACGACCGCCTGCTCCGCCGCGAGCCGCTGCTGCAGCGCCGCGGCATTGCTGCGCTCGGCTTCGGCGGCGAGGCGCTGGCGTTCCGCCGCAGCACGGCCGGCTTCCGTCTCGCTTTCGAGGCGCTGGACGGCGAGGCCGTTCTGCTTGAACACCTGCACGGCGCGGGCCATCTCGCCGACCTCGTCCTTGCGATCCTGCCCCTCGACCTCAGCGGCATAGTCGCCATCGGCGATCTGGCCCATGCGGAGCTTGAGCCGCTCCAGCGGGCGCGTGATCGCGCCGGCGGTCAGCAGAGCGCCGCCGATCAGGCCGAGCAAGGTCCCGGCGACGCTGAGGCCGATCGCGATCAGGTTGACGCGATCGGAGTCGGCATTCAGCGTGTCCGAGGTCGCTTCCGTGTCCTTCCTGATCTCGTCATTGAGCTTGGCCGCGTCCTCGACGATCCCGGTGATCGTCTTGTCGAGCTGCGACATGATCGAAAGCGCCGCAAGGTCCTCGTCGCGGCCGGCCTGCCCGATGACCTGATCGATGTCGGACTTGGCCGCCTGCAGGCGCCGGCTCAGTTCGTCGAAGCTCTCGGCGCGTGGCGGGAAGCTGATCTTGGCCTCGACCAGCGCCTGGAGCGAAGCCGCATAGGCGGCCTTCACCTCATCGATGCTGGTCGCGTTCTGCTTCATGAATTCGGGATAGGCGATCGCCTGGTAGAGATTGCCGACGATCTCGCCCATCGAGGCGGTGGCGCGGGCCGAATCCAGCAGGGCGGTGGCACGTTGCGCGATCAGATCGCCATAGCTCTTCTCGATCTTGCCGAATTCGGACGCGCCATAGACGGCCGAGCCGATGCCGATCGCGCCCATGACGAGCATGGGGATGGCGATCTTGGTTCGGATCCTCAGGTCATGCAGGCGGAGCGAAAGCGTCGCATGGAAAACCCCGGGACGAGGGATCGGGGCGCCGTAGTTGGCGCAATGCGGCGCAAATGTGTCCGAATTTGCTGAAGGAAGCGTTACACCACGCGCAAACCTGTTAACGATCACGGCCAGGTTGCAGACCCGGACACGAAAAAGGGCGGCAGCCGAAGCCACCGCCCGCAGGGACGCGTCACGCCAAGGGGTCAGGCGTTGCACGCGATCTTGATCTCCTTTGCGCCCGGTCGCACCGCGGCCTGGATCACCATGGGCCGTCGAACCCCTGCCTCTCGGCGGCTCGCGGCAACGGATTGCTGCTGGTCCGAGCGGGCCTGCAGCACGCTCGACGGGTCGCTCAGCCAGGAGACAGCGAGCGCGCCGTCGATATCGGAGCGGAGGAGGCCGATATCCTTCAGCCCGCGCTCGTCGAGCTCGCTGAGGCGCATCACCTCTCGGCGGTGCAGGACAGCGCGCACCAGATTTTTTGCGCCCGTCACCGAATGGGCGGCAGCACGCACCGCGCCGCCGGAAACGGCTGACAAGGTCTTCGTGACGAAGGTCATGACCAGCATGACGGCCTCCTCGGGGTTGGACGTAGGAACTCGCCTCCCAGCGTGACCGGGGTCGATCAGGCATCAGCGGGAGATTGCCCAAACGATAACTCCAGACTGGCCATCAGCCAAACGAATGGTTATGATGCTAAACACAACCGATCTTGATGAACCTCTGGCAGGAGGCCGGCATGGCCCATGTGCTCGACGCCGATCAGCTCAAGACCTTCGTCGCCATCGCCGACACCGGTTCCTTCACCCGCGCCGCCGAGATCGTCTTCAAGACGCAATCGGCGGTTTCGATGCAGATGAAGCGGCTTGAGGAGCGCGTCGGCCGCCCGCTCTTCGGCCGCGATGGACGCCACGCCAAGCTGACCGAGGATGGCGAGCGCCTGCTCGACTATGCCCGCCGCATCGTCCGCCTCAACCTCGAATGCGTCGCCAGCTTCACCGAGGCCGACCTCAAGGGCCGCATCCGGCTCGGCGTGCCCGACGACTATGCCGACCGCTATTTGCCGGAGATCCTGGCGCGCTTTGCCCGCTCCAACCCGCGCACCGAGGTCACCGTGGTCTGCGAGCCGACGCCGATGCTGGCCGAACGGATCGGCGGCGGCGATATCGACCTTGCGATCATCACCCATGTCGAGGGGCGCGGCCAGGGCGAGATCATCCGGATCGAGCCGCTGCTCTGGGTCACCTCGGCCCGCCATTGCGTCCATGAGGAGGATCCGCTGCCGCTGGCGCTGGGCCGCCCGACCTGCAACTGGCGCCAGGCGGCGGTCGAGGCGCTGGAGAGCAAGGGACGACGCTTCCGCGTGCTCTATGCCAGCTGGAACTCGACCGCGGTCGGCGCGGCGGTGGTGGCGGGGCTCGCAGTCTCGGTGCTGCCGGAAAGCGCTGTGCGGCCCGGCATGCGCATCCTGGGACCGGCGGAAGGCTTCTCCACTTTGCCCTCCTGCAAGATCGGCCTGCTGCGCACGCGGCACGACCCCTCGATCCTGTCGAACGCGCTCGCCGAGCACATCATCCAGAGCCTGGACAACCTGCAGAGCTTCAAGGTCGCGGCGGAATAGGCGGCAGCCTGAGATGACGATCAGGGGCGCGAGGCGAGAACAACACTCCAGGCGACGAAATTTTTCGTGGTAAAGCCCCAGTCATCGGCGAGGCCGAGGATGATTGGCCGATGGGTATAGGTCGCGCGGACGCCGACACCCTTGTCGCCGTTCGCCATGATCGCCAGGGCCCTGGTGTTCATATCGGGCGGCAGTTCGGTCATCGTGCCGATGATGTTCGCGATGCGATCGCTTTCCCTGTCGAAATTCGCGATGCCGGTCTGCATCGTCGCAAGCTTGGGCGCGATGTTGACCTGCCGCGCCCGGACCGTCTCCATGGCCGCGGCGAAACAGCTTTGTTTCCCCTGACAGGTGCTGGCCAGCGCCTGCGCAACCTCTGCCGTGAACCGGTTCAGGTCGCGCTGGATGATGATGGCCTGGGTGAGATCGACGGCCCCGGAGAGCAGCGCGAACATCACCGTGCTGATCAAAGCGAATTCGATGGCTGCCACACCTCGCTGATCGCGGAGCAATCCGCGTCGCCGCGATGGCCCGAACAATCTGGTGAAGCGCCTCATCACGGCCTCGTATAGAGTGCGGCTGCGGTCACATGCAGCGTCGGCAGTCCCGGCACGAAGGTGATCACCGGCGCCTTTGCCCGGATCAACATCATCGTCCCGGACGTGCCGGCGACGAAAGCTCCACCGGTGATCGGCTGCGCTGCGGCTGTATAGTTCGCCAGCGGTTGCGCTTCGACGAGAAGATTCGTCACGCAGTTATCGAGCGCGATCATCCGCCCGCAGATCTGCGTCGCTACCTGAGTGCGGTTTCCCGCATAGGTCCCAGCAGTCTTGCCGGTTGCCGCCTCGGACACCGCATCATGCAAGTACATCTGTGCCATGAAGGCGAGCGCGAACTGGAAGATGCCGAGTATCAGGACGATGAGAGTCGTGCCGATGAAGGCGAATTCGACCGCAGTCGCCCCTGCAATATCACGACGGAAGGCGCCCAACCGCGCTCCCAAGCGCTTGGCGCCGAGCAATAAGAGCTCACCTCTCGTCATGCCAGCTCCCCTCACGGGCAGCTGCCGCTGCAGAAGCGGATGTAGTCGATCAGACCGCCCGTTGTATCTTCCTTGCCAGCAGCCTGGAAAAAGATGCGGTAAGTGCCTGCTGTTGTGACTTTCAGTTGAATCTTGCGCTCCGTCCACTTGTCGGTGTGCACACAGACGTCGACCTGGTCAGTAGTCTTGTCCAGGTCCTTGGAGGGGGTGGCATAGGCGTTCGACTTCTTTTGCTGGAAGAAGACCTCAATGCGGTTGGTCTGGCTTTGCCAGGTCGCGGCCTTGAGTTTGTCCCACACCGCCTTCGCGTCGGTGCTGTAGGCGCACAAAGTCTGGCCGGCATAGGCAGAATTGCGAATACGCGAGATATACCAGTAGCTCAGCTCGTAATCGCCTACCCCAAGATTGGTGAATTCACGCCACATGCTCGAATTCGGCTTGCAATTCTTCACGCCGAGGCAATCGGAATCGAGCTCGGCGAAGAAATTGCCGAAGCGGATCGTATTGGCAGCGAGCTCCGGAATGCCATTGATCTCGATGCCACCCTGGCCGCTCTGGGTCGTCCAGCCGTTCCAGTTCTTCAACACGGTCCAGCTATTCGACGCGACGTTGTGTCCGGTCTCGAAGGATTCAACGAACAGGACCTTGCCCGTGGCCGTCGGCGTGCCGGGCGTACCCACCACATAGTTGCAGTTCCGTTCGACGCGGAGCGCGATCGTGTTGTAGCCTAGGATGCCGCCGAAGGCATTGGCGCTGGTAGCCGTTGCAACAGCCGTAATGATGTTGTTGGCGAGCGTGCTCGTCACATTGAGACCGGTAACGCCCGACTGGGAGAGGTTGTTGACCTGCCCTTTGATCTTAGCGTTCGCGACCGAGGTATAGTCCTTTTTTGGATCAGCACCTGTCTGCCGCGACTGGAAATTGATCTCCAGCGACGCCGCCCGGCAGCCGATCTCGACTTCGCTGGCGATACGCTGCCGCCGCGCCGCCGCCTGGCTGAGATCGATGCCGCCGCCGACCGCGAGCGCGATCGCCGGCGCGGCAAGGCCGAACATCAGCGCGCTGGCGCCACGGACATCGTGCAGAAAGGACCGGAACAGGCCGAACATCGGAGGCCTCTCAAACGCTACAGGCAAGCAACTGGACGATTGCCTGGAAAGCTAGGCGCGACGCGATTGAGAAAACCTTTCCGGAACCCGCGAATATCGCTGGCATCGCTGGGAAAACGGCGAAGCCACCCGGCCTTCGGGTGGTATGGTAAAATGCATTTAAAACTGAACCTAGAGTCGCCACACGAACGCCGCCGGTCGACGCGGCGGCGTAACATTTCGAGCTGACCCGAGGCCCTACAGGGCGAGCTCCGGAAAGACCGGCTCGACCTTGCCGCCCCAGGCTCCCTGTTCGCGCACCGCCAGACGCTCGGCGAGCGTGCGCCCGCTTTGGGCAATGGCGATGATCGGATCGAGATAGATCGACTCATCGCGGCCTTTGTCGTCGCGCCGGGCCCGGCGAGCGAGACCTGCACGCGACAGCTCGACGACCTCGCGGGCAAGCTCGCGCAGCGGGCGGTTCGCGATCCGGGCGTTGAGCCCAGCCTTCGGCACGGTGTCGCGCAGCTCCTGCCGCTCCTGTGCGCTCCAGCCCTTGACCAGATCCCAGGCGGCCGCGAGCGCGGCCTCGTCATAGAGCAAGCCGCCCCAGAAGGCCGGCAGCGCATTCAGCATCTCGACCGGGCCGGCATCGGCGCCGCGCATCTCGATGTAGCGCTTCAGCCGCACCTCGGGGAACAGGGTCCCGAGATGGTTGACCCAGTCCGACATGGTGGCGCGCTCGCCCGGCAATTGCGGGAGCTTGCCGGCGAGGAGGTCGCGGAAGGAGGCCCCGGCGACGTCGTGATAGGTGTCGCCGCGCTTGACGAAGTACATGGGAACATCGAGCGCCCAGTCGACATAGGCCTCGTAGGACATGCCTTCATCGAAGGCGAATGGCAGCATGCCGGAACGGGCATTGTCGGTGTCGCGCCAGATCTCGGAGCGCATCGACTGGAAGCCGTTGAGCCTGCCTTCACTGAAGGGCGAGGCGGAAAAGAGCGCGGCGGCCAGCGGCTGCAAGGCAAGCGAGACCCGCAGCTTGCGCACCATGTCGGCCTCGTCGGCGAAGTCCAGATTCACCTGCACGGTGCAGGTGCGGAACATCATGTCGAGGCCGCGCGTGCCGACCTTCGGCATGTAGTTCTTCATGATCTGGTAGCGCCGCTTCGGCATCATCGGCGTCTGCTCGCGCGTCCAGAGCGGCGAGTGCCCGAGCGGCAGGAAGCCGATGCCGTGCGGCTCGGCGACAACCTTCAGATCGGCGAGATGCTGGTCGAGCTCGCCGGCGGTCTCATGCACATTTGCAAGCGGCGCGCCGGAAAGCTCGAACTGGCCACCGGGCTCCAGCGAGATCGCCCCGCCGCCATCGGGGCCGGCGAGGCCGATGATGTGACCGGCATCGAGGATCGGCTCCCAGCCGAGGCGCTGCTGCATGCCCTCGAGCAATTGCCGGATGCCGCCGCTGCGGCCCACCGCAGCGCCCTCATAGGGAACCGGGCTGAGATCGTCGCGGTAGAACGGGAACTTCTCGTGCTCGGTGCCGAGCCTGAATTCCGAAGCCGGTTTTTCGCCCTGCGCGATCCAGCCGACGAGTTCGGCCTTCGAGCTGATCGGAGTCGAATCGGATACGTCGCGGGCCATTTGCGCTCCGGCATGCGTGCACCGGCGCACCGTCTGCCGATTTGGGCAGCCGGACAGCGCGCCTGAACGAGTGCGACATGAGCAGCGGACGCGAAGGCCCGCCGCGCCATGCGCTGAGGAGCGCCAGCAATAGGCGAGCAGCGTCCATCCGACAACGACCGCAAACGCGTGCACGCACGCGTCGACTTTGCATCAATGCATGATCACGAAGCCGTCAAGCCGCTCCGCGCAGCAGATTTGCCCCGTTGGGCATAGCCCCGTCATCATCTGCACGTGTCTGCGCCGCGATCCAGTCGGTGACCGCGACGAGCCCCGCGCTCTGGCCGCCTGCCCCGGCACGCGCCTCCTCGAAGATCGCGAGCTGCATGTCGGCGCTGGTCCCGCCAGTGACGATGGTGCGGCAATGAGCGAGATCGAGACCGCAGCCGAGTGCGGTGGCGTCCTCGTCCAGGATATCCAACACCTCGTCCAGCACCTGCCCGACCGGCAGCATGGCGCGGCGCTTCTCGCAGACGAAGCCGCCATGGACGCCATAGCGCTGGGCGCGCCAGATGTTCTCGCCGGCGAGCGCGCGCGAGGCGGCGGTCAGGTCGGCGTTGAGCCCGGGCTTGCGGGCGAGATGGCGCACCAGGCAGCGATAGAGCGCTGTGATGGCGAGCGTGTCGTCGAGCCGGGTACAGCTGTCGGCGACGCGCAGCTCCAATGTCGGATGCTGATGCGAGGGACGGATTGCCCACCAGATGAAGCTGGAATCGCGCATCGCCCCGGCGGCGACCATGGTGTCGACATAAGCGCGGTAGTCCGCGGCATTGGCGAAGAGCTCGGGCAGGCCGGTACGCGGCAATTCCGCATAGGCACAGAGCCGGTAGCCCATCAGTCCGGTCCGGCGCCCCTGCCAGAACGGCGAGGAGGTCGAGAGCGCCAGCAAGAGCGGCAGGAAAGGCAGCATCCGCACCATGATCGAGATGCGCTGGTCCTCGTCCGGCACCTCGACATGGACATGCAGGCCGCAGAGCTGGTTGCGGCTGCCGAGCATCTGCAGGTCGCGCATGATGCCGTCATAGCGCTTGGCCTCGGTGGCGCGTTGGCGGGCCCAGACGGCGCTCGGATGGGTGCCGCAGGCAAGCAGCAGCATGTCGTGCTCGCGCGCGATCCTCGCCAGCCCCGAGCGCAGCCGCCGCAGCGAATGGCGAGCCTGCGTCATGCTCTCGCAGACCGGCGTCGCCACCTCGACCTGGGATTGCAGCATCTCGCGCTGCAACTCGTCGGGAAAGGCAGCCTGTGCCGCCTCGATGAAACGCGGTGCGATCTTGCGCACGGCGCCGCGGCTTTCGGCATCGGACAGGAAATATTCTTCCTCGACACCGAAGCGGTAGGCGCTGCTCACCATGATGTATCTCCCCCGTGGCGGACCGCTCCGATACGAAGCAGCGGCGCCAGACTGCCAGTCAATGAGTCGGAACTGCGACCGGAGGCGCAGTTTCGCCGCCTAAACGCGCAACCGGTCGTCACGTTCCAGCCGGGAAGGAGGGAGCCAGTTCCCTGCAAGTCGCAGAACTAGTTGACGGACCAGTCTCCGAGCGTCGCCTGCACGACAGCGAGCGCCGCGACCGCCGCGGTGTCAGCCCGCAGGATGCGCGGGCCGAGCGACAGGCGCAGCACCCGCTCGCGCTGGAGGATCAGAGCGCGCTCCGATTCGTCGAAGCCCCCTTCCGGTCCGATCAGCACGGCGAGCGGCCCGCGCGAGGCCTTCTGCAAGGCGGCGATAGGGCTCTGCGGCTCCTGCGCCTCGTCGCAGAAGATCAGCAGCCGCTCCGGCTCGAGCGCGGCCAGCGCGGCGGCGAGCGGCTGTTCGGCCCTGATCTCCGGCAAAGCGAGGATGCCGCATTGCTCGGCCGCCTCGACCGCATTGGCGGCGAGCCGGTCGAGATTGAGCCGCGAGACCTGGGTATAGCGCGTCAGCACCGGCTGGAGCACACCCGCCCCCATCTCCACCGCCTTCTGCGCCATGTAATCGAGCCGGGCGTGCTTCAGCGGCGCGAAAAGATAGAGAAGATCGGGCGCCGGAGGCTGAGGTCGCACCTGCTCCAGCGCCTCCAGGCTCGCCTGCTTGCGCCCCTCCGCCCGGATCGCGCAGAGCCATTCGCCGTCCCGGCCATTGAAGGCGAGGATGCTGTCGGCGCTGCGCAGCCGCAGCACGTTCAGCAGGTAATTGGCCTGGTCGCGCGCGAGCTCCAGCACGGCGCCCGCCGCCAACGGCGCCTCGCTATACAGCCTGTGCTTGGTGAAATCCCGCATGCTCTTCGAATCCGATCCCGCCAGAATGGCGCGAAAGTCGCCACAATCCCACGCTATCGGCAAGCAATCTCGGTGAAATGCGAGCTGGCGCTTGTTGGCGCACGGCTCTCACTGTTATGGAAAGGCCCGCGACGCCGGGGCGGGCGTGGGTGACGGGACAAGAGCGGAGCGGATGATGCGGCGATACGCGACCCTGAAGCTGGCGGTGGCGCTGGCCGGGCTGGGCTTGGCCGAGCCGGCATTGGCGCAGGTGCCATCGGGCTGCGAGAACGTGCAGAAGCTCATGCAGGAGCGCCAGTCGATCGTCGGGCAGCTCAATGCCAATGCGAAGGCGAAGCGCAAGATGACGCCGCAGCAGGCCTGCGGCATCCTCGGCCGCCTCGTCGGCAACGGCAATGCTCTGATCAAGTTCGCTACCGCCAACCAGGACTGGTGCCAGATTCCGGCGAGCTTCGTCGACGGCATGAAGGCCGACAATGAAAAGGCCGGCACCATCCGCGGCCAGGCCTGCAATGCCGTGAAGCAGCAGGCGCAGATGCAGCGCCGCGCCCAACAGCAGGCGCAGCAGCAACAGGGCGCCAACCCGTTCGGCGGTGCCGATTCCATCACCGGCGGCCCGATGCGCGTGCCGCAGGGCGCTCTCTGATCTAGCGTGCTGTAATGGCGTCGTCCCCCAACGCCACCGACGCCCCGCTTCCCGACGCCCTCAAGGGCCATTGGGTCGACACGCGCGCGCCCAGGCGCCTGCGGCCCTATCTGAAGCTCGCCCGGATCGAGCGCCCGATCGGCTGGCAGTTGCTGCTGCTACCGTGCTGGTGGGCGGCCGGGCTCGCCGCGATCGCGGCCGGACTGCCTTTCCCGAACCTCTGGCACGGCCTGCTCTTCCTGATCGGCGCGATCGTGATGCGGGCGGCCGGCTCGACATTCAACGACATCGTCGACCGCAAGCTCGACGCGCAGGTGGCGCGCACCCGCGGCCGCCCCCTGCCCTCCGGCCAGGTCAGCCCGAAGGAAGCCGCCGCCTTCATGGTCGGGCTGTCGCTGGTCGGTCTCGCGATCCTGTTGCAGTTCAACCACTTCACGGTGATCGCCGGCATCGCCTCGCTGGCGATCGTCGCGATCTATCCGTTCATGAAGCGGATCACCAACATGCCGCAATTCGTGCTCGGCCTCGCCTTCTCCTGGGGCGGGCT
>WPCJ01093498.1_pt1 | contig 10936 bp, 10 predicted proteins | sample 5399831 | NCBI WGS metagenome assembly WPCJ01 (sample SAMN12869470, study PRJNA574797) | sludge metagenome | isolation source: wastewater treatment of pH10 | place: China:Beijing | collected 2019-05-20 | reverse complement strand
GCCGTAGGCGGCGGGCCAGGGGGTCGCGACCGTGCGGCCCTCCCAGACGTCGAAGCGCTCGCCGGCGCTGCCCGCGGCCTGGGTGAGCGCCCACGGCGTCGAAAGCTTCGGGAGGGAGTCCGTCATCGCCAACAAGTCCTTTCGCTACGCCAGCTCGGTGAGCTTCGCGCGGAGCATCTTGCCCGTGCTCGTCTGGGGGATCTCGTCGATGAATCGCACGGAGCGCGGGTACTTGTAGGCTGCCATATGCTCGCGGGCCCACGCAATGAGTTCGGTCTCGGTCAGCGCGCCCTCGCTGCCTTCGCGGAGCACAATGAACGCACGAGCAGACTCGCCGCGTTGCTCATCGGCGTACCCGACGACCGCGGCCTGCTTGACTGCGGGGTGGCGCACCAGCATCCGCTCGACTTCCTCGGGAAAGACCGAGTAGCCGTTCGACTTGATCATCTCTTTCGTGCGGCCCTCGAAATGGAGGTAGCCCTCTGCGTCGAGGCGGCCCATGTCGCCCGAGTAGTACCAGCCGTCGACCTTCACCTTCGCCGTCTCAGCATCGCGGCCTCGGTATCCGATGAACACGCTCGGGCTGTTCACCGCGATTTCGCCGAGCTCTCCCGTCGGCAGCGTGACGCTCCGGTCGTTCGCGTCGACGATCTTGATCTGAGTCTCGAACGCTGGCTTACCGTGGCTGCCGTGTTTGATCGCCTCGGGTGGCATGAGCGCGTCGCCCGTGTGCGTCTCGCTCATGCCGTACGCGAACTCGAACAGCGGCGTACCCGAGGCAGCTGCCCAGCGGTCCGAGAGTTCCTGGTCAATCTGCGAGCCGAAGCTTGTGCCGAGGTTGAGGCGGAGCGCCGGGAACGTCTCGGGAACGAAGCGTTCGTGCCCGATCATCTGGTTGACCATCGGCGGAGTCGAATAGAACACGGTGATGCGCTCATCGCGCATGCTCGTCAACACCCGGCCAGCGTCGAACCTGTGAAAGAGCACGATCGTTGCGCCAACCATGATGGGCGAGGTCATCCCGACGAGCATGCCCGCTATATGGAAGACGGGCATCGCGCTGCCAAAGACATCTTCACCGCGGAATCCGTACACCCCGAGCATGCACGCGGTCTTGAACTCGGCATTGCCGTACGACAGTTGCGCGCCCTTTGGCTGACCCGTCGTTCCCGAGGTGTAGATCACCAGGGAAGGGTCCGTGAGCATATTGATCTCGGGCTCGCCCGGCGCAGCGACCCGGCGCGTGATCAGATCTGCCATTCGTTCTGTGCCGGCCGGCACAGGGAGGCCCGTGCGCCCGGGGAAGTCTGCCGCGCCGCCCGCAGGCAGAAACTCCTCGTATCCGCTCGAGATGACATGCTCGAGCTGAGTTTGCGGTCGGATCGCGAGCACGGTGTCGGCCTGATCGTCGCTCGTCACGATGACTCGCGCGTTGAGGTCGTTGAGCTGGTATTCGAGCTCCCACTCCTTGAACATCGGGTTGCACGGTCCGACCACGGCCCCGAGCTTCTGGATCGCGAAGAACGCGATAACGAACTGCGGAGAGTTCTGGAGGTACAGCGCAACGGTGTCGCCCTTGCCGATGCCGCGCTCGGCGAGTGCCACGGCGAGTGCATCCGAGCGCTCATCGAGTTCGCGGTAGCTCGTCGTCGCACCGTAGAAGTTGAGCGCCGCGTGATCGGGTTTTGCGGCCGCGTGGTCGCGGAGATAACGGTGGAGCGGGACTCCCCTCGTGGGAGCGGTTGCTGTTGCCATGAGCTGTCTTCTTTCATATGCGTCGTTGCGTGTGCGCAGCCAGGGGAGATCCGGCTGGCAGTCGACTAGCGGCCAGTGAATTCGGGTGTGCGCTTCTCATCAAACGCGGCGGCGCCCTCACGGAAGTCCTCGGTGAGCGCAGAGGAGACCGTCGCCGCAGCTTGCATGCGGAGCGCGCTCGAGAGGCCGGCCTCTTCGGTCGCGGTAATCGCGCCTTTCATGAGACCGATCGCCCTGGTCGCGCTGCCGGCGAGTGTCTGGGCGAGTTCATTGACGGCTCCCTCGAGCTCTTCGGCGGGCACGACACGTGTGATCACTCCCCATGAGTGCGCCTCGGCAGCGGTCACGAACTCTGCGGTGTAGAGGACGCGGGCGGCCACCTGACGGGGCACGAGTGCTGGGAGGAGCGCGGTGCCAGCGGCGATCCCGCGAAGTGCGAACGGCAGCCCGACCTTTGTCGGTTCGTCTGCAACGACGAAGTCGCACGCGAGCGCCATTTCGAAGCCAGCGCCAAGTGCGTGCCGCTGCACCTTGCAAATGGTCGGCTTCTCGATGCGGCGCAGCTCCTCGACGAGCACCGGGTACCCACGCATGTACTCTTCGAACAGGTCGTCCGATTTCGGGTGCTCGGGAGTACCCATGTCGATGAGGTCATCTCCCGCGCAGAATGACTTGCCCTCGCCCTCGAGCACGAGCACGCGAACAGCAGCGTCGTTGGCCGCCTGTCTGATGCCATCGCGGATTGCAGCAATCATGCTGTTGTTCAGCGCGTTGAGTGCCTCGGGGCGGTTGAGGGTGATGGTGGCGACGGCGCCGCTCACGGCGTAGCGAACCTGAAGTGTCATTGGGTGTCCTTTTATGAGTCTGTGGTGGGCGCCGCGTGCTTGGCGAGTTCGGCCCTGATGTCGTCCGAGATGCGCTCTGAGCGCTTCTCATGCGGGTTGACGTTGACGTAGGTGGTGCGGCCCGTGGCGCAGCGCTTGCCGTGCTGGTGCATTTCTTCGTAGAGGGTCAGTGACGAGTTTCCGACGCGCTCGACCCACGTGCGCACGGTAACGGGTGCTGGGTAGGTGAGCTCGTGCTCAAAGTCAACGGTGAAGCTCGCAACGATCATGCGCCATTGCGAGAAGTCCTCTGGCGGCCCGAACAGCGCGAAGAAGTCGCGGCGGCCCGCCTCGAACCAGACGGGCACGACCGTGTTGTTGATGTGGCCGACCGCGTCGGTTTCAGAGACGCGGGGGTGAATGACTGTCTCGAACACTGTTCTCCGGTTCCGGGGCTGGTGGGTGTGCTGCGTACGGTTGGTGACGCCGCGTGGGCCGGCGCCGGAGCGCCGGCCCACGCGATCAGGTTAGCTGCCGTACGTCGCGGCCGCCTCAGCCGCGTCCGCATCGGTGTACTCGCGCTCGTGGGCGATGGCGATCCTGTGGAGATCCTTCGCCGTCGGCGGCTTGCTGAGCAGGCTGCCGACGATGCACGCGACGAGCGAGATGGGAAGCGAGATCAGGATCTGCGAGAGCGCCGGCAACGAGAATCCCCACAGCAGTACGAGGTAAGACGCGCCACCCGCAATCGCACCGACAAGCGCGCCAACGCTCGTCATCCGCTTCCACCAGACGCCGAGCAGCGTCGGGAAGAACAATGCCGAGGCGAGCAGCCCCATCGCAGCGGTGTAGAGCAGCGTGAGAAGGGCGGGTGGGTTCATTGACAGCAGCAGGGTGATGACGCCGAAGACGAGCACGCCCCACTTGGTTGCGGCACGCTTGGCCCCGTCAGTCATATTCGGTCGAACCTCGCCGAGGAAGTCATACGAGAACGCCGCGCTCAGGCCGAGCAGCATGGCGCTCACCGACGACATGACTGCGGCGAAGATGCCCGCAAACGCGACGGCCATGAGCCAGTTCGGCACGTTTTCGAGGAAGATGAGGAAGACTTCGTCGGCGTTCTCGAGGTCGCCACCGCCCGTGATAATGATCGTCGAGGCGACAATCGCGACGCAGGTGAGGATCGCGGTGAGAACGTACAGTCCAAGGCCGAGGGACAGCGACGCGCGGCCGGTGCGCTCAGTCTTGGCCGCGAACAGGCGCATGACGGTGTGGGGGAGCACCGCGTTGACGGTCGCCCAGACGAGGAAGCCGCCGACGTAGGCCACGAACGGGAAGGGGGTGTCGTCGCCGCCCGCCGTCCACTGCGGCCGGAGATCCTGTGCCAGCTGGTACGAGTCGACGCCACCGCCGTTCGTCGAGAGTGCGATCGCTCCAGTCGCGACGATCACGCCGATCATGAGCAGTCCCTGCATGAAGTCGGTGAGGGTCACCGCCTTCATGCCGCCGATGAACGTGTAGAAGATGTAGACAAGCCCGATAAGGATCACGGACCAGGTATACGGGATGCCGAAGAGACGCTCGCCGATCATGCCGCCGACCTTCATCTGCGCGACGAGGTAGGCGACGAGCGTCACGACGATGACGATGGGCACGATGATGTTCAGGCCCTTGTTCTTGAAGCGGGCCTTGATGAACTCGGGCACTGTCGAGACGTTCATGTTGCGCAGTGTCTTCGCGAGGAAGAACGTCGTGAGCAGGTAGCCGACGGCGACGCCGGCGTTGTAGGCCGTGATGTAGCCCCAGCCGCCCGCGTAGCTCAGGCCAATGTTGCCGAGCATGGTCCCGCCGGTTGCAAAGGCCGCGAAGATCGCGAAGCCGTTGATCCAGAATCCGACCCCGCCTCCGCCCGTGAGGTACTCCTTGGCGGTGCCTGACTTCTGCTTGCGCGAGGCGTAAACGCCGATGCCGACGGAGAGCAGCATGTACGCCGCGAGTACGACGAGGGGCACGATCTGTGTGCTGGTCACGGCTACTTCACCTCACTGTCGGTGTCGCGCTTGAGGTCGTCGGACGGGGTGATCAGCAGGTCGACGATCATCACGACGAGCGCGAGCAGCATGATGCCGATGAGGAGCCAGTTGATGAGGGCGGTGCCCGAGACCTGCGTGTAGAACGTGAACGGGTTAATCGAGAGTACGCACACGACGAGGATTCCGATCGTCGAGAACAGCCTGTACTTCGAGATGGGGAAGAACCCCTTAGGTTTGGGTGGATTAGGCAACGGTGCCATCCTTTCTAGCGATGTGATCGGTGAACTGTGGGGGCCGCTTGTCAAGGAAGGCGGCCATGCCCTCGCGGGAGTCGGAGGTGCCGAACAGCACTGCCTGCGCGAGCTTCTCGACGAGCAGTCCGGTCGTGGGGTCTGAGTGGGCTGCGCCGACCGACAGCTTCGCGAGCTGTGCGGCGAGGGGGCCACGGGCTCGGATGAACTGGGCGAGCTCTTCAGCGCGTGCGCTGAGCACCGCGGGTTCGCACACCTCGGAGACGAGGCCGCGGTCGCGCGCCTCCACTGCGGTCATCGGCAGGCCAGTGAGGATATGGAAGAGCGCGGTGCCGGATCCGGCGATGCGGGTGACGAGCTGCGTGCCGCCAGCGCCAGGGATGATGCCGAGCGACAGCTCCGGCAGGCCGAGCTTCGCGTGCTCGCTCGCGATTCTGATGTCGCACGAGAGCGCGAGCTCGAAGCCGCCGCCGAACGCAAAACCGTTCACCGCGGCAATCGTGGGCTTGGGGTAGTTTCGCAGCCAGGTGAAGAACTCTTGCATACCGGTCGCGGCAGCCATCTCGATCGCGCCTTTGGCGGCGAGTTCCGCGATGTCGGCGCCAGCAGCGAAGGCCTTCTCACCTGCGCCGGCGAGTACCACAACGTCAACGGCTGGGTCGTCGAGCCAGGACGTGAGCACCTCGCGGAGCTCGCGCAACACCTGCTCGTTCAGTGCGTTGAGCGCTGCGGGCCGGTTGAGAGTGAGCGTTCCTACTCCGTCGGCGACGTCGGCGCCCACAAACTCGCGGCTCACTGAGCTGCCCCGTCGTAGGCGAAGAACCCCTCGCCGGTCTTGCGGCCAAACTTGCCCGCCTCGTAGAGGCTGACAAGGCTCTGCGAGGGGCCGTCCTCGGGGCGCCCCGACTCGGCCGCCTGCAGCGTTTTGATGTGGTAGTTCACGTCGATGCCGGTGAGATCGAGCAGCGCGAACGGCCCGATCGGGTGCCCGAGGCCTTTCCGTACCGCCACATCGATGTCAGCGACGGACGCGATCCCGGCCTCCGCGAGGCTGATCGCCTCGTCGAAGATCGCGGTGAGTACGCGATTGACGACGAACCCGAAGATCTCCCGGGTGATGTGCACCGGGTGCTTGCCCATTGACGTCGCGAGCGCCATCGCTCGTGCGACGGTCTCTGGCGCGGTGTGCTCGCCCTCAACCACCTCGACGAGCTCCATCACGAGCGCTGGGTTGAAGAAGTGCATGTTGCAGACGAGTTCCGGGCGCGTGAGCCCCTCCGCGAGCTTCGAACTCACGATGCTGGAACTGTTCGTCGCAAGGACGCAGTGGACCGGGGCGAGTCGCTCAAACTCGCGGAACAGCGATTGCTTCGCCTCAAGCTTCTCGACGATTGCCTCGATCATGAAGTCTGCGCCGGATGCGGCGAGCTCCAGCGACGTCGTGACGGCGAGACGCGCGAACGCCGCGTCTGCCTCCTCCCGCGAAATCTTCCCCTTGGTGACGCGTCGTTCCGCTTGCGTGCGAAGCTCGCCGATCGCCGCGTCGAGTCTGTCAGCGTCGATGTCGTACAGGGTGACGTCGTGCCCGGCGAGCGCGCCAACGAGCGCGATCTGTGAGCCCATTGCGCCACTTCCGCACACCGTGAGCGTGAGGGTGCGTAGTTCAGTCATGTGTATCGTCCTTGATGTTGAAACGGGGGATGGGGGCTGGTGCGGCGCGCTAGTCACACTCGAGTGACAGCGCGATGCCCTGGCCGCCACCGATGCATGCGGTGACGAGACCGCGCCGCAGGCCGCGATGTCGCAGCTCGGTGATGATCTTTGCGATGAGCATCGTGCCGGTGGCGGCGATCGGGTGGCCGTGGGCGATCGCGCCGCCCACAACGTTGAGCTTCTCGGGGTCGATCCCGAGTTCGCGTGAGCAGGCTATCGCCTGCACGGCGAACGCCTCGTTGAGCTCGACGAGATCGAAGTCGTCGATCGTCATTCCGGTGCGCTCAAGCAGTCGGCGCGTTGCGGGTACGGGGCCGAGGCCCATGAGGTTCGGGTCGACGCCCGCGACCGCCCACCCAGTGATGCGGGCGAGCGGGGCGAGCCCGCGGGCCGTCGCATCAGCGAGGCTCATGACGACCGTCGCAGCTGCGCCGTCGTTGATGCCTGAAGCGTTGCCCGCGGTCACCGTGCCGTTCGCTTCGAACACTGGCTTCAGCCGCGCGAGGCCCTCAGCTGTCGTATCCGGCCGCGGGTGCTCGTCGCGCGTGAAGAGCGTGCCGTCGGCGAGGGGCACCGCGATGAGGTGCTCATCGAACGCGTTGCGTGCGACGGCCGCGGCCATGCGCTTCTGGCTTTCGAGCGCGAAGCGGTCTTGCTCGTCTCGTGTCACGCCATACGCTCGGGCAATGTTCTCGGCCGTGATCCCCATCGGCGGGTCGCCCGCCTCGCGGGGGGCGAGTTCGCGCCGTAGGAAGCTCGGGGGCGAGGCGGGGAAGGGGCGCTGGCTGCGCTCAAGGAGAAACGGTTCGCGCGACATGCTTTCGGCGCCGCCCGCGACGAACACGCCGCCCTCTGCCACGACGCCCTGGGCTGCGAGGGCGACCGTGTTGATACCCGAGCCGCACTGCCGGTCGACTGTCACGCCGGGCACAGTCTCGCCGAGGCCGGCGTGCAACGCCGCAACCCGGGCGACGTTGCCCTGGTGAGACAGCGTATTACCGAAGACCACGTCGGTGATGTCTGCGGGAGACAGCTGGGCGCGGCGCACGGCCTCAGCGATCGCGAGCCCGCCGAGCTCCGAGGCCTCGTGCCCGGCGAGGGCGCCCGCGCGGCGCCCAATCGGGGTGCGTACCGCGGAGACGATGACGGGTGTGCGGGCGTCACTCATGCTGCTGCTCCGTTCTGGGGAGTCTCGGGGAATCGGATAATTTGCCGCAGCGCCTTGCCCTCAGCGAGCAGGTCCATTGCCCCGTTGAGGTCGGTGAGTTCGATGTACGAGGAGACGAGCCGCTCGAGCGGCAGCCGGCCCGCGCGCCACAGGTCGGCGAAGATCGGAATGTCGCGCTCGGGAATTGCGGATCCGAGGTAGCAACCCGAGACCGTGCGGGCCTCAGCAACGAGCCCGAGTGGCGATAGCGAGATGCGCGCGTCGGGGTGGGGCAGCCCAACCGAGATGGTGCGGCCGCCCGCCGCGGTGAGGCCGATCGCCGTCTCAAGCGCCTGCGGGTGCCCTGCGGCCTCGATGACGCACGCGGCGCGCACGCCCTCGGCTGCGGCCTCCTCGGGGGAGTAGTCGCCAGCGGCCCCAAGCTCCCGCGCGAGCGCGCGCTTCTCTGGTGAGAGGTCGACGCCGTAGACGGGGCCGAGCCCGAGCGCGACCGCGGTGATGAGGGCAGCCATGCCCACCCCGCCGAGCCCAACGACGACGGTCACGTCGCCCGCGGTAAGCTGCCCCTCGTTGAGCACTGCGCCGCCCCCGGTGAGTACCGCACAGCCGAGCAGCGCCGCGATCTCGGGAGGCACGTCGTGCGGCACTCGCACCACGGAGCGGACGTCGACAACCGCGTGGGTCGCGAAGCCAGAGACGCCGAGGTGATGGAACACGGGCTCACCCTCGCGGGCGAGCTTTACGCTGCCGTCGAAGAGCGTTCCGGCGTTGTTCGACTCGGTGCCGGGCGCGCACGGTAGCTTGCCGCCCGACGCGCAGCCGTCGCACTCGCCGCAGCGGGGGAGGAATGTGAGTACGACGCGATCGCCGATGCCGTACCCCTCCACGTCGTCGCCGAGTGCCTCAACGATGCCGGCGGCCTCGTGCCCGAGGAGCATCGGGGTTGGGCGGCGACGGTTCCCATCGACGACGGAGAGGTCCGAGTGGCACACCCCCGCGGCTTCGATCCGCACGAGGATCTGCGAGGGGCCCGGGGTGCCGAGCTCGAGCTCCCCGACGGTGATGGGAAGGCTGCCGGCGAACGGCCGCTCTGCGTCGCAGGTCTCGAGAACCGCGCCTGTGATCTTCACGTGTTACCTCTTCGTATGTTGCCGTGGGTGCACTTCAGCATGCCAGCGCCCGCCAATTCCTGCTATGTGATTGAGTGCCATGATTTCCCAGTGGCTGTGTATGCTGGACACATGATCGATGGTGATACCTCACAGATCCTCGGTGTGCTCACCGCGCTCGAGGCAAACGGTCCTCAAGATCTCTTTGACAGGGAGCTTGAGGCGGCTTCCCTCGCGGGGGCGCTCTCGGCCCAGGAAACGGAAGTGCTCCGCCGCATCGACTCGAACCTCGTGCGCGGGAGGCGGCGCGAGAGCTTGCTTCGCGTGCTACTGGAGACCACCACTGATCTCGTCGCGATTACTGACTTCGATGCGATGCTCCAAGCGATCGTCCGGCGCACACGCATGCTGCTCGGCAGCGATATGGCCTACATCAGCTTGAACGACTACGACGCCCGGGAGACGTTTGTGCACACCACGGACGGGGTCGCGACCGACGCCTACCGCAACATCCGAATGGAGTTGGGGTCGGGGGTGCTGGGAAAGATTGCGGCCGGCACAGGCTCGGCTCAGGCGCTCGACTACATTGGTGACCCCGATATTATCCACGTCGCCGAGATTGACAGGACTGTTCAGCTCGAGGGGGTCCGGTCGATCATGGGCGCGCCTCTACTCCGCGACGGTGTGCTGCTCGGAGCGCTGCTCGTTGCCGAGCGCTATCAGCGGCGGTACACGGCTGAGGAGGTGTGGCTTGTCGAGTCGATGAGCGCCCTCGCCTGCGTCGCGCTCTCGAACGCGCGGCTGATCGGGGACATGAAGGCAGCGCTAGCCGAGCGCGATCGCTTCCAGGGGCGGCTGGAAGTTGAGCGGAGCCGGCTCGCGAGTGAGCAGGAGTTCGAGCGTGCCTTGGTGGACTGCGCCGTGAGCGATGATCCGTACGGTCAGTTCCTCGCAATTCTGAGCGAGCAGTGCGGCGGTGGCATCTGGCTGCTTGACGGGATTGGTCGCCCGATCCGCGGCTCAGGCGAACTTCCCCTCGCGGAATCGGCGCTCGAGCAGGAGCTAACGCGGGCGCACCTCCGTGGAGACATCGGAGCGTGTGTTGCCGTAGATGGCCAGCCGCTTCTCGTGCTCTCGGTCGGCGCGGCGGCGCGCACTCTCGGGGGCATCCTGGTGGAAGGCAGACTGTCTGACGACGTGGAGCGGGTATTGCGGCGCGCAGCTGTGATGCTGAGCGTGCTGAGGCTCATGGACGAGAGTAGCCGCGAAGAGAGCGTGAAGACGCAGACAGAACTCGCTCATGCGCTGCTGGTCCCCGCGCCAACCTTCGAATCCGTCACGTGGCAGCGGGCCACCGCGTTTGGGTTGCCCCGTGGCGGTCCGGTCTACGTCCACGTCGTTGAGAGCGCGAACAGTGCCGCGCTTGTCGCTGATGCGCTTCGGGCTCGGTCCGGTTTCGAGGTTGGCATTGTGGCGGAGTTCGCCGGGCGCACCGTGGTCTTTCACCCGGAGAACATTGGTGAGCGCGTCATCCAAGCGTTGGTGAGGAAGCAGATCGCGGCGACTGTCGGCGTCGAACGCGCGACGCATGGCGAGGGAACACTGCGCGAGGTACACGGACAGGCGGCGGCGACGCTTTCGGCCATGCTTGCACTGGGGCTCACCGGACAAGCAGCGATGAGCGCGGAACTCGGTGTCGTTGGAATGCTCATGACAACGGCGAGCCCTCCACAGGTGCGCTCAATTATCGCTGTAGAACTCGCTCCAGTCCTCGACTATGACATCGCGAGGGGGACGGAGCTTGTCGAGACCCTCTGGGTGTTTTTCGATACTGACCGTCATCAGGCGCGTGCAGCGGAGGCCCTACATATCCATCCGAACACACTGCGGCAGCGCCTCGACCGGATCACTGCCCTTCTCGGCGAGGACTGGCAATCCGCAAGGCGGAGCTCCATGATCCTCCTCGCCCTGCAGCTACACCGGTTGAGCGAATCTGGCGATCAGCGCTGACGCCGACGTCTCGGCGGCTGCCGCGACCCTCGGGTCGAGCGCGAGCCTGGTGCGGCGCGCGAGCAGGTCCGCC
>WPCJ01321464.1_pt1 | contig 10940 bp, 14 predicted proteins | sample 5399831 | NCBI WGS metagenome assembly WPCJ01 (sample SAMN12869470, study PRJNA574797) | sludge metagenome | isolation source: wastewater treatment of pH10 | place: China:Beijing | collected 2019-05-20 | reverse complement strand
TTGAAACCGGAAGAAAGAGAGAGATATAAAAATTTATATCTCTTTTCCGCACGGATTACAGCAAGTAATCCCTCACCTATATCATCTTAGTTCTCCTCCGGTTCTATACCGTCTGAAATCCCGAATTAACTCTTTATGCGCACACTCAACTATAGGAGCAGTTATATTCTGATTTTTTTCACACTCATGCCATTCTATTGATATATTCCGCTAAATACTTCACTGCTTCATCAATATTTGTTTTTGTAGTGTATTTGCCGACACTGAAACGGACAGCTCCCAATGCAACATCCGGATTAACTCCCATTGCTGCCAGCACGGGGGAGATAGTCTTTGATCCTGAATGACATGCCGAGCCGGTGGATGCATTGATTTGGGGAACTCCTGCAAGAATATCGGCTCCAACTTTTCCGATAAAGCTAATATTCAGGGTGTTGGGAAGACTGTTCTCGTAATCACCATTTACATGAATGGCTTCACCAAACGAGCCGGACAATTTGGTGAAAAAGTAATCCTTTATATCTTTCAAATGGGAGGTCTTCAGTAGTTCCTGTGCCAGTTCGGCAGCTTTACCCAAACCAACGATATAGGGTACATTCTCCGTACCTGCACGATACGATCTTTCCTGACTTGCACCGTGTATCAAAGGTTCTATAATTATACCCTGCTTTGTATAAAGTGCACCAATCCCTTTAGGTGCATACAATTTATGTCCTGCAATAGTCAGGAAACCGACGTTCAGTTTTTTGACATCGAGCGGTACTTTTCCTGTGGATTGCGAAGCATCGCAATGAAACAATACATCCGATTTTTTACAGATTGCCCCGATTGCCTCTATCGGTTGCAAAGTCCCCACTTCATTGTTGGAGTGCATGACACTTACCAGTATTGTATCAGGGCGTAGGGCCTTGCCGATATCTTCGGTACTTACCCGTCCCAAAGAATCGACTCCTACATAGGTCACTTCATAGCCGTTCTTTTCCAGGAAACGGAGCGGTTCCAACACGGAGGGGTGTTCAATGGTTGTCGAAACAATATGCTTCCCCTTATTTTTAAAGGTATATGCAACACCTTTTATCACCGTGTTATTGGACTCGCTACCGCAACCTGTAAATATTACTTCACCGGGTTGCGCACCAATGAGAGCTGCCACTTTTTCACGGGCACCCGATACAGCACCCTTTGCATGAACTCCGAGGGTGTAGGAGTTTGATGGATTGCCGTACTCTGTCGTTAAATACGGGGTCATTGCCTGATAGACTTTAGGGTCGACAGGGCTGGTCGCATTATAATCCAAATATATGGGGTCCATACTATATGAGTTGTAAGAAAGAGAGGTTACTGTTTATTTTCTGCCGGGTTCAATTGACTACACTGTCCATCGACTAAAATGTAACCATCTTGTCTGCCCATTCAACGACTTCCACGCAATCTGCCATCGTCGAAATTGGACAAGCCTCGGTACTTCCCAGTTTCCGTGATTGCAGGCAAGTGCCACAAGCAAGAATTTCGCCGCCGACATCTATTATGAATTTTTTGAGTTGTTCATCCACATTGTATTTTTCGTCGGTTAACCCCTCACATTCAACCGCTTCACCCATAAGGAACATTTTTACTTCGTGACCTTTCTTTTTGGCAGTTACTGCAAACCGGAAAGCATTCCAAGCCTTTTCTAATTCTTTGGTCTCTAATATTATCCCAAGTTTCATAATGATTTTTATTTAATTAATTATTGACTGTTTATGCTGTATAAAGCCACTCAGAATCCCGAATAAGCTTTTTGGCATTATAGCCATTCAGTTTCAATAGTTCTACCGCTTCATCCGATAAGACACATAGTTTCCCCCTGCAATAGGCTATAATTTCCACATCTTTCGACAGCTCGGATATCCTTTGCTTTAATTGTTCCAAAGGGATGGATATCGCATTGTGAAGATGGGAACGTTTATAATCTTCCTCCGAGCTCACATCCAACAGGATAGTCTCTCCTTTTTCTATTTTAGCGGTTAAATCGTCTCCGTTTGTAGGAATTACAGTCGATTCTCCATTTCTGTAATCACGTAAAAGTTTTATTACTTCTGAATTTTGTTCAATACCTAAATCACGTAAACTCTCCCATACTTTTAGCACCTTTTCATCCACCAGCTTATAATAAACGTAGTTTCCTTTTTTGGCAGAGGTGACAAGTCGGGCATTTTTTAATATCTGTAAATGTTTTGAAGTATTGGCTATACTCATTTCAGTGTGCCTGGCAATCGTCTCAACCGAAAAAGAGCCTTGGGCAAGAATGTCGAGCACTTCCATCCGCCTGGGGTTTGCAATTGCAGCTGATACCCGGGATAGTTCCTCATATATTTTATCTTTTATCTCTCTTCTGACATCCATACTATTTGATTAAAATGAAATGAACCGCAAAGATAGAAAAACATTCAATTATTCAACCAAATAGTTGAATAATTATTTTTTATATTGTAAAAGCATCACCTCTTGGACTATCTCTGTAATTCAAAACAAATACAAATAGACAGACCAGGGATGAACTTTAATAAATTACAATGCCAAGTACACACCAACCGGCTTCAGAATTACCAGTCAACAGGAATACCGTTGTCCGGGCATTTGATCTTCTTTAGCGCTCACTTATTGATCTCACGATATGATTAGACACCAGGCTGTCATACAGCGCATTATAATATGAGTTACTTATGGGCAACGATAAATTTTCTCCAAGAATGACTTTTTTATATTCTATGGCTCTTATTCGTGATATAGCCACTATATAGGAACGATGTATCCGTTTAAAAAAATCGTTAGGCAATGTTTTTTCCAAATACTTTAAGCTATCCATAATTACAATAGATTTGGAGTTTTCAAGATAAATTTTCACATAATCACCGATGGCTTCAATGTAAAGAATTTCAGTATAGTTTATTTTAAGTAATTTACCCTTCGACTTTATGAAGATATAGTCTTTTGATGATTCCGTTAAAGGCACCTGTTCTTCACTGCCTGTATCTATATCTTTCGAATTTTGATCCTTTAAGTAGTCCAGTATTTTTTGTGTAGATTTTAGAAATCTGGCAAAAGATACTGGTTTTAGTAAATAATCGATAGCATTGATGTCAAAACCATCAATCGCATATTTGGCATGAGCCGAGATTATAACCACCAGAGTATTTTTATTCCGGTCTAAACAAAGAGACTCAAGCAACTGAAGCCCGTTAATGTCAGGCATTTCCACATCACAAAAAATCACATCCACTTTTTTACCCCTCAATCCTTCCAAAGCTTTTATCGGATCATAATATATTTCTGTTACTTCAAAATTCGGAGTCTTATCTATATAGTATTTTAAAATATCAGAAGCCGGGGGTTCATCATCGATAATAACACAATTTATTTTCCTCATCATTATTTCTGTTTATAGGACGTATTAAAGATAATTAAATCGAGATAAAAAGAATCATTTGTTTCTTTTATGGACAGTTTATGCTTTTCGGGATAGATGAGGTTTAATTTTCTTTTCGTATTTTTTATTCCAATATTCCTTCCTATATATTGAAAATCATTTTTTTTGTATTTCCGGTTTTTTGTGGTGAAGTGTATACTGTCATCAAATGCTTCAATATGAATGGATATGGTAGAAGGATAATGATTGCTTATCCCATATTGAAAACTATTTTCGATAAAAGAAATAAATGTAAGAGGGGCAATCTTATGATCCTCAACATTGCCTTCGATTTCAAATTCAATATTTAAAGTATCCGTAAATCTCAAAATCTGCAAGTCTATATAATTGTTTATATAATCAATCTCTTCCTGCAAGGGCACAAAGTTTGTTTCTATTTTATCGAAAATATAACGGATAACCTGGGAATACAATAATATTGCGTCAGAGGCTTTCTCACTTCCTTTAAGAATGAACGAATAGATTGTATTGAGTGTATTGAGAATGAAATGAGGATTTATCTGGGCTTTTAGATAAGCAAGTTCAATGATGGATTTTTCAGCCTCTATTTCTTTATTTCTTTTATTTAATGACATCCATTCGTATATCAGTCTATAGCATAGACTAAGTGCCCAGAACAAGAGAAACTGCGTCAAAGGCAGTATAATCCGTCGGACAGGGATCATCCTTCTCTTTTCCGGCATAAAAGGAAGTGCTTCTAAAGGAGGAGGTCCTTTTGGAGGAATATTGTGTCCATGAAAAGAACCCAATTGAAAAAACAGGGAAAAAATATAATGATGAAAATAGATGTACAAAGAAAGAATTATCCCTATGGTGAGAATGTAAAGCAAGTATTTTTTATTGGGAATTAATTTAATGAATAAATAATCGGCATTCAGGTAAAAAAAGCAAACTAAAGATAAATAGGTGATTATAAACGGAAGGTTTCTTGCCAAAGAAAATGTATTGTCCGGGTGTAGGGACATTAAAGTTATTGTAGCCAGAATAATCGTCCACAAAAGAACGTGTAATAATATTCTTATTAATTTCCTATACATATCAACAGTTTGTTTAAAAGTCAAATACACTATAGCAAAATAATACTAATCGAATTTTCTTAGCCTGAACCATTGGTCGATGACGGAACAATTAAATGTCAGCATGAAATAAGATTCTTTTATATAATTCGAGGGTGCCGATAAGGAATTGCCGTATTCCAGTGTAACATTTAATAAGTTCCAACTGACCGGAAAACTGTATCCTGCTGAAACAGAATAGTTATAAGCATTTGCTCCTCCTACCTGTATATAAGATTTAGAAAAAGATGTTCCGAGTTGTATTTGTCCCCGATTCCTGATTCCCTGATTCCCGATCCTGTAATATCTGCTCCCATTCGGCGTATACCCTATTCCGGTATTGATCCTGTATGAATCAACAATTTTAGCACTACTCACGCCGGATTCAATTCCTTTCCACTTTTGATATCGGAAGTCCATGCCCCAGATAACTTTTTTACCGTCATGGGAGAATCCTACCCCAAAAGTTTCAGGAATAAATTGTTCCCTGGACCTGTCATCTTGTTCCTGGATCAGATTGTATGCGTTATCATATATAATGGTTTTGTTATTCATCGTTATATTTTGTTTATAACCATAAGTCGCTCCCAATGTCACACCTTGTTTATGATACTGGATCCCGAATGTATTATAAAATTGAAAGACCCGGGATTCTTTTTCAAAAAGATACTCTGATTGATTTTCTGTTTGTTTCAATGTACCACTGATATATTTTGTATTAATACCTACGGAAAAGTGGTCTGTCACTTTAAACCCATTCGACAGATATAATTCGTATAATCCTCCGCTTCCCTCAAGATATACAGCTTTAGTATCTGTCGACCCTTCAACAGGTTCCTCGCTATATATCCGATAACCGGTATCACTGAAAGGCTTTGTTCCTAAAGAGATTCCCCATCCGGGCATAAGCCTGAACCCTAAGGATATCTTTTTCAGATTCCCGTTGATGGTATTATCTGTTTTTCCTCTCTCTGTAAAAAAGGAATATTTCCCTGCTGCCGATATGTCAAATATAAATTTTAAACTATCCAGGCCGCTGATTCCTGCAGGATTAATCACATTCAGATAATCAAACTCTCTGACTCCTATTCCGATATCAGACATTCCGGCAGTCCTTCCGTAGTCTTTATTTTCTATTTCACCCAATCCCAACATAGAGTAAGGAGAGTGGGTCGCTTGCGACTGTATATTCAAAATAAAGCATATCGGGCATAGAATTGCCATAAGAGACCGTTTCTCAATCATTATCATAAACTATAACGTATATAATTAATTTAACCCTGTTTTCCTCATTCGCAAATGATGAATCGCCCAATACCAGACTTTTTAAAGTATTGTTCTTCTCTGTATCGTCCAGAAATAATTGTAAGGATGATTTATACATTCCTATCAAGCCTAACTCATATTGCAGATAACTTGTCACATCAAAGGCATAGTAGGTGTTTCTGCCATAAATCTTATCCTCGACCAGGGTTCCGGACTGTACCGTTACTGTACTCGGATCCACATATATATCTATTGCCTTCCCGCTTTCATCCAGATAATTCAATGAAAGATTGGCAGGGAGGGGAGTAAAATCGTTATATGTCCCTGATACGGGATAAACATAGAGGATGGCTGAAGAAATGATAACATATTTTCCCAGTTTTAATATTTCATTCAGATCCGGAAAACTCAGTTTTGTATATAACCCCGTTAATCCCTGTAAATGGACTTTATTATCCGTCTCCGCAGACGGTAGCGGATTGTTAGAGTTCAGCGAATGCAATAAGGTGTTGTTTCTGTCTGCCTCAACTTGGGAAAAGGCCGTAGTTGTATTCACGGTCATGTCTATTTTGTTTTCTTCGGTAGCGACAGCCCCTATAGTTGTATAGTGAATCCTGATAGCCGGATATTCATCATTCAGCACAAAACTGTTGACGGCGGCATTATCGTCGGTTCCCGGGGAAATTTTGATCCCTTTGAAATACGTCTGGAAATTTGCATATGTTTCCAACAGACCAGATCGGGCGTGCATAAGGTCAACCAATTCTAATCCGAATTCATCGGGCAACCTTACTTCTAAAGTGCTGTCATTGTCCCAATGTTCTTCCGGCCTGTGGAATTGATAGGTTATCCAGGGATCCGTCCCGGCAAGCACGGATGAGGTGGTATATAATTGGTTTTTATCATCTAATTCAATGATTTGTTTTAGCCTGTATATGTTCAATGTCTGAATTTGGGTTGTATCCCCATAACTAAAGTCGTCATACTTCAGGATCAGTGAAATGGAATCAAATTTAACCGTGACAGTAGCATCGGGGCCAAATTCCGAGCTGCTATAGCTGGGCGGGTTAAAGTCGAAATAAGAATGGGCGGTAATAATCCCGAAGTCAGCAGATGTATATTTACCTTCAAAGATCCTGGACAATCCTGTTGTGACAGATGAATCACCCAGATGAGTTTCCAACGACACCGTACAGTCTTCTATCAGCATGCTTCTTCCCTTTACCGGGACTAAATTATCTCCTACAGAAAAATCATCACTCATACATGATCCCAAAAAGAGGACACATAATAAAAAACAAGGTAAAAACTTCATATGGTTATTTTTTATCTGATGGCGTATGGCTTCATTTCATAAATATGTTTTTAATTGACTCCACAAAGAAAGATGAAGAAAATACAATGGAAAAATATTATCGACAAACTGAATTATTACATCTTTGAATTGTTCATTACATTCTATAAATAGCAATTTGTCAGTAAAAATAGCCAGACAATCATTGACCGATGATTTTTGGCTATTCACCGTAATTCAAACAGCATTCATCGATATTTTTTTCTCAGGAAAGAGGGCTTATTTACTTTTGCAGGTACTTGATTAAAACAGTGAACTATTTCGTTAAGCGAATGCAGAGGCAAAACAAGTTTTGACTATGCCTAGCACAGAAAAAGTCTGAAGGAAATAGTCTAAATTTATTAAAATAGTAACGCATTAAAAAATCCATATTGTTATGAATGATCGAACTAAATTATTAATGGGACTCTCCCTCAGTTTCTTCAGTTTATTTTGTTTTTTCTCCTGTTCTGATGACAGCGATAGCGATCTGGTGGGTAACTGGATCAGACGGTCGGACTTCGGGGGGCCGGTACGGGCATTTGCTTCCAGTATTGTGATAGGCAGAAAGGCTTATGTGATCGGGGGCTTCAACGGAAAACAAAGATTAAATGATATCTGGGAATACAATATTGACCAGGGTTATTGGACGCAAAAAGCCAATTTTCCGGGCACGGCCAGAAATTCCGCGTTTGCTTTCGCCTCTGAAGACAAAGGTTATTATGGAACCGGAACGGATGCGACAAATTTTTATGGCGATTTCTGGGAGTTTGACCCCGACAACAACAGATGGACGCAAAAAGCAGACTTTCCCGGCGCTGCCCGCGAGGGTGCCACGGCATTTTATCTGAACGGATCCGGTTATGCCGGCACAGGTTATAGTAGTAATTTTTATCTGGATTTTTATAAATATAATCCTACGACCGATACATGGGAAAGCGGAATTCCCATACAAGGGACGAAACGCGCTTATGCGACCAGCTTCATTATAAATAATAAAGCTTATGTTGTGGGAGGATGGAATAATGGCTCTTATGCTACCGATTTCTGGATGTTCGATCCCGATACGCAAACATGGGAAGAAAAAGCGCAGATAACCGATAAAACCGATGACGATTTTGATGACGATTATACGACCATTACCCGTCTGAATACGGTTTCTTTTGTTATTAACGGATTGGGGTATTTAGCCACGGGTGAGACCGGGGGACTTAACAGCTATACATGGGAATACAACCCGGTTACCGACAGATGGACGGAAAGAACATCCTTTGAAGGCTCGGCACGGAGGGGAGCCGTTGGTTTTTCGATTGATAACAGGGGATTTGTTTTAACCGGCGTGGGCTCTACAACATCCACCACTCTCTATTTTGATGATATGTGGGAATTTAAACCGAGGGACGAGTATAATGAATATGACTAAAAGAATTTTAGTCCTCATGTTATTATTCGTAATCAGCGTTATTTTGTTGATATATTTTTTATTCACACTTTCAGGTGAAAATAAAAATGCGGATATCTATAGTGTAAGGACATTTAAATCAGGTGATGGCTGGGGATATCAGATAAACAAAAAAGAAAAAGCGATCATAATACAACCCTACATGCCATGTATCAAAGGGAATCAACCCTTCCCCAATGAAAAATCAGCACTGGAAATCGGAGAACTCATTTTATCAAAAATAAAAAACAATGAAGACCCTTCAATTACGATGGAAGAACTTAACGACAAAATCAGTATATATTATAATTGAAAAATTGCTGGACGACAATTCCCTGAGAAAGAAAATGCAATCCGAAGGTCTACAATTCACATCGACTCTTAATTGGGAGAATTTAGCGGAAGAATATTTCAACGATATTGAGAATTTGGCTCATTATTCCGAAAGCCTAAGAAAAAGAGAATGTATTTAATCGGATTCATTGCTGTTGTTTTGAAATTCTCCAGTGAATGTATATATAAAATTAGAATAGATGCAGTTTATCAGGAATCTCTAAAGCACTCTAGATGCCTTTGCCAGAGATTCACGTGCCTGATTGATCTGCTGTCTGGTGATTTCTTTTTCTCCATCTCGGGTCAAATATAATTCCCTTAATTTCCATGCGGGCTCAATGCTTCGGCTTACATCGTCCAAAAGCAACGTAAATTCATAAACCGATCTCAGCCAGTTCAGATTAAGTTGTTTAGATTTATCTTTTTCGTCTGACAGGAATCCTTGACAACTGCCACTGACATCAAAATTATCCAACCGGTTTTTATCATTTAGATACGATCATTATAAAAAAACTCTGGCAACCGATCTGAAAAAGATGATTCCCAGAGTTTTTTGAATCTTATTTGCCAATGTTTTAACCAATGACCAAATTGGCGATCAACTACATAAATGTCATATTTTAAGATATTATAGAAATGATAGCTGATCTTTCATAATTCCTGGTCTTTTAGATATGATTGACGATATATTATTACAATTCCGGCAATTTGCCAACAAAGTATTGAAAGAGTATATGCTTAAAGGCTATGCCGTCAATCAACGCATAGATAAGTTGGGGAGAAGCGTTGCCGAACATGGCGAAAAGATATATTTTTTTACTTTATTGAACGGGAAATTAATAAAATATATATCTTTGGAAAATGAGTTTCATCGTACCACCAATATGCAACAATTTGTATAAATCTATAAGACACAAAAGAAGATAAAAACAAAACACATATCTAATAATGAATAATTTAGATCAATCGTCTAAAAGATAATAAAAATGTGATTTACGCATATTATAAATTTCGTATTTACGAATGTTCTATATTTATTGCGTAAGGTGCGACGTTATCTGCAAGCGGCGGACAATGAACCAGAAAATTGAATGTTAATAGATTTAGAAAATATGACAGAAAAAAGTAAAGAAAATTTCAAATTTGTGTGGCGCGTTATCGCAGCACATGTCATTGCTTATTTCATTGCAGGCTTATTTGCAATGAACTTCTTCAACTACGATGAATGGTTTTCAAATAGTACATATTCGCTGTTTATGAGACCCATAACCGAACCAATTACTGCTCTTGGAGGCGGGGTTTTGCAAATCATTCGCGGTATTATTATGGCATTGGTATTGTTGCCTATAAAAAAAGTCTTTATCGAAGAAAAATATGGTTTTCTGAAGTTAGGACTTTTAATTTTTGGTTTGTCGGTATTATCAACTTTTGCCGCTGCGTCTGGTTCAGTTGATGGTTTTATTTACACCAAGCTGTCTTTTACGGAACAAATAATCGGTTATCCCGAAGCAATTTTGTGGATTTCTCTGTTTGTTGGACTTTTATGGACTTTTTACAAATTTGAAAAGAAAGCGATAAATATTACTGCTGTTGTTTTATTGGTTCTGATTATTTTAATGAGCATTGCAGGGTATTTTGCAGAAAATTTAAGTGCCTTACAAAATAAATAAGAATTAATGTTGGTCAAAAGTTTGAAACAGATGAAAAACAACGTAATAAAACGCTAGCAGATAACCAGCAAGTATGTATTCTCCCAAATCCTTGAGTTTGTCAACCGGTACGAATTCGACAAGTGCGTGGAACATTACTCCGGGAAAAATTGACCGGATGCTCCCGGGTGGTAGTTTATTCAATGACCAAAATTTCATAGATATCCACTTTATCGATTTTAACCTGAGCCTTTCCGTCGGTATAAATAAAGTCGCATATTTTCCCTTCCGGTTGAAGTGTGATTTTTGCCGGTTTACGGTCACAACGGATTGATAGTTGTAGAGGTCCTACCGGTTCTATTGATTGGATTATCCCTGCACCTTTGTGGTCACC
>WPCJ01138298.1_pt1 | contig 10941 bp, 13 predicted proteins | sample 5399831 | NCBI WGS metagenome assembly WPCJ01 (sample SAMN12869470, study PRJNA574797) | sludge metagenome | isolation source: wastewater treatment of pH10 | place: China:Beijing | collected 2019-05-20 | reverse complement strand
GCCGAAAAGGACGTATTCATCACCGACCTGAAAGAACTGATCGAGAAGCTGGAAGGTCAGGTTCAGGAGTACCGGCGCACGAAGTTCGGGCCGAAATCGGAAAAGCTCGATCCTGCGCAGATGGAACTGGCGCTGGAAGATCTGGAGACGGCGATTGCCGAAACGCAGGCTCGGATTGCGGCTGTTGAAGAGAAGATGGCGTCCAGCACTCTCAGTCCGGACAAGGTGGCATCTCCACGCAAGGAACGAAAAGCCCGTGCACTGCCGGCGAGCCTGCCGCGTGTCGAGCGTGTGATTGAGCCTTTAAGCATTGCCTGTCCCTGTGGCTGTGGCGATATGGTTCGCATCGGCGAAGACAAGACGGAACGGCTCGATTACATTCCGGCCAGCTATCAGGTAATCGTCACGACCCGCCCGAAATACGCCTGTCCCAAGGGGCGGACGGGGGTGTACAGGCCAAAGCGCCGGCGCACCTTCTGGAAGGCAGTTGGCCGACAGAAGCGTTACTGGCACAGATCGCTGTCTCCAAGCATTCCGAACATTTGCCACTGAACCGACAGGCGGTCGTCATTGCCCGGCACGGGGTTCCGATTGACCGTTCTGTTCTGGCCGACTGGCTGGGGCGCACAGGCGCTTTGATCGCGCCGGTCGTGGACCACATGGCGATGATGCTGAAGCAGGGCGGTTCGCGGCTTTATGTCGATGAAACAACGGCTGCTGTATTGGATCCGGGGCGCGGCAAGACGAAGACCGGTTATCTTTGGGCGGTTCTACGCGATGACCGGGGCTGGGGCGGATCTGCACCGCCGGGTGTGGTGTTCCATTATCGGCCTGGGCGTAGCGGCGAATATGCCGCCGAGATCCTCGACGGCTTCAACGGCACAATCCAGGTCGATGCCTATGGTGGATATTCCCATCTTGCCACGGCAGAGCGCATGGGCGGCGATCCGTTACGACTGGCATTTTGCTGGGCGCATGGTCGTCGAAAGCTTATCAAGGCAACACCTCAAAAAGGCTCGCCCATCGTGGATGAGGCGCTGTTGCGCATCGCCGCCCTCTACAAGATTGAGGACGTCATTCGTGGCAAGGAACCTGAACGTCGCCGCGCAATGCGACAGGAATTGTCCCAGCTTCTGGTGGATGAATTCTTCGCCTGGCTCACGGCCCAGGCAAAGTGCGTCTCGCGCAAATCCGACTTGGGCCAGGCATTGAACTACATGCTCCGACGTCAAGACGGCTTCCGGCTGTTCCTTGACGACGGCCATGTCGACATAGATTCCAACCTGGTCGAAAATGCCATCCGCAGCCCGGCCATGAACCGTCGCAATGCGCTTTTTGCGGGTCACGATGAAGGTGGCCGCAATTGGGCCCGGTTCGCCAGTCTCATCGGCACTTGCAAGATGAACGGCGTCGAGCCCTATGCCTATCTGCGCGATCTCTTCACCAGCCTCGCCAACGGTCACCTCGTCAGAAACATCGACGCCCTGATGCCGTGGGCATATGCACGCCGATTGAATGAGAGCAAAAATTTGCTCATTTGTGAGTAACAAATACGCTCATTCATCGAATGATCGAAACCTCAAAAGTTCAAGTGCAAATCCAAAATCAATGGGGCAGAGACGACGCATACCAATCGTTTGGCTGCTTTGGCGTTGCGGCGAACCTGAACGATTTCATCCAGGACATATCCGTCCTGATCCACGGCGCGCCACAGCCAGCACTTTCTCCCTCCGATACGAACGACAACCTCGTCGAGATGCCACACGTCGCTGGAAGAAGGCGATTTGCGGTGCAACCGCGCTGTGATCATGGAACCGTGCGACCTACACCATCGGCGGATCGTTTCATACGAGACTACAACACCGCGCTCCGGCATCATTTCCTCAACTTCACGCAAGCTGACATTGAACCGGAAATACAGCCAGATCGCACGGGCGACGATTTCAATAGGGAAGCGATGATTCTTGTAGGTCGGCGTCGCGCTGTTCATCCTGCCCGACTATCGCAAATCGATTGACGAAAAATCAATGTGACAACACCGGCGGGCGGCATGGTCACCGATTGGGAGGGGAGACCCGCAGAGCGAGGCGGCGCTATCGTAGCGGCATGCAATACATCACTTCATGCGTTGGCGTTCAAAGCTTTGAAAGAATAAGGCCAGTTTTCTCGCTCGAGCGTAATGTTGACTTGAGACTGCACTGAGCCCCAATACTGCACCGCCGGGAATTAGAATTTTCCGGCTCTTGCACCGAGGCTTCTTATGGATACACCAACTATCATCACTGATTTTGCTTCCGTGATACAAACGTCTCTTGCCCCTATCTTCTTATTAACGGGCACGGCAGGCTTCGTGAACATCTACGTCACGCGTCTGGGAAGAGTGTCTGATCGCCTCAACGAGGTCTCAGACAGATCCAACCAAGGCAAAATATCGCGCACGCAACTTGCCTACCTGAGGCGGCGGACGCTTGCTCTCGAGATTGCCGTGGCGCTGGGGATCATCGCTGCCGTCTGCACCGGTGCAGCGACCTTGAACCTTCTCGCTGGAGCTTTGTCGATTGGGCTCCGTCAAGAAAATCTCTTCTGGTTTTTTGGCGGCGCGATCGTGTCGCTGATACTATCGCTCGTTGCATTCTTGTACGAGTTGCTTGCCGCGGGATGGAACATGTTACGGCAGATCCGAATGGATCGAGCAGCAAAGTGAGATTGTTCCGTGGGTGGGCTCGGCCTACAGGCAGCTGTCCGGTTAAGTGATAGCAGCCTCAGAATCAGCAGTGTTCAGGATTTCTCTCATGCGAAACTCGCGCGGTCCAAATCCGGTAGCCTTCCGAAACGCACGAGAAAAGCCGGCTGGAGAGGAATAACCTAGATCTTCCGAAATGTTTGTGATCGATACACTCCCATCGCGCAACATTTCGGTCGCACGCTGAATTCTGACCTCGCTTGTCAGGCTGCGAAAGTCGGTGCCTGCATGTCGAAGCTCACGTTGCAATGTTCGAACGCTCGTATCCAAGGATCGCGCAGTATCCTCGATCGACAAATCGCCCGCCAGCAGTTGGGCACGGATCTGAGAAGTGGCAATTTGCAACAAGGTTCGGGGTGCACCGCCCGGACGATCGCGAGCGACATCCTCAAGGGTCAGGGCCGACCGGGATGCTCGGCGCGACACTGACATCAACCGATGCCGCTCAACAACGATCGCAACCTCTGGCGCATTGAATATGACCGGGCATTGAAACACGTCCTCGAAAAGAGAGGAACTATGGCTTGGGGTCGTGATGTCTAGCTCGACGCGGAGGGGCCGCCAATGGTCAGGCAGATACGCCTTGAAAAGGCTCAGCAGCTCGCCAGCAGCAGCACATGCGACCGACTCATATCCTGGAGATCGAGCCAAAGCGGATTTGTAGCCAAAGCGTAGCTCTTCGTGCGTCGTCTTGACAGTCAAACTGTCAAAACTACTGTGATACTGTAGCGCCACGATGCTTCGCTTGATTGCCCGGCCGAGCGTATCTGCTTCCGTGATAAAACGCCCGAAGCTGCCATACGCGGAAACGTCCATATTGGGCACGAGCAAAAGACCCAAATTCGCGTCGCCCACTGCTCGCGCCATTGCGTCGACAAACCCCAGAACAGATTGCTGGGGAATGTAGACATTGTGATCCTCGATCAATTCGATGTCGAAACCTGCCCCGCGATTGGCGCGTAACAAAGCTCGTTCTCCGAGTTCGTTTCGAACGAACATGGGTAGACTTTGCAAGACATGGCTCGAGATCACGGGAATTGCCACGATCTGAAATAACTCCCGAAAACGGCAATGACACAAATGACCAATTCCAACATATCGACTGTTGAAATACAAGCAAGCGATATTGGCACGTGGGGATCGGGTCGAATAGAGGCCTGTGTCCACCAGTTGTCGTGCATATATGAACAAGTGACGACCGCAATTCTTTCCGGCCACCATCGGCACCCATGAGAGCTAGACCCACCCTCAAACATTATTCTTCTCGAATTTTGTTTACTGCAGTCTGCGGATCAAAGCAGTGTAATCCGGGTTCTAAACTCCCAGCCAACTGCCGCGTTGTAGGGCCTGTCCGCCCAGCAACGTACGCCGGCAGTAAGACTCACCGGTACCTTATCGAACTTGACAACTTTCACTATCGCCTAGGCCGCAACCATCGTCGTAAATGGACTGGAGCGGCATGCTGATTAGCGAAACAATCGGATTGGAAAGCATTTTCGCCAGTTTCTGGGCATCGTTATCAGCAAATGCAGGCAGAATATCTGCCAAACTGGTGCCCAGGAATATCATTCTGGCCAATAGCCTTGATAATATTTGCCCCATTCAAGTTTCTATCCTCCATATTAGGGAACGCATTATCGAACCCAGTTGGAAACATAGCTTTCGTACGCTTGCATATCATTACCGAGGCGACTGGCGCTATCGATTGCCGGTCGCGGTTGCCAGAGGGTCACCGGAATCAAGCGATGCGTCTGGCTCCATTGGTTCGGCATCCGATCCGAGGATGCGATGGAGGCCAAAACTCTTCCTATCCTTTCGCGCCAGGCCTTGCCCAAGGCGGACGTGGATTGATGGACCGACCGTCTTCGCGACCACGCTTTGCGAGGTGGTCGCATTGTCTGGGGATCATGCGAAGCTCCAGGGACTAGGTTTGAATTTGGCGTGAAATGATAAGATTAGCAGATACGACGTGGCTAGTCTGGGTAGTGAATGTTCGGTCGCGGATGTAGGCAGGACACGTGGGTTCGACACGCATCGACGATTGAGTGACGGTAATCGTGCTGGGGCAGACGGACAAGCAATGCAAGGAGATGGTTTTCGAGCTTTCTGATGAAATCCGGTCGTGCGCGTCAGTAGGAATATCTAGGAGAGAGAAAATGGTGTTATCGGAAAAGCTTCGTCCTGCCGCTCTGGCCGCAGCCTGTTTGTTTGCGACTACACTGATTGCTGGGGCCGAAGTGAAAACCCCGGGCTACAATCACAAGATTCCCGACAAGATCATGACCCCTGACGAGGTCGAGACTCGGCTCGGTACGTTGAAATTCTTCGACGGTATGCCCGATGAGGCGACGGTTGATAGGCTCTATGACAATCTCGACCTCATGCGCGGCGTCGAAACATTCCTCAACGGCGTCCCTGCAACCTCGATCGAAGGCCTTCGGCTCGGACATCTCGAACTGGGCGCCGACACATCCAGCAAAGCGATCCTGCTTGACCAGTTATTGGACTCGGCACCGCTATTCCTCACCGGCAATACCGACACCGTCTACGGCAGCGTGTTCCTCGACCTCGCGAAGGACGGACCGACAGTCGTCGAAATTCCGGCCGGTTCCGGACCCGGCACTGTCAACGATGCCTATTTCCGCTTCGTTGCCGACATGGGCGCTCCCGGGCTCGATCGTGGCAAAGGGGGCAAATATCTGATCCTCCCGCCAGACTACAAGGGAGATCTCGATCCACCCATGGGCGGCATGGCGGCTGAGGTCGATGGCGAAGGATACTTCGTCTCAAAATCAACGAGCTATGTGAATTGGCTGATCCTGCGGGGGTTTCTCGTCGATGGTAAGCCTGATGTTGCCGTGGCTTCCTTCAAAAGCGGGCTGAAGGTCTATCCACTCAGCCAGCGTGATAGCCCGCCGAAGATGGAGTTCATCAGCGGATCGCGCAAGTCGTGGAACACCATCCATGCCAACAATTACGAGTTCTACAAGGAGCTCCACACTGTCATCGACCGTGAGCCGAGTTCGATGCTCGATCCCGAAACGCTGGGCCTGTTTGCCTCAATCGGTATCGAAAAAGGCAAGCCCTTTACCCCGGATGCGCGGATGAAGAAACTGTTGACCGAGGCAGTGGCCGTCGGCAACGCGACCGCCCGAGCGCTGATTTTCCGGCCACGCCTCGACGGGTTCCGTATCTATCCAGATAGCGGCTGGGGCACGGCTTTTGTTGGCGGCAGTTATCAATGGCTCCGGGATGGTGGAAAGGGTGGTCGCAATCTTGATGCCAGGACTCTGTTCTTCTATCAGGCGACGGTCAACACACCTGCCATGGTGGAGCAGATGATTGGCGCTGGCTCACAATACGCGTATGCCGCTACCGATCGGGCCGGCAACTATCTGGATGGTGCGAAGACATACAAGCTTCGCATACCCGCCAATCCACCGGCCAAGGATTTCTGGTCGGTGGTAGTCTACGATCCACAGACGCGCTCGGAACTCCAGACCAGCCAGACCTTTCCGAGCAAAAACAACAAGCGGGACAAGCTCATCCAAAATCCAGACGGCTCGATTGAACTCTATTTCGGTCCGAAGGCTCCCGAAGGCAAGGATGCAAACTGGATCCAGACCATCGCAGGCAAGGGATGGTATACGCTTCTGCGCCTGTATGGCCCGCTCGAACCTTGGTTCGACAAGAGCTGGCGGCCAGGGGAGTTCGAACTGATTGAGTAACACGTCCAAACACCAACGGTGGATTGCGGCTTCGCTTAATTAACGTTTCAGTGGCCTTTGGGAGGAGACCGCATGGGCAAGTCGCATCCGATTGAGTTGGATAATGATCGAGGAAGGCAGATTCAGGATCGCCACAGCCCACCGAGCGCGGTTGTTCATTCGCACCGAAAGTACAGCTTATGCCACGTTGTGTCGACGGTCTGCATCCCTTTGCAGGATGGGCGCCATAAACCTCTTCTGAGGCGCGCTTGTGTTTTGGAATGGTCTGAGTCACAAATACTTTAAGAATGTTGCAGCGCATTTTTGGGAAGGAAATCCGCCTTTATTGTATGTCGTAACATTCTAATAATTATAATTAGGGGAACCTGGAAAATGAAAACTGGTTTTAAGACGCATTCTATCGTGAAGTGCTTGATTGTTTCGACCGCACTGCTGGGAGCGAGCTTGTCTGCCCAGGCTGAGAAGATAGGCAATTGCGAGGTCACCGGCACCAAGGGTTCAGACCCGATCAAGCCGGTTGTTCCAGGGCAGCTCACAGTCCAGACCACATTGCCTGCACCGGCGTGGTGGAATGGCGATTCACCTGATGCCATGAAAGACGGCTACGAATACTGCATGGCTGTCGACATGGCTTACCGCGCTGGTCTCGACAAGGTGAAGGTGGTCAATGTGTCTTTCGATGCGCTGGTGGCTGCGCAGACCAAGGATTTCGATATCGCTCTGGCCGAAGTGTCCATCACCGACAAGCGCAAGAAGGTGGTTGATTTCTCTACGCCCTATTTCGATTCAGATATCGGCGTGGCAATCAAGAAGGGAACAAATTACACGCCCGAGACGGTCAAGGATCTGCGCATCGGCGTGATGCAGGGTACGACTGGCGCATCATTTGTCGATCAGAAGTTGACGCCAAAGGAAGTCAAGGTTTTTGCCGATACGGGCGCGCTGTCGACTGCCCTGATGGCTAACCAGATTGATGCCGGTCTTCACGATACGTCGATCATGCTGGGTGTCGCATCGAACTCGCATGGCATGGTTGAAGTGCCGTATCAGTATACCACTGGTGAGTCCTATGGTGCCCTCTATCCGAAGGGGTCTCCAAATGAGCCCGTCTTCAACAAGATGATCGAGGACATGAAGAAGGACGGCACCTTCGCTGCATTGTCGAAAACATATCTGGCCGATGCCTGGGGCGCCGATCCGGCCAAGATTCCTTATCTGAAGCCATAATCGCGTTTTAGCATCGGATCGCTGCGTTCAGCGGTCCGATGCAGCCATTCCATAGATCGTTCGTCCTTGCCTGCAACAGAAGCAGCAAGATTGCGGCGTATAGAAAGGGAGGCTCGCGCGATGTCTGCCAACACCCCTCAGCCTGGTGCCAAGCCGACTCTTGGCCTTTACGACAGCGAACGTGGTTGGAGCGCCAGTGCGCCGCCGCGTGATACCATGAACTGGGCTGTCACAGCTCTTGTCGTTGCGCTGGTCGTTGTACTCGCCAGCTGGAAAACCCTGCGCGACATCAATGCTGCCCTGACGGAACTTGGAATGAGCGGCATCATCACAGGAGGCCTGCTGCTCTTGTGCGGTTTGGCGACGGTATTGTTGTTGAAGCCTGCAATGCAGTCCTGGCGATTGTCTACGGCGGCTCGGCAAGCGCTTGCGACAAATGATTTGATTTCTGCGCGCGCGGCTACGGCTACGGCGCGCGATTCTGCATATTCGACGCTGGGATATGGCGCAGTAACGGTGCTGTTGCTGACGGGTATTCAGTTCCTGTTGGTGAACGATCTCGCCGTCAGCCGTACATTTCTGCAAATACCACTGATCGCAAGCTCCTTCTGGCTGGTGCTGAAGGCATTCTGGGTGAATGTCTACATCTTCGTCATTGCGGAGATTCTGGTTCTCATCTGGGGCCTCATCGTTGCAATCGCGCGTTTGATGCCCGGCGAAGCCGGACGCCCCGTCCGTCTGATCGCAACGGTTTATACCGATATGTTTCGTGGCTTGCCTGCGATCATCAATATCTATCTGATCGGCTTCGGCATTCCCCTGACGGGTTTGCCCTATCTGAAAGATCTTTCACCGGAATCCTACGCGATCATCGCCCTGACGCTGACCTATGGCGCTTATGTCGCCGAAGTGTACAGGGCCGGGATCGAGAGTATCCATCGCAGTCAGGTTGCTGCAGCGCGTTCCCTTGGTTTGTCATATTTCCAGACGCTGCGTTACGTCGTCGTGCCGCAGGCGGTTCGGCGTATCATACCGCCGCTTCTCAACGATTTTATCGGCCTTCAAAAGGATACAGCTCTCGTCAATGTCATCGGCTCGATCGATGCGTTTAATCAGGCGCGCATTATTGGTGCGAACAACTTCAATCTTTCGCCTGTAACGACCGTGGCTCTGCTGTTCATCCTGATAACGATCCCGCAGGCTCGCTTCGTCGACCGTCTGCTTGAGCGTGAACAGCGGCGTACGCAATCGTAACCCCTCCGGAGAATATGAACGATGGCGATGATAGAAATCCGTGATGTAACGAAGTCCTACGGCCCGATCAAAATTCTCGACGGGCTGAACCTCAGCGTGGACGAACATCAGGTGGTCTGCCTGATCGGCCCTTCCGGCTGCGGTAAATCCACCTTGCTGCGTTGTCTGAACGGGCTGGAACAAATTCAGGGTGGTGAAATCTGTATCCATGGTGACCGCATGTCGGGTCCCGGTGTCGACGTCAATGCGCTCCGGCGTGATGTCGGCATCGTGTTCCAGAGTTACAATCTTTTCCCGCATATGAGCGTGGTCGAGAATGTCATGCTGGCGCCGATGAAAGTGCTCGGGCAGAAGCGTGAGGATGCGGAGGCCCGTGCCTTGTCACTGCTGACGCGCATCGGTCTGGAACATAGGGCGACGGCCTATCCCGACCAGTTATCCGGAGGCCAGCAACAGCGCGTTGCAATCGTTCGCGCACTGGCGATGAGCCCCTCGGTTTTGCTTCTGGATGAAATCACGTCTGCGCTTGATCCTGAACTCGTGTCGGAAGTGCTGAATATCGTCCGCGATCTCGCCGCAGAAGGCATGACGATGCTGCTCGCCACCCACGAGATGGGCTTTGCGCGGGAAGTTGCGAGCAAGATATGCTTCCTTTACGCAGGCAAGGTCCATGAGGAGGGACCGCCCGAGCAGATATTCGGAAATCCCCGAGAAGAACGTACCCGAAAATTCCTCGAGCGTATTATTGAAGCGGGGAGGCTTTAAAGCGCGTTGCGATCTGATTAAGACAAGCACGTTCCCTGCCAAACAAATTTTGGCAACACAGCCGTTGGGAAGGTGAAATGGAGGGGGATCTGTTGCAAACGTTTCGTCAACGAGCGCTGATATAGGGTTTCCAGCTTTGAAGAAGAAGCTGGATTATTCGATGTTCAAAGGCCGTCATTTCGATAAGTCCGTCATCCTTCTGCGCATACGATGGTACCTGACTTACAATCTGAGCCTTCGCAATCTGAAAGAAATGATGGCTGAGTGCGGCATCGCGATGGACCATTCCACGGTATACGACCTGTGAAATTATTAAGTTTGGTACTGGATAATGTTCAAAGCTGCATCGCTCCAGCGATGCGAGAGCAAACCGATGACTAAGATGTGCACGAGGGCCTTTGGGACCAACCCTTGCGGTTAGTCGTATTTGCAGGCTTGGTCTTCAGGCGGTGGCCGCTGCAATTCTTGGTTTCCAGCGCAGGCGGATCCATTGCCGGATATTGTAAGCCAGCAGGGCCCACAGGGCTTCCGTTCCGGCCTTTGCCAACCCGCGTACACGAAAGCGCCGCAGTCCCAGCTTGTCTTTCAGCCACGCATTGACGAACTCTGCGACACGTCCACGTTCGCGGACTAACGCTTTTGTCTCTGGCGAATTTTTCCGAGAGCGGAACGCACTCACTACAGGGTCCTCGTGTGTAACGACAATCGATCGCCCATAGCGCTGGTTGCCTGAGCAACATTGGCGGCGACTGGGGCATGGCCGACAATCAGTCGGGCTGGCCAGATAACGCACCATCCTTCTTCCAGGTCGCACATGGCCATAGCGAGCGGTGAGTATCTTGCACGGTTGCGACAGGGCGGCAAGCCCATCGTCATCTGTTCCAGTAAATACAAGAACAACACCATCGAGCAGGATCATCGCCGTGTGAAACGACGGATACGATCCATGCTCGGCTTCAAGTCTGAAGCCGCTGCTAGCATTACGCTCACAGGTATCAAACTCATTCACATGATGCGGAAGCTGCAAGGCAATTTCGGACCAACCGAACCGCTTTCGCTCAAACAACAATTCACAACGCTTGCATGTTGGTTTCCACGCGGAACTGAGCCGGTTTTTCCACCGAGAAGTGAGCCACCTCTGACTATGGTTTTATGATTGGGTTTTGGTCAAGGGATTGGCTTTTTCTCCTCTCTTGTTTGCTGCGGCTGCAGAACTGGCCTTGA
>WPCJ01016708.1_pt1 | contig 10945 bp, 13 predicted proteins | sample 5399831 | NCBI WGS metagenome assembly WPCJ01 (sample SAMN12869470, study PRJNA574797) | sludge metagenome | isolation source: wastewater treatment of pH10 | place: China:Beijing | collected 2019-05-20 | reverse complement strand
GATCTCGAGGCGATGCCCTACATCGTCGTGATCATCGACGAGATGGCCGACCTGATGATGGTCGCGGGCAAGGACATCGAGGGCGCGGTGCAGCGGCTGGCGCAGATGGCGCGTGCGGCCGGCATCCACGTCATCATGGCCACGCAGCGACCTTCGGTCGACGTCATCACCGGCACGATCAAGGCCAACTTCCCGACGCGAATCTCCTTCCAGGTCACGTCCAAGATCGACAGCCGCACCATCCTCGGCGAACAGGGTGCGGAACAGCTGCTCGGCATGGGCGACATGCTCTACATGGCTGGTGGTGGCCGCATCCAGCGCGTGCACGGTCCCTTCGTGGCCGATGACGAGGTCGAGAAGGTGGTGCAGCACCTGAAGCTGCAGGGCGTTCCTGAATATCTCGATGCGATCACCGAAGACGACGAGGACAGCGATGATGAGCCGTCGGGTCGTGGTGGCTCCGGCGGCGGCAACAGCAATCTCGATGATTCCGACGACCCATACGACCAGGCGGTGGCCGTGGTGCTGCGCGACGGCAAGGCATCGACCAGCTACATCCAGCGCCGTCTCGGCATCGGCTACAATCGTGCCGCCTCGATCATCGAGCGCATGGAGCAGGAAGGTATCGTCGGTGCGGCCAACCACGCCGGCAAACGCGAAATCCTGGTGCCGACGGAAGAAGACAAGTTCTGACGACAGGGATGGTCAAACTAAAGCCCAACTGAGGGTCCATCACCTTCCCGAACAACGATACGAGAGTAGGCGGCATGAAAGACGATCTTTTCGCAGCAACAGCCGGTCTTGCCCTGACGCGGCGGCGGTTGCTCGGGCTTGGCCTGATGGTGGTGGGTGCCGCCGCGGCCAACGCTGTGCCGGTCTTCATGCCCGTAGCTGCTGCCCAGGCCGCTGTTCCGCCTGCTGCCCAGAAGATCGCCGATCACTTCTCGGCCGTGAAGTCGATGACAGGCGAATTCGTGCAGTTCGGTCCGAAAGGCGAGCAGACCGGCGGCAAGTTCTTCATGGAGCGTCCGGGCAAGATTCGCTTCAACTACGATGGCGCCAACAATTTCAAGGTGATCTCGGACGGCGAATCGGTGGTGCTGCTCAACAAGAAGCTGCAGACATCCGATCTCTACCCGCTTTCGAAGACACCGCTGAAACTTCTGCTCGAAGACAGGATCGACCTCTCCGGCGACCGCGTGAAGAACGTGAAGGAAGAAGAGGATCTCACCACGATCAAGCTGTCGGACAAGCAGGTGTTTGGAAACTCGACCATCACCATGATGTTCGATCCGAAGACCTATGAACTGCGCCAGTGGACCATCACCGACGCGCAGGGCAAGGACACGACGGTGATGATCTTCAACACCAGGGAAGGCGTTTCCTTCGCGCCGGATACGTTCAAGATCGACTACACCGCCAATCGCGAGCTCAATGCCAAGAAGGGCCTGCGCTAAGGCCAGTGGCGGCAGTTGCGTTTCGACTGCCGCCCTCTGCCAAACTCCCTGTGGAAATTCGGTGCACCATGCCCGTGCCGAGCGCGCCGTCTTGTTTTTCCGAACCCGGGCTGGCAGGTTCCGCGCACATTCATCGCATTGATGCCTTCGCTTGAGCCCGCCGGCTTGACGGGCACGGGTTCGGAACACGCATGGCTTTTACCCTGGCAACCTGGAACATAAACTCGGTCCGGCTGCGCATGCCACTGGTCGAGCAACTGATCGACGAGCGCAATCCCGACATCATCTGCCTGCAGGAAACCAAATGTCCGGACGACCTGTTTCCGGCGAACGCGTTCCGCAAGCTGGGCTACGAGCATATCGCGATCCACGGTCAGAAGGGCTACCACGGCGTCGCCACCGTCGCGCGAAGGCCGATCGAGATCGTGGAAAAACGCCGCTTCTGCGAGATCGAGGACAGCCGGCATATTTCCGTGCGGTTCGAGGCCGACGGCAGGAAGATCGTGCTGCATAATTTCTATGTGCCGGCCGGTGGCGACGAACCAGATCCGTCAATCAATCCGAAGTTCCGGCACAAGCTCGATTTCGTGCAGGAGATGAACAGTGTTCGCGCGGACGAAAGCGACGGCGCAGGCTCGATCCTGGTCGGGGATCTCAACATCGCGCCGCTCGAACATGACGTGTGGTCGCACAAGCAGCTGCTCAACGTCGTCAGCCATACGCCGGTCGAGACAGAGAGTTTCGAGGCGATGCGCAAGCAAGGCGCCTGGGCCGACCTGATGCGTCTCAATGTGCCCGCTGAACAGAAGATCTACACCTGGTGGAGCTATCGCGCCGCTGACTGGCAGGCCTCGGATCGCGGCCGCCGGCTCGATCACATCTGGTCCTCGAACAACCTCGTGCCGGCTTTCACCGGGTATGAGATCCTGCGCGCTGCGCGCGGCTGGGAGCGCCCGTCCGACCATGTGCCGGTAATCGCCCGGTTCGATCTCTGAGGACTATTCCGGCGGTTGGCTGCGGGTCCAATCGGGGCGCAGCAGCGACATCACCAGTTCGTCGCGATATTCGCCACCGAAATAGGCGCTGCCGCGCGAAATGCCTTCGGCCTGGAAGCCGATCGCCTCATACATGCGCCGGGCGCGCAGATTGTCCGGGAACAAGCCGATGACGAGACGATGGACATCGGTCTCCTGAAACGCGCGGGCGACAACGGCGGCGAGCAGGCGCCGCCCCTGGCCCTGGCCCGGACTGACGACCGCAACGCGACGCACCAGTGTCGTGCGTTCGAGCGCATTCCAGAACCGCAGCAGGACGAAGCCGATCGGTGCAGGGCCGTCATAGCCGATGAAATAAGCGTGACTGCCGTCGACAAAAGCAGCTCGGTGCCGCAGTTCCTCCCAGCGACCGACAAGCCGGTCATAGCCGTCCAGCCGCTCGGTGGCCATGATGAAGGCCAGATCGTCGGCACTGCCGCGAACGAGGTGAAAAGTCGTGCTCATGGGCGTTTCCGACAGATGGCCCGCTCTATCTCTTTCGTGTGGCACGATCTTGTCGGAGAGGTCTGCGATCTCTGCGTCGCCAAAGTTCGGTTCCCACTTGGCTACAAAATGCTCTAGCCGCCAAAGCGCGGTGCCAGTTCTTCGATCCGCTCGATCAGGGCCTGGAGCTCCTCGACGATGCGCTGGTGCAATTGTACGGCGAGGTCGGGATATTCCTCGAGAATGCGCCGGAACATCTTGCGGTTGAGGCGCAGAACCTGCGAATCGATGGCCGCGGAAGCGCTGGTCAGGCGTTTGGTATCGGCGATCAACGCCAGCTCGCCCAGGATTGCGCCGGGTCCGGCGGTGCTGATGACGACATGATTGCTGTCGGCTTCGCGGTAAAGAGCGATGCGGCCGCTGATCACGACATAGGCCGAGTCAGCCTCATCCTCCTCGCGGTAGAGCTTCCTGTCCGCCGGCAGCGTGGTGGTCTCGGCGCCGAAGGCGAGCAGGCGCAGCTGTTCCGGCGTGAAGCCCTCGAAGAGCCTCACGGCGGACAGGATGCGGATGTCGTCATCCAGCGCCATCAGTTATGTCCCCGGACCGACAGGTCGTTCCCTCCGTTGTGCGACCCCACCCAAATCGCCATCCGGCCAACTACACTTAATTGACCAATAATATAGAGCCTTTAACAGAATCTGTTCGGACAGGGGAGCGGTTCGAGAAAAGGCGGCTTGCCGGATGCTCACAAGGAAACGGCCGGGAAAATCCCGACCGTCGGCAAACAGACGCTTCAGCCCCGCTTTCGGCAAGGCGATGGGATCGTTCAGGGAACCAGCTTGTAGCCACCGCTTTCGGTGACAAGGATCGCCGCATTCGACGGATCGTGTTCGATCTTCTGGCGCAGGCGGTAGACGTGGGTTTCCAGCGTGTGGGTGGTGACGCCGGAATTGTACCCCCAGACCTCTTCCAGCAGCACATCGCGCGTTACGACCTTCTGCTCGGCACGATAGAGGTACTTGATGATGGAGGCTTCCTTTTCGGTGAGCCTCACCTTGCCGCCGCGCTGGTCGATCAGAAGCTTCTGGCTTGGCTTGAAAGTGTAAGGGCCGACCGTGAAGGTGGCATCCTCGCTTTGCTCGTGCTGGCGCAGCTGCGCGCGGATGCGCGCAAGCAGAACCGCAAAGCGGAACGGTTTGGTGACGTAGTCGTTTGCGCCGGCTTCCAGGCCGAGGATCGTGTCGGAATCCGTATCATGCCCGGTCAGCATGATGATCGGCGCCTTGTAGCCACCCTTGCGCAGGATCTTCACCGCCTCGCGGCCGTCCATGTCCGGCAGGCCGACGTCCATGATCAAAAGGTCGATCATACCGCTCCGCGCTGTCGCGACGCCTTTTGCTGCACTGGTTTCCTGCAGGACGTCGAATTCCTCATAAAGCGACAATTGCTCTGCCAGCGTGGTGCGGAGGTCTTCGTCGTCGTCGACAACAAGGATGGTGCGTGAAGTCATGGATCAATCCGTTGTTTCAAAATTACAAAATGATAGGTGTGTCGTCGACCGGCATCCGTGTATGCGGATATTGTCGCCTTAAACAGCCGATCACGGTGATTTGTTCCATGACGCCATCATATCCGAAAAACCGTGTGCGCAATGGGGCAGGACGATCCTTGCGCACAGGTCTTCGGACCCTGGTCGTTCGGGCTCGGCCGGGAGACGGTACCAAGGGGCTTTTGCAGGCGGGAAGGCTGGTGTTTCCCTGCGCACTCGGCAGAGGCGGGATTTCATCGAACAAGCGCGAAGGCGATGGCGCGACGCCCCTTGCGGCGATGCGCATTCTCTCGGGGTACTTCCGCAACGACCAGTTTTCCGGCGGGCGGCGTACGCGGCTTGCGATGGCACCGATTGCTCCGGATCTCGGCTGGTGCGAGGTTCCGGATGACCGCAACTACAACCGGCCCGTCAGGATTCCCTACGGCGCCAGCCACGAGCGCATGAAGCGGGACGACCGGCTCTACGATGCTTGCCTGGTGCTCGACTGGAATATCGCACCGCGCCGCCGTGGGCGCGGCAGCGCGATTTTCTTCCATCTCGCACGGCCTGGTTTCACGCCGACACAGGGTTGTGTGGCCGTGACTGCGCGGACCATGTCACGGCTGCTGCCGCTGCTCTCAGACCGGACCGTGGTGAAGGTGCTACGCTGAGCGATCGCTCCTGGGTTCAGCGCCATTCCGGGAACAAGGAACTGGAGCGTTTCGACGTTTCCGCAAAAACGGAAACACCCTAGCGACGCCTCTGATGGTGCGGCGCCTGCCAGCCGAGATCGAGCAGACCAAGGCGCTGCGGGGCTTCGGTGACGGTACGGGCGACATCTTCCCGACGCAGCCCGACGTCACGCAGATAGGCGTCCGAAAGCGCTTCGGCGTTCTGCAGCGGCAGCGATGCGGCGATACGAGCCTGGCGCAACCAATCCAGCACCGGCTGTATGCGGCTCGGCCGCAGCGGCCGGGATTTCATGACAATGGCGGACATGATCAGATTCTTTCAAAACAGCGAAGCTTAAGCTCCGCTTGGCAATTTTCGACTGATCCCAGTATCCCGCATTGAAACGCAAGGGGGAAACGAGTAGTTCTTGGTGGATCATCAAGGGGCGCTTGAAGATAACCATGTCCCGCCTGCTGCCTGGAACCCGTGCCTTGCGGACGCTGGAGGCTGCCGGCCGGCATCTCAATTTCACCCGCGCAGCCGACGAACTCGGGCTGACGCCGGCGGCGGTCAGCTACCAGATCAAGGAAATCGAGGATCAGCTCGGCCTGATCCTGTTCACGCGCACGAGCCGCAGCATTCGCCTGACCGAAGCCGGGCTCGCGCTGGTGGATGCGTCGGCGGATGCGCTCGAAACACTGAATCGCGCGGTGACCAAGGCAAAAAAACTTTCCCGCGGGGCGGCACAGTTGAAGGTCACCGCCAGCGCCGAATTCGCCACGCGCTGGTTGCTGCGCCGTGTCGATGGCTTCCGCAAACTGTATCCCGATGTCGATCTGCGTTTCGACATCACCTATGACGTCCGGGATTTCGACCGGGATGACGTCGACATCGGCGTTCGCTTCGGAACCGGCAAATACCCGGGGCTTCGTGCCGAACGACTGTTCGAAAACGTCATCATTCCGGTCTGCAGTCCCGAATTGCTGCGCCAGGGGCCGCCGCTCAACGAACCGCGCGACCTGCTCAAGCACACGCTGGTTCATATCGAGTGGGTACGCCAGGGCATCGTCTGGCCGAACTGGCGCATGTGGATGGCCGCGGCCGGGGTCGAGGACTTCGATGACAGCCGCACCGTGGTGATGACGACCTCGACCGATGCCATTGCCGCAGCGGCCGGCGGCAATGTCGTCGCGCTGGCCGATTTCGCCATGGTCGCCAACGATCTGTCGGAGGGCCGCCTGGTGCGGCCGTTCGAACTCGGCATCAAGGTTCCGCCGGAATTCGCCTATTTCCTGGTCTATCCGGAGGCTTCGGCGCAGGATGCGCGGATCATCGCCTTCAAGGACTGGATCCTGGCGGAAGCGCATGCGCCGCTGGTCGACGCTGCGCCACGGCCATGGGATGATTTCTAGAGCAATTCCAGGAAAAGCGTGCAACGGTTTTCCGCCCGGAATTGCGTAAAAACAAAGAGCTAGAGCGTTTCCGCTAAAAACGGAAACGCTCTAGCGGGCTGCTGGCCGGTCAAGCGAAGCGCCAGACGGTGGTGCGCTTGATCTCGGCATCCTCCAATGCGCGCGTGACCGGCACTTCATAGGTCGCCAGCCGTTCAAGGCCGGTCCTGGGCAGATAGGCGCGGCCGGGATCGCCGATGAGGATGTCGGTCCCACGAGCCTTCAGCGTGGAGAACCACGGCAGCAATCGGTCGGCAAAGGGCTTTTCGTAGAAGACGTCGCCGGCAAGCACCACGTCCCAGCCGCTGTCGATGCCGACCTGATCCTGGCTGTTGAAGCCAATCGTCACGCCGTTGGCCACGGCATTGAGACGGATCGCTGTCTCGCAGAACGGGTCGATATCGGCTGCTTCGGCCGATGCCGCACCGGCTTTCATCGCCGCGATGGCGACGAGGCCCGAGCCCGAAGCAAAATCCAGCACGCGGCGGCCGCTAACGATCTCCGGGTGGTCGAGCACATAGCGCGCCAGACCCTGTCCGCCAGCCCAGGCGAATGCCCAGAAGGGTGGCGGCAGGCCGATCTCGGCCAGTTCTTCCTCGGTACGCCGCCACAGATCATGTGCCTCGTCGGCAAGGCGCAGCGTGATTTCGCGCACATGCGGCGGCGCCATCGGCGCGGTGTTGTCGAGGATGAAGCGCTCGGCGGTTTGCGGCGTCAGCGTCACGGTGCGGGGTTGAGACCGCCCATGCGACAGACTTCCTTCCATTCCTCAGGCGTCACCGGCTGCACCGACAGGCGACCGAGCCTGACCAGTGCCATTTCCGAAAGCTTCGGATTGTTCTTGATGTCCGCCAGCGTCGGCGGCGTCGGCACATCGCGAACCGCGCGGATGTCGACGCACTCCCAGCGCGGATCGTCGGTCGTCGTGTCGTGGTGCGCCAGAGCGCAGACCTCGGCGACGCCGACGATGTTGAGCCCCTCGTTGGAGTGGTAGAAGAAACCGAGATCGCCGATCTGCATCGCCTTCATGTTGTTGCGGGCGGCATAGTTGCGAACGCCGTCCCATTGCGTGCCGGCCTTGCCTTTCTCCTTCAGCATGTCGAAAGAGAATTTGAACGGTTCGGATTTGAAGAGCCAATAGTTCATCGTGGTCCCTCTGGTGCCTGGAAAAAAGGTTTCCGCCGTCTCAGGCTTCGGCCGGCTTGTTGAACACCCAATTCCACGGCTTGACGTCGACGCTCTCGAAGAGACCCGCCTTGGCGTAGGGGTCGGCTGTGGCCAGCGCTTCGGCAGCGGCAAGGTCGATGGCTTCGATGACGACAAGGCTGCCATTCGGCTTGCCATCGGCGTCGAGGAAGGGGCCGGCAAAGGCAAGCTTCTTGTCGGCGTTCAGTCCGTTGAGGAAGTTGACGTGATCAGGGCGCGCGTCGAGGCGCACCTGGAGGTGACCGGGTTTGTCCTTGCAGATCAGCGCAAACAGCATCGTGCGTCCTCAATCGATTTCGGTTTAGTCGGTTTCCGTTTTCAGTGGCCGGGTCATCAGCATGGAAACGGCTTCGCCGATGCTGATGGCGCCTTCCAGAATGGCAGCGACGGCGGAGATGATTGGAGCGTCGATGCCTTGTTCAGCGGCAAGGCGGGCTGCGATCGCTGCCGTCGGCACCCCTTCGGCCAAAGGGCGGCCGGCGAGCGTTTCGCCGCGTCCCAGCGCGAGACCATAGGCAAAATTGCGCGACTGCGCCGATGAACAGGTCAGCATGAGATCGCCAAGGCCGGAAAGCCCCATCAACGTCTCCGGCTTGGCACCGAACGCGATGCCGATGCGGCGCAGCTCGACAAAGCCGCGCGTCACCATGGCGGCCTGCGCACTGGCGCCGAGACCCGCACCGTTCACGGCGCCCGCTGCGAGTGCGAAAACATTCTTCAACGCACCGCCGATTTCGACACCGACAAGATCGTCGCTGGAATAGCAACGCAGGTTGCGCGCCGAAAACAGCGCCGCGAGCTCGGCTGCCAGAACTTCTTCACGTGCCGCCACGACAACGGCGGTCGGCAGGCCCTTGGCAACATCCGTGGCGAAGCTCGGTCCGGACAGGGCTGCGATCGGGTTGTCGGGCAGGATCTCGCCGGCAATGTTGGAAAGCAGCGCGCCGGTGTCGCGTTCGATGCCCTTGGCGCACAAAACCACCGGAATGGCTTTGGCAACGTGTGATCTGGCTTCGGTGAGAACCTGGCGCAGCGACTGCGCCGGCGTGACGGCGAGGACACAATCGGTTCCGCCAAGCACCTCAGCCAGCGATGAGCTCGCCTCTATACCCTGATCGATGGCGATGCCGGGCAGATAGCGCGGGTTCTCGCCTCGGCGGATGGCGGACACCATTTCCGCGTCACGTGCCCACAAGGACACCCTGTGGCCGGCGCGCAGCATGGCCTGCGCCAGTGCGGTGCCCCAGGCTCCGCCGCCCAATACGGCCATGTGGCGGATAGTTGCTTGCCGTTCGCTCATGCCTTGGCTCCTCGTCTGCCAGAGCCCACCACCGGCGCCGACACCGCATCGAGCGGCCAGCGCGAACGCGGCACGAAGTCGAAGGCATCGTCTTCTTCAAGGTTTGCATTCAAACGTTCGATGCCTGCCCAGGCGATCATTGCCGCATTGTCGGTGCACAGTTTGAGCGGCGGCGCGACAAAGCGGAAGCCTGCCTTGTGGCAGAGCGTCTCCAGCGTCGCCTTGATCATCCGGTTGGCCGCGACGCCGCCGGCAACGACAAGGGCAGGCTGCTTTTCGTCTGGAAATTCCGTCTTGAAACGGGCCAATGCCCGCGAAACACGGTCCGCCAGCGCATCGGAAACGGCTGTCTGGAACGAGGCACAGACGTCGGCGACGTCCTGTTCGGTCAGCGGCGCTATCGCCTGTGCCGCCTGGCGCACAGCAGTCTTCAGCCCGGAAAAGGAGAAATCGGGCTGAGCCGAACCCTTCATCGGCCGTGGAAAGGCAAAGCGGGTCGGATCGCCCGCCACGGCAGCCTTCTCGACATTGGGACCGCCGGGATAGGGCAGGCCCAACATCTTGGCGGTCTTGTCGAAGGCTTCGCCGAGGGCATCATCGATGGTTGTCGCCCAGCGCTGGTAATCGCCGACACCGGCGACCCGTACGATCTGCGTGTGCCCGCCGGACACCAGGAGCAGCAGGTAAGGAAAGGCCAGGCCGTCGGTCAGGCGGGCGGTCAAGGCATGGCCCTCGAGGTGATTGATGGCGAGCAGCGGCTTGCCGGCTGCGGCTGCAATGGCCTTTGCGGTCATCAGGCCGACGATCAGGCCGCCGACAAGGCCAGGGCCTGCCGTCGCTGCGATGGCGTCGATATCACGCAGATCAGTGCCGGAATCGGCAAGGGCCGCTTCGACGATGCCATCCAGGGCCTCGACATGGGCGCGGGCGGCGATCTCGGGCACGACGCCGCCGAATGCCGCATGCTCGGCGATCTGGCTGAGCACGACATTGGACAGGATTCGCGGCGCGGAAGCGCCATCCAGCGCCACGACGCTGGCCGCCGTCTCGTCACAGCTCGTCTCTATGCCCAGAACGCGGATCAATTCGCCGCAAACCTCGATGATTGCCGATCAGCGACTTCCCCGTTAGGAGGAAGGCAGGATATCCGGAGCTCAGGCTCCGAGCCGGGGTTATCACGGACCGCGCTTGATGCAAACAACCTTGAAGATTGGAACCCGAGGCAGCCTTCTGGCGCTGGCACAGGCGCATGAAACGCGCGACAGGCTGATGGCGGCGCATGGATTGCCCCAACAGGCATTCGAAGTTGTCGTCATCTCGACCAGTGGCGACCGTATCCAGGATCGGCCGCTGTCGGAAGCCGGCGGCAAGGGTCTCTTCACCAAGGAGATCGAAGAGGCACTGCTTGACGGTCGCATCGACATCGCCGTGCACTCGTCCAAGGACATGCCGACGACGCTGCCGGATGGGCTGGAGCTGTCCGCCTTCCTGCCGCGCGAGGATGCCCGCGAAGCGTTCATCAGCCGGAAAGCGGCTCGCATCGCCGACCTGCCGACGGGAGCCAAAGTGGGTTCCTCGTCGCTCAGGCGCCAGGCCCTGATTCGCCGGATGCGCCCCGATCTCGATGTCGTCCTGTTCCGGGGCAATGTGCAGACAAGGCTGCGCAAGCTGGACGAGGGTGTCGCTGATGGCACCATTCTCGCTCTGGCCGGACTGAAGCGGCTCGATCTGGAGCATATCGCCACCGACGTGATGTCACTGGAAGCGTTTCCGCCCGCGCCGGGCCAGGGTGCCATCTGCATCGAAAGCCGTATCGGCGATGCGGAAACGGGCGTCATGCTGGCTGC
>WPCJ01053925.1_pt1 | contig 10948 bp, 7 predicted proteins | sample 5399831 | NCBI WGS metagenome assembly WPCJ01 (sample SAMN12869470, study PRJNA574797) | sludge metagenome | isolation source: wastewater treatment of pH10 | place: China:Beijing | collected 2019-05-20 | reverse complement strand
ATTTATCTATTTATTTATTTATTTATTTATTTATTTATTTATTTATTTATTTATTTATTTATTTAGTTAGTTAGTTAGTTAGTTAGTTAGTTGTTCTGGAAATTAAAGCTGTATTGACTCTCCGGGACTCATGATAATTACTTTCGTATCAACCTTTGCTTCCACGGCTTTTCTGAACTCTTCAGGGTCCTGCCTGATGACATCAAACGTATTATAGTGCATCGGCACAACGATCCGGGGCTCGATAAGTTCAACAGCTTTTACAGCTTCCTTTATGCCCATGGTAAATCTGCTCCCTATAGGCAGCAGGGCAATTTCGGGTTTGTAAAGCTCTCCAATGAGTTGCATATCTCCAAAAACTCCAGTATCCCCAGAATGATAAACAGAATACCCTCCGATATTTATTACAAAACCTGCAGGGCTTCCTCCATCGAAGCTGAAACCGGAGGCATCAATTGAAGAAGAATGAAGTGCATGCGTCATGGTAAGGGCTATGCCTTCCACTTCTACTGTGCCTCCCTTGTTCATGCCTTCGGCAAAGACACCTTTTGATTTTATATAATTTGCAACTTCATGAATCGAAATAATCCTGCAGCCTGTCCGGGCTCCGATCTCGATAGTGTCTCCGAGGTGATCCCGGTGACCGTGGGTTACGGCTATTATGTCCGGGTTAAGGTCCTCAGGGCTGCAAGGAGATTTAGGGTTTTCTGAAATAAAAGGGTCTATCAGGAGTTTCTTTTCAGATTCGAGCAGAAAAGCAGCATGCCCGAGCCAGGTAATTTTTAAATCAGCCATTTCTCTTCCTCAAAGTCAGTCGTTTTTCGTCAAAATGTAACAATGTGTAATGTAATTTTCGATAATGACCGGAGAATTAGTATGAAATTACCGGATGAGGGACATACAGGAAACAGGTTATGTTTGAAGAAAAACATAAGAAGAATACCAGCTGTAATAAAGGGTCATAATAATATGTTCCTCTCAGTTAAAATCAAATGAAAATGAAGATGAAAATGAAAATCAGCCTTGTAATCCACGGACCCGAAGTAATCGATTCGGGAGAAACGAAAATAGTTCTGGAAAAACTTTCCTGCCTCGGCGAAGTAAAAGCGGAGCTTGGCGGAACCATGGGAAAAACAGCCGTAATTGACGCCGGGCTTGAAGGAATCATAGATACAGGCAGGCACTTAAAGCCAAGCGTCTGCATAGAATCTTTTTTTGAAACAGCCGACCTTATTTGCCTTCTGAACCGGGGAAAAACTCTGGAAACAGGCAAAATCTTCGGAGCAAAAGTCGCTGCCCGCCTGAAAGATCCCGAAAAGAAGCCCCTGGTTCAGATCGAAAGCCCTGGCTGTTCCTGTGGAAAGCTTATTCCCCTGAATAAAAAAGCTGAAAGCTTTATTGAAAAACTCTCCGAAACCCTCGGGGTCCCTGCAGAAAGCCCTCTGATTTTCCACAACCCGATTTCCACAGAAACTTGCGCAAAAACCGGAATAACCAGAATAATCCGCGAAATCTCAGGGGTTCTTCCGGGAGAAAATATCTTTGTAAATGGGATTGTTATCGGAAAAGCATCATCTTCAAAAATAAGGATAATCTCCGAAAACGGCTTCATCACTGCAATCGAAGGCGGAGAAATAAAAGATCACGGTCTAGAAAAGTTACACAATTACAAAAAAAGAGACCCTGTAGACCTTGCAGGATCCTGGATAAAAAGCGGAGACATCAGAAGAAGCATTCCCTCACTTCCGGAGGTCCGGGAACAAAACTCCAGCACCATCAAATCATATTTTATTTCCGAAGACAGGGCGGGGAGTATCATACCTGGAAAAGTTGTGCTTATTGACCATGAAGCTGAGAAATCCTACGAACTTTCTGCAGGGGCTGAGCTTGTGGTTACGGTCGGGGATGACACTACAGCCATAGCAGGAGATGTCCTCTACAGGCTTGGCATCCCTATCATCGGGATCACAGACGGAGACTGCGACAATGTTACCTGCGAGCCAAAAACCTTTTCCGGATCGATTATCCTCAGGCTGGAGCCTGGAAACGATGATATTGTGGGCATGAGGATAAAGAAGGAGCTTTTAAAAGGACAAAATTCGGCTGTTTTTGAGGATCTGTCAGCCTTTAAAGAGGAGGTATTAAAACTGGCAGAGTCGACTATTGAGGCTGTTTTTAAATATTGAAAAACCCTGACCTGCACAGCAATATTTGATATATCGGATCATTCCTGTCCTACTCAACGAGGAAGAGTGACCAGTCAGGTAGAGTGGTTGAGCACTCACTTTGAATTTTTAGCTATATGAATGAGATAGTAGTAACTATCAGAGTCAACTGAAAATATTTCCTGAATGTATTCCCCGAATATTATAATGAATCCAAACATAGAAAGACGATAACGTTCATTAATAGAAAATCTTTAATACATTTGAACATAAGTTATGAAGTAATCAGGGGAAAAGGGGGTTTGAATTCTGGATATAATGCTAAAACTTCATGACGCCGCCAGCAGCCTGCAGGAAACTGTTAAAAGCCTGACTCAGAGAGTGGTTCAGGACAAAAAGAAAGAGGAAGAGAAAACCTGTCCTCACAGGATAAAACAGACGAAAAACAGGAAGACAATAATTATTAACTGCCGTGAATGTGAAGCCGGGTCTTCACTTAACGACCCGCACTGCAGGAAGAACATCTTCGGAATCCTGCAAAAAGAGATTCATGCCGACTGCCTTGTGCTCTCAAGGCTTTATGAACGGGACTACGAAGGAAAATCCCTGTCCCTGCTTTATGCTCTGGCAGGCTTTAAGGGAACTATTGCAGCATACAGGAGTATTGAAACTGTCCCTGAACCCTGTACTAGGCAGGAAAAGAGAAAATGTGAGCTGGAAAGAAAAGAAATAATTGATTTTCTTTCCGAAACCGTGGAAACAGATCCTTTAAAAGCCAGGTTCGAGCTCAGGGAGATAATTCGTGAAAAGAAGAGGGCAAAAGTTCCAGATACTACTCCGGATACTATCCGAGATGGCACGTCAGATACCATTTCAGATACCATATCAGCCTGTCTTATGTGCTCCGAATCCTTCTACCGGACCCTGAATGAAATAGAAGAAAAAATATCCTGTTTTCCTGAAATTTCTGAATTTCCTGTTATCAAAAAAGCCGGTTATGAATCCGGTTTTTTCCCGGCATCAGGCAGGTCAGAAGGTCATGAAGATGAAAACAAAAAGATAAATTTCCAGGAAGAAAAAACAGGAAAAAGCCCAAAGGTCAATTTAAAAGGGAGAAAAGCTGGGAACAGTGTTGGAAGCCTGATTGAAAACACCTCTGGAAAAGCATCTCCTGCCTCTTTATCGGGGATCTCCCTATCCAGGCATTTCCTGGATTCGGTTAAAGGGAAAGGTAAGAAAAAGGAGAAAACAGAGGAAAGCAAAAAGGACAAATTTGTAAATAATTCCGCAATCTCTACAGATTTCACAGACACTTTTTTTGACTATGAAAGCAGGATCAAATCTCACGTCAGACCGCCTTTTTCCAGTTCGAGGATTTATACCGAGGCTCCGGAAAATACCGAATTTCTCGAATGTTACGACATAAATGACAGGGAAGGGAGAAACCTTGAAGTCTCCATTTACCGCTACACAGACAGGCCGGAAAAGCTGTACATGATCCGGCCTCCGGAATACAACCTCAGGCAGGAAGAACTCAGGCTTCTTGAAAAAGTCAGGAGGAAGATGATCAGGCACAGGCCAAAAGACCTTGCTTTTGCAGACCCGACAGGAGCAAGGGAATACTTTAAGCGCATGGCAAAATCCCTCCTGGGAGAAGAATTGCTTGAAAGCGGGAAATCCTGCAGTCCGAATGAACTTGAAAGTTATGCCGACCTCCTTGCAAGGTATACAAACGGGCTCGGGATCGTAGAAGACCTCCTTTCAGATCAGAGAATAACGGACGTATACATCAATGCCCCTGCTGATACCAACCCGGTGCATGTTGTAATGGAAGGGGAGGAATGTACAAGCAATGTTTTCCTCTCGCAGGACGACCTGGACGCTCTTGTCTCAAGGTTCAGGACAATAAGCGGAAGGCCCTTTGGGGAAGCGATTCCCGTGCTTGAGCTTAACCTAGAGGCTTTCGGGGTAAGGGTATCAGTAATAGGGGACCCCCTCAGTGCAAACGGGCTTGCCTACGCTTTCCGAAAACATTCCCTTACACCCTGGACTCTGCCAAAACTGATCAATACAGGCTCGATTTCTCCTTTTGCAGCCGGGCTTTTAAGCTTCCTTATGGATGGGCAGGCTTCTGTCCTTGTTGCAGGAGAGGTGGGAGCCGGAAAAACATCGCTTCTATCGGCAATGCTGCTTGAAATCCCGCAAAAATACAGGATTTTGACAATAGAAGATACTCACGAACTCCCTACAGAAGAACTCCAGGAACTGGGCTGGAAAGTGCAGGGCATGAGTTCTCAGTCTTCGGTCCTGAAGTCCGGCGCGGAGATGAGTCCTGAAACTGCACTTCGGGCTGCTTTGAGGCTTGGGAGCTCATCTCTTGTGCTCGGAGAGGTAAGGGGACCTGAAGTTAAAGTGCTTTATGAAGCCATGCAGGTGGGAAATGCCGGGAACTCAGTTATAGGCACAATCCACGGCTCATCCGTTGAGAACGTTTATGAAAGAGTCGTACACACCCTTGGTGTCCCTCCTGCATCTTTTAAAGCTACGGACGCCGTAATAATCTGTTCAGGCATCAGGCCGGGTGGAAGCATGAGAAAAGTAAAAAGGGTCAGCAGGATTGCAGAAGTTACCTGTGCCTGTATAGAAGAACTTGAACCCTCTGAAATCTTTACCGACATCATGTATTATGATCCTTCTCAGGACTGCCTGCTTGCAGGAGAGGCTCTCGAACAGGGACAGTCCGAACTTATAGGAAAAATTGCCCGGAAATGGGGAGTTACCATTGATACTGCCATAAAAAATATTGAACTCAGGGCCAGGATAAAAGAAAAAATTGCAGTTGAAGGAGTTAAAATGCCATTCCTGCTCGAAGCAGAAGCTGTAAGTGAAGCAAATAATATGTTCTGGCTGCTTTCGGATTCGACCAAAAAAAATAGCAGGACCGGGACAGAAAACAGGACATCGCGCAGAGCTGGTTTTGAAAACAGCCCGGATTCCGGTTCAGAAGCCTACGTTGAAGAGCTGTACACGCTGTGGGAATTATGGTTTGAGGATTTTATTAGAGAGCTGAGCGGAAAAGGAAAGCAGAGATTGGGAGTTCATCTGTCTGGAGAAAAAGCACTATCAGAGGAAAAACAGAGTCCAGAAACAAAAATAATTGCCTGAGGGGTCATGAAAGATGGAAGAAAGCGGCTGGTATGTAAGAGCCTGTAAATCCACAGCAAAACAATGGGAATGGGCTATCCCTAACCCTCAGGCCTTCAGCAGGAAATGTGAAAAAAGCGTGAGCCCTGAATACAGGGATGCCCTCAGGTTTACAGGTTTTGATCTGGAAGCCTTTGAGACCGTACTGTTTTCTTACGCCGGGACATTTGTGGCTTTAATCCTGCTGCTCGGGATAGATTTTTTCCTGCTCCTTTCCAGAAGTTTTGATTCTAAATCTCTTTTCATAATGGGGACCCTGACTTTTATTATTCCGCTGATAGTTCTCTACTACCTTAGCGAATATGTGAAGATAAAAGCCGGATTGATGAAAATATCCTCTCTTGGAGATATTCCGGAAATACTGAGCTATATTATCATGTCAATGAAGCTGGTCCCAAACCTTGAACACGCCGTCCTTTTTGCAGCCCGGAACTCCGGGAGACCTCTTGCCACGGACTTAAAAAAACTTACCTGGGACCTGAATTTAAGAATCTACAGCAGCATGGACGATGCCCTTCTATCTTTTGCCGACCTGTGGGGCAGAAACAGCGAATACTTCAAGCGTTCCCTGCACCTTATCAAGAGCTCAACAGCCGAACCCGACGAAGCCCAGAGGGTCATTACCCTGAACCGCGCCCTCGATATTAGCCTTGAAGGGACTGAAAACCTGATGGAAGCTTTTGCCGAAAAGCTGAAGACTCCAAGTTACATCCTCTACTCAATTTTTATCCTGATCCCGCTCGCCCTTGTTGCACTCCTGCCTGCAGTAACGGTTGTAGGGATGAAACCAAAAACCTCTGACCTTGTCCTTCTCTACGACTTTATTTTTCCACTCCTTGCAGCGGTCTATTCAGAGTATATCCTGATGCAGAGACCTGTCGCATTTGCCCCGAGAAAAATTCCAGACACCCATCCCGATCTTGCAGATATAAAGCAGAAGAAGCGAACTGCCATACTCACAGGAGCCCTGGTCTGTGCATTGACGGCTCCTCTGGGCTATATTCTTCTGGCTTCGGGAAACCCCGGTGGAATAGTTTCCACAAACCCTCTAGAGGGATACCTTCTTCCAGCCCTTCCTTTAGTTATTGGAGGAACTGCGGGACTTTCAATCTACCTGTACTTTTCATCTCTTCCGTACAAGAAAATAAGAGACAGAATAAAACAGATGGAGCAGGAGTTTGCAGACTCCCTTTTTGTGCTCGGCAGAAGGATTTCGGAAGGGAAAGCACCTGAAGAAGCCTTTGCCCATACTGCAAGGACGATGGAAGGCTCAAAAATAGGGGAAGCCTATGAGGGAATTTCCATGAACCTGCTCAGTATGAGGACAAACCTCAAAGACGCCGTTTTTGACGAAGAATTTGGGGCTTTCAGGCACGTATATTCCGAGAGGATAAGGAACACCATGCTCCTTTTCACGGAAAGCGTTCACAAAAACCACGAGGCTGCAGGAGCTTCGATTATCAAGCTTGCAGACCATTTAAAAGAACTCAGCGACGTAGAAGAGCGAATCAGGCGTTCCCTTTATGACGTCACCTCAACAATGCGTACCACCGCTGCGATTTTTGCGCCCCTTATTGCAGGAATTACCCTTGCCCTTTCCGAAGTTATTACAAAAATCCTGAACCAGGTAGCAGAAAGGGTGAGCAGGGTCCCGGCAGACCTTTCCGGAATGCCCGTAGAAATCAGCCCTGAAACTTTCTCTCAGTCAATTCCTCCGGACCAGTTCCTGCTTACGATAGGTGTCTACATTGTCCTTATCAGTGCAATCCTTACCCGCTTTGCAGGAGCCATAGAATATGGAGGAGAACGTGCGCAGTTGAAATACGACCTCGCCTGTATGCTTCCGGTAACTGTGGTCATCTTTGCGGTTTCAGCTGCTGCTTCAAGGGTTATTTTCGAAGGGCTGGTATGAAAAGAGAAAAATAAGTCGGAAATAAATAGCAGCAGCTTCCTGAACTATTATAAATTCGAACCAAGTTTCTATACATGATATATTAAATCGGTCAATTTAGGTCGGATTTTCGATTCGAGAACTTCTTAAATACTCCTAAATTCGTAATTTTATGGAAAAAATTTACCTGCTACCCTAAATTACGAATTCAATCAAAAGTATTTGGCGAATTATAAATTAGAGAATTTGCGCGAAGCTTGAAAGGAGACTTTACATCTGATACTAAATTTTTGGTTTGAATACCTTTGTTTTAATCAGTTTCGCTGGTATACTATTATTGCCGATATAAATCCATTTTTCGTTACAAATTTTATAAATTTAGAATATAAATAAAAAAATTTAAATTAGTTGTAAAGTTTTAGCATTAAATTACAAAATAATAAAGAGGTATTATGAAAACTAATGAAACCTCATATTCAATATTGCTGACATTAACAGTATTGATATTATTTTTAATTCTTGTATCATCTACGGCATCAGCAGCTGCCGGACAAAGAGTTTCACCTGAGCTCAATGAAACTAAGCTCACTACAAGCGGATCAGCGGGTTTTCCTGACATCTACGGCGACAGGATAGTGTATATGGATTGGCGCAATAAAGCCGAGATCTCTGATATCTATGTGTACGATCTTTCTACAGGAAAGGAAATTAAGATTACTACCAGCGAATTAGCACTCAATCCCAAAATCTATGGTGATAGGGTAGTGTATTGTAATATGAGTGGTGAAATGAGTGGTATTTACCTGTATAATCTCTCCACTAATAATGAAACTCGAGTTTCTACCAGCGGAATGGGAATATACACCTCTATCTATGGAGATAGGATAGTTTATTTGAATGAACTAGCTGGAAATGATATCTACACCTATGATCTTTCTACAAAAAAGGAAACCCGAATAACTACCAATGGGTCAGCAGCAATTCCTTCCATTTACGGTGATAAAATAGTATACCACGATTGGCGCAATGGATTCCTCAAATACTCTGATATCTACATGTATGATCTCTCCACTTCCACGGAAACTCGAATCACCAGCAGTGGATCAGCATTACTTCCTGCTATCTACGATGACAGGATAGTGTATTATGACCAGAGTAATGGAAAATACGATATTTACATGTACGATCTCTCTACAAATAAAGAAACTAAAATTACCAACAATGAAACTGCAAATGGAACTCATCCCCTGTATGGTACTCTTGCCATGTATGGTGACAGGATAATATGGCTGGAGCGGTCATCAGTTGAGGATTTGCAGCCCGGTGAAGACCTGTATTTTAATATCCATATTTACGATCTCTCGACTTCCAGTGGAGTCCGGATCTCCACCAGTAGAGATCTTATTAATTATCTTGATATCTACGATAACAGGATAGTATGGAGTAGCGATAATCGGACTGACATTAGCAATTCAACAGTTGATATCTATATGTGCACCATTTCAGAAGAGGATAAGGGATCGAATGACAAACGGCAATCCCGGATGGAAAAAAATAAAAGTATGCCTGGGTTTGACATTGTTGGTTGTATTACCTGTCTCTTTGGAGTATTCATGTACAGGAGAAAATAGAGATAAAGTAAATTATAGGCAGGTAGCGAGATTGTTAAGTCTATCAAAAAAGGCTTTAATTTTGAGAACCAAGTAAAAAACAGAAAACGACTTCTCATCTTACTACTACCTATTTTATCTGCATATCTTAAACAGAGAATAGAAGGCAAAGTTCATTATTGGAAAAGACGTTGTACAATGATACCCCTCTTTTCAGGTTCACAAACATTTGGTTCACAAACATTTACTATTCGCCTGCATGTTCCCGATTATTGTAATCATCCTTTGGGGTCTCAGCTGCGGCTTCAAGTGTAATTTTCGGCGGGCTGGTGTGAGATAGAACAGCCTGCTGAAAATAAAATGGAAACGCCAAAAGCCGTTATAAAAATAAAAAAAGATGAGGGAATTAATTCCCTATCTGTTTTTCAGATCAAACTTATATTCAGCCTTCTTTTTACTTTCTTCTATACAGGAACACTGCGAACAGACCGGCTAACCCATAAATAGCTGCAAATCCAGGAGTACTCACACTTTCTTTCGGGACAGTTCCCGATTCTGGTTCATCCTCTATATTCTCAGCATCAGCTAACGCTGCCTCGGATCCAAAATTTGATCCTGTTTCAGTTCCCTTATCAATGTCTGCTGCTTTCGCCGTAATAGCAAATGAAGAAAATCCAGGAGTTTCGGCGGTGAAATACAGGAACTCATCATCCTCTTCAGATAGAGACACTGGCAGCTGTTCCCATTTTTTATCCCTGTATGTATTCAGGGTGATGGAAGCCTGATCCATATCTTTCTCCTGTACCCAGGACTTTTCAACTTTAAAGCAGACTTCGGAGTTTTCGATATTCTTTGGAGTTGCATATCCGCTGTTGCCTACCCAGACATTGAAAGACTTATAGACTTCTCCTTCAGGAAGTTCGGAAACAAGTGCAGATCTTCCCTTTAATTCCTCGGCAATAGTTGTGGTCTTACCTGCAGTCTTTTTTGCGTCAAAGCTCGCGTAAACAACACATGTTGCCTTCTTTGTAAAGTCAAACTTAACTTCTTTTCCGTTTGTGATAAAGACCTGGCAAAGTTCTTTCACTTTAACGTTCTTTGCAGGTTCCGGGGAACCTCCTCCACCACCGCTGCTGCCGCTGCTGCCTCTCTTACTGCTTCCTCCACTGCCTGAGCTGCTATCGTCTCTGGAACCGTCCAGTACGGTTATCGTATCAATTTTATAGGAGATCCCTTTTGCATTGGTTATGGTCAGGTTAACAAAATACGTACCTGGAGCTTTATAAACGTAAACAGGGGCCAGGCCATCAGAATCAATCACCCCGTCGTTATTGAAGTCCCATGTTCTTGATGCCGCATTCTGGGAAGAGTCATTAAACTGTACCGCAAGAGGTGCATAACCCTCAGTTACATTGCAGCTGAAGTCTGCGATGGGAACTCCAGGAACCACAACATCCGAATCTGTAACGACTATGTAATTTGTTTTTACCACTGTACTGTTGCCTGCACTATTTTCTACAATCAGACCGACCGTATAAGTGCCAGGATCCGTAAATGTGTGCGTTGCGTTCATTGCATGTTTTGAATTTATGCCGTCGCCAAAGTCCCAGAGCCAGGAAGCTGAAGATCCTCCGGTACCACTTGCAGTAAATAACACAACCAGAGGTGCAGTTCCGGAAGTTACGTTGGCTGTGAAGTCGAAAACAGGCAATACCGGGTTGTACACGGCTGTGAGTGGCAGGTAGTCGTAGTTCTTTTTAGAAATTGCATAAGCTGAATCTGCAATACCATCTCTATTTGCATCAACAGCAGTCTGAGAGAACCCTGTTCCATCCGGCTTTGCCCAGTAATTGCCTCCCATATATGGGCCACCAATTATGTTTGTACCCTCAGTGCGTGAACTGTTCCAGACATATGTCTCTTCAAACTCTCCAAACTTCACATTCACTGTGTTGTTGAAATAATTGTTATAGGCTCCTTTTGATTCTATAGAACCGGTAACTTTAAGCCCACAGTCTGAACAGTAGGTGATTTTATTTCCAGTTAAATTTGCACCACCGGTTTCCCCAGCCAATACC
>WPCJ01024825.1_pt1 | contig 10955 bp, 7 predicted proteins | sample 5399831 | NCBI WGS metagenome assembly WPCJ01 (sample SAMN12869470, study PRJNA574797) | sludge metagenome | isolation source: wastewater treatment of pH10 | place: China:Beijing | collected 2019-05-20 | reverse complement strand
GCCGCCGAAGCCGAAACGCTGAAGCGCCAGTCGAGCCTGGGCGGCCAGACCAAGGGACTGCGCATCGGCGAGCTGTTCAAGGCCCGCCGCAAGCCGATCCTGATGGCGGTCGGCGCGGTGATCCTGGCGCTGGCCGGCCTGCAGTTCGGCAAGGCGTTCCTGGCCGACCAGCAGCAGGCCGCCCGCATCGAGACGGCGCCGGCCGTCGTCGAGCAAACCGTGACGCCCGAACAGCCGGAGCGTGAGGCGGAGGCGGCGCGCATGGTCGAGCCGGTGCGTCCGGAAGACGAGATGGCTGCTGCCGAGGCGGATATGCGGCAACAGGCCGCCGCGCCGGTTCCCGATGCTGTTTCGACGCCGGCTCCGGTGGCCGGAACGCCTGCGGAGGCCGTGCCGGAAGCGCAGGCCAGCGGGACCGAAGAGGTTACGACCGATCCCGTTTCCCCCGATCCCGTTTCCATCGACCCCGTTTCCACAGACACCGTCTCGACCGGTGCCGTGCCGCCGGTTGCCGCCACGCCGATCGACGTGCCCGCCAATCTCGGCACGCCGGCCTTGCGCGATGCCGCCGCATCGGGCGACGCCAAGGCGCTGTTTGAGATCGGCGCGCGCTATGCCGAGGGCCGCGGGGTGCAGGAAGACATGGCCGCCGCCGCCAAATGGTATGAAAGCGCCGCCGATAAGGGCCTGGCGCCGGCGCAGTATCGCATCGGCAATTTCTACGAAAAGGGCATCGGCGTCGAACGTGACACCGACAAGGCCAGGAGATGGTACGAGATGGCGGCCGGGCAGGGCAATGCCAGCGCCATGCACAATCTCGCCGTGCTGCTGGCCATGGGCCCCGACGGCGCCGCCGACAACGAGGGTGCGGTGCGCTGGTTCAAGGCCGCCGCCGATTTCGGCGTTAAGGACAGCCAGTTCAATCTCGGCATCCTCGCCGCCAAGGGCGTCGGCATGACGCAGAACCTCGAGGATTCCTACAAGTGGTTCGCGCTGGTTGCCAAAACCGGGGACAAGGACGCCGCCGCCAAGCGTGACGAGATCGCCAAGGTGCTGCGTCCCGAGCAACTCGAAAAGGCGCGCCAGACGGCGGAGCTGTGGCAGGCGAAGGAACTCGACATGGATGCCAACGGCGTCACTATTCCCGACGCCTGGCTGGATGAGCCCGTCACCACGGCCTCCGTCGACATGAAGAAGGCGGTGCAGAACATCCAGGCCATCCTCAACAAGAACGGCTATTCGGCCGGCGCAGTCGACGGCGTCATGGGCGGCAAGACCAAGGACGCCATCATCGCCTTCCAGACCGACAACGGGCTGTCGCCGACCGGCGAGGTCGACGAGAAGCTGGTGGAGGCCCTTCTGGCGCGTAGGTAACCCGCGACGCCGCAGGCGCGCAAGGCGGCAACCGCGATGCCGCAGGCGCGCAGGCAGATGATCCCTCGCCGCAGGCGCGCAAAGCGGACAATTGCGCCCGCTTTCGGCGAGCCGCTGGGCGCTGGGTTCGCTGTGGCGCGCAAATAGAACGCAAATAAAAGTGGACAGCGTCGTTTATACGATGCCTTGCCACATATTTGCCTGTTAACTGATTGACATGGTTCTGGTTTCAAGGCTGCGGCGGACGAAAGTCCGTCCGCGGTTCCCGTGCAAGAACAGGTTAGCTTTTCGGCGCTATGATGCGGTCCGGAAACGACGGTCGATTGGAATAGACGGGTGGGCATTTATCTCCCGATTGCGGAAATTTCCGTCAATGTCTTCGTGCTGCTGGCCATGGGCGCGGCGGTGGGGTTCCTCTCGGGTCTGTTCGGGGTGGGTGGCGGTTTCCTGATCACGCCGCTGCTGATCTTCTACAACATCCCGCCTGCCATCGCCGTCGCCACCGGCGCCAACCAGGTCATCGGCTCGTCCTTCTCCGGCGCCATGTCGCACATGAAGCGCGGCACGCTGGACTTCAAGCTCGGCTTCATGCTGCTGGCCGGCGGTATCGTGGGTTCGACGGCGGGCGTCTATGTGTTCTCGCTGTTGCGCAGCCTCGGCCAGCTCGACCTGTTCATCTCGCTGCTCTACGTCGTGCTGCTGGGCAGCGTCGGGGCGCTGATGCTGGTGGAAAGCGTGCGGTCGTTGCGGGCCTCGCGCGGCGGGGCGCCGACGGGATTGAAGAAACCCGGCCAGCACAACTGGATTCACCGCCTGCCGCTGAAGATGCGGTTCCGCACCTCCAAACTGTTCGTCAGCGTCATCCCCGTGCTCGTCATCGGCGCGATCATCGGCTTCCTGTCGTCGATCATGGGCGTGGGCGGCGGCTTCATCATGGTGCCGGCGCTGATCTATCTGCTGCGTGTGCCCACCAATGTCGTCGTCGGCACCTCGCTGTTCCAGATCATCTTCACCTCGGCCTATACGACGCTGGTGCACGCCTCAACGAACTACACCGTCGATATCGTGCTTGCCATGCTGTTGATGGTGGGCGGCGTGGCCGGAGCGCAGTATGGCGTCAAGGCGGGACAGAAGCTGCGCGGCGAGCAATTGCGGGCGCTGCTGGCCCTTCTGGTGCTGGCCGTTGCGCTGCGCCTGGCCGTCGATCTCTTCATCCGGCCGGACAATGTCTATTCGCTCAGCATTCCGGGGCTAGGCTGATGACGGTCCGTGCGGCGCCCGTCCTGTGCCTGCTGCTGCCGCTTCTGGCGCTGGTCGCCATATCGATTCCGGTGGCGGCGCAGAATCCCAATCCCGAAGGCATCCAGATCGGGCTGTCGACCGAGCATATCTCGATTACCGCCGGGTTCTCGGGCGCGGACCTCACCATTTTCGGTGCGCTCGAAAATGTCGATCCCGAAGTGGCCCGGCAGGGGCGCTACGATGTGATCGTGGTGCTCGAGGGGCCGGCGCGGCGCATCGTCGTGCGCCGCAAGGACCGGGTACTGGGCGTGTGGATCAACCTCCAGTCGGAGGAGTTCGAGAACGTTCCGGTTTCCTATTCGGTCGCCACCACGCGTCCGTTCCAGGACATCACCGAGCCGGTCAGCTACCGCCAGCTTTCGCTCGGCACCAACAACATCTACCTGCAACCGGCCGATCCCGAAGGCAACCCGCTCACCATTGCCGAATTCACCAAGGCGCTGCGCAACCGCAAGGTCGCCGCCGGGCTCTACAGCGAGAATGTCGGCGGGGTGCGCTTTCTGTCGCAGAACCTGTTCCGCGCCACGGTGCGGCTGGCGCCCGACGCGCCGGTCGGCACCCACAAGGCGCGCGCCTTCCTGTTCAAGAACGGCATGTTCGTGAAGGAAAGCTCGGCCCAGCTCGAAATCCGCAAGGCCGGCTTCGAGCAGGCGGTATTCCGCCTCGCCCACAATCACGGCCTCTTCTACGGCGCGCTGTCGGTGGCCTTCGCCATGGCCGTGGGCTGGCTGGGCAGCATCGTCTTCCGCAGGGATTGAGGCATTTCATCCGGAAGCGGATGGTGGAGCGCTTCGGGATCCATTCCGTGGCCTGTCCAGGGTTCAGGCATGGATCCCGGCTCGCGGTCGCTGACGCTCCCTTGGCCGGGATGACGAGCGCTTCAAATCCACCGGTCAAATCTGAGCGCTGCCCCATGAACGGGCAAGAGGCCGTTTTTCCGGATGACTCGGCAGCCGATCAGCCGGGCCGCAGCATGGAGCCGGCGATCGCGAAGACGCGGTCGCGGCCCATCATGTAGGCCATCAGGCTGTCGCGGCGGAACAGGCCGGCATAGGCGCGGTCGAGCACGTTGAGCGAGCCCGTATAGGCGCCGAAGGCCGGCATCACCATGCGCGCGCCGTCGCTGGCGAAGCAGCGCCGCCTGACCGAGCGGCCGCGCTGGACGATGCGCGCGCAAGGGTGCAGATGGCCGGCGATCTCGCCTTCGACCGGGGTTCGCGACGGCTCGTGCCGGAACAGCAGCGCGCCGATGGCAAGCTCCCGCACGGTGTCGCCCGGCAGATCCGCCGGCGCGTCCGGATCGTGGTTGCCGGCGATCCAGAACCAGTCGCGCCCCGCCATCATCGCCTCCAGCCGCTCGCGGAAGGCGGGATGCAGGCGTGCAGCCCCTTCGCCGTCATGGAAGGAATCGCCGAGGCTGACGACGATACGCGGCCGGTAGAGATCGAGCGCCTCCTGCAGCCGCGCCAGCGTGGCGATGGTGTCATAGGGCGGCAGCAGCGCCCCGCGCCGGGCCAGTGAAGAACCCTTTTCCAGATGCAAATCCGATACGGCCAGCACGTCCGTTTCAGGAAAATAGAGGACGCCGCGCATATCGCAGACGGCCCGCTCGCCGGCGATGGCGATCAGTTCGGCATCGGGCATCATGGTGGCCGGCGAAAGATTCATCCGCGTCCCATCGCTTCCTCGACCAGTTCGGCCGCCTCCATCAGCAGGCTCTCATTGGCGCCGCCATTGACCGATTCCTTGCCGATCTCCAGCATGACCGGCACGGCCAGCGGCGAGATCTGCTCCAGCGGCTTATGCACGATTCGCCCGCGCACGCGCGAGAGCATGTCGGCAAGCCTGCTGACATCGAGCAGGCCGGCGCCGGCATCGGCCCGCGTCGCCTGCAGCAGGATATGGTCGGGCTCGTGGCTGCGCAGCACATCGTAGATCAGGTCGGCCGAGACCGTCACCTGCCTGCCGGTCTTTTCCTGCCCCGGAAAGCGCTTCTCGATCAGCCCGGAGATCACCGCGCAGGTGCGGAACATGCGTTTCAGCATCCAGCTGTCGTTGAGCCAGGCTTCGAGGTCGTCGCCCAGCATGTCCTCGTCGAACAGCTCCGCCAATGACGGCTTCTTCGCCCTGAACAGCGCGCCCATGTCGTCCAGCGCCCAGATGGCCAGCGAATAGTCGGTGGCGACGAAGCCGAGCGGGCGGGCGTTGGCGCGCTCCAGCCGGCGTGTCAGCAGCATGCCGAGCGTCTGGTGCGCCAGCCGCCCCTCGAACGGATAGCACACCATGTAGTGCCGGTCGCCGCGCGGAAAGGTCTCGACCAGCAGATCGCCGCGCTTCGGCAGCATGGATTTCTGCTTTTGCAGCCGCAGCCAGTCGGATACCTGTTCGGGCAGCGTCGACCATCTGTCCGGATCGGCCAGCATGGCGCGCACCTGATCGGCCAGATAGGTGGAAAGCGGGAACTTGCCGCCGGCATAGCTCGGCACGATGATGTTGGCGCCGGAGCCGGCCGACACCACGCATTCGTTCTCGCGGATGCCTTCGAAGCGCAGGATCTTGCCGGCGAACAGGAAATTGTCGCCGGGCCGCAGCGTTTCGGCGAAATATTCCTCCACCTTGCCCATCACCCGCCCTCCATGGCCGGCCAGTCCACGGCTCACGCGCACATAGCGCACGTTTAGTTCCGGCATCTCGACGATGGTGCCGACATTGAGCCGGTATTGCTGGGCGATGCGCGGATGGGTGATGCGCCACAGCCCTTCCTTCGTCTTGCGGATGCGGGCATAGCGCTCGTAGTTCCGCAGCGCATAGCCGCCGGTGGCGACGAAATCGACCACGCGGTCGAAGGTCACGCGGTCGAGCGCCGCATAGGGCGCGGCGGATCGCACCTCCTCATAAAGCGCATCGGCATCGAAGGGGGCGGCACAGGCCGTGCCAAGCACATGCTGGGCCAGCACGTCGAGCGCACCGGCCAGCAAGGGCGGGGTATCCTGCGCGCCGAGATAGTTGGCGTCGAGCGCCGCCCGGCATTCCAGCACCTCGAAGCGGTTGGCGGGGATGAGGATCGCCTTCGACGGCTCGTCCATGCGGTGGTTGGCGCGGCCGATGCGCTGGGCAAGCCGGCTGGCGCCTTTCGGCGCGCCGACATGGATGACGAGATCGACATCGCCCCAGTCGATGCCGAGGTCGAGCGTCGAGGTGGCGACGATGGCCCGCAGCGCATTGTCGGCCATGGCCTTTTCCACCCGCCGCCGCTGGCCGACATCGAGCGAGCCGTGATGCAGCGCGATGGGCAGCGCGTCCTCATTGGCGCGCCACAGTTCCTGGAACAGCATTTCCGCCTGGCTGCGGGTGTTGACGAACAAAAGCGTCGTCCTGTGCCGCCGGATCGCCTCGTAGATTTCCGGAATGGCGTAGCGGGCCGAATGGCCCGCCCATGGCACCCGCTCTTCCGATTCGAGAATGGAAATGTCGGGCTTGGCTCCACCTTCTACGGTGACAAGCCCGGCCAACTCGTCGGGCGCATTCTGCGACACCAGCCAGCGGCGCAGATCGTCCGGCTCGGCCACGGTTGCGGAAAGGCCGATGGTCTGGAGCCCCGGCACGATGGCGCGCAGCCGGGCAAGCCCCAGCGAAAGCAGATGGCCGCGCTTGGAGGTCACCAGCGAATGCAGTTCGTCGAAGACCACGAAGCGCAGATCCTCGAAGAAGCGCCAGGCGTCGGAACCGGCGATCAGCAGGGCAAGCTGCTCGGGCGTGGTCAGCAATATGTCGGGCGGAGCGAGTTTCTGGCGCTGGCGCTTGTGGGCCGGCGTGTCGCCGGTGCGCGTCTCGATGTCGATGGAAAGGCCGATTTCCGCGACCGGCTGGCCGAGATTGCGCTCGATGTCCACCGCCAGCGCCTTGAGCGGCGAGATGTAGAGCGTGTGGATGCCGCGCCGGGCCTGGCCGGGCTTGCGCTTCGGCCGCACCGCCAGTTCGGTCAGCGACGGCAGGAAGCCGGCCAGCGTCTTGCCGGCGCCCGTGGGCGCGATCAGCAGCGTGGATTGCCCGGCCTGCGCGCGGGCGAGCAGCTCGAGCTGATGGGCGCGCGGCGTCCAGCCCTTGCCGGCGAACCATTTCAGGAACGGCTCGGGCAGGTGGGCAACGGCCGTTTCCTGCAATGGCGCGGGCTTCGCTGTCACGCTCCCACAGGTAGCGCGGGCCGGACGGATCGCCAAGCAAAAAGAACAAAACAGGATCATTTGCTTGCGCGGGCGGCAGGTCGAAGGCACACTGCGTCTTTCCGTGGTGCCGAAACGACCTATCTGTCAGCCATGCGCGCCAGCGACCTGCTCCAGCCTCGCCCCGAAGGGCTCTATTGCCCGCCCGGCGATTTCTTCATCGATCCGGTGCGGCCGGTGGCCCGCGCCCTTATCACCCACGGCCATTCGGACCATGCGCGCGCCGGCCATGCCAAGGTGCTGGCCACTCGCCAGACGCTCGACATCATGGCGCTGCGCTATGGCGAGGATTTTGCCGGGGCCACGCAGGCGGTCGGCTTTGGCGAGACGATCGATGTTGCCGGCGTTTCCGTCACCTTCCATCCGGCCGGCCATGTGCTGGGTTCGGCGCAGATCGCCGTGGAGAAGGGGGGCCTGCGCATCGTGGCCTCCGGCGATTACAAGCGCATGCCGGATGCGACCTGCACGCCCTTCGAGCTCGTGCCCTGCGACGTGTTCATCACCGAGGCGACCTTCGCGCTGCCCGTCTTCCGCCATCCGCCGCCGCAGGAGGAAATCGCCCGGCTGTTGAAATCCGTGGCGCAGTTTCCCGAGCGCACCCATCTGGTCGGCGCCTATGCGCTGGGCAAGGCGCAGCGCGTGATGAAGCTGCTGCGGCAGGCGGGTTACGACCGACCGATCCATATCCATGGCGCGCTGGCCAGGCTCAGCGCCTATTATCAGAATGAGGGCATCGACCTCGGCGCGCTGGAGCCGGCGACGGTGGAGGCGGGCCGCAAGGGCGATTTTGCCGGGGCCGTGGTCATCGGCCCGCCATCGGCCTTCGCCGATCGCTGGGCGCGACGCTTTCCCGATCCCGTCTCCTGCTTCGCCTCGGGCTGGATGCGCATTCGCCAGCGCGCCCGCCAGCGCGGCGTCGAACTGCCGCTGATCATCTCCGACCACTGCGACTGGGACGAGCTTTGCGAAACCATCACCGAGACCGGCGCCGGCGAGGTGTGGGTCACGCATGGCCGCGAGGAGGCGCTGGTGCGCTGGTGCGAATTGCAGGGCATCAGTGCCCGCCCGCTGCATCTGGTCGGCTATGAGGACGAGGGGGACTGATGCCCGGCGTTTCAGGGATAGGCCTTGCGTGCCTTCGCTTCTCCGAGCTTCTTGCCCTTGGCATCGAGCGCGGTCGCCGTCCACTGATAGGTATGACGCCCATTTGGCGGGCATGGGCTGCGATATTTGAAGGCGCCCGGTGCTACGGTCGATTCGCCCTTATATGCGACCTTGCCCCCACCATGCGGATAGCGCGGCACGGCAAGATCAACCATGTGGAAGCGAATAGATGCCGTCCCTGCAGGCACGCCTCGCAGCGTAAATTTGGGATTCACAACGGTGTTTGGATTTCCACTGGTGCACTTCTTTATGTTTCCCCAGTCGAATCCGATCGAAAAATCCGCCGCGGATGCTGACGGAACGCCAACCGCAAATGGCAGCAACGAGATGTACAGTATTTTGAAGTTCATGAATTGTAGCCCCTACCCCTTGGACAGGGCGGATAGTTCTTTCCGGGTACGGGGACTGTCAAGCGCCTTCACAAGCAGATGAACCGTTTTGCCGAACTTCTCGACCGACTGGTGCTGACGCCGTCGCGCAACGGTAAGCTCAAGCTGCTGACGGATTATTTCCGCGAGACGGAGGACCCGGATCGCGGGCTGGCGCTGGCGGCGATCACCGGCGACCTGTCCATCGCAGCGGTGAAGCCGGCCATGCTGCGCACGCTGGTCACCGAGCGCATCGATCCGGTGCTGTTCGGCTATTCCTACGACTATGTCGGCGATCTGGCCGAGACCGTCTCGCTGGTATGGCCGAGTGAGCGGGACATGGCCCCCACCGACCCCTCCCCACAAGGGGGAGGGGAGGACGCCCTCGCGGCGGCCGTCTTGTCTGTCACCGATACGGATCAACCAAGCGAAAGCGCATCAGGCACTGCGTCCCCCTCCTCCTTGCGGGGAGGGGGCACGGGTGGGGGTGCTTCCTCTCCCCATCACATGACGCTTTCCGAAGTCATCGCCAGATTGCAGGCCGCCAGCCGTTCCGACGGGCCGAAGGTGCTGGCCGGCCTGCTCGACCAGTCCGACATTCCCGCCCGCTTCGCCATCATCAAGCTGGTCACCGGCGGGTTGCGCATCGGCATCTCGGCTCGTCTCGCCAAGCAGGCCGTGGCCGATCTCGGCCCGGTGGACGTGGCCGAGATCGAGGAATTGTGGCACGGGCTGGAGCCGCCCTATACGGAACTGTTCGCCTGGCTGGAAGGGCGCGCGCCCAAGCCCGAACGCGCCGCGCGCGCCCTGTTCCGTCCGGTCATGCTGGCCAATCCGGTGGGTGACGGGGACCTCGACAGGCTCGACCCGGCCGACTATGCCGCCGAATGGAAATGGGACGGCATCCGCGTGCAGGTGTCGTCCGAAGGCGGCGTCCAGCGGCTTTATTCGCGCACCGGCGACGACGTGTCCCGCGCCTTTCCCGATCTCGCCGACGCCATCGACTTCGAGGCCGTCATCGACGGCGAATTGCTGGTCGGCTCGCCCGCCGCCACCGGCACGTTCTCCGACCTTCAGCAGCGGCTGAACCGCAAGACGGTTTCGCCGAAGATCATGCAGAATTATCCGGCCTTCGTGCGCTGCTACGATCTCCTGCAATGGAGCGGGGAGGATTTGCGCGCGCTGCCTTTTCGCCACCGGCGCGACCGGCTGGAGGCAATCGTCGCCACGCTCGATCCTGCCCGCTTCGACCTTTCGCCGCTGGTCACCTTCGAAGGCTGGGAAGCGCTGGAGGATCTTCGCATCGCGCCGCCGCATCCGATCATCGAGGGGGTGATGCTGAAGCGGTGGGATTCGCCCTATCTCGCCGGGCGGCCCAAGGGGCCGTGGTTCAAGTGGAAGCGCGATCCGCATGTTATCGATGCCGTGCTGATGTATGCCCAGCGCGGCCACGGCAAGCGCTCCTCCTTCTATTCCGACTACACGTTCGGTGTCTGGTCGGGTGCGGAGGGCGAGGAGGAACTGGTGCCGGTCGGCAAGGCCTATTTCGGTTTCACCGACGAGGAACTGCGCCAGATCGACAAATATGTGCGCGACAACACGGTCGAGCGTTTCGGACCGGTGCGCGCCGTGCGTGCCGACCGGCAGAGCGGGCTGGTGCTGGAGGTGGCGTTCGAGGGCCTGAACCGTTCGACACGCCACAAGTCCGGCGTGGCCATGCGGTTTCCGCGCATTTCGCGCCTGCGCTGGGACAAGCCCTCGGCTGAGGCGGACCGCATCGAGACGCTGAAGGAGCTTCTGGATTAGCGCATGTCGCCCGCAAGTGGGGCCCGGTTGCGGGACACCGACAGGCGTAAAAACAACGGCTTACTGGTTGGGCGAAACCCTGATCTCGTAGATGTCGATGGCCTTGCCCTGGTTCTCGACATCGGAATTGATGGCGATTGTGCCGGCCGCTCCGGCGCGCTTGTCGGGGAACTGCACGTCGAACAGATATTCGCCGCGCTCGCGCCCGACTTCATAGCGCTTGCGGCCGCAATCGCCGAGTTCGCCGAAATTGCAGTCGATGGAGATCTGCGTCGCCTTGCCGTCCTCGGCCCGCGCGACCAGCACGAAGACCGCCTTCGAGCCCGAAACCTCGTCCAGTATGCCCTGGCCGACGTCGAAGGAGACGGCGGAGCCGGAAGCGCCCGAGCGCACACGCATGAATGCGCCGCTGTCGTCTTCCATCGCCTCGGCGCTGGCGTCGGACGGGGTGGAGACCGTCGTCGGGTCGAGCGGTGTGAACACGGTGATCCATTCGCCGGAGAACTCTGCCTGCCCGGTCTGTAGCGGCGCGCTCCCGTCCGAGGGCGAACAATCCTCGTCCTCGACGCTGGCCGGCGGCACCGGCACCTCGCCCCGCTGCTCGGGTGTCCGCAGTGCGCCCGATTGCAGCAGCCACCAGGCGCCAAGACCGATCACGATGACGAGTGTGAGTCCGGCGAACAGGGCGGGCAGCCCGCGTCGGCGCGGACGCCTGCGG
>WPCJ01184212.1_pt1 | contig 10958 bp, 9 predicted proteins | sample 5399831 | NCBI WGS metagenome assembly WPCJ01 (sample SAMN12869470, study PRJNA574797) | sludge metagenome | isolation source: wastewater treatment of pH10 | place: China:Beijing | collected 2019-05-20 | reverse complement strand
GGCTATGCCCTGCCCGCCCGGCCGGAGGATACGCCAAACCCTTCGATCAATGCCTCTGTTGCCTGCACGTCGCGGAACTGCGCCTGGATCTCGACCAGATGCCGGTAATTCTCATCGGTGGGATCGCTGGCGAGCGCCGTTTCGGCCTGCTTCAGCTCCCTATGTAATGTGCGTTGGCTGCGGTGCAAGTGCAGCACCTGGTTGAAGGCGTCGCGCGCATCGTCGATCGCCGCGCTTTCCAACGCCGGCCACTGCCTGGTGCGGCGGATCAGCGCCACCGCACGTTCCCACACCTCGCGACAGCCAAGGCGATCGATCGCCTCGATGATGGTGCCGCGGTCGCTGGCCTGCTCATGTGCGAGCGCGTCCAGCAGCGCGGCATGCAGCCTGCGCAGGTCACTGTTGGCAAGGTCGAGGAATTCAACATGCTCGAAATTCTCGTCGATCAACGCCGGATGGTTGACGAGCGCCACCATGACGGTTGCCTCGCGCACCGACATCACTTCGCCGGTGCGTTTCACCAGCGCCGAGCGACCGAGACTTTCGGTGATCGCATTGCGCCCGGCAGCAGCAGCCCCGCGCGACCACTGCCCGCCCTGCCGGCCGGCTTGGCCTCGCTCACCGCGTTCACCAGGCCGCGACGGGCGCCCTCCGCGTTGCGGCGCAAAGAAGCTTTGCACGCGCTCGCGCATCTCCTGCTGGTAATGATAGCGGACGCTTTCGTCGCGGATGCGGCTGGTGATCTCGCGCAGCGTCTTCTCGAGTTCGGCACGACGCTCCGGCGTCTCAAAGACGTTGCCCCCGGTTTCACGCGTCCAGATCAGGTCCGCCAAGGGCCGTGCTTCGGCTAGCACGGCACGAAAGGCGTCCGGCCCGTCAGCCTTGACCAGGTCGTCGGGGTCCTTGCCTTCGGGCAGCAGCGCAAAGCGCGCGGTGCGCCCGGACTGGACCGACGGCAGGATCAGGTCAGCCGCTCGCCAGGCGGCCTTGAGGCCGGCGCCATCGCCGTCGAAACACAGGATGGGCTCAGGCGACATACGCCACAGCAATTCCATCTGGTTTTCGGTGAGCGCAGTGCCAAGCGGCGCCACCGCGTTCTCGAAACCGGCCTGCGCCAGTGCGATCACGTCCATATAGCCTTCCACCGCGATGACCGTGCCGCCACGCGCCACGTCCTTGCGGGCACGCGCAAAATTGTAGAGCACGTTGCCCTTGTGGAAGAGCTCGGTCTCGGGGGAATTGAGGTATTTCGCCGAAACGTCCGCCGACATGGCGCGCCCGCCGAAGGCGATGATGCGGCCACGCGAATCCGGGATTGGAAACATGATGCGGTCACGGAACCGATCGTAGGAGACCGGGATGTCGTCGCCAAACACCACCAGCCCGCAGGCCTCGATCTGCGCCTTCTCGACCCCTCTGGAGGCCAGGAACTCCTTCAGCGCGTTGCGGCTGTCCGGTGCGAAACCCAGCCGGAACGACTGCTGTGTCGCCGGCGTCAGACCGCGTTCGCGCAGATAGGCGCGCGCCCTGGCTCCCTCGGAACCCTGCAGCCGCTCCTGGAAGAACGCAGTCGCCATCTCCATGACGTCGGTGAGGCTGGCACGCTGTTTTTCGCGCTGCTCCGCCTGTTCGTCCCGCGCCGGCATCGGCACGCCTGCCATCTCGGCAATGCGCTCGACCGCTTCGGGGAAGCTCATGCCGTCCAGCTCGGTAAGAAACCGGAAATGGTCGCCCGAAACCCCGCAGCCGAAACAGTGATAGCGCCCCTTCTTGTCCTCGCAATGGAACGATGGCGTCTTTTCGCCGTGGAACGGGCAGCACCCCCAATAGTCGCCGCGCGGCGCATTGGTTTTCTTCCTGTCCCAGGCCACACGCAAGCCGATCAGCGAGGAGATCGGCACGCGGTCGCGTATCTCGTCGAGGAAGGTTGGGGGAAAGCGCATGGTGATCATATAAGCACGGCCACCCCGACTGGCTATCGCAATCGCGGGCAATGCCCGGTTTTCACAGGCAGCGTCCGCAACGAAAAGGCGGCCCCTGCAGGCCGCCTTTTTTGTTTTTGAAGAACCCGGCTCAGCGCGCGGCAAGTGCACCAGCGATCAGGCCTGTGGCGATACCGACGAGGAGATATTGATCGCCAACGCGGATCCACTGCTGGCCGGCGCCCGGACGACGCAGGCCATAGCGATGGTAGTCGCGAATGCCCTGGTAGCGTTTCCATTCCTGGTAACGCTGGCCGGTCCTCCAGTGCGGCTCACGCACCACGTCCCTGCGGATGATCACGCGCTTTTCGACGGTGCGGCGGTCGTAGCGGTTGTCGTAACGCCGGTCGCCATGCCGCCGCTCTTCATAACGGCGATCCTTGCGGATCGGCTCCTGCCACTGGACCGCAGTGACATTCGACTGCGGCACGGAGATTGTCGCGACTGGTGCAGCGAAGCCTTGCAGGGTTGACGCAGCCAGCATCGAAACGGCCATGGCCGAGAGAACAAGACGTTTCATGGGTGTGACTCCTCGTTTGTAGACACGACGGAAATAGAGTTCACAACATGAACCAAAACTGAATGGCAGCATTACAATTTCGTAATGAACACCGATGGTTAGAAGACTTTCCGAATCTTCCCGGAAGAGCAATCCCGTCTCGTTGACCCGGCGCTTTGCAACAGTTGATCGGTCTATGCGTTTCATGTCGAGCAACGACACGGCATGGTCCGTTCATGTCCAAATCCGACACCGGCCGCCGCTTGTCGAAGCATGGCTGCATCAACAGCAAATTATTATCCGGCTAATGTCAGAATCGGCTGTTTTGCCCTATATGTAACCCTCATGACCTACGCCGTTTCAAATCAGGCCGACGCCAGTTTGACGCCACCGGCCAAACTTCCATCCGTAAATCCTGACGGATTGCGGCATGCCGGGCGCGTCGCGTCGACGGTGCGTCCATGAGCGGCTCGGTCGTGCTCCTGCATCTGGCCGGAGCCGTCGCGCTGATGCTGTTCGCCACCCGCATGGTGAAGACCGGCGTCGAGCGCGCCTATGGCGATGTGTTGCGGCTGAAGCTGCGCGGCACCATGAAGAACCCGCTGCTGGCGGTGCTGGCAGGCACGGCGCTGGCGATCGCGCTGCAAAGCTCCACTGCCGTCACACTGCTGGTGGGTTCCTTTGCGGGTGCCGGCATCGTTTCCGGCATGGCGGGACAGCTCGCAGTGCGCGGCGCCGAGATCGGCTCGGCCGTAGTCGTCAAGCTGCTCACTTTCGACCTATCGCTGATCGTGCCGATCTGCCTGATCACCGGCACGATCATGTTCATGGCCACCGAACGGCGCGACTGGCGCCAGATCGGCCGCATCCTCATCGGCGTCGGTCTATTGCTCCTGTCGCTGGAGATGATCGGGCAGGCCTCCGAGCCGCTGCGCGAAAGCCAGTTGCTGCCCGTCATTATCGACTATTTCAAGGGCGATCCCGTTACGGCCTATCTTCTGGCAGCGCTCGCCACCTGGCTGTTCCAGTCGAGCATTGCAGCGGTGCTGCTGATGACCACGCTGGCCGGGCGCGGCTTCATCCCGCCGGAACTCGGCATCGTGCTGGTGCTGGGCGTCAATCTCGGCTCCTCGATCATCGCGCCATTGCTCACCCGCAATGCCGAGCCAGCCGTGCGCGTCGTGCCGGTCGGCAACCTCCTGATGCGCGGACTCGGCTCGCTGGCCATGCTGGCTTTGTTCCTGTCCTTCAAGCCACCGGTTACATTCCTCGGTAGCACCGGACCGGACCAGATCGTCAACGCGCATATCCTGTTCAACGTCATCATCCTGCTGGCCGGCCTGCCTTTGGCCGGGCTCGTCTACAGGGCCTCCCAGAAGATCGTGGCGATGGGCGTCAAGGAAGCTCCCGCCGACGCTTTCCAGGTCACCGAGCTGTCGGCACTCAACGAAGCCGCGCTCAGCGTGCCCTCGCAGGCGCTCGGCAACGCCACCCGTGAAGTCGTGCGCGTTTGCGAAACCGTCGAGATCATGTTGAAGCGCGTCATCGACCTCTACGAACAGGCCGATGAAGACAAGATCAGGGCGCTTGCGGCCCTCGACGACCGGGTCGACCAGAAACACGCCGCCATCAAGCTCTACCTCGCCAAGGTTACCAAGAACTCGCTCACCGAAGACGAGGCCTTGCGCTGCCAGGAACTGATTGGTGCCTGTGTCAAGCTCGAACAGGTCGGCGACATCATCGTGCGCAATATGCTGCCTCTGGTGCGCAAGAAGATGGAGCGCGGACTGGAATTCACGCCCGAGGGCTGGCGTGAGCTCACCGCCTTCCACGCTTCGGTACTGGCCAACGCAAGGCTGGCCTTCAACGTGCTGGTTTCCAGCGACGCCGAAACCGCGCGTCAGATCGTTGAGGAAAAGGACCGCTTGCGCGATCGCGAGAAGCAGACCAGCCAGGCACATTTCCTGCGACTGCGCGACGGCTCGCCCAACAGCATCGAAACCAGTTCCATCCATCTCGACACCATCCGCGACCTGAAACAGATCAACTCGCTGCTGGCCTCAATCGCCTATCCGGTGCTCGAAAAGCGCGGCCTGCTCAGCGATTCCCGGCTGCGAGCGAGCTGAGGCCATCCAGAAAAACTAAACCGTGGTCCACGATTTCTGGATTGCCTGACAGACGCGATCGTGTTCTGAGGCCATTTCATAGGCCTTTTGAGCAATACGATGCCGCTTCCCCTGATTGCGCTTTTCCTCGCCGCCTTCGCTTTCGGCACAACCGAATTCGTCATCGCCGGCGTTCTGCCGCAAGTGGCGGAAGGTCTGAGTGTCTCCATTCCGAGCGCCGGGTACCTCGTTTCCGGCTATGCACTCGGCATCGCCATCGGCGGTCCGCTGCTGACGCTCGCCACGTCGAAAGTATCGCGCAAGACGTTGCTGATTGCCCTTGCCGTCGCCTTCACCATCGGCCAGGTCGCCTGCGCCGTAGCACCCGATTTCCTGTCGATGCTGGTGCTGCGCGTGGCAGTCGCGGTCGCGCATGGCGCCTATTTCGGCGTCGCCATGGTGGTTGCCGTCGGTCTGGTGCGCCCTGAACAGCGCGGCATGGCGATCGCGCTTGTCCTGTCCGGCCTGACTGTTTCCAACATCATCGGCGTACCGGTCGGCACCGCGATCGGCAACCTGTGGGGTTGGCGCGCCACCTTCTGGGTGATGAGCCTGCTCGGCGTCGCTTCCCTGCTGGCCATGGCGGTTCTTCTTCCCCGCGCCACCGGCGCCTCCACGAGGCCGGCCGGGCTGGCGCATGAAGTGCGGGCGCTGGGTCGCCAGCAGGTGTGGACCTCACTCATCCTGATGCTGATGCTGATGATGGGCCAGATGACGCTCTACACCTACATCACCCCGTTCCTCGAGGAGGTCACCGGCCTGACGAAGGCGCAGGTGCCGTGGGTGCTCCTGCTCAATGGTGTCGGCGCCACCATCGGCGTTTTCGTCGGCGGACGATTGGCGGACTGGAAGCTGATGCCGTCGCTCATCACCATGTTCGCGCTGCAGGCGGTGATGCTGACGATCGTGTATCTGGTCAGTCCTTACCCGCTGCCGATGGTTGTAGCGATCACCCTGTGGGGAGCGCTCAACTTCTCCATCGGAGCTCCGATCCAGGCCCGTATCCTGTCCTGGACGGCTGACGCCTCGAACCTCGCCTCGTCGCTGATCCCGTCAGGCTTCAACATCGGCATTGCTCTCGCCTCCTCGGTCGGCGCCATGGTCCTCAGCGCCGGCTACGGCTATCGCATCCTGCCGGTGCTCGGCATCGTTGCCATGGTCGTGGCATTTGCCGTGGCGGTCATCTCCTATGCCGCCGAGCGTCGCAGCGGTCTGCGGCCGCCCATGCCTGCGAGTGCTGCAGAGTAATCCAGAAAGCGGCTGCCCTACCAGAGATACGGAATCAGCCGATAGCGGACGCGACCACTGTAGTCGCCATAGTCGACGAACTGGCGTCGCAGCGCCTTTTCCTCGTTCACGGAACGCCATGCCAAAGCGACGCTGAGCACGAACGATCCCCACAGACCTGTCCAGGAACCGAGCAGCAGCGGCATGCCGAGAAACAGCAGCAGCGCGCTCGAATACATGGGGTGGCGCACCAGCGCATAAGGCCCACTGTCGATCACCCTTTGCCCCTCCTGGATCTTCACCACGGGCGCTGCGAAAGTATTCTCGCTGAACGTCCAGAAGCAGCCCGCGTAATTGGCGAGGACCAGAAGGCCGCCCGTGATCTGCAGCCAGAGTGGCATGGCCGTGAAGTTCGAACGCGCTGCATCCCACGGCATGAAGGCAAACCACACGCAGAAGGCGAGAATAAACAGCGACAGCCAGATCTTGTCCCAGCCCTCCTGATCTTTCTGGATCGGCGAAGCCATCCGTTCGCGCAGCAATTGCGGGCTGCGGCGTGACAGCCACGCAATCATCGCAACCCCGCCACCGATGAACAGGATGATCATGGCCCATCCGGCCGGATAGGCGAGTGTTCCCGCGGCAAGGAAAGTGACCACCGCCATGAAAAACATCCAGATGATCAACTGCAGATAATAGCGGATCATGGCCATCTCGCTTTGACTTGCTGGGAATTGCGCCATTTCGGCGAGGGCAGCCGGATTGCCCTGATCGGGCCGAGCCGCTAATATTTTCAGCAAATCAAGTATATTCGGAAAATATCGAATATGTCAATTATCGACGAACATCGACGCTTCATCGAAGACATCGCCCGGCTCTTCGTGCCCTGGGGTGTGCCAATGGCAGCAGCGCGCCTCTATGGCTATCTGCTGCTGATGCCCGAAGCCGTCGACCTCGACCGTATCGCCGCCGATCTCGAGATCAGCAAGAGCAGCGCCAGTGTCGCCGCGCGCCTGCTCGAACAATACACGCTTGCCCGCCGCCGCAGCGTTCGGGGCACCAAGCGCATCCTCTATGAGGTTTCGGAAAATTATGAAGAAATGCTCGCGCAGCAGAACCGGCTGCTCGAAGCTTTGGCCAACCAGTTGTTGAAGGGCACCGAAGCAACCCCCTCCGATAAGGTCCGGGCACGGCTGCGGGACATGGCCCGGGTCAATTTCGCCGCGCGCGATGCGATGGACGAGATGCTGCGTTCGATGGGCGCCAAACGCCGTGACGAGACCGCGTGAACCCTGGAGCTTCATGGAAGCGCCGAAGCAATCTAGTTCAGCACACGCACCAGCCATAGCGAGAGCGCCGGCAACGCCGTCAGCGCCGCCAGCCTGATCACGTCGGCAATGACGAAGGGCATCACGCCGCGATAGGTGCGGGTTATCGGCACATCGCCGGCGATCTTGTTGATGATGAAGACATTCAGGCCGATCGGCGGCGCCGCAAGCCCGATGCCGACCACCACCAGCACGAGGATGCCGAACCAGATCGCCACATCCTCCGCGCCCATGCCGAAATCCAGCGCCAGCACGATCGGCACGAAGACAGGCAAGGTAAGCAGGATCATCGCCAGTTCGTCCATGACCGCGCCCAGTACGATATAGACCAGCAGCATGCCGACCAGCACCGCATAGGGAGCCATGCCGGAATTGCCGATCATCTCGGCAACGGTGGAAGGCATGCGCGTCAGCGCCAGAAAGGCGCCGAACACTTCCGCGCCAAGCAGGATCAGGAAGATCATGCCCGAGGTCTCTGCCGTCTGCAGCAGCGCCTCGCGCATGTTACCGACATTCAGCTTGCGCTGCGCGAGCCCAAAGACGAGCATGACGATGACGCCGACCGCCGCCCCTTCCGTCGGGGTGAAAACTCCACCATAGATGCCGCCCACGACGATGACCGCAACAGCGGCAGCAGGCACCAGCGCGAAATCGGCAACCAGCAGCACCAGCCCGATGATCGCTGCGAGCACCGCGACCGTGATGCTGACCAGACCCAGGAACCCCGCGCCGATGGCAGCCAGTGCTACCAGGCCGCCGGCAGGCCGCGCCCATGCCGGTTGCGGCAAGCGTTCTATTTCCCGCTCGACCGGCGGGGCCAATTCCGGCCGCCGCCGCACGACGACGGCAATCGCGATGCAGTAGAAAGCAGCAGCCAGCAGGCCAGGAATGAGCGCCGCCTGGAACAGCTTGGCAATGTTCTGCTCGGCGGTGATGGCATAGATGACCAGGATGACCGAAGGCGGGATGAGGATGCCCAGCGTGCCACCTGCCGCAATCGTGCCGGTGGCAAGGCCGAGATCGACTTTGGCCCGCCGCAACTCCGGCATCGCCGCACGCCCGAATGTTGCCGTGGTCGCGACCGAGGAACCGCAGATGGCGCCAAACCCGGTACAGGCAAGGATGACCGCCATCGGCAGGCCGCCACGCGTCTTGCCCAACCGCCGCTCCGCCGCCTGGAACAGCGTTGCCGCCATGCCGGAACGCTCGGCCAGCGCACCCATCAGGATGAACAGCGGGATGACCGAAAGCGTGTACGACGCGAACTGCCGATAGGTGTTGGTCTGCAGATAATAGAACAGCGCATTCCAGCCGGAGAGATAGGCGTAGCCACCTGCCCCCACCACCAGCATGGCAAGTGCGATCGGCATGCGGACGGCAATCAGGACCAGCATTGCCGCGAAACCGAGAAGGGCCAGTTCGACGCCGCTCACGTGCGGCCTCCGAACTTCAGCACGGTAACCGCCAATGCACCAAGGAAGGCCACTGCAGCAAGGACCGCACAAATGGCGTAGACCGGCCAGATCGGCCAGGAAATCTGAACCATGGTTTCGTTGTACTGGAAGGATTCCTGTGCGCCGGACACCAGCCCCCAGGCAAAGAAGCCGAGGAAGGCGGCGAGCACGAGATCCCATACGGCATCGATCCTGGCATTCAGCCTGGCCGGCAGGCGCTGCGTGAAGGTGTCGACCGCGATGTGGCCATTGCGCATCTGCGTGTAGGGCAGGAAAGCGAAGACGGCTACACCGATGCCGATCTCGACAAATTCATAGTCGGCCGGGATCGGCTTGCTGAACAGCCAGCGGCCGATCACACTGGTGGTGACGAGTCCTGCAACGATCAGTATCAGCAAGCCGCCGGCAATCGCCACCGCCGCAGCTATCTGTTCAGCGACGCGGGCAAAGCGCCCTGGCGACCCCGATTGCGCCTCCATCAAACCTCCCTCATCCAGATGGGCGAAAAGGCGCAACCGGCCACGCCAGAGCAATTCCAGGAAAAGTGTGTAGCGGTTTTCCGCCCGGAATCGCGGAACAATTAAGAACTGGAGCGTTTCCGCGTTTCCGTGAAAGACGAAAACGCTCCACGCATCAGGCTGCGCTGTATTTCGCGATCAGGGCCTTGGCCTGTTCAAGCAGAGCGGCGCCATCGAGCCCCTTGCCCTTCATGTCCTCGACCCATTTCTCGCGCACGGATTTCGTCGCTTCGACCCAGCGGGCTTTCTCTTCCTCGCTGATTTCAGAGACCGTGTTCTTGCCGCTGGCCTTGACCTTCTCGGCAACTTGCGTGCCGACATCGTCCCACATCTTGCCCGCGAGCTTGGCAAAGGTCATGCCGGAGTTCTTGTCGAGCACTGCCTTCAGATCGTCAGGCAGACCGGCATAACGATCCTTGTTCATGGCCAGAAAGAAGGTCGCGGTGTAGAGCGTCGGCGTACCCGGAACCGAGGTGTGGTAGCGGGTCAGCTCGTCGACCTTGATCGAGGGCACGACTTCCCAGGGGATCACGGCGCCGTCGATCACCTTCTGCGCCAGGGCTTCCGGCGTCTGCGGAACAGGCATCGACACCGAGACCGCACCGAGCGCCGAAAGCGCCTCGCCTGCCAGCCGGGTCGGATTGCGCAGCTTGAGGCCTGCAAGATCCTCCATCTTGGCGATCGGCTTGTTGGTGTGGATCAGGCCTTGGTCATGTGCCCAGAACGACAGAAGTTTGACGTCTGCGGTCTCTTTGACGAGGTTGGCCTCGCCATATTCCTGCGCTGCCGGCGCATTGGCGGTGGCCTTCGATGCCGCTACGAAGGGCAGTTCGAACACTTCGGTCGACGGGAAACGTCCTGGTGTATTGCCAGGCAATGTCCAGACAATATCGACGACCCCGTTCCGCGCCTGGTCATAAAGTTGCGGCGGCTTGCCGCCGAGCTGCATGGCCGGATAAATCTCGATCTTGAGCTTGTCGCCGCTGTCGGCGGCCACCTGCTTTGCCCACGGCTCCAATAGCTTGGAATGCACGTTGGAGACCGGTGGCAGAAAGTGATGCAGCTTGAGCGTCACGGTCTCCTGCGCGCGGGCGCCCGTGCTGCCGAGCAGCGCCGGCGCCGCCAGAAGCGAAGCGGAACCCTGCATGAATTTCCGACGCGAAATGGCCATTCCCATCCTCCCTGGAACAGTCGATAGTTAACGCGTTATCTACAATGCGGAACTTGTCGGCTGCGCCAAAGCTTGTCAAGCAAAGCCAGCCGAAAAATTTCACAATGTGAAATTGGTAGCGTCCTTCACTGCGGAAGCCAATGCCGTCACATGCGTTTCGAACGGTCAGCTGACAGTTGCTTGAAATTGTCAGTCCCTTAGAGCGTTTCCGTTTTTTACGGAAACGCTCTAAGTTTTTGTTTTCGTCGCATTTTTGTAACGCCAGGTGATTCTACTCGGCTACAGAATGCTCTAGCCGCTGCAGCATGATCAACGCCCTGCCGAGCAAGGTTTCCGTCTCGCCAACCAGCTCGAAACCGCAGCGGCGATAGAACCCCTCCGTTTCCAGCGCGGCGACGACCTTGAGCAGTACGTCACCTGACCGTTCGGCACGCCGCTTTGCTTCCTCGACCAGTGCCCTGCCGACGCCCTGGCCTGCCATTTCCGGCTCGACGAATAGGCCGTCGAGTTCCGATTCCCCGCCTCCAACCGGCAGCAGAACAGCGAAACCCACCACCATGCCGTCGATCTCCGCCACGATGCCACCGCCGTCAGCCAGACGCTCCGAAGGCAGG
>WPCJ01382607.1_pt1 | contig 10960 bp, 10 predicted proteins | sample 5399831 | NCBI WGS metagenome assembly WPCJ01 (sample SAMN12869470, study PRJNA574797) | sludge metagenome | isolation source: wastewater treatment of pH10 | place: China:Beijing | collected 2019-05-20 | reverse complement strand
GGGCCTCTTCCTTGCCGCGGCTGCCGAACAGCCCGCGTAGCCGTCCGAAAACGCCCGGCTGCTGCGGGCTCGGAGCCGGTCGAGCCGGCGCAGCCATGGGACGAGGCGCTTCGGAAACGGTCACTGCGGCACGATCAGTTGGTCGGCTTCGGGGCCGGCTTGGCGCCGGGCTTGCCCGCATCGGACTTGTTGGCGTCGGCCGCATTCGGAACGAACAGACCCTGCACGCGCCCACCCTCGACATTGGCGACGCCGGTGACCGTGTCGTAGACCAGCTTCTGGCCGCGGGTGACGTTGGGCCCGTCGTTCAGCGCGACATTGCCGGTCATGATGACGAGATTCCGGGCACGATCGAACTCGGCATTGTCCGAGGTCGCGGCCTGGGTTTTCGAGACCACCGTGACCGGCCCCTTGCACAGGATGCGCTTGATCGAGCTGTCATTGCCCTGGCCGGCCGCGCCCGCCGCTGCGGGAGCCGGAGCCGGAGCTGGAGTCGCCGGGCGGCCGGCGGTTCCACCCGGACCGCCACGCCCCTCGTAAAGCACGGTCATCACAGTGCAGCGAACCGTCGTCTCGCCCTGCACGGCCACGACATTGCCGGAAAAGACCGCCTTGTTCTCCTTGTCCAGCACGTCGAGCTTGTCGGCATCGATCTTGATGGGCTCCTTGCTGTCGCCGCCGAGCCCTCCCAGCGCCGATGACGCGCCCCGCGCCTTGGCAGGGGCCGCCTGCGCGAAGGTTTCCTGCGGAGTGCCGAACAGAGCGAAGCCCGCAGCGAGCATCAGCGCGGCATGGCGAGCATGCGCGAAACGGAGCATCTGGCCAATCCTGGTCATTTCACTGCCTCTTCCCGTTACCAGCATCGCCGGCCGGCACTGCATCCGCGGGGGGAACCCGGTCCGCGTTCAGCAGTTCCAGCATCGGCTTGCTGCCCTCCCGCTCGGGGCCGGCGATCGTCCCTGCCGGCGCGTTCCGGATGAAAACCCGTACCCGCCCCTCGAAAGCGATCAACTCGCCATTGTTCCTCACGTCAAGTGTGTCGGCATCGACTGTGGTCTCGCCGAGACTGACCTTGACGGGTTCCTTCGAAACCACCGCACCGGATTTGAAGTCGACATCGGCGGTCCTCATCTGCATGTCGTGACCGTTCTCGGTACGGATCTTGACGTCATCGATCAGGCGCAGCTTCTCCTTCTGCGTATCGAACAGACCCGTCTTGGCGTTCACGGTCACCCAGCCCTCGCGCTCCATCTGGATGCGGGCCGTCAGGGTCTGAAGCTCGACCTGCGTCGGGTTGCGGATCTCCTGGAAGGCGTTCTCCGCGGTCACCTGATAGGGACGATTGTCCTTCCGGTACCCGGAGAGCTTCGGTGTCTCCATCTTGACCTTGCCGCCGGTGATGCCGACCGAGCTGACCGAGACATTGGCCAGCTTGCCGCCGAGCGGCGAGAGAAAGGGCACCACGACGAGCGCCAGGACCAGCGCCACGGCGGCCACGGGAATCATGCGGCGCAGGAGATGCACCAGCCGCGTATGACGCCGCGCCGCGCCGAAGGCCGCGCGCCGACGCAGCGCCTGCGCGGACAGCCTCGCCGCCGGGTCGTTGTAGGTCATTGCCAAAGTCATGTCCCGCGCAATGGCAGCCGCTCACGGCATTTTCGTGTCACAGGACGGGCCGCATCGCGCCCCCGCGCGACTCGTCCATGCGGGGCCGAGCGAATGTCCGGCGCCCCACCTGCGCGCAGACTGACGCAAGAAGCCTTCAAAATTGTCAAGTGTGGGCGAAGATATCCGTCTCGCCCCAGCCGGCGAGATCGAGCTCGGCGCGATGGGGCAGGAACCGGAAACAGGCCTGCGCAAGATCCCGGCGGCCTTCGCGCGCCAGCATGGCCTCCAGCTTCTCGTGCAGCGCATGGAGATGCAGCACGTCGGAGGCAGCGTAGGCGAGCTGGGCCTCGCTCAGCGTGTCCGCACCCCAGTCGGACGACTGCTGCTGCTTCGACAGTTCGACACCGAGCAGTTCGCGCACGAGGTCCTTGAGCCCGTGCCGATCAGTATAGGTGCGGGTGAGCTTCGAGGCGATCTTGGTGCAGTAGACCGGCATTGTCACCACGCCGAAGGCATGCCTGAGAACCGCGACATCGAAGCGGGCGAAGTGGAAGAGCTTCAGCACCCCCGGATCCTCGAGCAGTCGGATCAGGTTCTTCGGCCGCTCGCCGCCCTTCGGGATCTGCACGACATCGGCGGTGCCGTCGCCGCGCGACAACTGGACGACGCAGAGCCGGTCCCGATGCGGATTGAGGCCGAGCGTCTCGGTGTCGATCGCGACGCTCGATCCGGCATCATAGCCGTCCGGCAGATCGCCGCGATGGAAACGGATGGTCATGCTCGAAACCTCACTCGGGCCGCGCCAACGCGCCCTTCGACTGTACTTTACGGAAACGGGAAACCACAGGCCGCGCGCCGATGGCACCACGCGTTTCGCAGCTAGCGGCCCGCCTGACGCCGTTCAAGCGTTTTCTGCCGGGGGGATAAACTCTTAGGCGCCTCGTTAACCTTTTATTCACCATAGGCTTCAACCCGACGGCAGACCATGCGACAACCGCCACCGGAGTTCACCGCATGTCCCTGATCCGCCTCTTCAGCGATTTCGACGGCCGCATCGGCTTGCGGCCCTTCTGGCTCGGCAGCATCGCAGTCGCGCTGACACTGCTCGCCATCGAGCGAACCCTGCCCCACCTGGCGGATCGTCACACCGCGATCACGATCACCGCCTTCATCAAGGCCTTCGCCCTGTTCCCATGGGCCGCGCTGGCGGCCAAGCGCGCCAATGACCGCGGCAGCACGCCGCTATTCGGCATCCTCCTGATCTGCGCGATCGTGCTTCCGGAACATCTGAGACCCCTTGTCTCGATCGGCTGGCGCCCATCGCTGGAAGCGATCGCGACCATGGCCTGGGTCGTCGCCTTCGTCGATCTCGGCCTGTTGCCGTCTGCTGCGCACCGGGACAGGGTTGCGGCTTCGCCTGCGGGTGCTAAAGCGGCGGAATGAGCGCCGCATCGATCTTTCCCTTCCCCGCCCTTTCTCTCGACCCGACCGACCCGGTAGCCCTGACGCAGGCACTGGTCCGCTGCCCTTCGGTGACGCCTGAGGAAGGCGGCGCGCTCGCGCTGCTTGCATCCGTGCTGTCGGCCGAAGGCTACGAGGTCCATCGTCCGGTCTTCAGCGAGCCCGGCACGCCCGATGTCGAGAACCTCTATGCGCGTATCGGCAGCACGGCTCCGGTCTTCGTGATCGCCGGGCACACCGACGTCGTCCCCGTCGGCGACGCGGCGGCCTGGACGCGCGAACCCTTTGGCGGCGCGATCGAGAACGGCACGCTCTACGGGCGCGGGGCCTGCGATATGAAGGGCGGGCTCGCGGCAATGGTCTCGGCCGCGATCCGCTACCGGCGCGACAATCCGGATTCCCCCGGCTCGATCGCCTTCCTGATCACCGGCGACGAGGAAGGTCCCTCGGTCAACGGCACGGTCAAGCTGCTTTCCTGGGCGCATGAACGCGGCGAGCGCTTCGACCACTGCCTTCTGGGCGAACCCACCAATCCGGCAACGATGAGCGACATGATCAAGATCGGCCGGCGGGGCTCGCTGACCGGCACGCTCACCGTGCAGGGCACGCAGGGGCATGTCGGCTATCCTCATCTCGCCGACAATCCGATCCGCGGCATGGTGCGCCTGCTCGCCGCCCTGGACGCCGCCCCCCTCGATGCCGGGACCACGCATTTCGACCCGAGCAATCTCGAAGTGACGACGCTCGATGTCGGCAACCCCGCGACCAACGTGATCCCGGCGCAGGCGAAGGCGGCTTTCAACATCCGCTTCAACGATAGCTGGACCCCGGAGACGCTCGCAGCCGAACTCGAGCGGCGTCTGCACGAGGCGGCCGGCAACCAGGTGCGCTACGCGCTCGAGATCCAGCCGACCAATGCCGTCGCCTTCCTGACCGAGCCCGGCCCGTTCGTCGCGCTCGTCGCCGATGCGGTCGAGGCCGAAACCGGCATGCGCCCGGCGCTCTCGACCACGGGAGGCACCTCCGACGCGCGCTTCATCAAGAACTATTGCCCCGTCGTCGAATACGGCGTCGTCGGCAAGACGATGCATCAGATCGACGAATCCGTCGCCGTCGCCGATCTCATGGCGCTCGAGCGGATCACGCATCGTTTGCTCGCCAGTTATTTCGCAGCGCACCGCCGGGCTTGACGCAGGAATTTCACGGGCCATTATCCCCTTCTTAGACGAAAGTCTAAGATTGCAGGTCATGGAGGCTGTGATGCGGCTGGCGGCCGATGATGTCGCGCGTTCACTGCGCGGTTCCTGGCGCCTGATGACGCGGGGTGCGGAGGCCCTGCCGGAACTCGACCTGACACGGGACGGGTTCTGGCGCTCTTTCCTCGCCTTCGCGCTGATGCTGCCGGCGACCATCGCCATTCTCGCCGCTGTGCGGCTCACCGCCGGGTTGCCGAACAGCGCCGGTCTTTTCACCGCACCGGCGCTGGCCCTGTCCGTCATCGCCGCGCTGGCCCTGACGATCCTGGCGGTGCCGGCCCTGTTGATCGCGCTGCGCCCGGAACTCACGCAGCGTCCGCGCTTCACCAGCTTCGTCATCGCCTGGAACTGGTCCGGCATCGTGTCGGCAAGCCTGATGGCGATCCCGGCGGCGATCTTCGCGATCGGCTGGGCGCCGCCCGCACTGGCGATCGTGCAGTCTCTATTCTTCGCCGTGATCGTGCTGCGGCTGCGCTATTGCGTCGCGCGAGCGGTCTTCGGGCCGGAAAGCCGCAGCATCGCCACGACGCTGGTCGCCGCCAGCGTGATGCTCGACTATGGGGTTAGCCGGCTGCTCGGCCTGTTCTGAAGCGGCCTCGCCATTATCCGGCATAGTCGACGCCAGCGAGATAAAGCCCGCAGGACGGCGCCAAAGCCGCACATTGCGAGCGGTCACGCGCCGCCAACACCTTGCCGACCTTGTTCTCCGGCCAGCGCCCCATCCCGACCATCTTCAGGCAGCCGACGATGGAACGGACCTGATGATGCAGGAACGAGCGGGCGTGGACATAGACCACGATCTCGGAGCCTTCGCGGCGGACGTCGCAGCGGTCGAGCGTGCGGATCGGGCTGTTGGCCTGGCATTCGGCCGCGCGGAAGGTGGTGAAGTCGTGCTGGCCGAGCAGCGCCTTGGCCGCGCGGTCCATCGCCTCGTGATCGAGCTTGACCGGCACATGCCAGACCCGATCTCGCTCCAGCGCCGGCTGGGCCCGGCGATCGAGGATACGGTAGACGTAATAGCGTCGCCGCGCCGAAATACGGGCATCGAAATCGTCAGGCGCCAATTCGGCGCTGAGCACGGCGACCGGAATCCGCTTCAGCCGGGCATTAGTCGCGTCGCGCACGACATCGGTGCGCCATTCCCTGTCGATATCGACATGAGCGACCTGATGGGTGGCGTGGACTCCGGCGTCCGTCCGGCCGGCGCAGTGCAACCTTACGGGATGGCCGCAAAAGGCCTCGACCGCCTCCTCGACGCTCTGCTGCACGGACGGGCCGTTGAGCTGGCGTTGCCAGCCCGAGAACGGCGTGCCGTCATACTCGATGACAAGCTTGTAGCGCGGCATCAGAGCCGGCCACGAAAAAGTGCGGGGCGGTTTTCGGACAACGGCCTGCTCATCTAAAGCTTGCTGCCGGCCCCGAGCCGGGCGCCACGCAGGAACTCGGCCCCGCTCATCGGCGCCTTGCCGGCGCGCTGAACCTGCAGGAGCTTGACCGCGCCAACCGCGCAGGCGACCGTGCCCTCGTCGTCGAGCAGCGTGCCGGGCTCGGCCGCGCCTCCGGCGCGCCCCGTGCGCAGGATCTTGAGCCGCTCCGGCCCCTTGCCAAGGTCGATCTCGGCGAAGGCGCCGGGGAAAGGCGAGAGGCCCCGCACGAGATCATGGACCTGCTGGGCAGGCAGGGCCCAGCTCAGCTTCGCCTCGGCATTGGCGATCTTGCTGGCATAGGTGACGCCCTCCTCCGCCTGCGGCGTGAACTGCAACCCGCCGCGCCCGAGTGCCGCGAGCGCCCGCACCATCAGATCGGCACCAAGGAGGCTCAGTTGATCGTGCAATTCACCGGCAGTCATATCCGGGCCGATCGCCAGCTTCTCCACCATGGCAACGGGGCCGGTATCGAGACCTGCTTCCATCTTCATGACGCAGACGCCGCTCTCGGCATCGCCGGCCATGATCGCCCGCTGGATCGGGGCGGCGCCGCGCCAGCGCGGCAGCAGCGAAGCATGAAGATTGAGGCAGCCGAGCTCCGGCAGATCGAGGATCGCCTGGGGCAGGATCATGCCATAAGCGACGACGACGGCGACATCGGCCTGGTGCGAGGTGATGATCTCGGCCTGCTCCGGCGTCTTCAGCGTCGCGGGAGTGAAGACGGGGATGCCGAAGCGCTCGGCGGCGCGATGCACCGGCGAGGGCTTCAGTTCGAGGCCGCGGCCGGCCTGCGCCGGGGCACGGGTATAGCAGGAGACGACCTCGTGCCCCTGGCCGACGATCTCGGTCAGCACCGGCACGGCGAAATCCGGCGTGCCCATGAAGATGACGCGCAAACTCATACGCTCGACCTTACCTTGGCCCGGCTCGACACCGGGAAGAATAGAACAGGCCTGATCCTGAGGCGCAGCCGGAGGCGGCATCTCGAAGGATGGCCCTGCCGCCTCCCGAAGCATCCTTCGAGACGCCACATACCGCAGCTCCTCAGGATGAGGGCGCGATAACGACCGTTCGCTACGCAGCCCGCTCGCGCTTGGCCGCCTTGGCGAATTTCTTGGTGACGCGCTCGCGCTTCAGGCGCGACAAATGGTCGATGAAGAGCACGCCGTCGAGATGATCGATCTCGTGCTGCAGGCAGGTGGCGAGCAGGCCGTCGGCCGCGATCTCCTGCACCTTGCCGTCGAGGTCCAGGTAGCGGACCTTGACCGCGGCCGGGCGCTCGACCTCCTCGTAATATTCAGGGATCGAGAGGCAGCCTTCCTCATAGGCGCTGAACTCGTCCGACGACCAGGCGATCTCCGGATTGACGAAGACCTGCGGCTTCCTGGGCTCCGGCTCCTCGCCCTCCTTCGCTTCGGGCTTCGACAGGTCGATCGTCACCACGCGCAGCGGCACGCCGATCTGGATCGCCGCGAGCCCGATGCCGGGCGCATCGTACATCGTCTCGAACATGTCCGCGACCAGCGCCTTGATCTCGGGCGTGACGGCCGCGACCGGCTTGGAGACGAGGCGGAGCTGGGCGTCGGGCAGGATGACGAGCGGGCGAATGGCCATGGGATTCCGGAGGAAAAGAGCTGTTGAACCCGGGACATAAGCATTTGTGGAAGAGCGGTCAAACTGTTCCGCTTTCGTTCGCTATTTCGAATCGAATCGTCTAGGCTCGCCGCGGATGAACGAGATCGCCTTCACCTTGCTGGAACGCCCGGTATCCTGGGCCGAGGCCGCGCTCGGTTTCGGGGCGGCGAGTCTCGTCCTGCTGGTGATGGCGGTGATCGCCGGATGGCGCGGCGGCAAGAGCCGCGCCATCGAGGCCGCGATGGCGGCGGAACGCGCCCGCGAGATGGACGACAAAATCGCGGAGATGAACCGGCAGCAGGCGGAGCTTGCCGGCCGGATGCAATCGATGGCCGAGATCCTCTCGACCCGACAGGGCGATCTCGCGCGACTTGTGGCAGACCGGATCGAGGGCTTGAGCCACAAGGTCGGACAGAGCCTCGAGCAGAATGTCCGTCAGACCTCCGAGAGCCTCGGCAAGCTGCAGGAGCGGCTGGCTGTGATCGACAGCGCCCAGAAGAACCTGACCGACCTGACCTCGGAAGTGGTGACGCTTCGGGACGTGCTTTCCAACAAGCAGGCGCGCGGCGCCTATGGGCAGGGGCGGATGGAGGCGATCATCCGCGACGGCCTGCCCGCCGCCTTCTTCGCCTTCCAGCCGCAGTTGTCGAACGGCAAGCGGCCGGATTGTCTTGTCACGCTGCCGGGCGACGGGCGCGGCCTGGTCATCGACGCCAAGTTTCCGCTGGAGAGTTTCACGCTGCTGCGCGAGGCGCGCGGCGACGAGGCGAAGAAGGCGGCCGGCCAGCGCGTGCGCAGCGATGTGGGCGTACATGTGAAGGATATCGCCGAGCGCTACTTCCTGCCCGGCGAGACGCAGGACGTGGCGCTGCTCTTCGTGCCATCGGAATCGATCTATGCCGACCTGCACGAGCATTTCGACGATGTCGTGCAGCGGGCGCACCGGGCCCGCATCATGATTGTCTCGCCCTCGCTCCTGACTCTCGCGATCCAGTTGATGCAATCGCTGGTGCGCGACGCCCGGATGCGGGAGGAAGCGCAGGTCATCCAGAGCGAGGTCGGCAAGCTGCTCGACGATGTGCGCCGGCTCGGCGAGCGCATCGACAGGCTCGACACCCATTTCCGGCAGGCGCAGGACGATGTCGGCCAGATCAAGACCTCGGCCGGCAAGGTCACCAGCCGCGCTGAGAAGATCGGCGCACTCGAATTCGACGACGAGAAGAACGAGCCGAGGCTGCCTTTCGCCAAGGGACTGGAACTCAAGCGCGCCGCAGAATAGGCGCCGACGCTCCCACGCGCGCAAGCCATTCGAACGGTATGTGATGCCGGGGCGGCGGCGCTTCGCTCAGCTCTCGCCACGCGCAACCGATGCGAAAGCGCCGAACCGGACGGCAAAAGCCAGCGAACCCTGCGTCATTAGAACAGTTTTAAGCATTACCGGTAAGAATTCCGGGCTCTGGCCAGACCCAATACGTTCGAATGCCGACCCGGACCAGGAAAACGTAAAGCCTGTCTACAATCCAGCCTCTCGACCACGCCTGCCGCCTCCGCCCACATCGCGAACGACGTCTTCCCAGAAGGTCCGTCATGACAATGAGCATCAAGACGAAGCTGGCAACCGCGCTGGTTGTCCTGGCATTGTGCGTCCTCACCATCGGTGCATGCGGATATCTGGCGCTTCGATCGGTCACGGAACGGGTCGAGAGCGTCGTTCAGAACAGCGTCATCCCGATGGAACAGCTGCGGACCGTCAGCGACATGTACGCGGTCAACATCGTCGATACGATCTGGAAGACGCAGACCAATCAGGTGACCTGGACCAAGGCCCTGAAGAACGTGCAGGACTCTGTCGGCAACATCGAGAAGAGCTGGACGACCTACCTGACAAGCGCGACCGAACCCGATGAAAAGCGCTTGGCCGAAGAGGCCTCCGCGCTGATGGGAACCGGCAACGCCGCGATCGGCAAGCTCACGGTCATCCTGAAGGAGCGCGACGAAAGCGCCTTGCGCCATTTCGCCTCCTACGAACTCTACGACATGATCGACCCGATCACGAACAAGCTCGCCGAGCTGACCACTCTGCAGAATGCCCAGGCGCAGGAACAGGGCGCGCAGGCTCAGTCGATCGCCCGCTATGCCAGCCTGTTGCTGCTGGCCGTAGCCGGCGGCGCTTTGCTGATGAGCGCACTGACTCTGGCCTTTGTCATCCGCGGCGTGGTGCGCCCCCTCGGTGGCATGACCGATGCCATGAAGCGCCTTGCCGGTGGCGAGCAGGACGTCACCGTCCCCAGCATCGGCCGACGCGACGAAATCGGCGACATGGCGGGAGCGCTGCAGATCTTCCAGGAGAATGCGGCGCGCGTGCGCGCACTGGAGGAACAGGAGCGGGCTGCGGCATCTGCGCGGCTCGCCCGGGCACAGTCGATGGAAGCGGTTGTGTCGGATGTCGGGGAGGTCGTCGCGGCGGCCGCAGCCGGCGATTTCTCGGCCCGGCTCCAGATCGATGATGCCGACGAGCAGATGCAGCGGCTCGTCGCCGGCATCAACGAGATCAACGCGGTCGTCGACGGCGCGACGACGGAATTCGCCGAGGCCCTGTCGGCGATCGCCGGCGGCGACCTGACCAACCGGGTCGAGACGGCCTATCGCGGCCGCTTCGCCGATCTCAAGGGCGCGATCAACGAAACGGTCGACCGTCTGTCGGACACGGTCGCGACGATCCAGACGACCTCGGCCGATGTCGGGCTGGCCGCGCGCGAGATCAACATGGGCGCCGACGACCTGTCGAAGCGCACCGAGGAGCAGGCCTCCTCGCTGGAGCAGACCGCCGCCACGACCGAGGAGCTCGCAGCCTCGGTCAAGGCCTCGGCCCAGGCCTCGAAGGATGCCGCGCGGATCGCCGACGAGGCGATGCAGGCGGCCGAGAACGGCGGCGCCATCGCCGGCCAGGCGGTCGACGCCATGGCCCGCATCGAGAGTGCCTCGCAGAAGATCTCCGACATCATCCGGGTGATCGACGACATCGCCTTCCAGACCAATCTGCTCGCGCTCAACGCCGCGGTGGAAGCCGCCCGCGCCGGCGAGGCCGGCAAGGGCTTCGCCGTCGTCGCCTCGGAAGTGCGCACGCTGGCGCAGCGCTCGGGCGAGGCGGCCAAGGACATCTCCGGGCTGATCTCATCGTCGAACGCCGAGGTCGGCGAGGGCGTCAAGCTGGTGCGCCAGGCCGGCGACCAGCTCGCCCGCATCCTCGCCGCCTCGCAGAAGGTCGCCGCCACCATCGCCGACATCTCGGCGGCCTCCGGCGAGCAGGCCAACGGTATCGACGAGATGAGCCAGGCCGTCGCCCATCTCGACGAGATGACCCAGCAGAACGCCGCCCTCTCCGAGCAGAGCGCGGCCTCGGCCGGCTCCCTCTCCAATCGCATCGAGCAGCTCAACGCCCTCGTCGCAGCATTCAAGACCGGGCACGAGACTGCGGTGCCGCGTGCGCCCGTCCCGGCCGCTTCCGAGCCGGAGCGTTTGCGCCAGCTCGCGGAAGCCGCCTTCAATCCATCGCGGCGCCCGGTCGCCGCG
>WPCJ01213585.1_pt1 | contig 10976 bp, 9 predicted proteins | sample 5399831 | NCBI WGS metagenome assembly WPCJ01 (sample SAMN12869470, study PRJNA574797) | sludge metagenome | isolation source: wastewater treatment of pH10 | place: China:Beijing | collected 2019-05-20 | reverse complement strand
CGGTTGCGAGGTCGCCGCTGAGCGAGTCAGGATCCTGCTTGAGGATCCAGCAGAGCGTCGCGTCGGGGCGGATCGCGTCGAGCAGCTCCCGCGTGGCATGCGCCGGGCCGATCGTGACGACGACCGCATCGGCCGCGGCCGCGAGCCGCCGCTGGTCGCTCGTCAATGCGCCGTCGTGGCAGTCTCCCGGGTCGAACAGGCAGATCGTGCCGTCGCCCTCGGGGTAGAGCAGGAACGATGTCGGGCTGCGCGTCCCACGCGTGGCGATCCCAGCGCTTCCGGCGCCGCCGCCTTTTACGGCGTCGATCCACGCGGCGCCGTCAGGGTCCTGTCCGACCCACGACAGCGCTTCGACGCGCACGCTCGACTCGACGACGGCCGCGTCCCGGCTGCTCGGGTCGGCCGCTCGCGATGCGGCCGCTGCGCGGGTGACGTGCGCGACGCCGCCGTATCGCGGCCATTCGTCCGCGCGGCCAAGCACCGTCGTTGTCGCGTCTGTCCCGCGAAACGGCGCGAGCTGCATGGCGAAGTCGACACTGGCGTAGCCGGTGACGAGCAGGAGCGGAGCGACGGCCGTCACAGCAGCTCCTTCGCCTCGGCGAGGGAGCCGACCCGCCCGAAGTACCTGTCGATGTCTTCGAGGCTTGCCTCCGCGAGATGAGGACGGTTCGAGTTCGTTGCCTCGCGCGGCACGAACACGTCGAAGCCACCGGCGAACGCGTCCTGCACCGTCGCGCGGATGCACACGTTCGTCTTCACGCCCGCAACGATGACGCGTTCGATTCCCTGCTCGCGCAGGACGAGGTCGAGGTCCGTTGCGTAGAACCCGGAGTAGCGCCGCTTCGGCACGACGATCTCGTTCGCGCGCTCCACGGGCTCGAACCCCGGGAAGTACGCGGCGTCGTGTTCCCCGTCCTGGTGGTGTCGCGGCAACTTCGCGAACTCGAAGTCGGCGAGCCCACGGTAGTGGCGTTCGACCGAGTGGACGAGCAGCGCGTCGCGCTCGCGGGCGGTGTCGCGCAGCTCAGCGAGCGCGGGCAGCGTGTCCTCAACGTCGGGGTAGTAGTTCGGTTGCCCCGCCTCGTAGAACGAGTTGATGACGTCGACGAGCAGCAGTGCTGTCTTCGGGTGGTGTGTGTTCACTGGAGTTCCTGTCGGTGGATCAGACGGCGACGCGGCTGCTGCGACGAAGCGTCGTGAAGCCGGTCCAAGCGAGCACCGCGACAACGGCGATGTACGGCAGGGTCTGGATAAGGTCGGTCGGGAATTCGCTGTTCGTCTGCAGCCGCACCTGGAGGGCGTCGAAGAACGAGAACAGCAGGCATGCGAGCGCCGTCGGAAGCGGGCGCGAACGGCCGAAATAGAATGCCGCGAGCGCGACGAATCCACGCCCGGCAATCATGTTCTCGTTGAACAGGCCGCTCACGCCGAGTGCGAGCGCCACTCCTCCGAGGCCCGCGAGGAGGCCCGCAATCGAGCCGGCGAGGTCGCGGATGCCGAGCGTTCTCACGCCGAGCGAGGCCGTCGCGAATTCGTTCGCCCCCGTCGCGCGCGTCCGGATCCCCCACCGCGTGTTCGCAAACACCCAGGCGAGCACCGGCACGAGCACGACGGCGAGCCAGAACAGCACGTCCTTTCCGCTCAGGATCGCGCCGAGCACGGGCACGTCGGCGACCCCGGGGATGGTGATGCGCGGAATCCGGGGCTGCTCGGGGAACCTGAGCGTCCCAGAGACGCCGTACACGCTCCGCAAGACGAACCCGACGATGCCGAGCACAACAATGTTGAAGCCGAGCCCGACGATGATCTCGTTCGCGGCGAGCCGTGTGATGACCAGGCTCATGATCAGGCCGGCGACGGCGCCAGCCGCGCCGCCGACGAGTACGCCGATGACCCAGCTGCCGGTCGCGGCGCTCGCCAGGATGCCGGCGAACGCGCCAACAAGCATCTGGCCTTCGAGACCAATGTTCACGACGCCTGCACGCCGGTGGACCGCGCCGCCGAGCGCGGCAAGCACGATCGGGACTGCGAGCAGCAGCGTCGAGTTGATGATGCTGTCGATCATGCCGACACCTCCGTCTGGTTCCGCTTCGCCTTTCGACGGCGCAGCAGCCGCGGAATCGCGAACTGCGCAACGGCGAGCATCATGATGGTGCCCTGCAGAATGCTGATGAGCTGGATCGGAATGTTGACGAAGAGCTGGACGGTCGCGCCGGCCGCCGCGAGCGCGCCGAACGCGACGGCGCCGATGACGACGCCAACGGGATTGAACCGGGCAAGCAGCGCGATCGCGATACCCGTAAAGCCGAAGCTGGCCGAGAAGCCGACTGAGAACCGGTGCACGACGCCAAGGGCGTGCACCGCGCCGCCGAGACCACCGACCGCGCCCGAGATCAGCATCGCGCTCATCAGCACCGTCCGTACCCGCAGCCCCTGCGCCAGCGAGAACCGCGCGGTCTTCCCGACCGCGTCGAACTCGAAGCCGAGCTGACTGCGCTTGATCCAGAAGCCGTAGAAGACGACGAGCGCGATTGCGAGCACGAATCCGGCATTGAGCTGTCCGGGAGGAGCGAGCAGCGGGAGCTCCGCCGACCCGGCAACGTACTCGGTCGCCGAGTTGGCCTGCCCCGGCGCCAGGAAGTATGACTGCACGAGCCAGGCCGTGACGCCGGTGACGATGAAGTTGAACATAAGCGTCGAGACGACCTCGTCGACGCCGAGCCAGGTGCGGAGGATCGCGGGGACCAGCGCGACGGCGATTCCCGCGAGCATGCCTGCGACGAGGCAAGCGGTGATGGCGAGCATTGGCGGGAGGGCCCCGACGTTCACTCCGACGACGGCCGCGGCGAGCCCGGCGAACCCGAAGCTCCCCTCGACGCCCACGTTGAAGACGCCGCCTCGGAACGCGATCGCCGCCGCAAGCCCGGTGAAGAGCAGCGGCGTTGCCGCGGTGAGCGTTGCGTTGATCCGCGCAGCGTCGCCGAACGCTTCCTGCACGAGCATGCCGTAGATCTCGAGTGGGTTCGCGCCGCCCAAGATCAGGGCAATCGCCCCGACCGCGAGCGCAATCACGACTGGGATTGCGATCCGCCACGCGGATTCTCCCGCGGCCCGCCACGAGAAGCGCTGCCGCACGGGGACGGGAACGTAGCTGGTGTGCGCGCCTGTCTCAGGCGCCTGCTGGTCTGTCACGCGGTCTCCCCGTCCTCGTGCTGCCCGCCGGAGCGAACACCGTCCTCGCCCGCCATGCCGAGCATGAGCTTGCCGAGCACAACGCGGTCGGCGTCGCGCCCGAGCTCGCCGACGACGCGCCCCTGGTGCAGCACCACGATGCGGTCGGCGAGCGCCTGAATCTCGTCGAGCTCCTCGCTGAACAGCATGACAGCGCTGCCCGCATCGCGGGCCTGGCGCAGCTGCTCGTGGATGAACGCGATGCCGCGAATGTCGACGCCACGCGTCGGCTGGCTCGCGACGAGCACCTCCGGCCGGTCGCGAAGCTCGCGAGCGATCACGACGCGCTGCTGGTTGCCGCCCGACAGGCTCGAGATCGGATCCTTCTCGGAGCCGTACCGCACCGCGCCCGTCGTGAGCACCGAACCGATGGCAGCCTTCACGCGTGTGGGTGAGAACCAACCACCGTGCGTGAGCGCCGTCAGCGACGGCGACGCGATCGCGTTCTCGGCGATTGACAGATCGAGGGCGAGGCCCTCGTGCTTGCGGTCGGCGCTCACATACCCGAATCCAGCCTTGCGCCGGGCTCGCACGGAGGTCCGGGTCACGTTCGTTCCACGAAGCGAGATGGAGCCCGCGGCGAGCCGCCGCAGGCCGATGAGCGCCTCCGCGAGCTCGTCCTGGCCGTTTCCGGACACGGCGGCCACGCCGAGGATCTCGCCCGCGCGGACCTCGAGGTCGACCCCGGAGAGTCGCTCGATCCCGCGGTCGTCAGTCGCCGTCAGCCCGCTGCATGCGAGCACGACCTCACGCGGCACCCCTGGGGTCCCGGCGTCCGAGGGCGCGGCCTCGCCGCCCATGATGAGCGTGGCGAGCCCCTCGATCGTCGCGTCGGCCCGCGGGATCGCTGGCTCGGTGATCCCGGCGCGCAGCACGGTGATCTCGTCGGCAACGCGCAGCACCTCGCCGAGCTTGTGACTGATGAAGATGACAGTCTTGCCGTCGGCCACGAGCCGCCTGAGCAGGTCAAGCAGCTGGGCGGCTTGGACCGGCGCGAGCACTGCCGTCGGTTCGTCGAGGATGAGCAGGTCGGCCCCACGCCCGATGAGTCGCAGAATCTCGACCTGCTGCTGAATGGCGATCGGAGCGTGGGCGGCCTGCAGGTCCCAGTTGATGTCGGTACCGACGGACTCGGCGAGCACCTCCGCCTCGCGGCGAGCGCGCGCCCAGTCAATGCGCCCGGCAGACATCGGCTCGCTGCCGAGCACGAGGTTCTCGAGGAGCGTCAGATCGGGGACGATCGCGAGCTCCTGCTGCACGAGTCCGATGCCGCGTCGAATGGCGTCCCGCGCGCTCGACAGCCGCACTGGTTCGCCGTCGATGAGGATCGTGCCCTCGTCGGGCCTATCGAGGCCATAGAGCATCTTCATGAGGGTGCTCTTACCCGCGCCGTTCTCGCCGATGACGGCGAGCACCTGCCCCCTGTGCGCGGCGAGCGAGACGTTGCGATTCGCTCGGACCGGGCCGAAGGATCGTGCGATCCCCCGCGCCTCGATCCGGGGTGGCGGAGCGGTGTCGCTGCCCGCCACCCGGATGTCGTGTTCCATCGGTTCCAGACTTCCCTGTCGGATGTGTGTTGGTTACTTCCCCTGGAAGTAGTCGGGGTAGCCGTCGGTGACGACGTTCCAGACCTGAATGTCGCCAGCGATGATGCCGGCCTTGAGCTCCTCGACCTTCGCGATTGCTTCGGGAGCGATCGCGTCCTTCGTGAACTCGAAATCGGTCAGGCCGACGGCGTCCTCCTTCAGCCCGAAGGTGATCGTCTTGCCGCCGGGGAACGATCCCTTCGCGTAGTCGCTCACCACGCTCTCGACGGCGAGGTCGGCACGCTTGAGCACGCTCGTGAGCACAAAGCCCGGCGCCTGGTCGTCCTGGTTGTCGTCGACGCCGATCGCGTAGTGGTTCGCGTCCTGCGCCGCCTGAATGACGCCGGCGCCCGTGCCGCCAGCGACCGCGTACACGATGTCAGCGCCCTGCTCGAACATTGCCTGCGCGAGCTGCTGCCCCTTCGCCGGGTCGGCGAAGTCGTTGGAGTATGCGGTGAGCACCTCAACCTCGGGGTCCACCGCCTTCGCGCCCTCGATGAAGCCGACAAGGAACTTGTCGATACCGACGCTTGATGCGCCACCGATCACGCCCAGCTTCTTGTCCGCGTTGATCTTCGGGTCGCTCGTGTTCGTCGTCTGCATCGCGGCGAGCGCGCCCGCGAGATACGAGCCTTCCTGCTCCTGGAAGAGCACCGAGGCGACGTTGTCGCCAGCGGACTCTGCGTTGAAGATCACCCAGTCGCTCTCGGGGAAGTCCGCGGCGACTTTGCCGATCATCTCGTTGTGCGAGAACTCGAGGTCGACAACCAGGTTGATCCCCGCCTATCCAGCGCGGCGCAGCAGCTGCTCGCCCTGGCCGACGATGTCGTCTGACTCGATCGTGCTCGGGGTGAGGCCCGTATCCGCCACGGCCCGCTTGAACCCCTCGTTCGCGAGGTCGTTGTAGGACTGGTCGCCGAGGCCGCCCTGCGCGACAACGAGGGCAACCTTGTCCCCGCCGCCTCCCGTCGCGGGTCCCCCGTTACTCGGCGCGCACGCCGTCAGAGCGATGAGCGTAGCCGCCGCCGGTGCGAAGAGCAGTGCTCGGGTTCGATTCATGAGATCCTCCATTGGATGGGTTGTTCAGTGTGACGCGGTAGAGATAGTGGGTCCCGAGGTAGCGTGCGCGCACGTGCTCGAGGAGTTGCCCTGAGGTGCCGCGCGAGTGGCGGTCCACCTCGATGAGCGCGGTGCCCGGGTCGACGCCGAGCTGCTCGGCCTCGGCGGCGTCCGCGTTAATCGCGCGGAGCGTTTCCTCACCTGCCGAGAGTTCGAGGCCCGCCGTGCGAAGCGTGCCGTAGAACGAGAAGCCGGGCTGCGCCGCGACCGACTCGGTGATGCCGACCTTGTGCGCGACGTGCGCGGGAATGATGAGGCGCTGCAACCCGACCGGGGTTCCCCCGACGCTTCTGGCGCGCTCGATGACGACGATATCGACGTCGTCGGGGAACGCCGAGGCGGGTCGCCCCGGGGCGTTCGCCGCGTACTCCGCATAGTCGAGCAGGGTGCTGCCTGGCCGCAGCCCGAGGCTGTCGACGTGCTCACTGAAGCTCGTGAGCTCGGGAAGGCTGCGCTCCATCGGGCGCGACCGCACAAAGGTGCCCTTGCCCTGGTAGCGGGAGACGAGGCCCCGATCGACGAGCATCTCGAACGCCTTGAGGATCGTGGCGCGCGAGAGGTTGTTCTCCGCGGCGAGCGTCGGCTCGCTGGGCAGCTTGGTGCCGGGCTCGAGCTTGTCGTTGATGATGTGAGCTTCAAGCGCATTCGCAAGTTGCACGTACAGCGGGAGCGCGCCGCGCGCACTGTCGAGTTCAAACAGCATCATTGCCTCCTCGTCGTCTTCGTCGGTGAACCGCAAGTTATCCGGTTGTCCGGTCAAGTATATGGTTTGGTGACCGCAGCGCAAATACCGCGCGAAAACTCCCAGGTTTGAGCGCCGATTTCTCTCGATTGTCGGGGCCGGCGCTCACAAACCTCGCTATGCTGGCGACGTGGACACCTCTACTGCTTTGCTCACCGATCACTACGAGCTGACTATGGTCGACGCCGCGCTGAAGGCCGGCACCGCGAACCGCAACAGCGTCTTCGAGCTCTTCGCTCGCAGGCTCTCGGGAGCACGTCGCTACGGTGTTGTCGCCGGAACCGGCCGACTCCTCGAAGCGGTCACGAACTTCCGCTTCGGTGACGCCGAACTCGACTTCCTCCGCGCAAACAACGTCGTGAGCGCCGAAACGATCGACTGGCTGGCGAACTACCGCTTCACCGGAGACATCTGGGGCTACCCGGAGGGCGAGGTGTTCTTCCCGGGCTCCCCGCTCATCACGGTCGAAGCGAGCTTCGCCGAGGGCGTCATCCTGGAGACGCTCGCGCTCAGCATCATGAACTACGACTCCGCCGTCGCGACCGCCGCATCCCGCATGGTCTACGCCGCGAACGGCAAGCCGCTTGCCGAGATGGGCTCGCGTCGCACCAGCGAGCGCAGCGCGGTCGCCGCGGCACGAGCCGCCTACATTGCGGGCTTCAGCGCCACGTCGAACCTCGAGGCTGGTCGCAGCTACGGGATCCCCACCATGGGCACCGCAGCGCACTCGTTCACGCTGCTCCACGACTCCGAGCGCGAAGCCTTCGAGGCGCAGATCGCAGCATTCGGCCCGGACACGACGCTGCTCGTGGACACGTACGACACCGAGCAGGGCGTCCGCACCGCCGTCGAGGTCGCCGGCACCGGGCTTGGTGCGGTGCGCATCGACTCTGGCGACCTGCCCGTCGTCGTCGTCGAGGTCCGCGAACTGCTCGACTCGCTCGGCGCCACGAACACGCGCATCACCGTGACCAACGATCTCGATGAGCACACCGTCGCCGCGCTCGCGGCCTCACCGGTCGACTCGTTCGGCGTTGGAACTTCGGTCGTTGTCGGCTCGGGCAGCCCCACGATGGGCATGGTCTACAAGCTCGTCGCCCGCGAGGACGACAACGGCGAGTGGGTGTCCGTCGCGAAGAAGAGCACCGACAAGGCCTCGGTCGGCGGCCGCAAGAGCGTCCGTCGTCTGCACAACGCACGCGGCGCGGCACGTGCAGAACTCATCTACCTCGGCGACGGCCCGGGTGGCGCAGACGAGGGCGCCGAGGTCGCGGACTCGAGTCGTGAGGTGCTCGAGCACCTGGTGATCGGCGGCGAGATTCAGCCGCAGTATGTCGGCGCCGACGGTATCGAGCTGGCGCGCGAGCGGCACCGCACGAGCGTGGCAGAGCTCCCCCGCGTCGCGATGAGCCTCACTCGCGGCGACCCCGCGATCCCGACGGAGTACCGCTAAGCCCAGCCCTGGGGTTTGGGGGCCTGCCCCTCGGCACTCAGCCCCCAGGCACCACCGGTACATCTGGGATCTGCAATACCAATGCCCGTCACCCGTCTGGGCGGACATTGGATCTGCAGATCACAGGCGATCCGGCCGAAAGGCGAAGCGGCCGGCAGGCGAACCGGCCGACAGCCGGTGCAGGAACCCCTACTTCTTCATCCGCTCGTAGACCTTCTTGCAGTCCGGGCAGACCGGGAAGCGCTCGGGGTCGCGCGACGGCGTCCACTTCTTGCCGCACAGCGCGCGGACCGGCTTACCGGTGACCGCCGACTCGACAATCTTGTCCTTCGGAACGTAGTGCGAGAACCGCTCGTGGTCGCCGTCCTCGATCTGTGAATCCTCGAGCAGCTTTTCGAGCTCGCGGTCCATAACGTCGAGGCCGCCGCCGGTGTCAGGAGTGTCGCGCGTGAAGATACCCATACCGGCATTCTACTCGCTCGCGGCGCCAGCGAACTGGCAACTTCGTTAGTCGAAGATCTGGGTGACGGCCAGGATCTCAGGACCCTGCTTGTCGAAGATACGACCCCCGATTGCGACCCCTGCAAGCAGCACGATGAGGCCGAACCCGACGCCGAAGAGCAGCGCGAAGATGTTCCCCATGAACGACGGGTCCGCGATCGCCGCAGCCGAGATCCACACGGGAGCGACCGAGAGCACGAGGGCGACAACCATGGAGACGGTCTGCGACGTGCCCGACCCTGATCCCGACCACTGCGGCTGGACGAACGGGCTGTCGCCTGGGCGCGTCGCGGGGTACGGCATGAGCGCAGAGAACACGCTCGCGACGCCCGTCGCGATGAGCAGCACGCCAACGTTCATGCCGATCACCGCGGGCAACACCCGCCAGTCTCCCATGAAGGTGACCGTGAGGCTCGAGCCGATCACCGCAACGGGCACGCCAAACATGAGGGCGGGGGCGAGCCTGCCCGCGCGGTCGGCCCAGCCGCGGATGCCGCTCGCCACGTGCTCCCAGATCGCCGTCGAGTCCATTGCAATGTCGTTGTGCTGCGACCAGCCAAGGAGCAGCATGAAGATCGGCAGCGGCAGCGCCGCGGCCAGCGCGACGTCGGCGCCTGCGATGAGGAATGCGGCGACAACGGCGATGGGGGCGATCGGCAGCGCGATGAGCGCGATGCGGTACCGGGGGTCGCGCTGCCAGTAGGTCAGCTGCCGCGCGGCAATCACGGGGGCCGGCTTCGCGGGGAAGCGCTCGAACCAGCCGAGACCACGGCGGGCGCTCAGGATGTCGCGCGGGCGCTCAATCGAGGTGAGCGACTTCGCCGCGATGCCAAACCATGCGATCGCGAGCACGATGATGGTGCCGGCGAGCACGCCGAGGCGCAGGGTCGCGGTCGAGTCGTCGCCAGCGATGGCATCCCCAATCGCGGCGAACGCGGCGCCGAATGGCGTCCACCCGAGCACGCCAGCGGCGTCGACGAGCACCTGGTTAGTGTCCGAGCGCAGGCTCTCCGCGACGACGAACACGAGCAGCGGCAGGACGGCGATGCACAGGATCCCGCCGGTGAGGCGCAGGCCCCCGGCATACCTGTCACCAATCGCGAGCTGCGAGAGGCCCGAGCCGAAGCGCACCGCGACAATCGCGAGCAGCGCGGCGAGCACGAGCGCGACCGGGCCGATCCAGCCCGCCGCGTGCCACTCGGGGCGCGCAAACCAGAGCGCGACGAGCCAGACGAGCATCACCAAGAACGGCCACGACACGATCGTCGTGACGAGCATCGACAGCGCGACCGACCCCGACTTCGCGGGGAACTGGCCGAACTGCCGGGGCACGAGGTTTCGGCGGCTGTCGAACAGCGGGACCAGCAGCGCAAGGGCGAGCACGACCGCGCCGATCGTCACGTCAAGCACGTTCCGGATCCCGCCGGGCTCAGTGAACCAGGAGATTGCGAAGGGCGAGACGGCGGCGACGCCGAGGCACAGCACGAGCAGCAGGGCGACGCGTGCGGCGCGCACAACCGAGCCGCGGAACAGGCCCCCGGCGAGCGCTACTCGGAGTCGGAAGAGCCGTGCAACCACTGCAGCCCCTTCTGCGACTCGTCGATACCGGTAAGCGCCCGGAATCGATCTTCGAGACTCACGCCGTCACGCACCTCGTCAACGGTGCCCTGCGCAATGACGGAACCGTCGACGATGATGACGACGTGATCGCAGACGCGCTGAATGAGCTCGAGGCTGTGGCTCGACATGACGACGCTGCCGCCGCCGGCGACGTACTTCTCGAGAATGTCGGTCACGTTCGCCGCAGACACGGGATCGATCGCCTCGAACGGCTCGTCGAGCACGAGCACCTCGGGCGCGTGGATCATCGAGCAGGCCAGCGCGATCTTCTTCTGCATGCCAGCGGAGTAGTCAGAGACGAGTCTGTCGAGCGCGGACTCGAGCCCGAAGGCTTCGGCGAGTTCGGCGCTCCGTTTGGCGACCTCGGCCTCGGCGACGCCGTGGAGGACGCCCGAGTAGTACAGGAGCTGACCGCCGGTGAGGCGGTCGAAGAGCCGCAGGCGGTCGGGCAGGGTTCCGATGAGGCGTTTGGCGGCGGCGCCATCAGCCCAGACGTCGACGTCACCAACGGCGACGCGGCCGGAACTCGGGCGCAGCAGCCCGCTGATCATCGAGAGCGTGGTGGTCTTGCCTGCGCCGTTCGGGCCGACGACGCCAGTGAGCGAGCCTCCGTGCACCTCGAACGAGACTTCGTTCGCCGCGACCGTCGAGCCGAACACCTTGGTCAGCATCTCGGTCCGCAGAACGACAGGGTTCTGCTCGGCAACGCGGCCACGCTCGCGCG
>WPCJ01187830.1_pt1 | contig 10977 bp, 10 predicted proteins | sample 5399831 | NCBI WGS metagenome assembly WPCJ01 (sample SAMN12869470, study PRJNA574797) | sludge metagenome | isolation source: wastewater treatment of pH10 | place: China:Beijing | collected 2019-05-20 | reverse complement strand
GCCAATAGCCGGTCGACCATCGAGGTTGCCAGCTTGGCGACGCTCAGTTCTTCCGCGAACGGCAGGAAGCGCTTGTCGTGATTGTCCATCTTGCCGATGATGCGCGGGCGCACATCGTCGCGCCAGTTGAACAGCTCCTGCTTGACCTGATTCTCGACGATCTCGCGGCGTTCCTCGACGATGAAGATTTCCTCAAGACCGACGGCAAAGGCGCGCACCCCTTCCGGCTCCAGCGGCCACGGCATGCCGATCTTGTAGAGTCGCAAGCCGATCTTCGCGGCGACCTGTTCGGTGATGCCGAGTTCGCGCAGCGCCTGACGCACGTCTTCGTAGCTCTTGCCGGAGGCCATGATGCCGAAGCGCGCATTCGGCGAGTCGATGGTGACGCGATTGATGTTGTTGGCGCGCGCAAAGGCGATCGCGGCAAATCCCTTGTAGTCCTGCAGGCGACGATCCTGCGCGTAGCGATCGTCCGGCCAGCGCAGATTGAGACCGCCGGGCGGCATCTCGAAATCGGTCGGAATCCTGAACGGCGTCATCTCGTCGTTGAGATTGATCTCCGCCGTGGTCTCCACGGTCTCGGTGATCACCTTCATGCCGACCCAGCAACCGGAATAGCGCGACATGGCGATGCCGAGCAGGCCCATGTCGATGATCTCGTGGATCGACGACGGATAGAGATATGGCATCAGCGCCGAGATGAAGGCGTGGTCGGACTGATGCGGCACCGTCGATGATTTCGCACCGTGATCGTCGCCGGCGAGACAGAGCACGCCGCCATGCTTGGCGGAGCCTGCCGCATTGCCATGGCGAAACACGTCGCCGCAGCGATCGACGCCCGGCCCCTTGCCATACCAGATGCCGGTAATGCCGTCGTAATTGGCGCCGGGCGAGAGATTGAGCTGCTGGGTGCCCCAGATCGCGGTCGCCGCGAGATCCTCGTTCACACCGGGCTGAAACTTGATTCCGTATTGATCGAGATGTTTTCGCGCGGCCATCAGTTGCTGGTCGTAGCCACCGAGCGGCGAACCGCGATAGCCGGTGACGAAAGCCGAAGTGTTGAGCCCCGCCGCACGGTCCCTGCGGACCTGCGCCATCGGCAGCCGGACCAGCGCCTGGATGCCGGTAAGGAAGATATGACCCGAGCCTTGGGTGTATTTCTGATCGAGACTGATCGGGCCCTGATTGATTCCCATTCCACCCTCATATGCCGCCCTCATCATGCCGGAGGGCGTGCTCGCGCATCATTATGTGGGGTCGTTCGACTCCCTTAGAAATAGTCTATGTTGAATTGGAAACGGCGCGCACCACAAATGTGCACGGCGCGCGACTGCCATCCAAAAACGCAACTTCATGATGCGAAAGCGCTATTCGCTCGGCACGTTATGTCGCGCGACGCCGCTGCGGCGAAACGAGATGGCGCGAACTGTGCACTGCAGCAATGGCGTTCGCGTAGGATGGGTTGAGCGCAGCGAAAACCCATGCTGTCCGTCGTCTGCGGCAAACTCCGCCGATGGGTTATCGCTCCGGCGCTTCGCACCTGCGCTCAACCCATCCTACAGCTACGGCGCCCTACTCCGGAAATATCTCGCCGATGACCTTGATGAGATCGGCCTCGCGGAACGGCTTGCGCAGATAGGCGCGAAAACGGCCGGCACGATCACGCACCACGTTCTCCAGAAGCGACGTCATCACCACGACCGGAATTTGCCGCAGCCGCTCGTCATCGCGCATGGCTGCGATCAACCCTGCCCCGTCGACAAACGGCATCATGAAATCGGTGAGCACGAGATCGGGCGTCTCGCGATGCAGGATATCGAGCGCCTCGCGGCCATTGCCTGCGACCAGCACATTGAAGGCGCTCTCGCTCAACAGGACTTCGAGCCAGTCGGCGATCGCCCATTCGTCCTCGACAATCAGGACCGTACGCACCGCTAGTCTCCAGTCAATTTGAGGTCTGCCGCTGGCGTCGGCTGCGGCCCCTGACTGGAGATGTCGCGAAGGATGCGTTCGGCTCTTTCATGGTTGTCGTCGAGCACGATGCCGCCCTCGTGGATTTCAAAGCGGCGCATCCGCATATCTGTCCGGCGGTCGCGCGACTTGAGGATCGTCATCAGACGATGATTTTCGGAACGAAGCGCCGCGAGATGCAGCGCGATGATATTCTCGGCCACGGCAGACAGACCGGTCTGGTTGACACCTTTGAGCGGCTGCCCAGGTGTCATTCCGGCATGGTCGGTCTCGGCCGTTGCCAGTGTAGTAACACCGAGCGCGCGCAACTCGTTGCACAGCGCGGACAAAAAAGAGCCCATGCGGTGCTTCTCGTCGGTCAGTTTCGAGAACCCCTCGATGCCGTCGATCACGAGGCGGCGGATGCCGTTCTGCCGGATGGTGCTGAGCAGCTCGGTAGCCACCTCATCGAGCACGGCCTCGGTCTGCGGACGCCACAGCAGGTTGATATGATCGGGGAGCGCGAGCTTCAGGCTCCTGGCCTTCACCCGCAGCGCCATCGGGCTTTCGTGAAAGCCGAAAAACAATGCCCGCTCGCCCGCCGTTCCGCCGGTCAGGAACTGCAATCCCGCCGTGGTCTTGCCCGAGCCCGACGGCCCCAGCACCACCGTCACCGAATGGGTGTCGATGCCGCCGCCGAACATCTTGTCGATGCCGGGAACGCCGGTCGGCACCACCGGCCCGTCAGCACTGTCCCAGACGCTGGGCGTTTCCAGCAGCGCCTCGATACGGGGATAGATCGCATGGCCGGCATCGGTGATCCGATAGGCGTGCTTGCCGCCCATGAACCAGCCGCCGCGCAGCTTGTGGATCTGGATCGAACGCTCGGCACGGCGGCCATGCAGCGACGACTGCAGTTCGATCAGGCCATCCACCATCGTATGCTCCGGCGGATGGGCATCCGCATCGAAGGCACTGGTGAGCAGGAACATGGTGCAATTGCTGAAGCCCGCCTGGGTCTGCAGCTCGTGAATGAACTTCTTCAGCTCGAGTTCAGTCCGCGCCTTTTCGTGCACGGTGATAAGACCGTCGAGCACCAGGATGCTCGCCTTGCGCGTCCGGACCTCGCGGCGAACCACGTCGAGCAACCCGCGCAGCCCGTCATCCTCCAGCGTCTTGAAGGCCCCGACATAGGACATCCGGTCCGGAATGGCGTTTTCATCGAAGAACTTCATCCGCCGCATATGCCCGATCATGCGGGCATGGCTCTCCGCAAGCAGCGTAATGTAGAGCGCGTTACGGCCGAGCGCCGCTTGTGCGAAGCAGATCTGGTTGCCGAGAATCGTCTTTCCAGCACCGGGCGCGCCCTGGATGATGTAGATGCCGCCGTCGAAAACGCCCCCACCGAGAATAGCATCCAATCCAGATATGCCGGTCGCGACCCGGCCATTATCAGCACTCATCCCGTTACTGCCCCTGAAGTATCACCTAGAACGGTGAGATGCTGAAACGCATCGGGATGCAATCGGTTCCACAGCTTTTGCAGAAATATCCAGAAAATCGACGACAATATGCGGGAAACGCTCCGAAATCGGAACATCGCGGCAGGATCAGCGATTGGACACAGACAACCTGGCGAGGAGAATGGAATGACACAGCTTTCCAGTATCCGGACAGCGCAAGCCGGCGTCCCGGATCGAAAGGCGGCGCCTCATCCGGACAAGTACCATCCGCGCTGCGGGGAAGAACATCGTCACAAGCCCACCAAGGCCATGATCGGGATCGCCCTCCTGATCTTACTGAGCGCCCTGCTCTACGGGATCACCGGCCACGCGACCGAGCTGCCGGCCGGCAATGCCACGCCACCGATCGTCTCCCAGACGCGCTAGAGAACCCGCTCAGGCCTCGGCGATGGCGGGACCCACCACATCGCGCTCGACATCGGACGACACCAGCCGCAGCCGCGGCCCGTGCGGGACCATTGCCGGCACAATTCCGAAGTGATCGGCGAGCGACCCGTCGATCCGGCGGGCGGCCTGATCGCCGGAAATCGCCGGCGCGCTCCTCCGGACTTGCTGAGCGTCGGAGTGAGAACGACGCACGTCGCTCCAGCGTACGGCACGTTCGATCAATGGTGCCGATTGACTCGCCAGCGGACGCGCCATGCGCCAGAACATTTGCACCAGCGCTGCATAGGTCATCGCTTCCAGCGCGCCAATGCCGACGCCCGAGGGGACCGCGAACACGTCGACTTCGACGATCGGCCCCGCCTCGGCGCGCTCGGTCATGCGATGCATCGTGCAGCCGAAATCCGGCGCCCCGTCATCGATCGCATCCTGCACCGGCGTATCGCCGGGATAGCGCGGCGAGCCGGGATGAAAATGGTAGGCGCCGTAGCCCAACTGAGCCACGATTGCGGGCGGCACCTTCACATCTCCGGCGAACGAAACCAGGCGCGCACCGCGCAGCCATTCAGGTTCGATCGCATCGAGGTCTGCCGCGGTGAACACCGGCAGCACATTGAGCGATGGATTGTAACTGCGGAGCAGCGTCGCAAAGACCGAATGCTCGGCGGGACCTGAGAGAAGAATGAGGGTGTCGAACATGTCAGGCGCCAGTCTACGAATCGAAGTTCCCTAGGATTCGCAGTCAGGTCTTAACAACTGATGATCGCACGGCGCCGCAGCGACGCACCGCAATGCAACAGCGCGACCATCGAGCATAGGCACCAGCAACCGGAACATGCGCTTCCCCGCGCGGTTGTCTTCCCTGCAAAGGAGGAATCGACATGGCAAATATTCACGACCCTACCGATCCCCGGCGCTCCGGACGGGACAATGAGGATTCAGGCGGACCGCCCCGCTTCGACACCGAACTGCAGGCTGCCCCTGAATTGCAGGAAGGCCGCGCCTCCGGCGGGCGCGTGCTCGCCTATGGTGCTGCCGTGCTCGTATTGCTGGGCATCGTCTTCTACGGCTTGAATAACGGCTCGATGAATCCGAACGAGGCATCGAGGACAGCCTCGCAATCGACTCCGACCACCCAGGACAGCGCGCCGAAGGCGCCGGCTCCGACCAACAACATCGCCGACTCCAACACCAGGCCGCCAGTGGCTCCAGGCGTCCGCGACGTCACTCCGACCAAGGATAATCCCGGCGTGACGACAGGCTCTGCGCCGGCTCGTCCGCAGCCGCCGCAATCCGGCCCGACCGGGACCGAGGTCGACAGCTCGAAGGGCGGCGCAGCGAAATAAGGCTGCGCATGGGCAGGCAAGGCAGCGGCCACTGATCGTGTCCGCTGCCTTGCTGCGCCTGTGTTGGGAAGATCGGCAAATCGTGATGTCGATGTGATTTTACTTCGAACGCGGCATCGCCGAGACCACGGTCACGCGTTGTCAACGGGATCCGTTCATGAAACCTCTGCTGCTCCTCGCATCGCTCGCCGTCTTGTCCCTGGCACCGCAGGATGCGACCTCTGCGGCAGAACGCGAGCCCTATGGCATCGGCCTCGAAGGCTTCCAGTATCCGTATCCTGTCCAGATGTTGCCGCTGACCAATGACGGCGAGCAACTGCGTATGGCTTACATGGACGTGCCATCGCAAAAGCCGAATGGCCGCACCGTGGTCCTGCTCCACGGCCGCAATTTCCCATCGAGCTATTGGGCGCCGGTGATCCATACGCTGACTGACGCCGGTTACCGCGTCGTGGTGCCGGATCAGATCGGCTTCGGCAAATCATCGAAACCGTCCGGCGAACTGCATTTCGACACCCTCGCCCGCAACACCATCACTTTGATGGATCATCTCGGCATCGCCAAGTTCGATGTCGTTGCCCATTCGCTCGGCGGCATGTTGAGCGTCCGCATCGCCCGCGCCTATCCGGACCGGGTCGATCATCTCCTGCTGGCGGCGCCCATCGGCCTCGAGGACTATCGCCTCTATGTGCCGCCGACGCCGACCGAGAAGATCATTGAGAGCGAAGACAAGCTCACAGCCGACGGCTATCGCAAACAGCTCGAGACGAATTATGCGCTCAAGCTTCCACCCGAGCAGGTGACGCCATTCATCGATGCCCGCTTCAACATCAAGGGATCGTCCGACTATCCACGCTGGCTGCGCGCCTTCGTCAGTTCGGCACAGATGATCTATCGCGAGCCGGTGGCGCATGAGATTCCGCTGATCGGCCTGCCGACGCTGTTCATCATGGGCGCCGACGACCACAATGCACCGGGCAAGCCCAATGCGCCGGAGGCACTGCGGCCGAAGATGGGGCAGAACGCCGATCTGGCGAAGGCATTGGCCGCGAAGATGCCGAATGCTAAGGCGGAAGTGCTGCCCAATGCCGGGCATCTGGTTTTCCTTGATGCTCCCGCCAAGTTCGACGAGCTGATGCTGGGCTTCCTCGCCACGAGGCCATGACACACGACAGCTTCACGCAAGCTTCGGCGGAATATTCATGCCCCATTCAGGTCGAATCGGGTCATTTCGCGTCGTGAAACGTCGATCCATCGCAACATTTTCGTCGCAACGGCGTTATGTCGCGGGGGACGCGATGTCATCGTTCTCTGCGCCGCATCGCGGCACCATCCGAGGGAGACCATTCATGAAGACGATTCTCGCAGCGGCCCTGTTCGCCGCCACCATGGGCGGCATCGGCGCGGCCAATGCCGCTATGCCGATGGCGCCGCTCAGCGCCACCGACACCGCCGAAGTGATCCAGGTGGCGCAGGGCTGCGGCCCCGGCTATGCACGCGGCCCGCGCGGTTTCTGCCGTCCGATGCGCATGGGCCCGCCCCCCGGCCGTTACTGCCCGCCCGGCATGTTCCGCAATCCCTACGGCCGCTGCATCCGCCGCTGGTGATAGCATCGGGCGCAGGCCGGACCGACACACGAACCCCGCCTCATCGGCGGGGTTTTTGTTTGTCCGAGACTCTTCTTGCAGGTCAATGATCGTCGCGCTCGAACACGAATTTCGGCATTTCCCATTTCAGCCGGATCGCGAGCAGACGGAATGTGAAGCCGACCACAAAGGCCGCCCCGATGACGATATCAGGGCTGAGGCCGTATGTGATGCCGCCGATATAGAGCAGCCCGGTGACGATGGAGACGCTGGCATAGAGTTCGGCGCGAAACAGCAGCGGCACATCATTGCACAGCACGTCGCGGATCACGCCGCCGACGCAGCCGGTGATCATGCCCGCCACCACCACGATGAGGAACGGCTGATTCATGCTCATGGCGACATTGCACCCCATGATGGTGAACACCACGAGCCCGATGGCGTCCAGCACCAGGAAGATCCCGTGGAAGCGGTGCACGAACTGCGCGAGGCCGATGGTCGCGAGCGCAGCGCCGCCGGTCAGCAGGAGCAGATACGGGCTCTTCACCCACCAGAGCGGATAGTGCCCGAGCAGCATGTCGCGCACCGATCCGCCGCCGAGCGCAGTGATGCAGCCGAGCATGGCGACGCCGAGCCAGTCCATCTTGCGGCGGCCGGCGGCAAGCGCCGCCGTCATCGCTTCGGCAACCAGGGCAATCATCGCAAGGGGAAACAAGAGGGCTTCGGTATGGGGCATGAATCAGCAACGTGTGAGGACGTTGCTGTCTAGCATGGATCGCCAAGGCCCACCGCCGATCCGCGCCGTCCTGAGAGTCTGACTCAAAAAGCCCCGAACCTCATCCTGAGGAGCCATTTCGTCAGAAATGGCGTCTCGAAGGATGCGCCAGGAGCTCCGGCGTCCTCCGACATATCTTTCGGGACGGGCCTGCAAGACCATCTCATGGTTCGAGACGGCCCTACGGGCCTCCTCACCATCAGGGGCCGAGTTTTCGGTCGGCCTCTGACGAACAACCCGATCGGCTGACTTCCTCTTTGCGTGACGCGCAAGATCGAGATGGTATCGCGGCCGCCCTGGCAGTTGACATAATTCCTAGCCGCCCTATCCTCTCCCCGTCCTGTTCACGAGGGGCGCTTCTCGAGGGCGTCTTGAGAGTGGAGCAGGATACGGTGCCCGCGGCCTTGCCTCGCAAGCAGGACTCGGGAGGCCGGGGGCCACCGCTCACCCCCACCAAGAGGGGTCGCCGATAGTTCGGCTGCGACGGCACAGGCGAACGGCGGGAAATCCGTCGGGATCAACGAAACCGAAACTTCGCATGGCGAAGGAGTAAGGGACGTGCCGGTGTACGACAAAGCGGTCCTCCAGCCCAAAATCCCGTGATGGCGCGCCGAGAGGCGTTGCGCGATGGCGAAGGCCGGTCATGGCCGACATCATCGCGAAATTGACCAGGACTATGCGCTTGTTGGCGCGTCATTCCCCTCACCTTGCGAGGGGGAAACCAGGGAAGCTCACTTCGCGCCGCGGCGCGACAAGGACGGCGCGTGCGCGCAAGAAATTCCGGACGTGGCTGTTTGACATGGTGAGATGGAAGAACGGCAATCGCTCACCGCCGTAGGATGGGTTGAGCGCAGCGAAAACCCATCGGCCGAGCCTGCCGCAACGACAGCATGATGGGTTTTCGCGAAGACGCTCAACCCATCCTACAGACAGGCGTTAAACATCACCAAGCCCGCCGCTACCAATAGCGGCGACGCCAGGCACGGCGGCGATAGAAGCGACGGCGACGCCATCCGAGCGGCCTGCGCCAATAGCGACGACGCCACGCGCGCCTGCGCCAGCCCCACCGGCGCCGACGCCACTGCACCTGTTCCGGCTGCAGGCGATCCACATCGTCCTGCGATGCGACGGCGGGCTTGGCCTCGTCGTCCTGCTTGCGATCGCCGACCGGCCCCACGGGCGGCAACGGTGCAGCTTCCACGCTGGTCAGCGTCTTTGCGACCAGCATACCGCCCGCAGCGAATGCGAGCCCGAGCTTCAGAAAATGACGGCGTTCCATCGCGATCCTCCCTGAGTTCTGTCAGGGCGTCAGGATCGGATCAACGGCATGAATGGAAACTGAATAGACGCAGGAACTCGCTTATTCACAGAACTTGATGCCTACCTATTGAGGCACTCAACCTCCGAAACATTCTGAGTCGCTAAAACAAAATTCTCGAACAATCGCCTCACATCCTTGCGGGCGAGATCAGCGGGTACCTCCTGCCCATTCAAAACTATCCAGACCTTATCAGTCACAGTCGCCAGATGAATCTCTCCCCCGCTGGCAAGAACTTCAACAAATAGGCCATTCATCCTCTGATTAGTTGTTTGCGTCGGTCCGGGATTGCGATAGTGGGCAAAACGTCTTTGAAGATTTTCTGTTTCTCCTACATACACCGCTTGCGAACCATCACGGCGACGCACTGAGAATTTATAGAGCCCGCCTACGGCTTGTAGTTTGGGAAAACTGATTTTCCCTTCCGCTCCGTGCGAGAGTAAACCGGCGGCGGACCAAACTAGCCGCAGGCCACCGCTCACCTCGCTGTTGGAACTGGCCATCTCTACAACGGCATATTGTCGTGCTTCTTCATCGGCACTTCGACATGCTTGTCCTTCAGCATGGCAAGCGCGCGGGCGATGCGCTTGCGGGTGGAGTGCGGCATGATCACGTCGTCGATATAGCCGCGCTCGGCCGCAACGAACGGCGACAGGAAGCGGTCCTCGTATTCCTTGGTGCGGGCGGCGATCTTCTCGGCATCGCCGATGTCCTGGCGGAAGATGATCTCCACCGCACCCTTCGCGCCCATCACGGCGATCTGCGCGGTCGGCCAGGCATAGTTCACATCGGCGCCGATTTCCTTCGACGCCATCACGTCGAACGCGCCGCCGTAGGCTTTTCGCGTGATCACGGTGACCAGCGGCACGGTGCACTGGCTATAGGCGAACAGCAGTTTTGCGCCATGCTTGATGAGACCGCCATATTCCTGCGCGGTGCCCGGCAGGAAGCCCGGCACGTCCACGAAGGTCACGATCGGAATATTGAACGCATCGCAGAAGCGCACGAAGCGCGCCGCTTTTCGCGAGGCATCTCTGTCGAGCACGCCTGCCCGCACCATCGGCTGGGTGGCGACAAAACCCACCGTCTTGCCGGCGATACGGCCGAAGCCGGTGACGATGTTCTTCGCAAACGTATCGGCGAGTTCGAAGAAGTCGCCCTCGTCCACGACCTTCAGGATCAGTTCCTTGATGTCATAGGGCTTGTTCGGATTGTCGGGGATCAGCGTATCGAGGCTGTCATCGGTGCGCTCGATATCGTCGAAGCTCGGCCATTCCGGCGTGCCTTCGGTGTTGTTGGCCGGCAGGAAGTCGATCAGCCGGCGCATCTGCAGCAGCGTCTCGACATCGTTCTCGAAGGCGCCGTCGGCGATCGAGGATTTCGTGGCATGCACGCTGGCGCCGCCGAGCTCCTCGGCGGTGACGACCTCGTTGGTGACGGTCTTCACCACGTCCGGACCAGTGACGAACATGTAGCTGGTGTTCTTCACCATGAAGATGAAGTCGGTCATGGCCGGCGAATAAACGTCGCCGCCGGCGCACGGGCCCATGATGACCGAGATCTGCGGGATCACGCCGGACGCCTGCACGTTGCGGCGGAACACATAGGAATAGCCCGCAAGCGCCGCGACGCCTTCCTGGATGCGCGCGCCGCCGGCGTCATAGAGGCCGATGATCGGCGCCCGCGCCTTCATGGCCATGTCCTGGATCTTGGTGATCTTCAGCGCATGAGTTTCGGACAGCGAGCCGCCGAACACGGTAAAATCCTTGGCGAAGACGAAGATCTTGCGGCCATTGACCGTGCCCCAGCCGGTGACGACGCCGTCGCCCGGAATCTTGGACTTGTCCATGCCGAATTCCACGGAGCGGTGTTCGACGAACATGTCGAACTCCTCGAAGGATCCCTTGTCCAGCAACAGCTCGATACGCTCGCGGGCGGTCAGCTTGCCCTTTGAGTGCTGCGACTCGATGCGCTTCTCGCCGCCACCGAGCTTGGCACCGGCACGGCGCGCTTCGAGGGTATCCAGGATCTCTTTCATGTGCTCCAGCCCGTCAATTCACGTGTTTTCGCCCGCCCTTGCGGCGGGATTTGAGGG
>WPCJ01330550.1_pt1 | contig 10978 bp, 13 predicted proteins | sample 5399831 | NCBI WGS metagenome assembly WPCJ01 (sample SAMN12869470, study PRJNA574797) | sludge metagenome | isolation source: wastewater treatment of pH10 | place: China:Beijing | collected 2019-05-20 | reverse complement strand
CCAGCATGCCGACCGAGGCGGCCATGCTGGCCAGCGTCAGCACGGAGGGACCGAGTTTGGTGAAACCTTCGGTATATTTGAGACCCAAGGCCCAACCGACCTCGAGCAGACCGGCAACGAACAGAATAGCCCAGGCCATGGGAAAGACCCCCTGAAACGGGCAGGGGCGTCCCTGCGCATGATGGATTGATTTGGAGGTCGTCCTCGCCCGGTCTATATGGGTGCAAAGTTTGGGCGCCGCAACGCGGCCGAAGGTCGCCTCGTCAGGCAAAAGCCCTTGATCACCCGCATTTTACCTGCCACAGCCCCATCATGTCCGACACCGCAGCCCTCTCCAATTCCGAAGCGTCGCCGCTTGCCCTCGAGGTCGCCCGCCGCCGCACCTTCGCGATCATCTCGCATCCTGACGCCGGCAAGACCACGCTGACGGAAAAGCTGCTGCTGTTCGGCGGCGCCATCAATCTCGCCGGGCAGGTGAAAGCCAAGGGCGAGCGCCGCAACACGCGCTCCGACTGGATGAAGATCGAGCGCGACCGCGGCATCTCTGTGGTCACCTCGGTGATGACCTTCGAATTCCAGGGCCATGTCTTCAACCTGCTGGACACGCCCGGCCACGAAGACTTCTCGGAAGACACCTATCGCACGCTGACGGCGGTCGACTCCGCGATCATGGTGATCGACGCCGCCAAAGGCATCGAGGCGCGCACGCTGAAACTGATCGAGGTCTGCCGCCTGCGCGACATCCCGATCATCACCTTCGTCAACAAGATGGACCGCGAGAGCCGCGACATCTTCGATCTCCTCGACGAGATCGAGAAGACGCTGGCGCTCGACACCGTGCCGATCAACTGGCCGGTCGGCCGCGGCCGCGATTTCGTCGGCACCTATGACATCGAAACCGGCGGCATCCGCCTGCTCGAGGGCGGCGGCGCCAAGACCGGCGCGGCCGAGAAGATCGAAATCTCCGAACTGGCAAGCCGCAACACCAATCTCGATGCGGATGAAATCGCCGGTGAACTCGAACTGGTGAAGGAAGCCGGCAAGCCGTTCGACCTGCAGGCGTTTCGCGAAGGCCACATGACGCCGGTCTATTTCGGCTCGGCGCTGCGCAATTTCGGCGTCGGCGACCTGCTCGAAGGCCTCGGCCGCTTTGCGCCATCGCCGCGCGCGCAGGAGGCGGATATCCGCAAGGTGGAAGCCGAGGAGCCGCGCATGTCGGCCTTCGTGTTCAAGATCCAGGCGAACATGGATCCCAATCACCGCGACCGCATCGCCTTCGCGCGCCTGTGCTCGGGCAAGCTGACGCGCGGCATGAAGGCCAAGCTCGTGCGCACCGGCAAGAACATGTCGCTGTCGTCGCCGCAATTCTTCTTCGCGCAGGACCGTGCGATTGCGGACGAAGCCTATGCCGGCGACGTGGTCGGCATCCCCAATCACGGCACGCTGCGCATCGGCGACACGCTCACCGATGGCGAGGACATCACCTTCATCGGCGTGCCGTCCTTCGCGCCTGAAATCGTCCGCCGCGTCCGTCTCGGCGATGCGATGAAGGCGAAGAAGCTGAAGGAAGCCTTGCAGCAGATGTCGGAAGAGGGCGTCGTGCAGGTGTTCCGCCCGCGCGACGGCGCGCCGGCGCTGGTCGGCGTCGTCGGCCCGCTGCAGCTCGACGTGCTGAAGGCGCGGTTAGACGCCGAATATCAGTTGCCGGTGAGTTTCGAGATTTCGGAATTCTCGCTGGCGCGCTGGATCTCGTCGGACGACCGCAAGAAGCTCGACACCTTTATGTCCGCCAACAATTCCGGCGTCGCCGACGACGTGGACGGCGATCCGGTGTTTCTGGCGAAGAACGACTTCTATCTGAACTATACTAAGGAACGCGCCGAAGGCATCGTGTTCTCGAATGTGAAGGACGTGAAGAAGAAGGGGTAGGGGCCGTAGGATGGGTAGAGCGCAGCGAAACCCATGCTGTCCGTCACCTTTGGTAAGCTCCGCCGATGGGTATCGCTCCAGCGCTTCGCGCCTTCGCTCGACCCATCCTACGGACTACGCTTAGTTCATCCTACGCCGCAGCCGTCTCCAGCTCATACGGCTTGATCAGTAACTCCAGCGGAAGCTTCCATGCCTCATTGAGGCGACGGATCATATCGATCGAAAGCGGTCGCTTGCGATTGAGGATTTCGGACGCACGGGATCGCGAGCCGAGCAATTCGGCGAGTTCGGCTTGGGTGTGGCCGAATTCATCGATCGCAAAATGCAGCAGATCGATCGGGTCCATAGCGTCGTTGGTGGGCCAGCGTGCCTCCTCGTAGCGATCCACGAGCGTGGCGAGAATGTCGAGCTTGTCGCCATCCTCGGTGCCGGCCTTCGCGCCCCACAGCCGGCCAATCTCCGCGACGGCGGCGTCGTAATCCTGCTCGGTCCGAATGGGGCGAATATCCATGGCGACCTCCTAAAACATCGCGACGCTCAGGGCGTCGATGGCATCATATTCATCGTGGGTGCCGAGAAACTTGATCCAGGCCACCTGATGCGCAAAATCGAAGGCGACGATCATTCTGTAGTTGCCGCCGGCGATTTCGAATCTCGCGCGATCGGCGTTCAGAATCTTCGCTTTCGGTACGGCTTTGACGACATCGTCCATCGAAGCGAATTGCGCAGCCTTGAAGATCTGCTGCCATCGCTTCAGCGAAGGCGCCGTTTCCGGATGGGTCATCCAGAACGTCGCCAATGTGCTGCGTTTGATGATCCTCATAAATATTATGTTCCCGTATGGGGAACATTTGTCAAGGGGCTGGAGGGATACGGTAGCGCTGCAATGCACAATGTTATGACGCTGCGAGCCGCAACTAGCGCCGCCTGAACCAGATCGGCAGTTCCGGCAAGGTCGCGAGGTCCAGTTCCAGTTTCAGCTTTTCATCGATGATCTCGACGCCGATGGTGAAGGCGCCATAGGCTTCGATCACGCAATCTGCGGCACCCTTCTTCGCCGGACAGGTCACGATCTGGCGCGGGAAGGTCGGATGCAGATGGAATGACACCGGACCACTAACGGGTTTGTTCGCCGCGCCAGCGGTGGCATCCACGCGCAGCTTGATATCGAGCGTCTCGTCGTCATTGACCTTGAAGCTGGCGACCCTGAGTCGCCGTCCGTTGCGTTCGCTCTTCTCGCCGAACTTGCCCTTGTGTGGATCTTCCGGATCGAACTCCGGCTGTGCCTTGCTTGGCTTTGCCGCGCTCGGTTCTCGCGGCTGCTCGTTGCCCGCGAGCGCATCCAGCAAGTGGACGAGATTGCAATGTTCGTCGCCGCTCGGATGAGACGGTGAGCGGCTGTAAAAGATCGGACTGACGCCGAATTTTCCGACCATGCGCGCACTGATGGCATCGCGCTCGATCTCGTTGCGATAGCCCATGAGGGCGAAATGGCATGGCGGCGTGGTGCGCAGCCGGGCGGTGACCTCGCGCATGATATTGCCGAGGTCGGGATCGTTCATCGAGAATCCCACGAACACCACCGGATGCGTCAGAAAGATCGCCATCAGTTTGCGGCGGGCATCGTCACTCGCGACATAGCGCTCGACATAGGAACTTTCCGTCAGGATGATGTTTTCGGGCTCGTCATCGTGCCGGCCATGGAGATAGACGACGTAAGTGTCGGGGCGCCGGTTGCCGAGATTGATCAGAAAATCCGACACCGTGGAGGGGTTGTGCCAGGCAACGGACTTCGCGCTTCGTTCGGCAGCTTTCAGCGCCAGTTCGATGCAGGGATCGAAATTCGTCGTGAGATAGTGAGAGAAATTCATCCGCGCGAGCGAAAGATGAGGTTCCCGCACATCGCTTTTCTTCCTGAATTCGTTCCGGATCAGCGTGCGGAAATCGCGCCTTTTCATTCCGTTGACAAAAACCTCTGCCGTCCACGGGGCGTCGTTGAGATCGGCGAGAACCGCTCTCCACTGCAATGCGCGCGCTTTGGGATTTGTGGCGTCTTGCAAGCGAACGAGCAGTTGATGCCAGGTCGGATAACCGGAATTGACGCTGGCGCCGGCCCCGATCAGCGCAATCGGCGGCCTGCTGCTCTGGATCAGGGCGGCGAGCTGGTCGAACGCTTTGCACCGCTCGAAGGGCGGAAACGGGGAAGGTTCGAGCGCCGTCATCGATCACCTCGGAAATGTTGTCCCTGAAATGCAATCTAGGATTGCTTTGTTCCCGGGCGAAGTCCAGCGCTATTCGGCGGCAACTGGCGGGTTGCGTGCTGGTCAGCACGCGGGGCGGGCACCCATATGACGTCCGAGTGTGACGCGCTCGTCTTCTCCTCCCGTGATTGCCGAGCTCGATCCGGCCATCCATCTTTTCACAAGTACAGAACGTAGCGATGAGCGCGTCTAAGCGTGCCGCTCCTCCACCTTCCTCTTGATATTCCCCAGCCCCAGTTCCGCCTCCGCATCGATCCGCGCCACGATCTCTGCGCTCGCCTCCTTCGGCCGCGCGGGATTGCGGACGGTGCGGATGAACTTCGTTCCGCCGTCCACCTCGTGACAGACATACTGCACCACGATCGGGCCGATCGCGCTCATATGGGTCAGGCCGATCCACAGCCGCGGGCGTTCGCAGGCGATCACCAGCCAGTCGAGTCCGACCGGGCCGGAGCGCGTCGACCAGTGTTCGTGAAAGGTGTCGCCAAAACCCATCGGGCGGTCGTCGCAATCGATCTCGTGCGACGATGGCAGCCATTCCGGCCAGGATTTCGGATTGGTGACATAGTCGAACACCGCCTCGGGCTTCGCCGCAATCACGATGGAATGGCTGCGTTCGAACGGATGTGTCGGTGGCTTGGTCATGCTGGCGTCTCCCCGTCTGTCCGTGCGGCTGTGCGCCGTCTTGGTCTTGATCACGCCAGACCTGCGCATCACATCATGGCGAGGCGGATTCGCAAAGGTGCCCCGAATGATCAGGTCCGCGCTGCCCTTGCTCGCATCGCTCGTGATGGTCGCCTCAGGCGCCCATGCGGATGAACGACGGCTGCGCGCCGGCGATGCGGTGCCGTTCTCGCATGCGCCGTGCAGCGTGCTGGATGGGCGGCCCTGTGCGCCCTATACTTGCAGCCTGCTGGATCATAACGGGCCGTGCATTCCCGAAATCGATTATCCCATCGGGCAGAATCTGCAGGTCACGGTGATGTCCAGGCCGCCGCAGGACAGGCCGGACTGGTATCGCAAGCCCGATCACGATCTCGACACGCTCAGTGATCTCTTCGCGGCGCTGCGCGCATGCTGGACGCCGCCGGCTGGTGACGCTGCCCGCGCGGGCATGCAGATGTCGGTGATGTTTTCGTTCAATCGCGATGGCAGGCCGATTGCGCCGCCACGCATGACCTTCGCGTCCGCCGATGCGCCGAAACAGACGCGCGACATTTATCGCAAGGCGATCGACGATTCCCTGAATGGCTGCCTGCCGCTCACCTTCACCAGGGCGCTGGGCGGCGCCATTGCCGGGCGGCCGATCATGATCCGCTATGTCGACAATCGCGAATCCGATGCCGGGGCAGGGACAGTGCGCTGAATCCGGTGCGACGGCTTTGAACCCGCGCAGCGCCTGCCGCGACGAACCGGGGACCACAGGGGCGTCCGCTGCGGAGGGCTCGTGCGCGTCATGACATGTCTCATGCAAGCTGATTGGAGTCTCGGATGTTGAAACTGCTGGGCTGCACTGCCGTCGCCGCATTGTTCGCGGTTGTCCAGATCGATGCGAGCCTCGCCCAGAGCGCGCCGCCCGCGGAGAAGGCCGCGACGGATGCGGCCGCCGAGAAGGCCGCGGACAAGCCTGTGGCCGACAAGGCACCAACCGAAAAGCCTGCCGCAGAGAAGCCCGTCGCCGAGAAGCCGGCAACGGAAAAGCCCGCGAGTGATCGCGCGGCGACCGACAAGGCGCCAGCAGATAAGGTCACTGCAGATAAGCCAGCCGACAAGGAAGCCGTGCGCTCGCCGGTCAAACCGTCGGCGGAGAAACCTGCCACCGATAAACCCGCCACCGACAAGGCGGCAGCGGCGAGCGATGACGAGCAGCCGAAGAAAAAGAAGGCAAAACGCCTGACCCGCCAGCAGGAGCTCGATCGCTCGCTTGAAACCGGCACCGTCCCGGCGCGCTATCGCAGCCAGGTGCCGAAGGAATATCACCAGTACATTCCGTTCGCGCGGCAGTAACACGACGAGTCGTAGCAATGCCGTAGGGCAGATTAGCGAAGCGTAATCCGCCGGCCGACCTCATGGTGGAGATTCTGCGGCGGATTACGGCTTCGCCTCATCCGCCCTACGGTCACATTCTTCGCATCGCTTCATCTGAACCACGGAACTCATCGTCGCGACGAAGGGGAAACCATCCCGGAGGCGACCATGTGGAAGCGCAAATTACTGCTGGCTGCGAGTGTGATCGGCATCCTCGGCATCATCGGCGGCGCGAGTGCGTGGCTGCTCTGGCCGCAGCCGGAGAACTGGACCGAGGAAGCGAAGCTCTGCATCGGCGACAAATATGCCGGCTTCTGGGAATCCAGCGGGCAATATTCGTTCCGGATGGAATTCGAGAACAACTGCTATCGCAAGATTGCCTGCGGCGTCGATGTCCTGGTCAGCAATGCCAAGGGCACGGTGAAGGACCACGGCAATGTCACCATCCCCGCCCGCGGCGAGGCGCCGGGCGCAGCGATCTACAGCCTGCCGACGACATCGTCCTCCGGCATGGCGCAGACCGCAAGGAATTGCCGGTTCGTGTGAGGAGCTCTCTCATTCCCGCAGCCGTAGGGCGGATGAGCGAAGCGTAATCCGCCGGCCGATTGTATGGGACGAAGAACGGCGGATTACGGCTTCGCCTAATCCGCCCTACGGCCGTGCGCTTCACTCGATCCTGATCTTCGCCGCCTTGATCACGTCCGCCCACAGCACCTTCTCGTCATTCATGCGCTTGCGTAGTTCCTCGGGCGTGGTCGGCGAAGGCGTGATGAGCTGCGCCTTCAGCTTCTCGATCACCGCCGGCTCGGTCAGCGTCTTGCGCACCTCCGCATTGATCGCGGCGACCACATCCTTCGGCAGTCCGCCCGGGCCGACCAGCGCGTTCCAGGCATCGGACTGCACGTCCACGCCGCTCTCCTTCAGCGTCGGCACGTCGGGCAGGAAGGGCGAGCGCTGCGCTGTCGTCACCGCGAGAATCTTCACCGCGCCGGTGGCGAGCTGCGGCGTCACGCCGATGGCCGGAAGGCACGCCACCTGCACATCGCCGCGGATCAGCGCCGTGGTGGCGGCAGGCGAGGACGGATAGGGGATGTGCACCATGTTCACCCCGGCCTTCTGCGCGATCGCCTCCATGCAGATCTGCGACAGCGTGCCGACGCCGATGGAGCCGTAGGCGAGACCCTTGCTGTCCGCCTTTGCTTTCGCCAGCAGCTCCGCCACCGAATTGACGCCAAGGCTGCTCGGCACCGCGAGCGCGCTCGGCAATTGAGTCAGCAGCGTGATCGGCGCGATGTCGGTGTCGGGATTGTAGGGCAGCTTTGCAAACAGCAGCGTGTTGATGGCGAGCGGGCCGCCGAGCGAGATGCCGATGGTCGAGCCATCCGGCGTCGCCTTGGCGATGGCATCGGTGCCGATATTGCCGGAGGCGCCGGGCTTATTCTCCACCACGAAATTGGTGCCGGGATGCCGCGCCTGCAGGCTGTCGGCGAGCACGCGGCCGACGATGTCCGGGCTCGCGCCGGGGCCGAACGGCACGATGATGCGCACCATCTTCGGCGGCCACACCGCTTGCGCCAGCGCCGCATGCGGCAGCGCCAGCAGCAGCAGGGCGACGGTCGCCATGCGCGGCATCAAGGGCCAGCGGGCGGGCAGAGTGACATGACGCAGCATTGCGCGTTTCCCCAAAAAAATGATACCGGACGTCGTCCTGCCGACGATCCAAACGGCGGGACCATAATTGGAATTTTGGGGCGAGCAACCCATCCGGCACGCAACCGCCCTGCGAGAGGAAACAGGCCATGGGCCTCGCCACGATGATCCTCGGCCTCGTGCTGTTTCTCGGCATCCACGTCTTCATCACCCGCCGCGATGCACGCGCCGATCTGATCGCGCGGATCGGCGAGGGCGGCTACAAGATCGCCTTCTCCGTGATCTCGCTTGTCGGTCTTGCACTGATCGTCTGGGGCTTTGCGGCCTACCGCGCCACCGGCTGGATCGATGTATGGTATCCGCCGCTGTGGATGAAGCATCTCACCATCGCGCTGATGCTGCCGGCGGTGATCATGGTCGCTGCGTCCTATATCCGCGGCCGCATCTATACGACGCTCAAGCATCCGATGCTCGCCGGCATCAAGCTGTGGGCGCTGTCGCATCTGCTCGCCAATGGCGATCTCGGTTCGATCATCCTGTTCGGCTCGTTTCTCGCCTGGGCGGTGTTCGATCGCATCTCGCTGAAGCGCCGCGCCGATAGCGGCGCGCCGCCGATCCCGGTGGGGGGCGTCGGCAACGATGCGATTGCCGTCGGCGTCGGTGTCGTCGCCTATCTCGCTTTGGGTTTCGCCTTCCACCCGGTGGTGATCGGCGTGCCCGTGTTCGGAGCCTGAGCCATGTCGATTCAATCAGCCGTCAAGCGCAAGACCGCGCCGGATATCCTCGCCCGCAAGAATGGCGAGCCGATCGTGATGCTGACCTCGTATCACGCCCATACGGCCTCGCTGGTCGATCGCTATTGCGATGTGATCCTCGTCGGCGACAGCCTCGGCAATGTGATGCATGGCTTCGAGACCACCGTGCCGGTCACGCTGGAGATGATGATCCTGCAGGGCCATGCGGTCATGCGCGGCTCGAAGCAGTCGCTGGTCGTGGTGGACATGCCGTTCGGCTCCTATGAAGCGTCGAAGGAGCAGGCCTTTCATTCCGCCGCGCGCATCATGAAGGAAACCCATTGCGGCGCCGTCAAACTCGAAGGCGGCACGCGCATGGCGGAGACCATCGCGTTCCTCACCGAGCGCGGCATTCCTGTCATGGCGCATATCGGCCTCACGCCGCAATCGATCAACGCGCTCGGCTCGTTCCGCTCGCAGGGCAAGGATGAAGCCGAAGCGCTCGCACGCGGCGAGAATGTGAGCGGTCCGATTCAGAACGACGCGATCGCGGTGGCGCAGGCGGGCGCGTTCTCCGTCGTCATCGAAGCGGTTGCCGAACCGGTCGCGCGAAAAATCACGCAGACGATTGCGATCCCCACCATCGGCATTGGCGCGAGCTCGGCCTGCGACGGTCAGGTGCTGGTGCTCGAGGACATGCTCGGGCTGAACGCGCGGGTGCCGAAGTTCGTCAAGAAGTACGGCAATCTCGGTTCGATGATCGAGGCCGCCATCGAGGGCTATGCCACCGAAGTGCGCTCCCGTGCATTTCCGGGACCGGAACACGTCTATGGGGGCAAGCCCAAAAGCTGACGCAACTTCGCCGCAAGACGGCCGCATGATTTGCGCGCGGATCAGGGAATTTCGCGCGAAATCCGGTGTTGTGAGCGGTAGGGCGACAGAGAAGGACGGTCGGTCATGAAGACCTTGAAATATCTGGGCTTTGCAGCCGCTTTGATGCTCGTGCCGCAAGTTTGCCACAGCGAGCCGGTGGCAAAGCATCGCAAGCCGCATCTGCAATCTACCGATCGGCGTCCGCTGGTTCGCTCTCCGGAAGACATCTATCGCGGCAATGCGGCGCTTGGCGGCAACAATGCCAATTCGGCCTATGGCTCTAATAGTGCTGATGAAAATCCCAATGGCCGTACCGGCGGCGGATTCGGCGGCAGCTGAGCGCCCCGCCGTTTGACTTCGTTAAGCTTTGCGGGATAACGCATTGATCGCGTTGGCTTTGCCTTGCCAACGCCATAACGCTAGGGTATCGCCGCCGCGATGCGCGGGCGAATGCGCCCTGCGTCGCTCGGGGTGAGCGCGGCCGATCCGTCACAGGAAATCTCTAAGTGTCTGAATTATTTAATGAAGTCGACGAGGATCTGCGCCGCGAGCAGCTCAAGAAGATCTGGGAAAAATACTCGCTCCTGATCATTCTGGTTGCAATCCTGATCGTCGGCGGCGTCGGCGGCTGGCGCGCTTATTCGTATTTCGAGGCCAAGAAGGCCGCCGAAGCGGGCGCGGCCTTTGATCGCGCTTCGGAATTGTCCGAACAGAACAAGCCGGCCGAGGCCGAAGCCGCCTTCACCAAGCTCGCCGCAGAAGCCCCTGCAGGCTATCGCACCCTGGCGCGCCTGCGCGCCGCCGGTGAAGCCGCCAAGCGCGATTCCGCTGCAGCCGTGAAGCTTTACGACGCCATCATCGCTGACAACACCGTCAGCGCGCCGGAGAAGGATCTCGCCCGCGTCCGCGCCGGCGCTTTGCTCGTCGAAACAATGCCTTACGACGCGCTGCTGCCGAAGCTCGAGCCCGCCACCGCGGCCACCAGCACCTATCGCCATTCGGCCCGCGAGCTGCTCGCGCTGGCCGCCTGGAAAGCGAACAATGCTGGCGAGACGCGCAAATGGGTGGACCTCTTGTCCAACGATCCCGAAACCCCGTCCAGCATCCGCACCCGCGCCGAAGCGCTGCAGGCGCTGCTGCCGCCCGCGGCCAAAAGCTGATTCCGGCGTCCGAACGAGTCTGAGTGAGATGCCCATGCGACCGATGCAACGCCTTGTTTCCGCTGCTGTTCTGATCGCGCTCGCGAGCGCCCTGACGGGCTGTGGCGGCGCGTCGAGCTGGGATCCGTCGGATCTGCTCGACTTCATGGACACCAAGAAGAAGCTTCCGGGCGACCGCAAGCCGGTGTTTCCCGAAGGCGTTCCCGGCCTTGAACAGGGCGTTCCCCGCGATCTCTACAAGGAAAGCGTCGAGCGCCAGCAGGCCGAACAGGCCGCCGCTGCGGCAGCCGCAGCAGCTCCGCCGCAACAGGCCGCGCCGCCGTCTCAGGCCCGCAAGTCAAAG
>WPCJ01021343.1_pt1 | contig 10982 bp, 16 predicted proteins | sample 5399831 | NCBI WGS metagenome assembly WPCJ01 (sample SAMN12869470, study PRJNA574797) | sludge metagenome | isolation source: wastewater treatment of pH10 | place: China:Beijing | collected 2019-05-20 | reverse complement strand
CGCACGAGCCGCGGCATCGGGCTGGCACTCGTGCGCGAGCTCTGCGCCGCGCACGGTGGGAGCGTTGGCGTCGCAAGCTCGGGGCCGGGCGGCACTACCTTCGAGCTCTCGTTCCCGCTCGCCGACCGAAACGGCGACGAGTAGTGCTGCGGCTGCTCATCGTCGAGGACGACCCGCGGCTCGGCCCCATCATGCGCGACGTGCTCGCCACAGGCTGGGACGTCGAGCTCGTCACGAACGCGGAGGACGCCGACCGGAGCGCGGCGGCGACACCGTTCGACGTCATGATCATCGACCGCGGCCTTCCCGGCATGGCCGGCGAACAGTGGGTCCGGGACCTCCGACGCCGGCGGGTGCAGACCCCGATCCTGCTGCTCACCGCCCTTGGCGAGCTCCACGACAGAGTCGAGGGGCTCGACGCCGGCGCGAACGACTATGTCGTGAAGCCCTTCGAATTCGAGGAGCTGAACGCGAGGCTTCGCGCGCTCACCCGCAGGTACGACGGGTCGGGCCCGCGCTACGACATCGGGGGGTGGGAATTCTCGCCGGAGGATCAGCGGATCGAGTCGCCGTACGAGGGGAGCGTGCCGCTCACGAGCACCGAGACCGCGCTGCTCTCGGTGCTCGCCGCAGAGCCCGGCCGGACGTTCTCGCGGGAGGAACTGCTGGCACGCGTGTTCGCGCACGGGGAGCGCGACACGACAGTCGAGACCTACGTGCACTATCTGCGGCGCAAGACCGACAAGGACCTCATCGAGACAGTGCGCGGGCGCGGGTACCGGCTCGGGCGGTTGAGCTAGTCTCGCCTGACGACAACGCCATCGCGCCGACGCGCGTCAACGCGGAGTTCGAACACATCGTTCCTGGCCGAATGACCGACGACGTCGAGATCGTGGTGAGCGCGATCGAGCGCGCTGAGATCGATCTCAGCGAGCACAATCCCCGGTCTTCCGCGCACTGGCTCAACCACATAGTGGCCGTCCGGGCCGATGACCGAAGAGCCGCCGTCGAACAAGAGCCCCGAGGTCGGTGCTTCCGGGCCCACCCCGATTCGGAACGGCTCACGCAGCGCCTCCGGAAGATCCTCAACCGCGAGGTACAGGCCAGCCGAGAGTACGAAGCAGCGCCCCTCGAACGCGTAGCTTCGCGCGGCGACCTGATGAATGTCGCTTGTCTCGGGCCACGCCGCGATGTGAATTTCTTCACCCGAGGCATGGAGGGCCTGGCGGGCCAACGGCATCCAATGCTCCCAACAGACGAGGCCACCGACTCGACCCACCGGGGTATCGATCGCGCGCAGCCCCGCAGCGTCTCCGGCTCCCCAGATAATGCGCTCGGAGTGCGTGGGAACGAGCTTGCGGTGAACGTTCAGCGTCGATCCATCAGGCCCGATCGTGAGGATGCTGTTGTAGAGCGTGCCGCCGGTGTTTGACCGCTCGTTGAGCCCCATCACGACGGTGACCTGTCGGTTCGCCGCAACTGCACGGAGATCTGCAAGCGCGTCGGCTGCGTCGGCCGTCGCTCCGAGCACCGGGCTCTCGGCGAGCAACCGAGCGTGCCAGTGGCGGGCCTCAGCGTCGTCCCACCCGGCCATGCCAAAGGCCCAGGCCGGGTAGCAGGTCAACCATGTCTCTGGAAACACAATGAGGCGCGCCCCCGCATCAGCTGCTTCTGTCACGTGGGCGACTGCGCGCATCACCGAGGCGCGGAGATCGAGGACGGCGGGTGGATACTGAACGATGGCGACGGTGTGATGCGTCATTGGTGCTCCTTGGTGTGCGGTGGCGTGTGATCGTGTGGACGGCTGAGGCGTTACGTCTAGCGCGACCCCTCGAGCACGCGCTCACTGTGGGCGATTGCCGCCGCTTCGGCGGTGCGATCCTGTCGACGAGTGAGCAAGTAGTACAGGCCGCCGGAAACGACGATTGCCGGCACGAACGACAGATCGGCGCCGCCGAGAGCGTGTGCCACCGGGCCGGTATAGAGAGGCAGCGAGAAGAACGGGATTGCCACAACGAAACCTGCGAGATATGACACGAGTCCGCGCCAAGCCCATCGACCATAGATCCCGTTGGGGTTGAAGATCTCGGTGATCGCATACCGTCCGTGTCGTACGAAGTAGAAGTCCACGAGGTTCACGGCGGTCCATGGCACGAGGAAGTAGAGCATCAGCGTCACGAACGAGTTGAAGCTGTCGAGATAGTCATCGGGGATCGACAGTGCGACAACGAGAGCGAGCACTCCGACGAGCGCGAGACTGACGACCCGCAACGTCACGGTCGGCCGCATCCGCTTGAACCCATCGACGCCACTAATGCCGGTGAGCATCGCCCCATAGGCGTTCACTCCCATGATCGTGATGAGCGCGATCGACCCGACGAGGACGACGACGGTGCCAAAACCAGGGAACAGCAGGTCGCCGGTCTGCATGAGGGCGGGGATGCCATCAACGTTGGGGATCTTGCTGCTCAGGACGGCTCCGAGCGACATCAACCACACCGCGGACCCGGCGGCACCTGCGTACGTCCAGCCGATGAGCTTGCCAGCCGGAGCATCTTCGGGAAGATACCTGGAGTAGTCGGAGACATAGACGGAGTAGCTGAGGTTGAAGCCGGCAGCCAGCGAGAACTGGACAAAGAACGCGGCAGTGTTCCAGCCGGCAGTGAGCCCGGGAGCTCCCGCAGCAGTCGGCAACACGAATATCGCAAGTACCGTCACGATGCCAAACGTGACGATCAGTACGTAGGTGAGCCACCGCTGAACGACGTGGAGAAGGTCGTGCCCGACGATCGCGATCACTATCGAGACAACGATGAGCACGGGATACCAGAAGAACTCGCTGCCGGGGGCCACTGTTTGAATGCCCTGAGTCCCGATGATGGTGTCAAACACCATGAAACCGACGTAGACGAACACGGTGGCGATGAATGGGATGATCGCGCCGCGCGAACCGAACTGGGCTCGGGACTGAATCATTTGCGGCAGTCCCATTCGCGGTCCTTGGTTCGCGTGGAACGCCATGAAGAACGTTCCCGATCCCGCGCCGAGGACGATGGCGAGCACGGTCCAAGGGACGCTCAGACCCATCGTCGGACCTGTGAACCCGACGAGCATTGTGAGGATCACGAAGTTCCCGGTGAACCAGAAAGGCCCCTGGTGCCAGACTTTGCCCCGACGTTCGGCCCGGGGGACGTAGTCGATCGACCTCGTTTCGATCGTCGGGGGAGTTGATTGCGTTGACATCATTGTCCTCTCTGCGTCGGCTGTATCGCCCGAAAAATAGTCGCACAGTTGTGCGAATTGAGATAGTAGCACAGCTGTGCGAGAATCTCTGTATGGCAAGACAGCTCGATCACGAAGCTCGAGATCGTGCTGTCGTCGAGGCTGCGTGGCGCGTCATTGCCCGCGAAGGCATGACGGCGCTGACGGTGCGCAGCGTGGCAAAGGAAGCCGATCTTGCTCCGAGCTCGCTTCGGTACTCATTTCCGACGCAGAGCAGCGTCCGAGAGCGCGCGATCTCAGCAGTCCTTGAGCGTCTGCAGGAGCGGGTCGAAGCGCTTCCGCGCGACAGCGAATGGGGCAAGAACGCACTTCTCGAGCTCATGCCAGTCGACGGCGAGAAACACACAGAAGCGATCGTGTGGCTTGCCCTCGAAATGGCCGCGGTCGCAGACTCGGACTTGCAGCCTGTCAGGGCGCGCGCTAACGCATACATTCGGAGTGTCTGCCAAGACGTTGCCGAATGGCTCGGGGCATCTTCTGTGGATCTCGTCGACCAACTACATGCCTTCGTCGACGGATTAACCTTGCATGTCGTCGTCCGTGAAGAGTGCACTCCAGACTGGGCGGAGCGGGCGCTGCTTGTGTACCTGGCCGAGGTTCGCGAGCGGATAGCCTCCACCGCCGGCTAGCCGCGCCCGGCGCCCCGCTGTGGAGCGGCAATGCCGCCAAGTGCGGGATACTGGTGGGTGGCAATTTTTCGCCCGCACGCACCTGGGGAGGGCACGCATCATGGATCTGTCGGCAACGAATGAATCACCGCTGAATCGCTACGGATCGCTGGAGGAAGCCCTCGTGCACCGGCGCGCCCCTGTCCCGAACCGCGTGTTTCTGCGAACCATGCTGAACCGGGTCCCTGTGGAGCGGCTCATGCGCGCCGACGGCGGGATCACCGTCGTGCGTTCGGACGGCGGCCCCGACATCCAGGTGCGCCAGGGCTACTCGGTCGGGTTCATGTCGGAGGAGGACGCGATTGCCGCCGCCGGCAGCGAGGCGCCGCGCTGGCGGAGCAGCCGCCGTCCCGGCATGTGGGCCGTCGACCACCCACTCCACGGACGCGGCTCGATCGTCGAGGCCGAGGAACTCGCGGCGGAGCGCGGCCCGGTGAAGGCGTCACGCGCCAAGGGGACCCGGGTCGCAAAGCCGAAGGCCGAGCCGAAGGTGAAGCCCGCGGCCCAGCAGGAGCGCGTGCAGCCCGTCTGCCCGAACTGCTTCATGATGATGGCGCTGTCGGGCGTCTGCGGCAACTGCTCGTAGCGCGTGGGAGCGGAGCGTATCGGCTGCCGGTAGGCTCATCTGGTGCCTCCGCGTTCTCCGTTGCCCCAGCGTATGGGGCTTGATGCAGCCTGGCTGAACACCGCTGCGCGGCCGGGGGAGGACCCGCGGGCGTGGGTCCTCATGCGCGACTGGCTGCAGTTCCGGGTCGGCGAGCACATCGACGTCGACGCATTCATCGACGGCGGCAGGTTCGTGCTCGAAACGGGCGACCCGGTGCTCGCGGACGACGTGTACCGATCCAACGTTTTCGTCTGGTTCTATCGCGATCTGCCGGACGAAGCGCCGGTGCCGGGCGAGATTCCTGTGCTGTTTCGCGACGACCGCATCCTCGTCGTCGACAAGCCGGCCTTCCTCTCGACGATTCCGCGCGGTCGACACGTCAGAGAGAGCGTCGTCGTGCGCCTGAGGCATGAGCTCGGGCTGCCCGAGCTCACCCCGATGCATCGCCTCGACCGCGTGACCTCGGGCGTGCTGCTCATGTCGATCGAACGCAGGTATCGGGGTGCCTACCAAACGATGTTTCAGGACGGCGAGGTCTCGAAGACCTACCGGGCCGTCGCCCCGGTGTGGCAGGGGCTCGAACTGCCAACGACGGTGCGCAACCACCTGCACAAGGTGCCGGGAACGATGCAGGCTGAGGTGCTCGCTGAGAAGGAGCCCAACTCGGAGTCGCTCGTCGAGTTCGAGCGGGCGCTCACGCCGCAGGAGGAGGCCGTGCTCGGCGGCGCACCGGGCCGGGCGATCTACAGGCTCACCCCGCGCACGGGCAAGACCCACCAGTTGCGGATTCACCTGTGGAGCCTCGGGATCCCGATCGAAGGCGACCCGCTCTACCCGGAGACCCGAGACGTCGCCATCGACGACTTCACGACCCCGCTCCAACTGCTCGCGAGCGAGCTCCGGTTCACCGACCCCGTCGACGGGCGCGAGCGGTCCTTCGTGAGCGAACGGGCCCTGCCGCTCGTCGCGGCGAACTAGCCTGCATTCCTCCGCAATAGCTCGCACTCGGCGTTGAAATAGCCATCGCCGGTGCGCGACGATGGCGACACCCGGTGTAAATCAGGGAAATTGACCAAAATTTCCAAGTTTCTTGTGACGATGTTGCCCCTCCCACCGACCTACCTACAGAGCGAAATGCTTCGCTCGCACTGACGGTGTGGCCGTTCGGGCCGCACCCCCACAGGGAGGAAATTCTGATGGCTACCGAAGAGAAGAACACCACCCCAACAGGCGCGACCCCGGCGGCATCCGCCCCACACGCGGCGTCGCCATCGTCGCGCGTCGACCGGGTCCAGTTCTCCACCGACGCAAACGAGACGAACCACGCAGGCGGGCGCACGAGCGTCGCCGAGGGCGTCGTCGCGAAGATCGCCGGAATCGCGGCCCGCGAGGTCGGCGGCGTCTACGCGCTTGGCGGCGGCGGAGCGCGGGCGCTCGGCGCCATTCGCGAAGCGATGAACGCGACCGACCTCACGCAGGGCGTCAAAGTCGAGGTCGGGGAAACCCAGGCCGCCGCCGACATCACCATCGTGGTGGACTACCCGGCACCGATCCAGACCGTCGCCGAGAACGTGCGCACCGCGGTGACCGCAGCGATCACCAAGATGGTCGGACTCGAGGTCGTCGAGGTCAACGTCGATGTGAACGACGTGCACCTGCCGACCGACGACGCCGACGACGACGCAGAGTCGCGCGTCTCATGAGCGCCACTCTGGCGGGCGCGCTGACCGGCGCGGTGCTCGCGTTCGCGGGGCTCATCTTCGGGTTCTGGGGATTCCTTCTCGTCGCGATCCTCATGGCCGTCGGTGCGCTGGTGGGTCGAGTGGTGTCGGGCGATCTCGACCTCCGGGCGCTCGCCGGCGTCTTCACGGGTAGGCGAACGTCGTCATGAGCGCCACGACCGTTGACGCGCCAGCTCAGCAGACGGTCGGCCCACGCCACAACGTGCGGGGCGCGATTCGCGTTCAGCCGCGCGCACTCGAGAAAGCCGTCCGCGAGTCGATCGCACACCGAGCCGGCGCACCGCGCGAGGCGGTGAACGTCGATCTCGCGGACTGGGGCGGGGCACTCACCGTGAAGGTGGCGACGAAACTGCCGATTCCCGAGCTGTCTCAGACTGGAACCATTCAGGCTGAGATGCCACTCCTGGAGCGCGTCCGCGCGCTGCAGACCGCGCTCGTGAGCGAGCTCGGCCTGCTCACCGGCCGGGAGATCAGGCGTGTGTCAGTCGTGGTCACCGGCGCGATCATTCCAGAGCAGAGGCGGGTGAGGTAAATGTTGAATGGCACCCTGACGCGCGTCGTGCGGCGCGAGACTCATTCCCCGCGGACCGCGCTCGCCGTCGGAGCACTCGTGCTCACGGCGGCCGCGGCCACCTATGTCGGGATCGAGCTCGTGCTTCATCTCACGCGCTCACAACCGCTCCTCGTCGCTCCGGGGGACGCAGCCAAGTGGCTCGGCGACGTGCCCGCGCTCGGTAGTGCCGGCGCCGCCGGCGCGCTGGTGATCGGCGTGCTTGGGCTCGTGCTGGTTGGCCTCGCGATCGCGCCGGGCCGGCGATCAAAGCACCAGCTCACCGATGGCCCCTATGCGGTTGTCGCCGATAATGGCGTCATCGCCTCGGCGGTCGCCGAGCGTGTGCGGCGTGAGCTCGACGTCTCGCGCGGCGCCGTTGTCGTCGGCCTTGGACACCGAAGCGCCGACGTCACCGTCCGACCCGAGCCCGGGCAGCAGATCGACGCCGGGTACGTCCGGGAGATCGCCGCCGCCGAGCTGTCGAGCTATGGGCTTTCGCCAACGGTTCGTGCCCGAGTCCGGATCCAGCGCCCCACATCGAACGGAGGTCAGGAATGAACGCGACCAACCGTGCGGTGAACCGCGGCGTCCTGCTCGTCGTCGGGCTCATCCTGCTGGCGGCAGGTGGAGCGGCCTTCGTCGCCATCATCTGGCGTCCAGCGGGCCAGGTCTGGCAGGACGGGGTTGGCCAGCTGCGCGAGTGGCTCATCGCCGCTGACGAGGGCTCTCGACTGCACCCGAGTACGACTGTCAGTTGGGTGACCCTCGGGCTGTTACTCGTGCTGCTCGCGATCGTCGTGTTCGCGGTCGTCACCGTGGCCCGTCTGGGCGGTGGCAGGGTGCATACCGTGACGCGTGTCGAGGGGGACGAGGGGGCGATCGGCCCCGTCACCGTGACCCAGGGGTTCGTCGCCGATGCGCTGAACGAGTCACTCTCGAGGCACGAAGAGATTCTGTCGACGAAGGTGAGCGCGAGCCGCGTGCGCGGCGAGGACGTGCTGCACGTCAGCGTCACGCCCCGTCAGAACGTCTCGCCAGCCCGCACCGCGGCCACCGTTGCCGGTCTCCTCGACAATCTTGGCACGTTGCTGGGGGAGCGACCGCCGACCTACATCTCGATCCACGCGGGTCTGCGCGCGAAACTCGCCGCCGACCAGCCCCGGGTCCGCTAGCCCCGCCACGCCAACAGTTACAACCAGAAAGGGGGGAACACGATGTGGAAGAACCTATTCATTGTCGCCGTCATCGGCATAGCGGCGTATTGGGTAGGCGTTGAGTCCGCGAAGTCTCGCGGGAAGAACTATGAGGATCTTCGCCACCAGATCGAACGCTTGTGGACAAGCCCTGAAGCGCAGAAGGCTCGTCGCCGACGCGCCAAGGCCACGCGCAAGCTCGTCCAGCAGGCGCAGAAGCGCGTGCTCAACGCATAGCCAGAAACCCGTCACACCACCACCGACCCCGAATCCCTCGGGGCACATCAGACAGGAGAACAACATGAGTGCAGAAGACAAGATCAAGGCGGCCGCCGACAAGGTTGCCGGCCAGGTCAAGGAGACCGTCGGGAAGGTCACCGACAACGACAAGCTCGTTGCGGAGGGCAAGGCCGACAAGCTCAAGGGCGAGGCCAAGGGAGCCGTCGAGGACGTCAAGGACGCGTTCAAGAAGTAGGCCCGACGCCGGTGAGGTGGCCCAGGCCACCTCACCGGCCGCCATGGCGGAACTGTCGAATCCTTGCGCTCCGAGCGCCGCAGGGTCGAATGGTTGCCAGAAACCTACAAAGGGTCGCGCGATTGTGAATCCCGTACCGAGGATGGGAATTGTGGTCAGTGGTGAATGGCCGCAACGAGTTTCGGGGGAAACACACCGTGCGAGGGGAGCAACGGATGGCGGAGCAACATCACCGGGAAGTATTGGAGACAGCGCCCGACTGGGTCCTTGTCGGGCGGGCCACCGAGGGAGACACCGTCGCCTTTGCGGCGCTGGTGCGGCGATACGCTCCGATGATGCGGGCCTATGCGAGACGAATACTGTCAGGCACCGCCGAGCTCGACGACGTGGTGCAAGAAACGTTCATCACCGCGTGGGAGCAGCTGGAGACGCTCGAGAACCCCGACGGGGTAAAGAGCTGGCTTATGCGCATCACGAGTCGAAAAGCGGTCGACCGTGTGCGTGCCCTGCGCCCGCACACAGACATCGCCGCGCTCGAGGTGCCCGGGCCGCAGCACTCGGATCCTCCTCGCAGACACGAAGCGAGCGCGGGCGTCGAAGCGCTGCGGGAGGCGCTCGCGGATCTGCCGGATACCGAGCGTCAATGCTGGGTATTGCGAGAAATCGGCGAGTATAGCTACGACGAGATCGCTGAGCAGCTCGAGCTCCCGGCCTCGACGGTGCGCGGCAAGCTCGCCCGGGCCCGGCAACACATAATCGTTCGAATGGAGGAGTGGCGATGAATATGTCCGACCATCGCGCGCTCCTGGGGCTGCGCCCAGAGGACCTCGACGGCGTCACGATCGAGGAACTCTCGGAGTACCTGGATCGCGAACGCACCCCGCCCGACCCCCGTATCGAGGCGTCCGCTGGGTGTCAGCGCGCTCTTGACGCGCTGCAGCGCATCGGCGAGCTCTCACCCCTGCTCCTCGACGCCGATGCGGCCGCCGAACCTCCCGCGCAGGACAGCTGGGTGCAGGGAGTGCTCGCGGGCATCGCGCTCGACGTTCACGCCGGACGGCGGATCCCGATCGCTGTCGACAGCCCCGCTGCCGATGCCGGAATCACCGAGGGCGCGCTCCGCGGCCTCCTCCGGCGGGCGGAGCGTGCGGCGCCCGGCACACTGATCGGCAAGTGCACGTTCGTCGGCGACATCACCGAGCCGACAGCGCCAGTCCGCGTGGCGATCGAGCTGAGCGTCCCGTACGGCGCCGCGATCCACGCGGCCGCGGACGCAGTTCGCCAGGAGATCCGATCACTCGTGACCACCCACACGACCGTAGCGCTGACCGACGTCGACATCATCGTGCGCGACGTGCAGCCCGTGAACCCGCAGACAGTAGAGAACACATGACCGAACGTGCCGCTGACCACCTCGAAGCCGCACTTGAAGCCGCCATCCGATCCGTGCCCGGAGTGACTGGACTGTATCGGACAGGCAGCGGCGTCGCGAAGCTTGTCGACGCGAGCGCGGCGCTGCTGCGCGGGCAACAGCAGCGGTCGCCGCTCGTGCGCGTCGAACATGGGACGGCGGGCGTGACAGTGACCGCCGCGGTCGGCGTTGACGCGGCAGTGAGTAGCGTGCAGGTGCTCGAACTGGCGAGCGCCGCTGTCGCCGACGCCGTCACCGCGTCGCAGTTGGCGCTCGAGCAGGTGCACCTCACCGTGGTGCACCTCAACGGAGATGGCCTTCGCGCCTGAGGCCACCGCCGTCACTCGTCTCGACCCCCAGCTGGCTCGCGTAACATTGACGCAATGACCGAGACACCCGCCGGGGCCACGCCCGAACCGAGCGCAATCGACCCTGCGGACCTCGAGACCGCGCTGCGCGTCATCGCCGCAGCCGCGAAATTGCCGAGCGAGCACTCGGACGTTGCCTCGATCCGGCGCGCGACGTCCGCGATGTACAAGGCGGCGAAGAGCGAGCGCCGCCGCGTGCAGCGCAACGAGATCGCCGAGGCGAACCGCGCCGTGATCGAGGCGACCGCGACGGGGGCGCCCGACAGGATCGACGACGAGACCCGCGGCCTCACGCTCGCCGCGACCTCGGAAGCGAAGTACGTCGGCGAGCTGCGCAAAGCGCAGGCCTGCTACATCTGCAAGCAGCCATACACGAAGGTTGAGTCGTTCTACCATCAGCTGTGCCCGAGCTGCGCTGAGTTCAGCCACGGCAAGCGAAACGCCCGTACCGACCTGACGGGGAAGCGAGCGCTGCTCACTGGCGGGCGCGCGAAGATCGGGATGCACATCGCGCTCCGCCTACTGCGGGACGGCGCGCACACGACGATCACGACACGCTTCCCGCGCGATGCCGCCCGCCGGTTCGCGTCGCTTCCCGACTCGGCGGACTGGATCGACCGCCTGCGCATCGTCGGCATCGACCTGCGCGACCCCGCCCAGGTGATCGGCCTCGCGGACTCGGT
>WPCJ01002291.1_pt1 | contig 10982 bp, 14 predicted proteins | sample 5399831 | NCBI WGS metagenome assembly WPCJ01 (sample SAMN12869470, study PRJNA574797) | sludge metagenome | isolation source: wastewater treatment of pH10 | place: China:Beijing | collected 2019-05-20 | reverse complement strand
TGAAAACCTCCGCAGTCGGCCCGTAACCGAGAACTGTTCGTTTCAGTAATACGGTTCGGTCGCAGAATTCGGGAACACTGCCAAGATTGTGGGTCGAGACCAGCATGACGCGCCCCTCATCTCGCAAACTGCGAAGAAGTGTGACGATTGCTTCTTCGGTCTTCACATCTACGCCAGTGAAGGGTTCATCCAGAAGAATGACGCGCCCGTCTTGTGCGAGCGCTCGCGCAAGAAATACCCGTTTCTTTTGCCCGCCTGAAAGCTCACCGATCTGTCGATGACGAAATTCGAGCATATTCACGCGATCAAGCGCTTTTTCTACGGCTTCTTTGTCGGCGCGGCGCGGGATGCGCATCATGCCCATATGGCCGTAGCGACCCATCATGACGACATCTTCAACGAGAACCGGAAAGTTCCAGTCAACGTCCTCACTTTGTGGGACATAAGCCACAAAGTTCTTCTTGAGCGCAGTTCCAACCGGCATTCCGAGAATGGATATCTCGCCTTTGGCGAGCCTCACAAACCCCATGATCGCCTTGAAGAGGGTCGACTTGCCGGACCCATTGATGCCGACGAGCGCTGTAATCGTTCCGGTTGGGATTGCGAAACTTGCATTGTGCAGAGCCGTATGACCGTTGCGGTATGTGACGGTCGCCTCCCTCACATGGATACCATCGGTCGCGCTCTTATTCGGCGCGACGGAGGTATTTGCGTGAAGGTCCACGTGAGCATTCATTGTTTGAGGCCTTCAGCAATCGTACCCGAAGTGACCTTCAAGAGGTCGATATAAGTTGGTACGGGGCCATCAGGTTCTGAAAGGGAATCGACATAAAGAACGCCGGCATATTTTGCGCCGGTTTCGCGGGCCACCTGCTCGGCTGGAGCAGGGGAGACGGTGCTCTCCGAGAAGACAGCCGTAATGCCATTTTCACGTACCGCATCGATCACCTTTCGCACCTGTTGAGGAGTACCTTGCTGGTCGGCATTGATTGGCCAGAGATAAAGCTCCTTCAGACCGAAATCCCGCGCGAGATAGGAAAATGCACCTTCACTGGAAACAAGCCAGCGCTTGTCTTCTGGAATAGCCATCAGTTCAACTCGGATGGGATCGATTGTGGCCCTAATCTTCGCCTTGTAAGTCTCGGCATTGGTCTTGTAGATATCAGCGTTATGGGGATCGTTTTTAACGAATGCATCTCGTATATTATCGACATAGATTAGAGCCGCATTGGGCGACATCCATGCGTGCGGGTTTGGCTTGCCGCTATAAGGCCCTTCGCTAATATCGATCGGCTCAACACCGTCAGAGACAACTACACTCGGAATGTCTTTGAGACGTGAGAAGAATTTTTCGAACCATAGTTCCAGCCCAAGACCGTTCCAGAGAACCAGTTTGGCATCCTGCGCTTTGATCAGGTCGCCGGGGGTTGGCTGATAGTTATGAATCTCTGCACCCGGCTTCGTGATCGACTCAACCGTTGCGGCGTCGCCAGCAACGTTCTGGGCAATATCAGCGATAACGGTAAATGTAGTCACAGCTTTGAATTTCTCCGCAAAAGCAGCATTGGCGCTCGTCCAGAGAAACGCTCCACTTATGAGGCTGAGAGCCGTTGTTCGCAATATACGTTGCAGCATAGTTTAATCCTTATTGCTAATCAGTTGCAGTTGCATAACTGATCGCTGTTCTGCAAGCAAGTGCTATTGCAAAGCATTTGCATTAAATGGTCGACATTCAATTTGTAGAATTCCGATTGCAAATCATAAATACACGTATAGATTGTATAAAAGTGCAGCCTTCGAACTTGGGTGCAGTGTATTTCTAGATAAGCAAAAAGCGATGGAACAATTGCAAAAAGTTTATGGGAGTTGCGGGTTTTTAGTTTTCGTTTTCGGGTGGCTCGACTGAAGTGATGATGGGCTTAATGATTGATTGCCGTTGATTGTTTCAGCAAAACAGGAATTTTAGGGGAGGGCTTTATGAGTGCACAGAGGAGTGTGACGAGGTGCGGTTTGACATGCACTACCACCCCGGTCGGACTAGCGACATATCGCAGAAATGAGATGACGATCATTATCCTTCGAGAATATGCGCGCAACCTAAGATGGTTCTCCTCTGTGCCGACGGATGATACGTCTAGCTGTTCAGCTGGAACCGTTTTCATCATTCCGGCTTCGACGGATTTATCAATCAACTGGTCCGAGCCGGTGGAAATAATAATCGGGCAACTTGATGGGTGGGTTCTGCAGGACTTTCTTCTGGAAAATTCATTTTTCGGAAGAGTTGATGACAATGGGAGCGTTTTAAGATCGTTATGCAAAGAGTGCCTACCAATATCCCATATGATCTGGGATGAAATTTGCCAGCGCGACGGACACGACAAATCCTATCTGAATGCTCTCAGCTTGGTTCTGATGCACACGATAGCGCGCGGCGTGCGGAACGATCGCATTTTAATCGATAGTAAAGCCGGGTTAAGCAAGCTGGCGCGCCAACAGATCGAAATTTATCTCAACCAGAATCTTCGTAAATCTCTTTCGGTTCCTGATATGGCTGCATTCTTAGGAATTTCAGCGGGGCATTTTTCAACGTGTTTTCGAGTCAGTTTTGGGCAGACGCCTCATCAGTATCTGCTGGGACTGAGGCTCGATGAGGCTGAGCGGTGCCTTAAAGAGACATCAATGCCAATAAGCGAGATTGCGCGTCATTTGAATTTTTCCAGCCAAAGTCACTTAACGACAGCCTTACGGAAGCATCGTCAGCTGACGCCCGGTGAACTGAGGAGGTAAAATTTAAAAGGATAAATCATTTCAACCGTTGGAACTTGCATCAATTTTGTAGTAAATCATTATATACTCAATTAGTTTTGGCATAGTTATGATTTTTATCAAATAATATTTACTCAATATAATTATTACTTGACTTTCGTTTGAGCCATTTGCGCCAAATGTGAACTTCACTTCTGCGACGCCAACGGCGAACGCGGTGAGAGTCGTGTGAAAGGACGATGAGTCCGAGTGGGAGCATCCAGAAACCGAGAATCGGAAGAAAACCAAGCGAACCGCCGATAACCAGTGAACCGCCAAGCATGCGACGCATCGCGACCGTTTGCGGGATAGGGATTCGCCTACCGAGAATCAGGATAGCTTTTTTTCGAGGTGTTTCGGCGTATTGATCACTCACAGGCGCATCTCTTAGACTGGTATGTTACAATTCACAGGAGAAAAACATCCCAGAGAATATAGGGTTTCGAGGACATAATGCAAAAAGATGAAAAAAAATGGATTTAGCCCTTTGCAAACACGAAATCCTTTTGCTATACGCCACCTCGCTGACGCAGCGAGCACCTGTTCCCCGGTAGCTCAGCGGTAGAGCAACCGGCTGTTAACCGGTTGGTCGCTGGTTCGAATCCGGCCCGGGGAGCCACTGCTTTCGCAATGAAAACAGTAGCTTAAGAATACTCAACACTCCCAAGATTTCGAATTTATAGGCTCCGGGCGACGTCTGGGGCAACGGACGCGCATTTTCGTGATAGTCGCTAATTGGCTGATTGCCGTATCAAATCGAGTTTCTGCAAAGCCTCATCGAGCTTAGTCATGCCTGCGGTAATGACTGCTGAGGCTGATTCTGTTTCAGGTGAAGCAATAAAGGCGTCGACGATAAACGAAGCTCCGCTAAATAGGTGCTTCACGGTTGTTAGCTCATCGTAGCAATCAAGCAAGCTGACACTCTGGGACTCCTGAAGATTAGTATTCCTGGTCATTGTTTCGACCCCTTTCGCATGGCGTCCACCAGTTCTTCCACTTTTCTGAGATGATCCTTAGTGATGCGCGCGACCGTTATCAGGGCATTGGAATGCTCGGCGTCCTCGATCTGTGGTGCCATCATGAGAATCGCATCCAGCAAAAAAACGGCGTCATCGTTCTCATTTAAGACGTCTTGGAAGGATACTGAGCCTACCGTCGGTGCGTTATCCATAGTGGTTCCTATTGTTTAGAAACTGTTAACTGTGTTTGATACACATAATCGACAGGCGGCGCTTGTCAATATAAATCTGTGTCTGGTACATAGATTTATATTGATGAGGGACGTTATGCTGACGGCAGGAAACCAGTTGAAGGCCGCACGAGCGCTAATCGGCGTCGAACAGAAAGAAGTCGCAGAGGCATCCGGCGTTCACGTAAATACTATTCGAAGTATGGAAGCGTCGGGGCTAGCGCCCATCGCAGGGCGCGCTCAGAACGTTCAAGCGGTGCAACGGGCATTAGAAGCAAAGGGCGTGGAGTTTCTGAACCACGGTAAGCCGGGTGTACGATTAAAGGATTAGTGTGGGCAGGAAGGGACTGATGCAGGGAAGCCGCGATTCTGGCCGGTGAGGGGGAACGGGCCAAGAGAATTATGAATATATCATCAATCTGTTGATAGAGCTCGATCCAGCGAATGCATATGAGCCTTCAATAAGGCACTGAAAGCCGCATTGCACAAACGAAATTCGAACAAGTAGGGGAAGCGCCAATATGAATACATTTGTTTATGCATCGGCAGGCTTATGGGCAATATCAAGCGGATTGTGGGTCTGGGCAGCTTGTGTGAAGCCTCCCATTGAGCGCCATCCTACTGGAGACGACGATGCAATCATTTTCGGAGGTGAACCGGGAGAAAGCAGCTTTTTGGGAGCGAAGATTCCCTCATACTCCACGCAGATTGTCTATTACCAGAAAACGTCCTTTCGCAATACATTAGCCGCTGGCGTCAGTGCTTTGGCGGCGGCTGCTGCGGCGCTGGCAATTTGCTTTCCTAACTTGTGATTGTCCAATAGGAAGCGCCGGCGAACCGAGGCTGATTTTAGATTTGGTTTTATTCCCAATTTTCCTGGCCATCGGGATTCGTCAGTTTTTCCGTTTTGCCACCCAACCCATAACGTCGGTCAAATTACGCTTTAACGGCTGGCCAGTATCGCCGATTATTAAAAACTGGGTCAGGAACAGGGAAACCACTACGCTGAAGAACAATCGCAGTGGCTTTAAACTCGTCAGTGGGAAGGCCGATTGATTTCGCTAACTCTGCATCGGTCATAAATAATTTCTCTGACATGCTGCTCAGTCCCTTTGTTGGATACAGCATATGAAACGCTCAAAGCCTACGCCTTGGCAACTCTATGAGACATGGTCCGACACTCAGGCCCCGAGCCAGAGCGGTAATGAGACGGCGCCGAACGGACGACCCTAAGGCTGTGCATGGTTCTCCAGCTTGGTCGCATAGCCTTCCTGAAGGCCAGAAATGGCCTCCAGTTCCATACAGGAGAGCGAAAGGTCGTTACGACGCTTCCGAAGCGCGTCGACCAGCGAAGGATAATCGGAAATAATACCTGACTGTTTCAGCATCGGTCAGCCTGTCGCTGCGTTTGCTCCCAGGCAATCACTTCGCTCTTGAGGAAATATCGACGGCCACGAGCGGGAAGGGGGCGCGGAAATCCAAGTGCCTTGTCTTTGAGCCAACGGCGAAGCGTTGACTCACTCATCCCATGGCGGGTGAACACTTGGCGCATGGTGAAATATTCACTTGTCGTCATCAGATTCACCTGCTTCGCGAGCCTGCCTATCGACGCAATCTTCAATACCCTGCGCCCAGTTGATGAACATTGGTTCGAATACTTCGGACCAGTTCTGAACTCCGGCAACAGACCAATGGAACCGTCCGTACTTCCGGCGATCATTTGTGCGCGGGTCATAAATTGTCCCCAACAACCCTTCGATTAATTCGGGAATTCGAATTTCGTCGTTGTCGATGTTGACTTCATCGGTGGTGCCCCGTAACAGGCGCTGCTCCAAGCGCCTCTTTTCGAAAATAGAAGTGAGCTCAGAAGGCTCCCGAGCCAAGGTCTTTGCGGCTGCCTTAGCCTTTTTGATCTGCTTTTTTCCGCGATCAGCAACCGACCTGGCGCGTTCTTTCTGCTCACGTTCGCGCTTTTCGGCAACATCGATGGCTTCATCAATGACACTTATGCGCTGCGAGATGCTTTCGATGTCTGCGTATTCTGAAAACTCAGTGCCGGTCAAAGTGGCTTCGATGCGGCGATCCTTGATCTGGTGAAGTTGCGATTCCAGTCCTGTTTTTTCATTCCTGAGCTGTTCTACCGTGACAGACATTGGGCGATCCTTTCAGGCGTTTACGTTTGTTCGCCGTCAAAGTCTGTCATTTCCATGGGTACAGCAAAGCACAGCTCGCAATCTAGTGAAATCAATTACTTAGGCCAACGTCATCGAGATTTTGGCTTATTCGGTTTCTTTTTTTCAGGATAACTTCGTTGCGAAACGAATAGTTCTTTCAGTTCCTGTCCGACCAAAACTTAATCCTGGTAAGTACGCGGCGTTCTAGACACGTCGTGATCATTTGTGTCGTGCTCAAGCATGGTGTTGATCCTTCCGTTGTGCGGAAAATCTCAGGATCAGGCCAGTGGCGCAAAGCACACGTCCACAATGATCGAAGGAGATAGTCGAGCCAAAATCAGACGTGTAAAATTATTTGCTCTATGATATTGAGCGGCATTCTAACCATTTCAGAAGTTTTACTGTTACGCCGTGAGGGGACTATGGCGGGCAATCGGTTAATCAGTTTACAGATAGCCCGAGGAATCGCAGCGCTTCTTGTGTTTGTGATGCATCTTTTCAATATGGCAGGAGCATCAACAGCATCGGTATGGGCGGCAAGTGTAGCTTACTATGCGCAATACTTCGGCCATATTGGGTAGATATTTTCTTCGTTTTGAGCGGCGTTGTTATCTGCGTAGTGGTGACGAGAATTGAAAGCGATCCATCTAGTAACCCGAACGCTCCATTCAACGCAGTGGATTTTATTATTCGACGGATGGTTCGCGTATACCCCTTGTTTTGGATGACGCTTGTCGCATGCCTTATTTTGCCTGCGACACCTGGTTCTGACAATTCAGTCGCCACATTGCTACAAAACCCCGCTTCTATTTTTCTTCTCTCCAGACCAGAAGCCAACCCCGTTGCTTGGACACTGGTTTATGAAATTCAGTTCTATATTGTGGCAGCAGTGCTTATCTTATTCGGGAAACAGGTCAGAAAGGCCTTCATTTGTTGGGCCCTCCTGCAAATATGTCTTGTCGGTGCTGCAAGGCAAGGTCTGCTCCCGCAATGGGAGATATTCAGTCCCCTGTCACTTGAATTCTCCATGGGTGTACTAATTGGAATGTTTGCATCACTGCGAACTCTTAAATTTCCGGTGATGTGGATTCGCGTGTCATCAATTGCAGCATTGGGCGCAAGCATTTATTTTGGGGGAAGCGTTATTGCCGTCGACCCTATCTTGAGGGTTGTTTTCTGGGGCATACCATCAGCAATTTTCATTTCGGCGATGATGTCGTATGAGGCTACTCATACACTGCAGAAATCGACGTTTTCGAAGTTGGGCGATATATCTTATTCGATATATATGTGGCATCCAGTTGCTCTATTATTGTCATTCATGATGCTCGGTAAATACAACGCTGGCGATAGCATTATTGTTACAATTGTTTTTCTGGTTATTAGTGTATTATTGACGTTTTCAATTAGTAAAATCAGTTATAATTATGTCGAAAAGCCACTGAGTAAATTGTTCAGTATTAGGAATCGTAGTTCACAGTCTGCTAGATACAAAGTCAGTTAACGGTCAACTCCAAGGCGTTGAGTTGATAACCACTTTCGGAAAATTTCATCACTGAGGTGAGCTTGCCATTGCTTTCGGTAATCTGACCCGAAAGATAGCAAGCAAGAAGAAGACTAAAGGGAATAACCTAGTCTCACTTAAAGATATGTAAGCTTTTTCCATTCGGCACCAATCCAGACATACAGAAGATTATCTGCGTTACTTAGGATTATTGTACCCTTCAAAGGGTTCGCGGGGAGTGCCGACTGTGGTGTTAATCTCAAGCCATTAAACTTATTCAGCGGATACGAGGGCGCTTCTAACGCAGATTGATGCAGGTTTCCCGCTTCAAAGAAGTTTTCAGACGACATAGGCGAGACTGCATCATCGAAAGCAATCACTTTGTTCGACGCATTCGGCGTGTACAGATTGTAGTATTTGAAATTTGACCCGATCACATTCAGTTTTGCGGCCCGGCTTTACCGTTAAACGAACAAAGAATGTGGTTCGCTGCAGGCGCTTGAGGGACACCGGCAGATGTTACACGCGAAAAAGAAGCACCTATCACATTATGAACAGCTGAGTTGATCGTAGGGTAAACATCTGTACCCGAAGTCGCCAAGACAATGCAGGCAAGGCCGCCATTGTGCTCAAAATAGCCACCAGAAACATTCAGACCAACACCGCCTTGATAGCACGCATTGTCTACTCGAACGCCCCATCGCCCCGCGCCACCTTCCAAGCCATTGTACTGGACATGACAATCGCGCAACGATAGCTGGGTCGCTCCTATCGCTTGGATAGCTCAGTTGCAAACCGCAGAATATCTTTCATCCGTGATGATCTCTACATGAATGCAGGTTCACTCTTGCTAGTGCGTATTGAACCAAATCGTTCTCCGCGCGTTGGTTATTTGTTTGTTAACCATGATTGGAGAGTGAACGATGCCTTGGTATTTTCGTCTCGAATCCGGATTCGCTGCGGCGTTTGTGCTAGCAGTCTGCGCCCATATGCTTATCCAACTAATTTGATTGTTGTATGAAGCGTCTCGAATAAGGTAGCTGCGGCTCTTGGTCGTGCCTACAAGTGTGACCTAATTGGACAGAACCTCGTGATCTTCCAATGGCGTTTTAATGGTGATATGCGTACCATAGTACGAGAGCAATCGGTTTTGTCTACTGCGTCAGATGCAATGGCAACCATTGTTCTGCTCCAGCGTAGCAGGCGTACTTTATAATTTATGGGAATCGGCTTGCAACAAGATGCGACACGGCTAGCCACATCAATATAGGCTCGAATTTCTATAGCCAGTTGAATTTATTTAGGGAAAATTTGGAGGCCTCGCCCGGAGCGCAGAAATCTTTTTATTCCAATTAGTTATAATCAGAATCTGCCACACTTGGCTTCATAAATTGTCATGAGATTTCAAAGGAAGGCGCCACACCGTGCCACACCTATTCGGCCTCTCCGTAGCCTAGCAATTTTTGTCCTATACCATCCCAATTGATCTTGGCAACCGCTGCTCTGGCCAATCGTGCCCGCTCGGCGTTTCGCGTGTAAATTTTGGATGTTTTTGCATCCTTCCAGCCAAACATTGCTTCCAACATATTGTCCGTTGCCTCGTTGTGCGCCTGGTCTGTCGCCAATCCTTTTCGGACAGAGTGAGAGGTGAGGTGAGGTAAACCAGCCTGACGGAACCAGTCTGAGATTCGATTCCCCAGTCCCTTCACCGAGAACGGTTTCCCGAATTCGGTTTGCAGATAAACCAGTCCTGAAACTTCGTGCTGATCGAGAACCGCCTTCAGGATCGGGTGAAGCGGGATAATAATGTCTACTGGAGTTCGATTACGGTTCTTGAACAGCCGCAAGCGAAATTCGTCATTCTTGCGATGCTGAGGACCCAGCACAGCCAGATCCGACACACGAAATCCCGTATACATGCTAATTGAGAGATAAAGCGCCGCTTTAGACTGTGGGCCATGGTGTTCAAGGAATTTGGCGAGCTCATCTGCCGTAGCCGTGGCGTGACCATCAGTGTGAACTCGGTACGCCTCGACTCCCTTGGCAATATTCGGGACGATCTGCTTCCCGTCTTTTTTGGTGTCGAATACTTGTCGCAGTGCCTTCAAACGCTCGTCGGCTGCAAACGGCGTGTCCCGCTTACGTGTTTTCAGCACTTCTATATGTGAAACCGTCATTTTGGACAGTGGGATGTCGGCGAATGGGCGAGTGTCGTTCTCGCTTAATGGTTCCAGCATCATCCCCTCGATGACGCCGCGCCTTTTGGCTTGTGTAGTGGAATCCAGTCGGAGAAAAGCGTTTGAGGTTTGATACTGCACGCAAAGCCAACGGAAAGAGTACGGTTTGACAATGGTTGTTAGGCCGGGATTTTCGACATCCGTCAGTGGAGCGACTGTCAATTTATTCCGCTCTTCCCAATACTTACGAGCGAATTCTTCACTATTGATATCATCCGGCAAACGACAAATGCGCTTACCATCTACTCGGAGATAGTAGCGCATTGTGCCGTGGCGGCTTTTATTCTTTTCAACATATGGCAGTTCAATATTTGTCATAATTCATTCTCAAGCTGCTCGCCAATCATCTCCCTCATCGGTATCTCTGACAAGTGAGCTTTGATTTTCCGTTGGCCACTCTGCCATAGCTGCGACAATCTCAGAAATAAGCCAGACCTTGCGCGTGTGCCACTTTTTCGGTGGCGGTAGAACTCCTTCACTTACCATCACGTCGACCGTATTCGGGCTTACACCAAGGGCCAATGCGACTTCGACCCGGTTTAACCCGATCCGAGGCACCGTATTGACTGGCGGGTGTTCTGCAGACGTTAGCTTCAAAGCGCTCATCCTCACTCCCTTTCCCGCAGTGCGGCGCGGCCAGCTTCGGTGATAAACCAACGTGTTGTGCTCTGACCTGCGTATTTCGGTTCCGCAAAACCGCGCTGCCGCAATGCGTACAGGCACCGGCGAACTGCAAACTGCTCCCTGGCATGAGCAGACCACAGACTGTACTTGATTGGCCGGCGATCCAACTGGCGCAATGTGCGAAATTCTTGCGATGTGATGCTCATTTCTGTTCCCTTTCCTGCAGAGCGGCGCGGCCTGCTTCGGTACGGCTGATGTGCTCAATCCACCATCGTCCGAACCTCATGAAGCCGAAGAAACCCTTACGGTGTTGGTTTCCACGCGGAACTGAGCCGGTTAGGCAGATAATTTCCATTGAGAACTGAGCCATGTGAACCTTCCCCCAACGCTGCGAGCGACGGGGGCAACGGAGTGATCCACATGGGACTTTTAAACATCATCCGTCGGAT
>WPCJ01303316.1_pt1 | contig 10986 bp, 9 predicted proteins | sample 5399831 | NCBI WGS metagenome assembly WPCJ01 (sample SAMN12869470, study PRJNA574797) | sludge metagenome | isolation source: wastewater treatment of pH10 | place: China:Beijing | collected 2019-05-20 | reverse complement strand
CATTGTTGTCCTTGGCGGTGTAGTACTGGTCGAGGCAGGTGTGCATACGTGCCTTGCCCGGCGACTCGGACGAATACTTCTTCGCAACGGCGCTCGGGAACTTGACGCCGCTCGGCGCCTTGGCCGTCGGGGTTTCCGGGTCGCTGGTGTAGGTGGCTTCGTCGGCAGCAGGCACGGAGTCGTCGTCATTGGCGCCTGCGCTGCAATTGGCCTTGCGGAAGTCGTTCCACTTCTGGCCGCCCAGCGTACCGCCGCTCTTGGCTGCCTGGTACTTGGTCGAGCACTCGGCCATGGTCAGGCCCTTGCCGCCAGCGGCAGCGTCAGCCGCCTTGGTCGAAGCCTTGGCGGGCTTGACCGGGGCAGCGGTTGTGTCGACTGCTGCACTCGCGCCCGGGCCACACTGAGCCTTGCGGAAGTCGTTCCATTTCAAGCCGTTCAGCGTGCCGGCGGCCTTGGCAGCCTGGTACTTGGCCGAACATTCCTTGGCGGTAAGACCTTTGGCGTCGTCGCTCGCGGCGGCGGCTTTCTTCGCCGGCTTGCTGGTGTCCTCGGCAGCGGCCTTTGCCTTCTTGGCCGGCTTGGCTTCCTCGGCTGCGCTGGCGTCGGTGCCGCACTGTGCCTTGCGGAACTGGTTCCAGGTCTGGCCGCCAAGCGTGCCTGCGTCCTTGGCCGCGTTATACTTGGTGCTGCACTCGGCCATCGTGAGTGCGCTGGCCGGCTGGGCCAGGAACAGGGTCACGACGGCAAGGCCCGTCAATGTAGCAAGTCGATCGATGAGCATAGCGTTCTCTCCGTTGTGCCACTCACAATCAATCCCATGCGAGCAATAGCGCGCAAGCCATACCTGCGCTAGTGCAGCAGCCGCATCTCCTCCCGCACTTATCGGCGAGCATTGTGACCATTGCGTCGCATTTTTGGCGGGGCAACAAATTTCTAAGATTCATGACATACTATAACACAAAGTGATGGCTTGGCACCGGGCAGTTGTGGCATTAGCAGCCTTCGGGCAAACAGCCAGGGACGTGTAGTAGATGTCGGGACGTTATTTCGGAACGGATGGTATTCGCGGTCGTGCGAACAAGTTCCCAATGACGGCGGAAATCGCCATGAAGGTCGGCATGGCCGCCGGTCTTTCCTTCCAGCGTGGCAGCCATCGTCACCGCGCCGTGCTCGGCAAGGACACCCGGCTGTCCGGCTACATGATCGAAAACGCGCTGGTGGCCGGCCTGTGCGCCGCCGGCATGGACGTGTTCCTGCTCGGACCGATCCCGACGACGGGCGTCGCCATGCTGGTGCGCTCGCTGCGTGCCGATATCGGCGTGATGATCTCGGCCTCGCATAATCCTTACCACGACAATGGCATCAAGCTGTTCGGCCCGGATGGCTACAAGCTTTCAGACGAGATCGAGGAGCGGATCGAAAGCATGCTCGACGAGGATGTCGAGATGGCCCTGGCCGACTCCGACAGCCTCGGTCGCGCCAAGCGCGTCGATGGCGTTCACGACCGCTACATCGAATTCGCCAAGCGCACCCTGCCCCGCGCCATGTCACTGTCGGGTCTGCGCATTGTCGTCGATTGCGCCAACGGCGCTGGCTACAAGGTCGCGCCCGCCGCGCTCTGGGAACTCGGTGCCGACGTCGTCGCCATCAATGTCGAGCCGAACGGCTTCAACATCAACAAGGAATGCGGCTCCACCCATCCGGCCGAGCTGCAGAAGAAGGTCCACGAGGTTCGGGCCGACATCGGCATCGCGCTGGACGGCGATGCCGATCGCGTTGTCATCGTCGACGAGAATGGCATGGTCGTCGATGGCGACCAGATCATGGCGCTGATCGCCGAATCCTGGCACCAGAATGGCCGCCTGGCCGGCGGCGGCGTGGTTTCCACCATCATGTCCAATCTCGGCCTGGAGCGCTTCCTGACCGGTATGAAGCTGCAGCTTCACCGCACCAAGGTCGGCGACCGCTATGTCGTTGAACATATGCGCGCGAATGGCCTCAATGTCGGCGGCGAACAGTCTGGCCATATCGTGCTGTCCGATTTCTCGACCACCGGCGACGGCCTGGTCTCGGCGCTGCAGGTACTTGCCTGCGTCAAGCGCCAGAACCGCCCGGTCAGCGAACTGCTCAAGAAATTCGAGCCGGTGCCGCAGGTGCTGAAGAATGTGCGTTTCTCCGGCGGCAAGCCGCTGGAAGAGGCCCCGGTCAAGGCCGCGATCGAAGAGGCACAGAACCGCCTCGGCAAGAAGGGTCGCCTGGTCATTCGCCCTTCGGGTACCGAACCGCTCATCCGCGTCATGGCCGAGGGCGACGACCCCAAGCTGGTCGAGGACGTCGTCAACGACATTATCGGCGTGATTTCCGAGGCGCGCAGCGCCGCCTGAATTCGTTTCGTTTCCTTCGCGACAAGGCTGAATCCCACGACCCGCTTCGGCGGGTCGTGTGCGTTCTGGCGAAGTCTTCGCCATCGCGTTTCGAGAGAAATCTAGACGAGTATAGTTAACTGATACGGTTAAACGCCTTTTAACCTTTGCAATTCATTATCCACACCCGAGGTCAATCATGTTCGGGCGCGATCCGTGCTCCGACGTCTCAAGGGTGACAAGGATGTACAATTTCGGAAGGAAGGCAGCCGTGGCCGGCTTGCTGCTGTCCGGCCTCGCCGCGCCGGCGCTGGCGGCGGATCTGGCCGAGCCGCCGGTGGTGGAAGCCCCACCCGTCGCGGCGCCGGTCTATGAAGAAGCCGAATATGGCGGCTGGTACATCCGTGGTGATCTCGGCTACCGCAAATCCAATATGAGCAGCCCGGAATATGTCCTTCCTGGTGGCTTTGTCGGGACCTTCGACACGCACAAGCTGAAGGGCGGCTTCTCGATCGGTGGCGGCGTTGGCTACCAGGTCACCAAATACTTCCGCACCGACGTTACCCTGGACTACTGGTCGAAGACCAAGTTCAACGGCGGCACGTCGGGTTTTTGCGGCACGGGCCTGCCCTGTACGTCGACCGACACCAGCTCCTATTCGGCGCTGCTCCTTTTGGCTAACGCCTATGTGGACATCGGCACCTGGCACGGCATCACACCTTATGTCGGCGCCGGTATCGGTGGTGCGAACCTTAAATGGAACACCCTGGTCAACAAGGACCCGGATGGCGAGTTCGAGCACGAAGGCAAGAAAGGCTGGCGTTTCGCCTATGCAGTCATGGCCGGTGCTTCCTATTGCCTGACCGACACCACCAAGCTCGATGTCGGCTATCGTTACAGCCACATCAACGGTGGCGGCATGTTCGGTTACAAGGTCGGCGGTGGCCCCGGCTTCGACAAGGGCATCAATACGCACGAAGTGCGTGCTGGCCTGCGCTATCAGTTCGGTGGCCGCTCAGATTGCGCGCCGCCCCCGCCCGTCTATGTGCCGGAGCCGGAACCGGTCTACACGAAGTAATCCCTGCCTCGAAAATTTCAGAACCCGCCCGGCAATGCCGGGCGGTTTTTCGTTCAGAGCATTTCCGCTTGGAAGAGAAGCGGAAATGCTCTGGTTATTTGTTTCATGCAATTCCGGACGCAAAATCGCTGCGCGCTTTTGCTGGAATTGCCTAGGGGGAACGTCGGCAGATCACCAGCCCAGCCACAGCGCGATCAGTGCCAGCGCAGCCGGGATAGCCTGGATGTAGAGGATCTTGCGGTTTGCCGTAGCCGCGCCATAGAGCCCGGCAACCAGGATGCAGAGCAAGAAGAAGGTCTTTACCTGGAAGCCGGCTTCGCCGAGATACAGTCCCCAGATCAGCCCTGCCGCAAGGAAGCCGTTGTAAAGGCCCTGGTTGGCTGCAAGCACTTTTGAGGCCGCAGCGAATTCGGGGGTCAGGCCGAAAGCCTTGTGGCCGCGCGGCGTGTTCCACAGCACCATTTCCAGATAGACGATGTAGACGTGGATCAGCGCGACCAGGCCGACCAAAATGCTCGCGATCATTGTCTCCCCCTTGCCGTCAAGGTCGGGATGTTCCCGCATGCGCGTCTTTCGCGCAAGCCATTCGGATGGGGTTGCCATGGCTCGCGGCTTGATGTCTGTTCGCGCCGACCCCATTCATGATCCCCGGTGAAGCAATGTCGTTCAAGAAACTGGATGAACTCGGCCACAAGCTCGAGGCCCTGGAGCATGCACAGGCCATTCTGGGTGCCGACGAGGCAACCCATATGGCTGTCGGCGGCGGCGAGAAACGGGCCGAGGCAATGGCCACCCTGGCTGGCATGTATCATCGCCAGGCCACCGCGCCGGAGGTTGCAGACTGGATTGCCGGCGCAAGGGCCGAAGCACTGGATGCAGACCAGCAGGCAGCGCTGCGGGAATTCGAGCGCCAGTACATCAATCTGACGTGCCTGCCGGCAGAGTTCGTCGAACGGCAGACAGCGGCGCGGTTGCGTTCGGAGCAGCTGTGGCGGGAACTGCGCGCCAGGAACGATTGGGCGGGCTTTCGCCCCGCGCTCGAGAACATCGTTGCACTGGTGCGCGAAGAGGCCGGCTTGCGGGCCGCCGTTCTCAAGCTGTCCCCTTACGATGCACTGATGGAGCAGTATGACCCGGGCAATCGCGCCGCGGACATCACTCCGGTTTTCGCCGAACTCAAGACCTTCCTGAAGGACTTCGTACCGGAAGCGCTCGCCGTTCAGAGCGAAAACCTGGCGAAACGACCACTCAAGCCGCTGTCGGGAGTCTATCCGATCGACAAGCAGCGCGAACTGGGCCTGGCGATGATGGCGGCCGTCGGTTTCGACCTCAACCACGGCTCGCTTTCGGTGTCGCATCACCCGTTCTGCGGTGGTGTGCCGACCGACGTACGCATCACCACGCGTTACAAGACCTCGGATTTCCTGTCGGCGCTGATGGGGGTGCTGCACGAAACCGGCCATGCACTCTACGAGCAGAACCTGCCCAAGGCGTGGTCGCACTGGCCGCTCGGCAAGGCACGCGGCATGGCGGTGCATGAAAGCCAGAGCCTGTTCGTGGAAAAGCAGCTCGGCCGCAATCCGGCGTTCTGGCGCTGGGCACTGCCGGTGGTCGAAAAGCATCTCGGCGAGGCCTGGACGCTGGAGGATCTCCTGCCGCATGTGCACCGTGTCGAGCGCGGACTGATCCGCGTCGATGCGGATGAAGTCACGTATCCGCTGCATGTCATCCTGCGTTTCGAACTGGAGCAGGATCTCGTTTCGGGCAACCTCGAGGTCGCTGACCTGCCCGAGGCCTGGGATGCCAGGATGCGCGATTATCTGGGGCTTTCGACCATCGACAATGCCGCCGACGGCCCGATGCAGGACGTGCATTGGCCTTCCGCGGCCTTTGGATATTTCCCCTCCTATACGCTTGGTGCCATGATGGCTGCCCAGCAGTGGGCAGCCTTGACCAGGGAGCATCCTGCAGCGGATGAGGACATCGCCCGTGGTGACTTCGATGTCGTCAATGGCTGGCGGCGGGAACACATCTGGTCGCAGGGTTCACGCTATTCGACGCCCGAGCTTCTTGAGCGTGCCACCGGCGAAAAGCTGAACGCGGCGCATTTCATCACGCATCTGAAGCGGCGCTACGGCAAGTCGTGACAGGCTCAGGGCCGACAGGCGTGATGCAGGGCTGCCGAGAACGTTTCCGGCGAAAGCAAAATCGCCTGCAATGCTCTGGCTCTTTGTTTTGCCGTATGATCTTTGTCCGAAAAGTCGGCAACTTTTCGGGATCATGCTCCAGGTGACCGATCGCGATCCTCTTTCGACCGCCCAGCAGGTCGCGTCAGCCATCACGCAGGCGGTGCGCGGTGGTCATCTCGTGCCGGGCCAACGTCTTACCGAGACCGAGCTCGCCTCCCGGCATGGCGTGTCGCGGTCGTCGGTCCGCGAGGCCTTCCAGCGGCTGACGGTGGACGGGCTTCTGGCCTTCGAGCCGCATCGAGGTGTGACGGTGCGCCGGCTGTCACGCAAGGAGGTCGATGACCTGTTTGCCGTTCGAAGTTCCCTGGAGGCGCTGGCTGTCGGTCTTGCCCTGCCGGCGCTGCAAGCGGAATCTGCCAGACTGCGGACGCTTCAGGCCGAGATGGATGATGCCGTTGCGGCAAACGACATGGCCAGGTTCTCCGAAGCCAACACGCGTTTTCATGCGCTGTTTCCGGCGGCTGCCAACAACGCCGTCCTGGCCGAGACGCTGACCAGATTGTCCAATTCGCTCTACTGGCTGCAGTTCCGCATGCTGGTCGACCGCGAGGATGTCTTTGCCAGCAACGCAGAACATCGACGGATCGTCGAAGCCGTCCTGGCCGATGACAGGCAAATTGCGGAAACCGCGATGCGGGGGCATGTCATTGCCTCTGGCGCGCTCATCCAGAGGCTGTCCGACGATCATTTCGCACCGGCCTGACCGGCTTCAAAAAGGTGGACTTGCGTATTTCAGGATTGTCGGACAATATTGTCGGACGATCATGAGGGGCGTTGTGCGATGAAGCCTACCACGAGCTACCAGCCAATCCCGCTGCCGGACTTCCAGGAGCTCCCGCTCGAAACCAGGCGGGCGAATGCGGAAGCCTTCTACGCAGAAATGCGCGCTCGCCACACGGTGCGCGAATTCTCAACCAGGCCGGTACCGCGTGACATCATCGAAACCTGCATTCTGACGGCAGGCACCGCGCCCAATGGCGCCAATCACCAGCCCTGGCATTTTGCGGTGATCGGTGATGCCACGATCAAGAAGCGCATCCGCGAGGCAGCCGAGATCGAAGAGCGCGCCTTCTACGAGGGCAGGGCCGGCGAGGAGTGGCTGGCCGCTCTGGCTCCGCTCGGCACCGATGCCGACAAGCCATTCCTAGAAGAGGCCCCCTGGCTCATCTGTATTTTCGGCGAGCGTCGCAGCCGCTCCGCCGACGGTGTGCTGCGCAAGAACTACTATGTCCCGGAATCGGTTTCGATCGCGACCGGTCTTCTGATCGCCGCCATCCACCGCGCCGGCCTCGTTGCACTCACGCATACGCCGAACCCGATGAGCTTCCTGAACGAGATCTGTGGCCGCGACCCGCACGACAAGCCCTACATCCTGATGGTTGTCGGCTATCCGAAAGAGGGCGCCACCATTCCGCAACATGCGGTCGAGAAGAAGCCGTTGACAGAAATCGCGACCTTTCTCTGATCTGGAGCAATCCCAGGAAAAGTGCGCGCCGGCCTTCCGCCCGGAATTTTGCATAAAAGCAATGAGCGAGGGCGTTTCCGTGAAGACGGAAACGCTTTTGGCTGGCTGGAAGGCCTTTTTTCGGCAACTGCATCTTTCGAACGGATGCCTCAGGCGGCATGTTGTCTGGCACATTCCGGTGCGAGGAACGCCGCAGGATGAAGCCGGATGAGGAGGCCGCCTTGTCGCTGACCAACCAGGACCTGATCGAGCTCACGGCCTTCCGCCGCAGGCTGCACCAGCATCCCGAGGTTTCGAATGAAGAAGAGGCAACGGCCAAAGAGGTGGTTGCCTTTCTCGCGGATACCGGGCCGGACAATGTCCTGACGGGATTGGGCGGCCACGGTGTTGCCATGACCTATGACAGTGGCAAGCCGGGGCCGACGGTTCTCTTCCGCTCCGAACTCGACGCGTTACCGATCGAGGAATTGTCCGGCGTGGAGCATTCGTCGCTGGTGCCGGGCAAGTCGCATATGTGCGGCCATGACGGACACACCACGATCCTGGCTGCCCTCGGACGCCAGTTCGGACGCAGCCGCCCGCAGAAGGGCCGTGTGGTTCTGATGTTCCAGCCGGCGGAGGAGACCGGCGATGGCGCCGTCGGTGTTGTGGCCGATCCGCGCTTCGGCGAGATCGCTCCGGATTTTTCCTTTTCGCTGCACAATCTGCCCGGCATTCCGCTTGGCGAGGTTCGGCTGAAACCCGGCGTCGTCAACTGCGCTTCGCGCGGCATGCGCATCGTGCTGGAGGGCAAGACGGCACATTCCTCGATGCCCGAAACCGGCACGTCGCCGATGCTCACGATAAGCCAGCTGATGCCGGCACTGGCAAGGCTTGGTGGCGGTGCCTTCAGTGACGACGATTTCGGCATGGTGACCGTCACCCATGCCACGATGGGCGAAGCCGTGTTCGGGGTGGCGCCCGGGCGCGCGGAAGTGTGGGCAACGCTGCGCACGCGGCTGGACGAGCGGATGGCGGGTTTATGCGCAGCAGCCGAAGCGCTGGTGGAGCAGGTTGCCGGTGAAGCCGGCCTGACCTTTAAAATCGACTATCACGAGATCTTCGTTGCCAGCATGAATGCGCCGGTGGCAGTCGAACACCTGCACGCCGCGCTCGATCAGGAAGGTGTCGCCTACAGCGAAGACAGCCTGCCGATGCGTGCTTCAGAAGACTTCGGCATCTTCGGGCGCAGCGCTCCGTCAGCGATGTTCTTCCTGGGGGCTGGGGAACGGCATCCGGCGTTGCACAACCCTGACTATGATTTCCCGGATGACCTCATCCCGATCGGGTCGAGGATTTTCATGCGCACCGCGCGTAACCTGCTCGGGTAGCAGCTACTCCGCTGCGCCCATGAAAGCGCTGGCGCCGGTTTCGAACTGCAGCTTGGCAAGCCTGGCGTAGATGCCGCCCTTAGCCACAAGGCTCTTGTGGGTGCCTTCCTCGACGATACGTCCGCCGTCCATGACGAGGATGCGGTCGGCCTTCAGCACGGTCGCCAGCCGATGCGCGATGACGAGCGTGGTGCGGCCGTGCATCAGATGTTCGAGCGCTTCCTGCACGAGCGTTTCGCTTTCGGCATCGAGCGCGGAGGTTGCCTCGTCGAGCAGCAGGATCGGCGCGTCGCGCAGAATGGCGCGGGCGATGGCAATGCGCTGGCGCTGCCCTCCGGACAAGGTGACGCCACGTTCGCCGACTGGCGTATCATAGCCGTTCTGCAGCCTGAGGATGAATTCCTCGGCGAGGGCTGCCTTGGCCGCCGCCTCGATCTCGGCATTGCCGGCGCCCGGCCTGCCGAAGGCGATGTTGTCGCGCACGCTGGCGGCGAAGATCGTGACGTCCTGCGGCACGATGGCGATGCGCTGGCGGAGCGCGAGCGGATCCGTCTGTGCCAGGTCGATGCCGTCGAGCTTCACCGTGCCTGTCTCGGGGTCGTAGAAACGCAGGATCAGCGAAAAAACCGTACTCTTGCCGGCGCCCGACGGGCCAACGATGGCGACGGTTTCGCCCGGCTTCACCGAAAAACTCAGGTCGTGCACGGCGGCGCGATCGGGTCTTGCCGGGTAGGAGAAGGAGACCTCACTGAATTCGATGGCTCCCTTTGCCTTGGCGGGTAGCGTGCGCGGCTGCGCCGGCGCCTCGATGCCGGGTTTCTCGGCCAGGATTTCTGTGAGCCGTTCAGCCGCGCCCGCCGCTTGCGACAGCTCGCCCCACACTTCCGAGAGCGCGCCGAGGGCGCCGGCTGCAAAGACCGAATAGAGCAGGAACTGACCAAGCGTGCCGGGCGACAGGGTTCCGTCGAGCACGTCGCGCGAGCCGAACCACAGAACGGCGACGACGGAAGAAAACACCATGAATATGGCGAAGAAGGTGAGCAGCGCGCGGGCTAGGACCGAGGCGCGGGCAGCGGCAAAGGCCGCCTCGACCGCAGCCGAAAAACGGCCGGTGACCAATCCTTCGTTGGTGAAGGCCTGCAGCGTGCGCACGGCACCGATCTGCTCGCTGGCATAGGCGGTGGCGTTGGCCAGCGTGTCCTGTGCCTGCCGGGAACGACGGCGCACCGAACGGCCAAAGGCGACCAGCGGCAGCACGATGACGGGAATCGCCGCGATGACGAGGCCGGAGAGCTTCGGGCTGGTCACCACCATCATCGCCAGCGCACCAAGGCCGAGGATGACATTGCGCAGCGCCACCGAAGCGGTCGCGCCCACCGCCGATTTCACCTGCGTGGTGTCAGCGGCGAGACGCGAGACGATTTCGCCCGATTGCGATGTGTCGAAAAAGGCCGGCGACAAAGTGGTGACATGCGAAAATACGTCGCGACGAATGTCGGCGACGACACGTTCGCCAAGGGTGATGACGAAATAGTAGCGGCCGGCTGAGGCGAGCGCGAGCACGGCGGCCATGACCATCAGCATGCCGAAATAGCTGGCGATGAAGGCAGAATCGGAACTGGAGAAGCCGTTGTCGATCATGCGCCGCACGGCAAGCGGCAGCGCCAGCGTGGTGACGGCTGCCAGCACCAGTGAAATGGCGGCGCCGACCACCAGGCCGCGATAGCGGGCGATATAGGGAAAGACCCGCCGAAGCGGCTGGAGCGAGCGTCTGCGCTCGTCTGCGCTGGTAGGGTCAGCCATCGTCCCGGTTCCTGTCCGAATTGGCTCCGGCGCGGCCTTGTGATTCAATTTCGCCTGTTGTATAGGCACGCCGACCGTTTTTGAAGCCGTGGCTCCTCAATAGCTGCGGCTTCGAGTTTTAAAAAGGGGCGCATCGCCGCAGGGCTGCCGTCCCAGCTAGCCAGGACAAGAGCGATGAAGGCTGACATCCATCCCGACTACCACACCATCAAGGTCGTCATGACCAATGGCACCGAATACCAGACCCGTTCGACCTGGGGCAAGGAAGGTGACACGATGAACCTCGACATCGATCCCTCCACGCATCCGGCATGGACCGGCGGCCAGCAGACGCTGCTCGACCGCGGTGGCCGCCTGTCGAAGTTCAAGAACAAGTTCGCCAATCTCGGCATCTAAGCCGGAACCGCGATACGGATCCAAAAACCCGCCCCCAGGGCGGGTTTTTTGTTGTGGGTCTGCGCGGGTTGCATCGGAGCGTGAACTGGCCGATCCTGCCATCGGGGGCAGGGAGGTCATGTGTCGGATACCGCTCTGCATTTCGATGATGCGCGCCGCCGGATCAAAGCCATCTTCATCGGTTCGATCGGCAATCTGGTCGAATGGTACGATTTCTACGCCTATACGGCGTTTGCGCTCTATTTCGCCCCGGCCTTCTTTC
>WPCJ01304278.1_pt1 | contig 10996 bp, 9 predicted proteins | sample 5399831 | NCBI WGS metagenome assembly WPCJ01 (sample SAMN12869470, study PRJNA574797) | sludge metagenome | isolation source: wastewater treatment of pH10 | place: China:Beijing | collected 2019-05-20 | reverse complement strand
GCCCGCTCGCCGAGCCATCCGATGGCCGGCGCAGCCTCCGCCCCGACGCGCGGCGCCCATGCGCTTGCGCCGGAATTCGCCCCCGAGGCGGAGATCGAGGTCGAAGCTGCACCGCTGCCGTCCGAGGACGTTGTAATTCCGTTCTCGGAGCGGGTCACCATCATGGACCTGCGCGAATATATGTGCCGCTGGCCGATGGGCGATCCGACGACTCCGGAATTCCGGTTCTGCGGTGCACGTTCGCAGACCGGCCTGCCCTATTGCAGCCACCATGCCCGCATCGCCTATCAGCCCGCGGCCGACCGGCGGCGGGACCGGAGCAGGGTCCGGGCCTGAACGGCTTCGGAGCATCGAGTAGGGAAAACCGGCCTCGAAGGCCGGTTTTTTATTGCCTGAGATCGAAGGGGGCAGCGCCGGCCTCACAACCTCCGCTTCTTCTCCAGCGAGCGGCTCCAGCGCGAGAGAGCGAAGCAGATCAGCCAATAAATCGCGCCTGAGAAGGCATAAGCTTCCATGTTCATGCCGACCCAGTTGGGATCGGCGAGCGACGCCTGAGCGACGCCGAGCAGATCGAGGATCGAGACAACCAGCACCAGCGTCGTGTTCTTGATCAGAGCGATGAATTCGTTGGTCATCGCAGGCAACGAGATGCGTAGCGCCTGCGGCAGCACGATCAGACCCGTCGCCTTCCAGTAGTTGAGGCCGAGAGCGGTCGCCGCCTCGCGCTGGCCCTTGGGCAGGGCCTGCAGGCCGCCGCGCACGGCTTCCGCCATGTAGGCGGCGATGACGAAGCCGAGACCGATGACGGCGCGCGCCAAGCGGTCTATGCCGATGCCCCCCGGCAGGATCAAGGGCAGCAGCAGCGAAGCCAGGAAGATCACAGCGATGATCGGCACGCCACGCCAGAACTCGATGAAGATGACACTGATCAGCCGGATGATCCTGAGTTCCGATTGCCGGCCGAGCGCGAAGATAATGCCGAGCGGGATCGCGATCAGGCTCGCATAGATCGAGATGAACAGGGTGAGCATCAGCCCGCCCCATTCGCGCGTCTCGATGTAGCGCAGGCCGAACCCGCCCGAGAGCAACCAGATGCCGAGCGGCGGCAGGGCGACCAGCATGGCGAGGCCGAGCTTCAACCTGAGACGCTGCGGCGCCAGGACAATCGATGCGATCCCCAGCACGAAGGCGATGCCGGCAATGTCGACGCGCCAGCGCTGGTCGACCGGGTAGAGCCCGTACATGAACTGGCCGAAGCGGGCGCGGATGAAGACCCAACAAGCGCCGCCGGGCGCGCAATCGGCGCGCGTCGAGCCGGCCCAGGTCGCATCGATCACCGCCCAGCGGATCAGCGGAATGCCGACCCAGGCGATCAGGACGACCAGCACCATCGAGACGAAACCCGTGAAGGGCGTGGCGAAGAGGCGTTCGCGCCAGATCGAGAGGGAGGATGCGCGGGTCATCGCGTCACCAGGGCGATGCGGGCGTTGTACCAGTTCATCAGCGCGGAGACGACGAGGCCGATGACCAGATAGACGGCCAGCGTCATAGCGATGATCTCGATCGCCTGGCCGGTATTGTTGAGCGCCGAGCCCATGAACAGGCTGACCACGTCGGGGTAGGCGATCGCGGCGCCGAAGGACGAGTTCTTGAGCACGTTGAGATACTGGTTGGTCAAGGGCGGGGTCATCACCCTCAGCGCCTGCGGAATCACGACGAGGCTGAGGATACGGCCGGGCCGCAGGCCCAGCGCCGAGGCGGCCTCGGTCTGCCCCTTCGCCACCGATTCGATGCCGCCGCGCACGATCTCGGCGATGAAGCCGGCGGTATAGGTGACCAGCGCCGCGAGCAGCGCCACGAATTCAGGGATGACGACGAAGCCGCCGCGATAGTTGAAGCCGCGCAGCACGGGGATGTCCCAGCGCGTGGCAAGACCGGCCCAGACGATGGCGAGCGCCGGGACGATCACGATCAGGCCGATGCCGATCGCGAGCAGCGGTGCGTCCTGCCCGGTGCGGTCCTTGCGCCTGTGCGCCCAGGCGCTGGCCAGCCAGTAGCCGAGCCATGACAGCAGGATCGCCAGCGCCGCCCAGCGGAAATTGCCGGGCGCATCCGGCAGCGGAATGGTGAGGCCGCGATTGTTGAGGAAGGCGACGCCGAACAGGCCGATGCTCTGGCGCGGTTGCGGCAGGGCGGCGATGACGCCGAAATACCAGAACAGCACGAAGAACAGGAGCGGGATGTTGCGGACGAACTCGATATAGGCGCCCGCGATGGTCGAGAGCAGCCAGTGCGAGGACAGGCGCGCGATGCCCAGCGCGAAGCCGAGCAGCGTCGCCAGCACGATCGCGATCACCGTCACCAGCATGGTGTTGGCGACGCCGACCCAGAACAGGGCGAAGATGTCGTCTGACTGGGTATAACCGGTGAGGACGAAGGGCACCTCGATGCCCGATGTCCGCCAGAGGAAATCGAAGCCCGAGGCGATGCCGGCCTTGACCATGTTCTCCGAGGCGTTGCGCACGAAGAACCCGGTCAGACCGACGAGCAGCACGATCACGGCGATCTGGTAGAACCAGTCCCGGACGCGCTTGTCGTTGACGAGGGAGAGAAAGCTGCTCACGGCCACCTCGATCGAGGTTCGCGGACGTCATTCCCGGGCGTGGCCCGGGAATCTCGTGACGCTTGGGCTGGATTCCGGGATCGCCGGGTCAAGCCCGGCGATCAGGAGCCTTGGCTGCTCTCACTGGAAGGGCGGGGTGAAGAGCAGACCGCCCTTGGTCCAGAGCTGATTCTGGCCGCGCTCGAGCTTCAGCGGAGAGCCCATGCCGACGGTGCGCTCATAGCTCTCGCCGTAATTCCCGACCTGCTTGATGGCATTGTACATCCAGTCGTTCGAGAGCCCCATCATCGCACCGAAGCCACCCTCGGCGCCGAGCAGGCGGCGGACTTCCGAATTCTTGGAATTCGCCTTCATCTCGTCGACATTCTTGGAGGTGACGCCGAGCGCTTCCGCCGCGATCGTGCCGTTCAGCACCCAGCGCACGATGAGCTGCCAGCGCTCGTCACCCCAGCGCGTCACCGGTCCTTGCGGATCGTTCGAGATCGGCTGGGTCAGGATGACGTGCTCTTCCGGGTTCTTCAGCTTGGCACGCTGGCCGGCGAGCGCGCCGACGCCGGCGGTGTAGGCGTCGCAGCGGCCCGCATCATAGGCGGCGATGGCGTCGTCGTTCTTCTGGAAATTGGTGATGGTGGTCTTGAGATTGCGCTCGCGGAACCAGTCGGCGGCGTTCTTCTCCTCGGTCGAGCCGGCGGCGACGCAGACCGAGGCGCCGTCGAGATCGGCCGCCGTCTTGGCATTGGCCGACTTGCGGACGATGAAGGTCTGGCCCTCGTAGAAGTTGATGCCCTGGAAGTTGAGGCCGAGCGTCGCGTTGCGCGAGAAGGTGATGGTCGAGTTGCGCGAGAGCACGTCGACTTGGCCCGATTGCAGGATCGGCCAGCGCTGCTGCACCGAGGTCGGCGTGTATTTCACCTTGCTGGCGTCGCCGAGCACCGCGGCGGCCAGTGCCTTGCAATAATCGACGTCGAGCCCGTTCCACTCGCCCTTGTCGTTGGCGAAGGAGAAGCCGGGCAGGCCGAGATGCACGCCGCATTCGAGATTGCCCCGCGCCTTGATGGCGTCCAGCGTCGGGCTCGGCGCCAGTTGCTGCGCCTGCGCCATCGAAATTCCCGCGGTCAGCAGAACCGCTGCTCCCAAGATCCTGAAGGTCATGTCCGTCTCCCCGAAGCCGTCGGCGGCTTTCTGTGTTTGGAGAGCAACTATGCAACAGGCGCCGGCAAAGCGGTAGCGGCGGAAATGCCAATCCGCGTCAGTTGCCGAAGATGGTGTTGAGCTGGCTGCCGACCATGACGAAGGTGGTACGCTTCGACATCTCCTTCAGGCGGACGGCGCCGATATAGGTCATGGCCGAGCGCACCCCGCCCATCAATTCCTGCATCGTGCCTTCGACCGGGCCGCGATAGGGCACCTCGACGGTCTTGCCCTCGGAGGCGCGATATCTCGCGACGCCGCCGGAATACTTGTTCATCGCCGTGTCGGAGGACATGCCGTAGAAGGTCATCGCGACCGGCACCTGCTCGCCATCGCGCTCCTCGTAGCGGATATCACCCTCACATTCGTCATGGCCGGCGAGCATGCCGCCCATCATCACGAAATCGGCGCCGCCACCATAGGCCTTGGCGACATCGCCGGGCACGGTGAGCCCGCCATCGCCGCAGACGAAGCCCTTCAGGCCATGAGCGGCATCGGCGCATTCGATGATGGCGGAGAGCTGCGGATAGCCGACGCCGGTTATCTTGCGCGTGGTGCAGACCGAGCCCGGCCCGATGCCGACCTTGACGATGTCGGCGCCGGCCAGGATCAGTGCCTCCGTCATGTCGCCGGTCACAACATTGCCGGCCATGATCGCCGCGTCCGGAAAGGCGGCGCGCGTCGCCTTGACCGTGTCGACGAATTTCTCGGTATAGCCGTTGGCGACGTCGAGGCAGATCTTGGCGATCGGCGACCGGGCGTGGACGGCCTTCAGCTTGTCATGATCGGAATCCGTGGTGCCCAGCGAATAGAAGGCGTTGACCGAGCCCGGTTCGCGGAAGAAGGCGATCAGCTCCTCGGCGCTGTAATGCTTGTGCAGGGCGACCATGGCTCCGTGCGTCAGCAGCGCGCGCGCCATCGCCATGGTGCCGACGACGTCCATATTGGCGGCGATCAGCGGAAAACCCTTCCACTCCTTGCCGCTGTGGGCGAAGCGGAACGAGCGCTCGACATCGACCTCGGCGCGGCTGCCCAGCGTCGAGCGCTTCGGACGGATTAGAACGTCGCGGAAATCGAGCTTCGGGTCGTTTTCGATGCGCATGATCGGGCCTCTGGCTGTCGCTGCCGCGCGAACAAGCGGGGCGGCACGCACGCGGGAGAGGCGTGCGCCGATTCATAGCGTCCGGGACGCGAGCCGCGCAATCCCGCCTGTCAGGCCGCAGCGGGCGGCGGGCTCGTCCGGGCGTTCTTGCGGATCGTGTAGAGCGTCGCGCCGATGACGACGGCCGCGCCGAGCCAAGTGGTGAGCTCGGGAATCTCAGCGAAGAAGACGAAGCCGGTGAAGCTCGCCAGCAGCAGGCGGCTGAAATCGAGCGGTGCGAGCGCTGCCGCCTCGCCGACCTGATAGGCGCGGGTTATCAGCCATTGTCCGGCCGTACCGAACAGGCTGAGCGTGATCAGCCAGAACCATTGATCGGACGTCGGCGGCTGCCACCAGGCCCAGGCGGGCACTGCCAGGAGAATGATCAGAACGAGACCCTGATACAGCAGGATCGTATCGGTACGCTCGCTCGCGGCGAGCTTGCGGACGCTGACCGTAATGGCGGCGCCACAGATCGCGCCGGCGACCGCGAGCAGAGCATAGATATCCAGCCCCTCCGAGCTCGGCCGCAGCATGATCAGCACGCCGGCGAAACCGATCACCGTCGCCGTCCAGCGCCTGACATCGACGACTTCCTTGAGGAAGAGCACCGCCGCTATGGTGACGAAGAGCACCTGGCTGAACCCGATCGCCGTCGCCTGGGCCAGCGGGATCTTGATCACCGCCGTAAAGCCGCAGAGCATCGAGAGCAGCGTGACCACGCTGCGGAATATCTGCAGACCGAGCCGGTCGGTATGCAGGGCACGGCGCAGACTGCCGGCGGCGAAGAGCAGCAGGATCGCGGTCATGATCACCTGCCGGATCAACAGGATCTGTACGAGCGGGATCCCTTGTCCGACATGCTTGATGCCGGCGACCATCACGGCATAGACGAGCAGCGCGGCGAACATGAAAACCGAGCCGCGCAGATTCGGGCTGGCACCACGCCACCAAGAGCGCAGATGCTCCCCGCGGCTTTCGAACCAGCCGGGCGGGGCCGTCCTGGCGCCGGCAGGCGGCTCGCTCTCGACGATTTGGGCGGGATGGGGCGAATCCGGCTCGGAAGGCGAGGCAACGGCCTGTTCGTGCCATGCCGGGACATCGCCTTCGAACCCCGGCCGCCCGTGCCGGCGGGACTGCCGCTCGTCGTTCATCACCCTCAACCAATGGTCGGCGGCCGATGAACGGCCCGGCATTTCATCCCTGCCGCAAATCATTGAGGAAACGCTGCAATTCGGCCAATGACAATGCGGCATGGCCGCGTTGTCCCGGCCGCGCGACGCGCAGGGGCGACATACCCCGGGCGGGCTGTGCAACGACGAGAGCAGCCTCTAGAGCAGTTCCGCGATTCCCTGAATCGCGGAACTGCCTCGAGTTTTCATTTCATCGCATTTTCTTACCGCGAACCAGCATCCGCCTCGCTCGAAAATGCTCCAGGACGAACCCGAAAGGGATCCCGCCGATTGACGCTTCCAGCCCGCCTCTCTTACCGCCTCCAGACCATCGCAACAGGCCGGCTGGGCCGGCACGGCGGAACGCGGCGATGAAGGTCCTGCTCGACGATTTCCTGGGCGGGCTCAAGGCGCTTGCTCCTCGCCGCTTCCCCTATCGGCGCTTCGCCCTGGCGCTGGCTCTCGGCGGGCTCGGCGGCTGGCTCTTCGTGCAGGCCCGTTTGCCGCTGCCCTGGATGCTCGGTTCGATGGTGTTCTGCACCTTTGCCGCCCTCGTCCGCATGCCCGTGGCGGCGCCGGCGGTGATCCGCCCACCGATGACAGCGGTGATCGGCGTGATGCTCGGCGCCTCGTTCAGGCCGGAGGTGGTTTCGCAACTGCCGAACTGGCTGCCGACGCTCGTCGGGCTCGTGCTGTTCATGGTCGCCTGCGGGCTGTGTTGCGTCACCTATTTCCGTCGTGTCGCCGGGTTCGATCCGGTCACAGCCTTTTTCTCGGGCATGCCGGGCGGTCTGATCGAGATGGTCACGGTCGGCGAGGAGAAGGGCGGCGACGCCCGCATCATCGCGCTCATCCACTCGGCCCGCATCCTGCTCGTCGTGATGACCCTGCCCTTCATCGTGCAGTGGATCGGAGGCGTTACGCTGGGCGGCGGGCGCGTCGCCGGCCCTTCGCTGTCGCAGACGCCGCTCGGTTCCGAACTCTGGCTGATCGGCTGCGGCATCGCCGGCGTGATCATCGGGCACTGGCTGCGGATGCCCGCGAAGTATCTGCTCGGCCCGATGCTCGCCAGCGCAGTCGTGCATATCACGGGGCTCAGCGCCGCAATGCCGCCCTCGGAAATCGTCAACGCGGCGCAACTCGTGCTGGGTGTGACGATCGGCTGCCGATTCATCGGGACTGCACCGCGCATCATCCTGCGCGTGCTGGTGCTCTCTGTAGGCTCGACCGCGATCCTGCTGGCCTTGACGCTGGGCTTCGCCTGGCTCGTCGCGCTGGTATCGGTGCACGGCCATGTCCCGCTGATCCTCGCCTATTCGCCCGGCGGCCTCGCCGAGATGAGCCTGATCGCGCTGGCGCTCCATACCGAGGTCGCCTTCGTGGCGGCCCACCACATCATCCGCGTCTTCCTGGTGATGGTCTCTGCCGGGCCGATCTTCGGCCTGATCGGCCGCCGAAACCGGGTCGCGGCGGAATAGACGCTCTCAACCCAGAGCGGCGGCGAGGCCTTGCGCGAGACCGTTCGCGAGCGCCGCGCGCTGGCCCTTCATGAAGGCCGCGCCGTCGACGCGCTGACGATCTCCCGTGCGGATCGCCGCGACGCGCTCCATCAGGGCCCGGGCAAAATCTCCGGCCGTATCGGCAAGCGTGAAATTGGCGGGCAGCTCCGTGAAACCGCGGCAGGACAGGGTCGTGGCGACTGCCGGAAGGCCGAGCTGCATCGCCTCGATCGTCTTGAGCTGCACGCCTGTTCCGGCCCGGCTCGACAACGCGACGAGCCGACAGGAGCGTAGAAAGCCTTCGGCCGAGGGCACGCGCCCGACCAGCCTCACATTGGGCGACGCCTGCAGCTCAGGCGGCATGCGGCCGGCAACGGCGATCCGGATATCCGCGGGGAGAAGCGGGCCGATCTCGCGCAGGAACCACTCGAGGCCGATGAGGTTGGGGCCCCAGGTCCAGGTGCCGATCAAGCCGATGTCGAAGATCGGGGGCTCGCAGCGATCGTCGGACTGCGTCCCGACGGGGTCGCTGGAGACCAGCGGCAGGACACAGGATTTTTCCCGATAGGCGAGGCCAAGCGCCTGCCGGTCCTCCTCGGCCAGCGTCCAGATGAAACGCGCTTCGCCCCAGAGCCGTCGCTCCAGCCGTTCCAGCAGCCGCGCCTCGCGGCCGTAGAGCCGACGCAGCAGCGGGTTTCCGGCATGCCCCGCATTCTGGCGGGCCGAGACATGCTCGATATTGTGCTCGACGAGAATACAGGGCGCGATCCCAAGCAACTCGGGAAAAGCACCGGGCAGCATCACCGAATTCAGGACCAGCGCATCGAAAGGCCCGTGCGCCCGGATAGCCTCGACGAAGCGCCCGGCTCCGGCGAGCCTGAGTTTCGCGCTGGCCACCGGCAACCCGAACCGGACGGCGGCGGACAGCCAGCGCAGCTTCCGAGCGGTCGGCGCCACCGCGTTCTCGATATCGGTCTCTGCGACCACGATCGCCTGCGCCGGGTCGGCCGGGATCTCGCCGGGGCGGAGGAAACCGATCGCGACGACATCGTGACCCGCCTCGCGCAGCGCCGAAAGGATCGCCGCATTGGCGATCTCGAAGCCGGTATCCGGCCGGGCGACGGGGATGAGCGAGGTCAGGAAAGCAAGGCGCAAGGAGAGTGCTCGTCGGCAGGTTGGTAACTCCACTCCTCCCATTGGCCGGGCAGGTCAAGCCGTGGCGGCGGCTATGATCAACGGGAGCCGCCGGGAGTGGTCACCCTTTCGACGAAGACGAACACCGAACCTTAAGCTGCCATGACCTAGCCTGCGGCACGATGACCATGGCCAGCCAGACGAACGAAAGCACGACCAGAGGCGAGCGAGCCCGCTCTGCCCCACCGGCTTTCGACACGCCCGAAAGTTTCGAGATAGCGGCGCGTTCGGCGCCGGACGAGCTCTTCCACGTCACCAGCGTCGTCTGTATCCCGACCTTCCGACGCCCGGACATGCTGGAGGCCACGTTGCGTTCGCTCGCCGGCCAGAAGGGCGGGCACGACTTCGCCGTTATCGTCGTCGAGAACGAGGGCATCGAGCGAGCCGGCGCCGCGCGCGCCAGCGCCCTGCTCGCTGACGGGCTGTTCAAGGGCCTGGTCATCGTCGAACCACGCCAGGGCAACTGCAAGGCCTACAACGCCGCCTGGCGCTGCGCATTGACGCGCTTCCCGGCGCTGGAACAGATTCTCGGAATCGACGACGACGAAGAGGCAGAGCCCGGCTGGCTCGACGCCTTGATCACCGCAGCCCGCACAGCGCCCGCCGACCTGTTCGGCGGCTCGGTCACGCCCGTCTTCGCCGATGACTCGCGCGCCTGGCTCTCGGCACATCCGGTGTTCCGCTCGCATTATGGCACGAGCGGCCCGGTGCCCATGCTGTATTCGAGCGCAAACTACCTGATCCGACGCGATGTGCTCGACAAGCTGGGCTTCCCCTTCCTCGATGAAAGCTTCGACTTCACCGGCGGGGGCGACACCGATTTCTTCACCCGCGCCAAAGCTGCCGGCTTCCGCTTCTGGTGGGTTCAGGAGGCCGCGCAACGCGAGACCATGCCAAAGAGGCGCAGCGAATTCGACTGGATCCATGCCCGCGGCCTGCGCAACGGCGCGATCTCCGCGGCGATCGAACGGCGGCAGAATCCGGGGCCGGGCGGGAGGTTACGCGTGCTGGCGAAATCGCTCGTGCTGCTTGCCGCGTCAGTTCCGCGCGGTCTCGCCTTGGGCACCCGCACCCGCTCCGCCCTGATCGGACTCTACCATGCCCAGGTCGCGCTCGGCCGGCTGATGTCTGAATTCGGCGTCACCAACGAGCAGTATCGCAAGCCTGAGAAGAACTGACTGGAATCGCGCCGGGCCGCTCGTCTCAAGCCGCGTTGACCACGAGACCGCGAAGCTTGCCCGCATGCACTCCGAGCCATTCCTTCAGGCGCTCGGCCTCGGCCTGAACGGATTTGCCCTCGCGCCCGACCAGCACGATATCGTCAACGATCTCGGCGAAGCGTCCGATCAGGCCATCAGCCGCGGGATGGCCGCCATCCACGATCACGGGCCCGAAGCGATGCGTCGCTGCGAAGGCCCCCGTCCGTAACGGGCCCACCCCGGCCGGCGGGATTTCCCCTGCATAGGGCATGAAGGTCAGGCCAGTGCCCTCGTCCTTCATGATCGCACGGCCCAGCGCGGCCCGGCCGGACATGACATCGCCGAGCCCGATCACGGCATCCGCCGCAAAGACCTTTGTCAGACCATGGGCGCCACCGCCGGCATCGACCAGCAGCGCGGGCAGACCGGATCGAGCCGCATCGAGCGCCAGGTTGAGGGCCAGCGTGGTCGCCCCCGCACGTGGCTCCAGGCCGACGACCAGGATACGGCGACGCTGCTCGCCGCTTGCGGCCCCGGCCAGCTCGTGCCGGGTCGCAGCGATGGCGGCGGCGAAACCGGATTGCGGCTTGTCGATGACATCGACGAGATGGGCCTGGCCCTGGAAGACCGAGCGCGCCTCGGCCACGTCGCGGCGCCAACGACGGTTGCGCACCTGCGGGACGGTGCCAAGCATCGGCAGCGCAGCGGGACCGGAAGCGATTTCGGGAGCAGCTTGAGCGACAGGCACGGCTTGCGGCGGATTTGCGGCGCGCTTCGCGGCGCCGCCCGGGATCGCCATGAGGCGCCGCCAGTTCACTGGCGCAGCACCTGTCCGAGAGGGTTGCTGCTGCGGTGGCGGCTCGGATGGCGCAGCCGGCCCAGCGCCTGGGCCTCGATCTGTCGAATACGCTCGCGGGTGACGCCGAATTTCCGCCCTACTTCCTCCAGCGTGTAGCTGTAACCATCGACGAGACCGA
>WPCJ01027758.1_pt1 | contig 11008 bp, 8 predicted proteins | sample 5399831 | NCBI WGS metagenome assembly WPCJ01 (sample SAMN12869470, study PRJNA574797) | sludge metagenome | isolation source: wastewater treatment of pH10 | place: China:Beijing | collected 2019-05-20 | reverse complement strand
GTGCCCCAAACCGGCTCGAAAACGCAATAGACAAAGTCTACCATATTTATAGACTATTCGGGTTGGAGGATGACATGAACCATCCATTGAACACCCGCAGGTCCGCAAGGCAGGTCACGCATGTGCTTGCCTATGCAAGTTTTGCACTTTCCTTCCTGTTCACATCCGCAGTCGTTCTCGGCCTTCTGGGCTGAGGGCTGAACATCGCGAAACGGGGGCTCAGCTTCCCGGCCAAGGAGGAGTTCAAATGTCGGTCGACTTTGTATTTGTTCCTCATTCCGACGCGCATTCGTCTTATGCCGTCAGTTCGTTGTTCTTCTTCGATCCTGTCTTTGCCCGGCGGCAACTGGCGGCTGCCGAGGAAGCAGGCTTCAGAACCGTTCTCATAGACGATGCGGCGGGTGCGCTCGCCAATCTCGACATCGTCGCCAGCGTGGCGCGGTGGAACAAGGCTCTCGACATCACCGTCACCCACTGGATCGATGTCACCAGCCCTCTGATCGCGGCATCCGATATTGCCGCTCTGGACCGTCATACGGGCGGACGGCTGGCGCTGCGCATCATCGGCTCCTCCGCAGAAGGGCCGGGCGCGCGGGGCTCTCTTGTGGCATGGCAGAAGACGGACGAATATCTTACGCTGCTGAAACGCCTGTGGTCGAATGATCTGCCGATCGATTACGAGGGCAGGTTCTATTCGCTGGCCGATTCCGTCGTTCCGGACAAGGGGCCGCAGGGAGCATCCCTGCCAATCCGCATTGCGGGATACTCCGGCAAGGCGGTGGAGGTGGCGGGTCGCCACGCCAGCGTCTTCGAGCTTCCGGCGGTTCCATACAGCGACACGGTGGCGATCATCGACAGGGTTCGCAATGCGGCGAGCAAATTTGGCCGCGCGGAAAAAATCAGCTTTTCCCGCTGGGTTCACATGCAGGACGAGTACCTTTCCAGCGACGCGGCGGCCCTGTCCCGGCTTGCCGAAGCGGGCGTGAGCGAATTCATGGTCTCGGGCCTTCATGATGCGGACGCAATCGAGCGGTTCGGTGAGCGGATCATAAAGGCGCTCGGACCTGAGCAGATACAAACACCACATCCCGCCTTTGCGGCGCTGATGGCAAGAGGGGCGCGGAATTGACCCCGCGCATTGCCCTCTATTCTTCTCTTTTCTGGCATTGGCCACGATCAGCGGCCAAAATATTCTGGAAAATAAATCGAACGGCGAGGAAATCAGGGGCTGAAAAATCCTTATCCGCATAAATGATTAAATAATATTTGGAATATATTTCCATCTATTATTGTAATTTAATCCGTCATTTCTTTTATTTCATGAATTTTTACTTATGAATCATTCAACAAAATGTCTGTTTCTGAGGAAATTAAATGAGCAGGTATAAGGTCCGGTCCGCAGCAGGCGAAACCGCAAAAGTGTCTCGCAGGGGAGCCTTGCGCACCTTTGGCGCCGCAGGCGCAGGAATTGCGGCGGCCGCTGCGTTCATGAAGCCTGCCAGCTATGCCATCGCCGGTAACGCCACCAGACTGCGCCTTTCCTGGGACGAGATCGCAGCCTGCAATTCACCGGCTGCCTTCGCGGTCCAGACCGGTTTTTATGCCCGGCACAATCTCGATATCGAGCTTTTCTATCAGGGAGCGAGCGGGCAGACGCTTATCCAGTCCATCGCCACCGACAAGACGGATGCCGGCATCGGCCTGCTTTTCGACTGGGTGAAGCCGCTGGAGCAGGGGCTTGATGTCAAGCTGTTCGTCGGGTCGCATGGTGGCTGCACCCGTCTGCTGGCCCCGAAGGATTCAGGCATCAAAACCCTTGCCGACCTGAAGGGCAAGTCGATTGCGTCATACGATGTCGCAAGCCCGCCCAAGCATTCCTTCCAGATTGCACTGGCGAAGGCAGGGCTCGATCCTGAAAACGACGTTGACTGGGTGAACCTGCCGTTCGACATCGTCGGCGAGGCAGTCGCGCGTGGTGACGCGGATGCCGTTGCACATCTCGACCCATGGGCTTTCGCGGCAAAGAAGAAGTTCGATTTCCACGAAGTCGCGAACACCCAGACCGGCTTCTTCGATGGCGCGGTCTGCTGTGTTCTTGGCGTGAATTCATCCTATCTCGCCGCCAACAAGGATGCGGTGCGCCGGCTCGCCGAAGCCAATATCGAGATCCACGAATATGCTGCCCGGCATCCGGGCGAGGTGGCGAAGTGGTTTATCGACAATCTCAACCCCGGAATCCCTGTCGCAGATCTTGAGGAGCAGATCGCGTCGTGGACGCTTCATGTTCATCCTGTCGGCGCCGAACTGCGCGATCAGGTGAAATGGGCCGCCGATGATTTGGCGCTGATCAAGGTTCTCGAACCCACCACGGTCACCTCGGAATTCGCGGACAGGGTCACGGTCGATATCCTTGCCTGAAGGCATATTGCCGGGCTTCATCAGGGCGGGATGGCCTCAGGCTGTCCCGCATCGTGCTGCTTTCAGCATGATCTTCTTCAAACTACCATGAGCATGCACCGCAGCAGCCACGGACCCGACAGGGCTGCTGGCCGGCTGCGCAACTGACCGGAGTGCCGTCATGACCTTTGGCTATTACGATCTCGGCCCTTATTCGCGGCCTGTCACCACGTCCTCCCCCGAAGCGCAGCTCTGGTTCGACAGGGGGCTGAACTGGTGTTACGGCTACCATCACGCCGAGGCCGAGACTTGCTTCAGGAATGCTCTTGCACATGATCCGGAATGTGCTCTGGCGTGGTGGGGTCTCGCCTATGTGAATGGCTGCAACTACAACAAGCCATGGGTAGCCTTCGATCCCGACGATGCCCGCAGATCGATCGAAGTCGCTTTCTCCGCCACCCGGTCCGCGCTGGCGCTCCAGGAGCGGGTCACACGCGAGGAAGCCCTTCTGATCGGGGCCCTGCCGCACCGCTACCAGCAAAGCGAACCGGCCGAAGATCTGGAGCGCTGGAACGACGATTTTGCCGGTGCGATGCGCACGGCCTACGAGGCTGCGCCGCACGACCTTGAAATCGCGGCCATCTTCGCCGAAGCGCTGATGAACCGCACGCCATGGCAATTGTGGGACATCGTTGCCGGGGCGCCGGCGCCGGGCGCCGACACCGGGGAGATTGTGGCGGTGCTGGAGGCAGGCCTCCGGTTGCCGGGCGGGCACGCCCATCCCGGTCTCCTGCATCTCTACATCCACGCACTGGAAATGTCGCCCTATCCCGAGCGGGCGCTCGCCGCAGCCAACGCATTGCGCGATCTCGTTCCCGATGCCGGCCACCTGCGCCACATGCCAACCCATATCGATGTTCTCGTTGGCGATTACGACGCCGTCATCCGCTCCAATTCGCGGGCCATCGAGGCTGATCGCAAGTTTCTGGAGCGCGCCGGACCGGCGAATTTCTATTCGCTTTACCGGTGCCATAATTATCACTTCAGGATTTATGGAGCGATGTTTGCCGGCCAGTACCAGACGGCCATCGAAACCGCCGACGAGATGGTGTCGACCTTGCCGGAAGAGGTGCTGCGCATCGAATCGCCCCCTCTGGCCGACTGGCTGGAGGGTTTCGTGTCCGTGCGCCAGCATGTTCTCGTGCGCTTCGGGAAATGGCATGACATCATCCGTCAGGAACTGCCTGCGAACCGAAAGCTCTTCGCCGTCACCACGGCGATGACCTGGTATGCGAAGGCGGTGGCCAATGGCGTGATCGGCGATGTTCGGGCCGCGCGGGAATGCGCCAGCCAGTTCGAGGCCGCCTATGCAGAGGTGCCGCCCAGCCGCTACATCTTCAACAATCGCTGTCTCGACATTCTCGATGTCGGCCGCCAGATGATGCTGGGCGAGATCGCCTATCGCGAGGCCGATTACGAGACTGCCTTCGCGCATCTGCGACGCTCGGTGGAGCTTGACGACAACCTGCCCTATGACGAGCCATGGGGCTGGATGCAACCGGCGCGCCATGCACTCGGGGCGCTTCTGCTGGAACAGGGGCGCGTGGAAGAGGCTTTCGCCGTCTATCGGGCCGACCTTGGCCTCGATCCTGTGCTGCCACGTCCGTGCCGGCATCCGGACAATATATGGAGCCTGAAGGGCTATCACGAGTGTCTTACCCTTCTGGGCAGGCACGACGAGGCCAGCAGGATAGAGGAAAAGATCAGGCGGGTGGAAGGCCTTGCCGATGTCAGCGTCACGGTCTCCTGCTTCTGCCGGAAGTCGGTCTCCTGAATAAGGAGGAATGAGAAAACCTTCTCCTGTCCATCCGCACTGTCGGCGCCGATGCCGGCAAGCTGAATGTGATCGCCTCATAGCCTGTCGGAAACTGCGGACATTGATTGTCGCGCCTTAATATGAGAATATAACTCATGTTTTTGGGCGTTCCCTGATCTCGATGACCACATTCAACGCCTTCCATGTCCACTCGAACGAGCGTGGCGCTCTTCCCGAAGATGCGGATTGCGCGCATGAGATTCTGGCGTCCTCGACCGGAGTGACGTTGTCATCGAGCCTGATCTCCACCCGGGGAGCAGCAAGGTGGAGTGCGAAGGGAGAAGCGGGGCTTTCGATCGGCATTGTGCGCGGGCACATGCAATTTGCGCTCGACAACCGGCGGGAAACCCGGATCAGCGGGGGCTTCGGCTTCTGTCTTTCGACAGCCGAGCCTCTGGTGACGAACCATATTATCGAGGCGGGAAGCCATTTGCGCGGCGTTTTCCTTCATGTGCCCGATGCCAGTTTCGAGAGGCTGGGAATCCCGGCCGAAGAAAGCGGTGCAGGAGCTGCCCGCACGACGCGATTTGACAGCTGGTCTCCGGGCCGCTTTCTGGGCGCCATCGCGCAGCAGATTGCAGACTGCCCCTATGAGGGTGCATTGCGGAGTCTGTTTCTTGAAGCGAAATCACTGGAACTGCTCGTTGCAGTGCTGGCCTCGCGCGCAGATGGCCGGCGCCCGTCGAGCCGGACCCGCCCCCTCACCAAAAGCGATACCGAACGTCTGATGTATGGGCGCGAAATATTGCTGGCAGCGCTTTCGTCGCCGCCCTCACTTGACGAGCTTGCCCGACGCATCGGCATGAGCACATCCCGGCTTACCGCAGGGTTTCGACAGTTGTTTTCCATGTCGGTCGTCGAGTTCATTCAGGAGCAACGACTGGCTGTGGCAATGGCGGCCATCCGCGAGGGTAACACGTCCATCTCGCAGGCTGCTTTCGATGTCGGATACACGCCGGCGCACTTCTCCACCCTGTTCCGCAAACGGTATGGCTACCCGCCGAGCCTGATCGCAAGGCGATAGCTTCGGCTGCTATCCGCACATAACCGGATGTCCGGCAGCGCGTTGCCGGCGCCAGCGAAACTTCTGGCGGATCGCTAAACAGTTCCGGCCGATCGCTAAACTCTGCGTCTGGCATAGCGCCTCCATGACCACTATTCGTCGATCAAAAGATGAATGAGGTATTCATGTTTCGACGGGGGCATTTCATGCGCCGGAAGGCGTTGCTTGCAGGCGGCACTGCCGTGCTGGGTCTGCTGGCGGGTGCGGCACAGGCGCAAACGCTGCTGGAGCCGATTATAGTCAGGGCCGAGAAGATCGATCAGGATGCGCAGGAAGTTCCCGCCAGCCTGACGGCGATCCCTCGCAGGCAGATCGAAGACGCCGGTATCGACGACGTGCAGGACCTCTCGCGGTCCTCACCGAACATCGTCCTTTCGGATCAGGGGTCGCAGCGTTTTTCGGTCAATGCGATCAGGGGCATCGGCAGCACCGTCCGTGACGACTATTTCAACAGCGCCATCGGCATCTATCTCGATGGTGTGCCCCTCACCAATGCCGAGTTCAACAGGCGCTTCGGCGACGTTGAGCAGATCGAGATCCTGCGCGGACCGCAAGGCACGCTCTATGGGCATAATACGCCGGCCGGCGTCATCAATCTCACCAGCCGGTCGCCCACCGATGTGCTCAGCGCCGAGGCGACCGGAACGATAGGCGACAACGGACGGCGGGAAGGCAGCCTGTGGCTGAGCGGGCCCCTTGCCGGACCTGAACTGACGGGTCGTCTGTTCATCGACTACGCACATCGGAACGGGTTTACGGACTACCTCCGTTTCCCCGGCACGATAGACGGGCTGGAATCCCTGACTGCGTCCGGAGCGATCCGTTATGCGCCGGACGATCAGCTCACCGTAACGGTGAGCGGCGCGATCGAGCATGTAGATCAGGGAGCCTATGCCTATCAGCCGTTCGACACCTACAGGAACCGCGTCCTCGACATTGCGCCGCCGAATGAGGAGGTGCGCGACAGCCGCAGCCTTGGAGCAACCGTAACTTATGATTTCGGCGATGTCGAACTGACATCGATCTCCGGCTTCCGCAGCTACGACGTGAAGTCGGAACAGGACCTGAGCTACAATCCGTTCGTCGGCATGTATGGCGGCGGCCGGACGAATTCGGACGAGACCGGCCGCCAGCTCAGCCAGGAATTCCGCCTTGCAGGCAGGCATGGCAGCCTGACCTGGCTGGCCGGGGCGTTCGTGCAGGGCGACAAGGTCGATTTCGACTATGTATTCGATATGCCCGCATTCGGGCCTGCATCCCTGAGCGCGTCAAGCTATTCCCGCAGGGAAATTGCCGGCTTCGGCGAAGTGACATGGAACGTCGCCGGTGGGCTGGACCTGACCGCGGGGCTGCGCCTTGCGCATGAGCGTCACGAACTGACCACCAATGCGCCCTTTGACGGTGTCGCCAGCTTCACGCTGCCCACACCGAAATTCCGGGCGGCCTATCGCTTCGATGACGACAGGCTGATCTATGTGTCGGCAACGCGCGGAGCGAGGTCGGGAGGATTCAACAGGCTCTCGGCAAACGATTCCTACAAGTCCGAATATCTGTGGAGCTACGAGGCGGGTTTCAAAAGCGAATGGCTGGACGATGCGCTGACCCTCAACGGCGCCGTCTTCTATATCGACTGGACCAGCCAGCAGATCAAATCGATGACTTCCCCCGGCGTCGTCGAGACGATCAATGCCGGTCGCTCCCACAGTCAGGGTATCGAGCTGGAGGCCAGCTGGAGACCTGTCGAAGGGCTCGACCTGTCGGGATATCTGGGCGCGATGCATGGTACCTATGACCGCTTCATCGGGCAGGAAGGCACCAGCCTTGCCGGAAACCGCCTCGTCAACATGCCGTCGATGACAGCCGGTCTTGCTGCTCAATACCGCTGCCAGCTGGAGGCCCTGCCGTACACCGCCTTCGTTCGCGGCGAATACCACTATGTCGGCGATCACTATTTCGATCCCGAGAACAGGCTGAAGCAGGCAGGTTACGGACTGGTCAATCTCAAGGCCGGGCTGGAGAACGAGAGGTTCTCAGCCACCGTCTTCGTGCGGAACCTGTTTGATCAGGACTATCGCGCCTATGGCTACCGCGACTTTCAGGGCAGCGCACTGGCAACCGACATCGCCGTCGCCGGTGAGCCGCGTATGATCGGGCTGACGCTCAAGGCGCGCTATTGATGGCAGCTCCGCGCTCCGTCAGCCCGGCGCTGGCGTTTATCACGATCGGCGCGCTGTACATCACGCAGGGCCTGCCGATGGGCCTTGCTTTCATGGCGCTGCCGGCCATGCTGCGCAGCCTCGGCTATTCGACCGAAGCTATCGGCATGGTGGGCGTGGTCATCCTGCCATGGGCGCTGAAGTTCCTCTGGGCACCACTGGTCGACCGGGCGCAAGGAGGGCGTCTCGGCAGGCGTCAGAGCTGGATCGTTCCGGCGCAGATCATCGTCGTTCTGCTCTATGCCCTGATCGCCTTGTCCGCCGCCGCGAACGCCTCCATCCTGATCGTCATCGGGCTTCTCCTGATCGCCAATACGGTGAGCGCGACGCAGGACATCGCGACCGACGGATGGGCGGTCGAACTCATGCGCGGCCCGGAACTCGCATGGGCAAACGGCCTCCAGGTCGGTGGTTTCGCTCTCGGCATGCTCATCGGCGGCGCGGCAACACTGGCAGTGTTCGAGGAGGGCGGCTGGCTGAGCGCGTTTGGCCTGCCGGGCCTTGTTACAGCCGCCAGCATCGTGCCGGTACTCATGATCCCGCGCGAAGCGGGGCAGAAGGTCGTGGCACGGCCCCTCGCCAGACCGGGCCTGCTCAGAACAGTGCGCCGGCCCGGTGCGATGCTGATGCTCTCCGTCGCCGCCCTGTTTCATTTTGCCGAAAGCATGGCCGGATCGATGCTTGGCCCCTTTCTGATCGACAGTGGATTGTCACTTCGCGACGTCGGAATCGTCACAGGAACCGGCGTGACCTGCACCGCTGTGCTGGGCGCCGGTCTCGGCGGGGCATTGACGCACAGGTTCGGCGCTGCCCGTACGGCGATCGTTTCGGGTGCCCTGACCGCGCTCAGCCTGCTTTTCTGGTTCCTTCTGGCCATGGAGGGAAGCGTCTCGCTGGGCGGCGCCATTTCCGCCATGCTGGTCGGGGGGATTACGGGCGGCGTGGCCTACGTCGCCTTCTTCACGATCTTCATGCAGTGGGCTTCGCCTGACCAAGCGGGAACCGACTTCACGGTGCTGCAATGCACGGAGAGCTGGACAAATATCGTGGCGGCCATTCTGGCCGGTCAGATGGCAGCGCTCATCGGCTTTCCGGGGCTGTTCCTTGCCGCATCGCTTGCCGGCATCATCGCCATGGCATGGATAGCCTTCGCGCTTGTGCGCCAGACCGGCACATCAGCCGCCAAACCGATCTGAACACCACAGGAGAGTGCATGATGCCGGATCGCAAACGCGTCGAGAGCCTTGTTCAACACACGGTCGAGGGCCGGCTGATCGAAGCGCTGGAGACCTTCTATCACGAAGACGTCGTGATGCAGGAGAACAATCTGCCCCCGCGCATTGGGCTTGCCGCCAGCATCGAGCGCCAGAAGATGGCGAAGGCCGCGGCGATGGAAATCCATGAGATCAAGGCGGCTTCGGTGCTGATTGATGGCGACCGCGCGGCAATCGAATGGCATGCGGAGTGGACGCTGCCCAACGGAACGCGCGTGCGCGTCGAAGAGCTTGCCCTGCAGACGTGGAAGGGCGACCGCATCATTCACGAGCGCTTTTTCTATGACATGTCACCGCTCATCGGCGCAGGCATCGAACCGCAATAATGCGGTGACATTCCACACGCTCAACATCATTGGCGCGTTCATGCCGAACTGCCTCGGCGATCCGCATCGCCCGCAACCTTAACTCGCCACACAGTGCCGATGCCGTGCCGCTGCCCCTGCGCCTGGTGGGGTGGTTTCGTGTCCTGCGGCCTCGGCCCGAACGGCAAAAGACACAGTGTTTGACTCAGATCAACACGTGTTGACCGGGTATGCCTTATCCATCCTGCATAGCGGATCGCCGATGCCTCGTGAAGGCAGTGTCCGCCTTTCGCAAGCATCGGAAACCCGATGTCCGGAAATGCCTGACAGGCGCTGCAGGGACGGAGTTGGCATGCGATTTCCGAAATGGCCGCAAGGCCTTTCGCTGATCTCAGGTCCGGTGGAGGCGACCGTGTCGCCGGGACCGCTCGGCTTTTTCGGAACCGATCTGCTGGCATTGAGGCCGGTGCTTTCGGTGGAGATCGGCCAGCGCGTGGCCGCCGGAAGTCCGCTGTTCCATGATCGCAAGCGGCCATGGATAGTCGCGGTATCCCCTGTTTCGGGCGTCGTTTCGCGGCTCGATCCCGGACCGCGCAGAAGCATCGCAGCACTTGAGATCACGCCCGAAGGTGAGGAGGCGGTCGAGTTCGACCTTGCCGGTGCCGACACCCGCGAAGGCCTGATCGAACTCATGATCGGTTCCGGGCTCTGGCCCTTCGTCCGGGCGCGACCTTTCGGAAAGGTGGCAGACCCAGCAACGCATCCCGAAGCTCTTTTCATTACCGCGACCGAAGGTTTCGATGGCGCGCCCGACCCCGATGCGGTCATCGCCGCCTGTGGCGACTGGTTCTGGCGCGGCGTGCGGGCATTGCCGGTTCTGACCGGCGGAGCCACGTATCTCTGTCATCGCCCCGGCCTCGACCTGCCGGCGCTTCCCGGTGTCACCGCCCGAGCCTTTGCCGGCAGGCCCGGGCTCACGGGTGCGCATATTCATGAACTGCATCCGGTGGCTCATGGCGGCATGGTCTGGCAGATCGGCTGGCAGGAGGTGATCGCGCTCGGCCACCTGCTCGAAACCGGGCGGATATGGCAGCAGCGCGTCGTCGCCGTCTCCGGCCCGGCCGTCACGCGCCCCGGCCTCGTCGCCGTGACGCCCGGCAGCCGGCTGCATCACATTGCCGACGGGCGGCTTGCCGATGTTCCCCTGCGGCTTCTCGCCGGAAGCCGGGAGACCGGGCTCGCCACGCCCTTTCTGGCTCCGGGCATGCGGCAGGTCACCGCACTTGCCCATCATGGCGCATCCATGCGTGCGGGCAGGCTGCATCGGCTGCTTACGCCTCTGGCAGCGCCCTTCATTCCGAATTTCTGGGACGAGCAGGCCAGCCCTCCCGGCGTCCTGCCGGTTCCGCTGCTGCGCGCACTGGGCTCAGGCGACGTGGAGGCGGCACGCCGCCTCGGCGTGCTGGGTCTGGTCGAGGAAGACATTGCGGGTTTGAACGTGCACCTCGGCAATGGCGAAAATGGCGGGCTCGATTACAGGACGCTGCTGCGCCAGACCCTCGATGAACTGGAGGCCGTGGCATGAGACGCGGCATTCTGCGCGACGATCTGCCGGCGCTGACCGGTTTGCTGGTGCCGGCGCTGTGGCTGGCGGGACAGGATTCGTGGTTTGCGCCCCGGCTGCTGTTCTGCGTGGGGCTTGTGCTGGCATGGCAGCTTGTCTTTGCCCTCGTGCGCGGACAGGGCATGGGGCTTCATGGCGTGGTATCGGGTGTTCTGATTGCCCTGTTCGTCCCGGCGGCCGCGCCTTTCTGGCAGCTGGCGATCGGCATCAGCTTCGGCCTCGTGCTGGGCGAGGCCGTGTTCGGCGGACGCGG
>WPCJ01052289.1_pt1 | contig 11009 bp, 9 predicted proteins | sample 5399831 | NCBI WGS metagenome assembly WPCJ01 (sample SAMN12869470, study PRJNA574797) | sludge metagenome | isolation source: wastewater treatment of pH10 | place: China:Beijing | collected 2019-05-20 | reverse complement strand
TCTACAAATCTTTTAATGTACCGGCTGGTTATGACTCTGCTGTATTTTCATCGATTTCAGAAAACGGAATTGCTGTTGGATATGCAGGACAGGCTGGTAATAGAGAAGTAATAATCTATCACCCTTCACTAAGTTCTAATCCTGTTTTCCTGAAAGATATTTTGACAAGCCAGAATGTAGCAGTGACGACCTTTGACGGAAAATTAGGAACTGCAATGGGAATTTCTTCGAATGGGAATTTCATTGCCGGATTTGATAATTCTATTCCGCCATTCTTTGCGGCAGGCTGGGCTGTTAACCTCAATAATCTGTTATTAAGCAGTAACGATTGCTCAATCACGTGTCCGGACAATATCCAAACAACAATTGCAAGTCCTTCAGAAACATCAGTAGTTGTTAATTATACATTACCAGTTACTTGTGGTTCATCCTCTTCTTCAGGATTACAGACGGTTCTGGTTTCCGGTTACGAATCCGGTTCTCAGTTCCCGATTGGTGTGACCAATGTTGTCCACAATCTGGTAGATGCGGATGGGAAAATTGTTTATGTATGTTCATTTCAGGTAACAGTTAATGATGTTTATTGTAGTACAACACCAACTTGGGGCGTTGATTCTATTACTAAAGTTCAGTTTGCAGGCATCGATAACACATCAGATCCTTATTCCAGCCAGGCTAACGAATATTATCTTGACAAAGTCGGAGAGGTTTATCAGGGCAGTCAGTATCCGATTACCATAGAAGCTAATACCAATGGCGGTTATGATTATGCAACGGTTTTTGTGGATTGGAATCAAAACGGAAGCTTTACAGATGCAGGCGAGATGTATGAGGTAGGCGCAGTAACTTCTGATGGTACAGATGGCGCACAGATTACAGGTGATATCACAGTGCCTTCCACAGCAACTGTTGGTAAAGCAAGAATGAGAGTGATGTTGAATTGGGATGCTTCTATGACAACACCTTGTGATAATTCGATTTATCAGTACGGGCAGGCAGAAGACTATACGCTGGATGTGAAAGAATCTCTGGGTGTAAATGATATCAGTTCAAGATCAATTTCTTACTATCCAAATCCGGTAAAAGACATCCTGAATCTCGTAAGTGAAAAGAACGTAACCAACGTTTCGGTTTACAACATCGAAGGCAAGCTGGTAAGAAACTTCGCAAGCCTGGATGAGTCAAAAGTTCAGTTAGACTTATCAACATTAATTACAGGGACTTACGTTGTGAAGGCAACAACCAAGGACGGAAAAGCAAAAACGTTCAAAGTGATCAAGAAATAAATCTTCTTCATAAATATGAATAAACCCGCATCAATTGGTGTGGGTTTATTTTGATTTAAATGACAGCTTTTTCTAATTCTTTTATCTGGCTGATTCATCCTGTTTCAGTTGGTCGATAAAATAAGAAGGAGGTACTTCATTTATTTTTTTAAACGCATTCACAAAAACCCTGGATGATGCAAACCCACATTCTTCTGCGAGAGAGCTTATCTTGTATTGCCTGTATTTTGGTTCGTTGTATAGCTTATGAACAATGTAGTCTATACGCAGTCGTTGACATAATCCGCAAAGTTTTTATCCCTGTATAGCTTAATAATTTCTGAGAGGTATTTGGTGTTGGTATTGAGATTATTGGCAAGCCATGTGAGACTGACCTCATTTTTAAGGTATCTTTCAGAGGTTTCAAATCTTTTTAGCTTTTGAAGCAGGACTTTTACAGTTTCGTCCGGCATATTACGGGATCTGGTATCATTATTTTCCGATACCATGCCAGATATTTCCGGAGTATCATAATTGCTGAGCAAAGTAGAAGTATGTATTTTAGCAATCATCTCTTCGTATTTTCTACGATGGATTTTCTCTTTTCTTTTCCAAAGAAAAATTAAAACTATTGCAGCTGTCAGAACCAAAATTACAATCACAAACAATTGTTTTTCATAGCTTTGCTCATGTTTTTTATCCACTTCTGCTACCATCTTTTATTCTCTGTTAGGGAATGATTATTATTCGGAATATGCAGGGGATTTGATATTGTATATTATCAGTATCGGTTTCGGGAGAAGAAGGGCCATTTTGATTCATTTTGACTTTGAAGGGATCGTTCAACAGGCAGAAGTCATACAAACCGGACGTGAGGTATGATGGGAACGGCATATGCAAGTTGAAGGATGATCAGGTTAACTAATCTTTCAACGAAAATTGTTTTTTAGGTTGAGATGCTTTAACTTTGCACAAACCTAATCTAATGAGTAAAAAAGAAACGAAATACATCTTTGTAACAGGAGGTGTAACATCGTCACTTGGTAAGGGTATTGTTTCCGCTTCTTTGGGACTTCTTCTTAAATCCCGCGGTTTCAAAGTTACCATACAAAAACTTGACCCTTATATCAACATCGACCCCGGAACACTTAATCCTTATGAACATGGCGAATGTTATGTGACCGAAGATGGCGCAGAAACTGACCTTGACCTGGGACATTATGAGCGTTTTCTGGATTCTCCTACTTCACAGAATAACAACGTTACAACCGGAAGAATCTACCAGACTGTAATCGAGAAAGAACGTAAAGGTGATTTTCTTGGAAAAACAGTTCAGGTCATCCCACATATTACTAACGAGATCAAACGCAGAATCAAAATCCTGTCTAAAAAAGATTATGATATTATCATCACAGAAATTGGAGGAACAGTTGGTGATATTGAATCTTTGCCTTACATAGAAAGTGTTCGCCAGCTGCAATGGGAATTGGGCAAAAATAATTCTATGGTCATCCATCTGACACTATTGCCTTACTTGTCATCCAGTGGAGAACTGAAAACCAAACCTTCTCAGCATTCTGTCCGTCAGTTGATGGAAAGCGGTATCCAGGCGGACGTTCTGGTTTGCAGAACGGAGCATACCATTCCAAAAGATCTGCGTTCCAAGCTGGCGCAGTTCTGTAACGTGGGTCTGGAAAATGTTATCGAATGTATCGATATGGATACGATCTATGAAGTCCCTCTATACCTTCAGAAGCAGCATTTTGATGAGGTCGTTCTCAAAGAACTGAATTTGCCTGCAGGAAAAGAGATTAACCTGAAAGACTGGAAAACATTCCTTAAAAAGTATAAAAACCCTAAGAAAAGTGTAGAAATAGCTTTGGTTGGCAAATATGTATCACTTCAGGATTCTTATAAATCCATTGCGGAAGCTTTCATACACGCAAGTGCCGATATGGAAACCGAAGTGAATGTAAGGTGGATTTACAGTGGCGACATTGAAGAGAAAGGAGCCGAAAAGTTATTAAAAGGCGTGGACGGAATCCTTGTTGCACCAGGTTTTGGCGACAGAGGAATAGAAGGGAAAATTCAGGCTGCGAAATATGCAAGAGAAAACAAAATCCCATTGTTGGGAATCTGTCTAGGGATGCAGATTATGACAATTGAATTTGCAAGAAATGTCCTTGGTTTAGCTAAAGCCAACAGTATGGAGTTCGATACTTCCACTCCGGATCCTGTGATTTCTCTAATGGAAGAACAGAAAAATGTAGTGGAAAAAGGTGGAACAATGCGTCTTGGTGCCTGGAAATGTACTTTGAAACCAGGTTCAAAACTGGCAGAAGTCTATGGAGCAAAAACCATCTCGGAGCGCCACCGTCACCGATACGAATTCAACAGTGAATATAAAAAGGACTTCGAAGATAAAGGCCTTATTCCAACAGGACTGAATCCTGAAACAGGTCTGGTAGAAACTTTGGAGCTGAAAGACCATCCGTTTTATGTGGGTGTCCAGTATCACCCGGAATATAAGAGTACGGTCGCGACACCGCATCCTTTATTCAAGGCGTTTGTTAGCGCTACGGTGAAAAACAAAAAATAATTGAATGATGGCTCAAAGTATTTCCTTGAGCCATTCGTCTTTATAACGGAATCTGAAAAATAAATCCTATTTTTGCAGACCAAAACGAACCAGGTTTCTAACTGTCAGTCTGAGGATCTCGAAGACTTTCAAATTAAAAACCTAAAACTTTAAATATTCTATCAATGCAACAGAATAACGGATTAGACAAAAATCAGCTGATTAGCTTCGCGGTTTTTTCTATGATTCTTATCGGTTTTATGTTTTATTTCCAAAACAGAAACGCAAAAGCTGAACAGGAACAACTGGCTGCACAAGCCAAGAAAACAGAGCAGACTGCAAAAGCAAAGGTGTCCGAAACCAACTTAAATGCAACGGCAGTAACGCCGACTTCGGTTCAGAAAGTTAATCTTCAGAACGATGAACTGGCTTTGGAATTTTCCAGTGTTGGCGGACAGTTGAGCTCTGTTAAATTAAATAAATTTGAAGCTTTTGGCGGAAAGCCATTATATCTTTTCAATAATAATAATTCCAATTACGGATTCCAGTTTACGGATAAATCTGGTAAAGTTTTCAATACAAAAGATTTGGTATTTGCACCACAGGTTTCCGGCAATTCGGTGACTTTGAGTTCAAAAGTTGGAAATGCTGTTGTACAATTCATTTATACACTTAAACCAAAATATACGTTAGATTTTCAGGTTAAAACACAAGGTTTAGCTAATATCGTTAATGATGGAAAAGCTAATTTTGTCTGGAATTATAATGTAAGAGGCGCAGAAAAAGGACGTTCGCAGGAAGAGACTCACACCGAGTTTGCTTATGCGTTCAACAATTATAAAGACTACGATTACGATGCCCGTTCCGATATGGATGAGCCGGACGAAACTTTGAACTGGATTGGTGTAAAGCAACAGTTCTTCGCCGCAGTTCTTGAAGCTAAAAATGGATTCACCAAATCAAAAGGTAATCAGGAAGCGATCCCGGAAGGGGAGTTTTTGAAGAAGTTTAATTACGACGGACAGGTTAATTTAGCAGGCAACGAGCTGAATCAGGATTTTACCTGGTATTTTATGCCGTTGGATATGGACTTGCTGAAGTCTTATGACAAGAACTTTGACGAGATTCTGCCGTTAGGCTGGTCATTCATCGGTTCACTGAACCGCCACGTGTTTATGCCAATGTACAATTTGTTATCGTCTTGGGGATTGGCAGCAGGATGGGCGATTTTCTGGATGACGATTATTGTTAAACTGATCTTGTCTCCGGTCATGTTCAAACAGCACAAACTAAGTGCAATGATGAAGGTGATTCGTCCTGAGATTGATGAGGTTAATGCAAAATTCAAGGATGCTGACCCGATGAAAAAACAACAGGAAACAATGGCGGTCTACAGGAAAGCCGGTGTGAATCAAATGGCGGGATGTCTTCCGGCCTTGGTTCAGATCCCGTTGTTCTACGCACTATTCCGATTCTTCCCGAATATGCTGGATCTTAGGGGAAAAAGCTTCTGGTTCGTACCGGATTTGACAGCATATGATGATGTTATCAGCTGGGGAACTAATATTCCGTTGCTGGGGAATCACCTGAGTATCTTTGCTTTGGCTTGTACTATTGTGATTTTAATTTATACCATTATGACTTCCGGTAACATTCAGCAGCCACAACAGGAAGGGATGCCGAATATGAAGGTGTTGATGTACATCTTCCCAATCACATTCCTGTTCTTCCTGAACAGTTCTGCATCAGGGCTGTCCTGGTACTATTTTGTATCCAACGCGATTAACATTGTGATTATTTTGGTGATTAAATATTTCATCTTAGATGAGAAAAAAATCCACGCTCAGATCCAGGAAAACAAAAAGAAAGAACCGAAAAAAGAAGGGACTTTCCAGAAAAGAATGAGAGAGATGATGGAGAAAGCGCAAGAGCAACAAAGAATGCAGGAGCAAGCAAGAAACAAAAAGAAATAAATAAAAAAAGCGGTAATTTTTTACCGCTTTTTTTATTTTAATAAACCCTTTCAGAGTTTCAAACTCTGAAAGGGTTCTTGTTAGCTTTGATGAGTTTTACGTCTTTTTGAACCTTAAAATGTTTTCAATAATGTTAAAAAAATCTTTGCGAACTTTGCGTTAAAATCTACATTTTATAAAAAGAAAATTCCCGAGATTTGCAACCATCAATTTTAAACCCACAACTTTGAACTTAGAATCCACTTACGAATATCTTCAACAATTCCTAACAGCTGAACGTTTTCAAAAAATAGAACATTATTCCAAAGAAAGTTCCGATTTCGTATTGCCTGTAATGGAAGATATTTACCAGTTCAGAAATGCGGCTGCAATTGTGCGTTCTGTGGAAGCTTGCGGGTTCCACAAAGTGGTGGCGATGGAGAAAGAAAATTACTTTGAGCCCAATCTAAAAGTAACAAAAGGCGCAGACACTTGGGTTGAGGTGGAGAAAATGCCGAGAACAATAGAATCTCTGCAAAACATCAAGAACCGAGGTTATAAGATTGTTGCAGTTTCTGCAGAAAACAATGCAAAGATGCTACCTGATTATAAAATCGAAGAACCTTTGGCTTTGGTTTTCGGAACAGAGTGGGAAGGAACGACAGATGAATTACTCGACTTTGCCGACGAAACTTTGGCTATTCCAATGTACGGATTCACGAGAAGTTTCAATGTTTCTGTTGCTGCTGCTATTTGTATGTATGAACTCAAACAAAAACTTATAAAATCTAATATCGATTATAAACTGTCCGAAGAAAAATTACTCCAAATGAAAATCCGCTGGGCGAAAAATTCTATTCCGAGTGGTGATATGATTTTGGAAAAATATCTGAGAGAAAATTATTAATTTAAGTACATTGTATTTCTTTGATGAGTTTTACGTCTTTGCGAACTTAAAAATATTTATTGGTAAAAACCTTCGCGGACTTTGCGTTTTAAAAATTATATAACCAACTCACAAACCAACTCTCCAATCTTAGGAGCCAGCGCAACACCCATTCCGGAAAGACGAACAGCGCAGAATTGTCTCGTTGAAATTTGTTTCACAATCGGGGTTTTTTCTGTTCCCATTGCCATAATTCCTGACCAACGCATATCGATTTTAAAATCCTGATTAGGTAGAATCACTTCTTTTAGAAATTTCTCCAAACGATTTTGTAGAAAATGTGTTGTGTCAAAATCGGTTGTTTTTTCAGCCTCAAAATCCTGATTTCTTGCGCCGCCTAAAAGAATTCTGTTTCCCAGATTCCGAAAATAATAGTAGCCTTCGTCGTAATGAAATGTTCCTTTGAGCTTAAGGTTTTCTATTGGTTCCGTCAGAATTATCTGTCCTCGTGCAGGAACAATTTCTTCCGATTCCAAAAATTTAGAACTAAATGCATTTGTACAATAGATGACTTTTCCAGATTTTAGAATGAGGTTGTCATTAATTTTAATTTCGATTTCATAATTGTTTTCTGAAACTGATTCTACTTCGGTTCCAAATAAGAACTCAACTTTCAGTTCGTAGCATTTTTCTAAAAGTTTGTTCAGGAATTTTCCGGAATGTAAGCTGCCTTCACAAAGATTCTCAACCAAAAAATCAGATTTCCTCAATCCGAATCCTTCAATCTTTTTATTCGCGATTCTAAAAGTATGTTTAGTTTTTGTAATGGGAGCTAGTCTTTCATTAACTTCTTCCAGTTTGTTCAAAGCTGATTCATCATTCAGAATTTCGTAACCACCACAAAGTTCAAAATCAATGTCGTCTTGAGTAAAATAATTCTGGATTTTCTGCAAACCGTCAAATCTCATTTTGACTAGATCCAATGTTTTCTCCCAGCCCATTTTTTCTGAATCAGAAATAATCTCTGTCAGACTTCCAAAGCAAGCAAAGCCGGCATTTCGAGTCGAAGCACCGGTTGGGATAGCGTTTCGTTCGATAATTAAAACGGATTTTTCAGGAAATTTTTCTTTGATAGAAATTGCTGTCCAAAGTCCGGTAAATCCTGAGCCGATAATGGTAATGTCACGTTTTCTATAAAAGGTTTCGGTTTCCCAAATGCTTGGATTGGCGATTTTCATAGGTTATTCAGGTTTATAATCATCTCTCACTTCATCACTTTTTGCAAAGCAAACCGGGGATGAATTTTCCTGACCCGAGCCAAATTTTGAATGCATCTCATGATTGAAATCCGCCGATTTGTTTCGGGCAATGGAAAGTGTTCGCCAATCATTATTTTTCATCATTTTGGCGATGTAAACAATCTGACCGATGTGATAAGGATAATGTGCCAGCTGACGAAGAACTGCATCCAAAACCGAATGAGCTTCGCCTCTGATATAAATTGTAGAATTGATATTGTCGTCTGTAATTTGCTGTAAAGCTTCGAATAGACAATCCCAGCCTTTTTCCCAATATTTTAAAACTTCGGCTTTTGTTTTGAAAGAATTGATAAATTCTGAATCCCGGTTTCTCCAATCTTTCTCGCCGTCTTCCGTCAAAAAATTAGTCCAACGGGAGAGCATATTCCCTGCAATGTGATTTACGATAATTGCAATAGAATTGCTTTCTTCATTGTATTGCCAGAATAATTGTTCATCAGAAAGCTGGGCAAACGATTTGTCGCCTAATTCTTTATAATACAAAAATCGCTTGATGAATAAATCTTTCATTTTGGAATTGATTTTAAACTCAAAAATAAAAATATTCTGCTATCAAATTCTTTCTGAAAAGGAAAACTTTTTTTGCCTAATATTGCAGTCCTTTTTTCGAAGCAATATTTATGAAGAAAAAATCTACAATTTTAATTTTATTTCTAATTATCTCAAATTTCATTAAGGCTCAGGAAGCGTCAAAAATCCAGAATCCACCTGTGATAATGGAAGGTCTTGTGGGAAGCCGGGGTTTCTCGTATCAACTCGTTGCAGATAAAAAATTCCAGAGCATACCGAGATTAGGATATTATACAGTTGTCAATTTCCAAACAGATTGGGGCGAGTCCAAAATCGGCGATTATATGTTGCAGGGACATTTGACTTACACTATTTTAAAGGGGCTTAACGCAGAAGCCGGATTTTTCGCCAATCCTGTGGACGGAATCCGGCCTTCCGCTGGTTTTATTTACACTTATGCCAATTCTAAAGTTTTCGTATTGGCAAATCCAAGAGTTGATATTGCAAAAAATCCGAATGCAGAATTGTTTGCTTTAGCTGAATATAAACCGGAATTAAATGAAAAACTGAATCTTTACACCAAGATCCAGGGATTGTATTGCCACAATTTAGGCTATGATTTTCATTCCAGAAGTTATGTTTGGCTGAGAGCGGGATTGACTTTTAAAGAGCTCACGTTTGGATTGGCAGGTAATTTTGATTTTTATGGTCCCGAAAAATACAACAAGAATAATCTTGGTGTTTTCTTGATGGTGAACTTGTTTTAAGGATCAAAACATTTTATTATAATTCCAGGCAGCGACGAAAACTCCGGCTGTTTCCGTTCTCAGTCTTTGATTACCCAGAGAAACAGCTTTGATGCCTTTGTCGGCTAATAATTTGATTTCTTTATCTGAAAAATCGCCTTCCGGACCGATTAAAAACGTACAACTTTCAAGATTTGGAATGTCATTCAAATTAATTCTTTCCAGATTTTCATTGCAATGCGCAACAAACGTGTTGCCTGAATTCAGATTTTTAATGAAATCAGAAAATCTGGTCAGATCATTGACTTTCGGAAAATGGAATCGAAGGCTTTGCTTAGAGGCTGCAATTGCCTGTTTTCGTAGTTTATCAATATTGATATTCTTGCGTTCGGTTTTTTCTGTTAGAATCAAACTGATTTCTGAGATTCCCATTTCTACAGCCTTTTCTACAAAGAATTCTATCCGGTCAATGTTTTTTGTCGGCGCAATGGCGATATGAAGCTTCGGGGAAAAACCGGGCAGATTTTCTTTGATTTCGGAAATGTTTAAAGATACTTTTTTTCCTTCGAAAACAAGATTTCCATTAGCAATGTTTCCATTACCGTCGGTTACGAAAATCTCTTCACCTTCTCGCATCCTGAGAACTTTCGTGATGTGCTGTTGCTCATCAGAATCAATCTGTATTTCCGGAAAAATCTGTCCAAAGAAAAGTTTCATATCAATTGATTTTAAAATCACAAAAGTCACAAAAGAATTGTAAGCTTTGTGACTTTAATTTACATTATTATTTTTTAGCAGGTTTTACTAAATCTACTATTTTTTTGAAAATTGTCATAGCCAAAACTGCACCCAGACCAAAAACAATTCCCAATCCGAATTTTGAAAGAATATTTTCCGGAATCAAATGGTGGACATAATCGATGTTATGCAGAAAAATTTCGCCGGAAACCAGCAAAAGTGCAATAGTTCCTACAACACCTAGAATTTTGATAACGATGGGTAACGCTTTGACCAAAAATTGTCCTAAGCTGGAGAAAAAACCTTTGTTTCCCGATTTTTTCATCAGGAAAAAACCTGCATCATCCATTCTTACAATCAGTGCAACAATGCCGTAAACACCAACTGTTGCGAGAAATGCTACAATAGTAACGACAATAATCTGTTCTATAAGCGGATGTTCTTTTTCGATAACAGTTCCCAGTGCAATGATAACAATCTCCAAAGAAAGAATAAAGTCGGTCTTGATAGCCGAACTGATTTTCGATTTTTCAGAATTAACCTCTTCTTCTTCCAAAGTACTTTCTTCTATCACTTCTCCACTGGTTTTTTTCCTGTGAAAGAGAAATTCGATAATTTTTTCAACACCTTCATACGCCAGATAAACACCACCAATCACCAAAAGGATTTTAATAGCAACGGGAAAGAAAAAATTGAGAAGGAAAACTACAGGAAGAATAATCAGTTTGTTGATAAAAGAGCCTTTGGTGATGGCCCAAAGAACAGGAATCTCACGGGAGGATAAAAATCCGGTAGCCTTTTCCGCGTTTACCGCCAGATCATCGCCGAGGATCCCGGCAGTTTTTTTAGTCGCCAATTTGCTGGTAACAGCAATGTCATCCATCAGCGCACCAATATCGTCTAAGATTGCAAAGAATCCTGAAGCCATAACTTTTTTATTTTGATACAAAAATAAGTTTTAAACTTCAAAATTCAATATGTAATTACGCATGACTTAAGATTCGATATAAAAATT
>WPCJ01012864.1_pt1 | contig 11010 bp, 10 predicted proteins | sample 5399831 | NCBI WGS metagenome assembly WPCJ01 (sample SAMN12869470, study PRJNA574797) | sludge metagenome | isolation source: wastewater treatment of pH10 | place: China:Beijing | collected 2019-05-20 | reverse complement strand
AAAACAGTCAGGTTAATATTCAATTAAAAACATTATAAGAAGTTAGGTACAAAATTGTAGAAGGTGACTGTTATCGTGGAGGGTAAAAAATACAGGGAACTTTTTCAGGACTGCAAGGCAGTATCAGAGACAATAGGGCAGGTGCTTATGGTAGCTGTAGTTGTTCTGGCGTTTTCTTCAATCGCTGTTACAGTGTTTTCAGATGGAGGAGCGGTGAAACCGCCTCATATTCCCCGTACTGATTTGCAGCAAAGTATTGACAGGTCCGGAGAGACCGTACAGATATTCCACAGCGGAGGAGAGGCAATCGATCTTGAAGACATCAAGATAATACTCAGCGTCAATGGGACACAGGCAGAATTCAATATGTCAGACCCCAGTGTCACATTCTATGATGCAAAAGGCGAGACTTCTTCTGATGATGTCTTTATGCTCGGAGATTCCATATTAATCAACACCAGGGGCAGTGCAGTTAATATCACGGATGAAAATGCCATCATAGACTTCTATTTTGTGCATACGGAATCCAACCAGGTGATTAAGAAAGGAATACTCTGAAGAAAAAAGCAATTCTCTGAAGAGAGTTAAGGAATTGCTAAAAACTCTTTACTATTTTTAAGAAATGATTGTATAAACGGGCTCGTCCCAAACCCAATTTTGTCCCTGTTTAAATAAATTTTTTAAGAGTATATCGCCATCAAAGACTTGATTGAAAAAATCATAATACAGGATGAAGAGACGTGATATTTAGTGTTAAGATCAGCTCGACAGGTTAATATACAATAATCAATAATTTAGAAAGTCAGGACGCAATATTATAGAAGGTGGCATTTATCGTGGAGGGTAAAAAATACAGGACGCTCGGTCAGGACTGCGGGGCGGTTTCAGAGGTAATGGGGGCAGTGCTCATGATATCTATTGTCGTGCTAGCTTTTTCTTCAGTCGCTCTTACAATATTTTCAGAAGGAGATTCGATGGACCCGCCGCATACTCCGCATACCAACCTGCGCGAAAACATTAACACTTCAGAAGATACTGTGGAAATCTTCCATAATGGGGGGGAAGAAATTGACTTTGAAGATATAAGGATAATACTCAGAACTGGAGGGAAGCAGGCAGAATTCAACATGTCCGAATCTGCTGTCAAAATTTTTGATCCCAAAGGCAATCAGCTACCTTCTGACGGCGTTTTTGCATTAGGAAACCGCATCGTAATTGATCCCACAGGTAAAATCAATGTTACAAGCGGAAATGCAGTTGATCTCTATTTTGTGCACACAGCATCCGACCAGGTGATTCAAAAAACTAAACTATGGAAAGATGTCAGGGACCTGCCTTACTGGATAACTCCTCATACATTTCCTGCCGGAACAGCATATGATAATTATACGGAAACATGGCTGGATACGGAGTTAGTCGACAAAGTCGACGATGAATATACGGACAGTTTCATACCAAAAAAAGAGGAAATATACGAAAACTTTACTTTTGGCATAGATACTGGGGAGCTGGGCATTCCAGAAAACGCATTATTTACCAAAGTTATCCTGAAAATTGTCTCTACACGACACGACAACAGTGCGAAAATGATGAGACCTGTAATATATAATGGATCCCAATGGATCCCGTTTGATTTCATCCCGTTTGATGGTAAAAATGTCTATGTGGTAACAGAACTCGATATAACTGAACATGTAAAAAACACTACAGAACTAAGAAATCTAGAAGTCAAGATATCAGCTGATGGGAAAGCTGCCGATCCAAGTGAAAAATATTTCAGGATTGATTTTGTAGGTGTCCACGTGGAGTACTAACATATGAAGAAGGGCATTCAGATAAGGGGTTGAAGCATATGAAAGGAGAGATTTCAAAAAATTCGCAGACAAGTAAGCCCTTTTTTCTCCGTTCAGAGTCTGCATCATCAACGGTTGTAGGGGCAGTTTTGTTACTGGCGATCATTGTTAGCGTATTTTCGGTGGTCAGGATTGGTTATATACCCGAATGGAAAAATGATGCCGAATATTCCCATATGAATGATGTCTGGAAGGACATGGCAGACCTCAAATCAAAAATCGACTTAATAACCATAGCCCTGGCATCGGACCCGGATTCTCAAAATACTGAAATTACTATGAGCGTACCATTTCATATGGGAGGAGGGGACGTCCCGCTTATTGGGACAATAAAGTCAAGTGGAACTCTTTCGGTAAATAAAAACGAATGTAATATAACCATAAGTCAAGGTTCCAATGGGAACTTGATAGACCCAGTTGCATGCGGCTCTGTAAGCTACACATCACAAAACAGGTATTATGTGAATCAGGATTTCATATACGAAGGAGGAGCCTTGATCCTTTCCCAAGGAGAAAGATCTTCTATGATGCTTTATCCTTCGATTCGTGTCTCCAGAACACCGGCAAATGAATACAATGTTTCGATACACATTGTAGAGATCGATAAAAATCCGTATGCTCCCGCCGATGTCATATCTTCTAACACAGGGTGCTCTCTCCGACTCTCAGGCAAAGAGTATGAGCCTCTCTATAATGACAATAATATAAGTTCGTTCACCTTAACGGTTAATACTGACCATCCCGATGCCTGGTACCTGTATCTTCAGGAAACAACAAAAGAAGCAGGGATAACTGATTCTACAACACTTACACAAAATGAAAACAGCGTGAGTTTAACCTTCCCCTCCGGATCAGGTGGAAAGGGTTTGAACAGGCTCTATGTTAGTAAGACAATAGTAAAGGTAGAACCTGGAATAGGGATCTAAGCTGAGAACATGAACCAGGGAACGAAGGGAAACGGGATGTCTCGAAAAAACCTATTAAAATCCGAATCCGCAGCTGCAATTGCAATTGCGGCGGTATTGCTTTTAGGGCTTGCATTTACTATGATCTCCGTGGTCAAACTAAACCACGCTCCTGAATGGAAAATTGATGCGGAAAGAGACTATAGTTATGATGCATGGGGCAATATGGAGGACGTGAAAAACAGGATAGACTTATTCACCCGGTTCATGGATTCTAATAGCAATTATTCGGGATATGGTCTTTCAGCAACTGTTCCTTTCAGCATGGGAGGAGGAGATGTCCCGGTATTCGAGCCTTCCAAATCTAACAGTAAGCTTTCGGTGAACAACGAAGAGTATACAATGAATATAACTCTTGCCAATCATTCTTTTTCTCATAAAATTGACTGCGGGGGTGTCACCTATTATTCAGAAAACAGACAATACCCTGATCAGGTTTTCAGGTATGAGAACGGAGCCCTCATCATGGCCCAGGGAGAAAGTTCTCAGATGAAACGAAAACCTTCCTTCGATATACAGAAAATTGGCAATGAAAATTATGCAATTACCATTAATGCCATTAACCTTACAGGAGAAACTACATCCGTATCCTCCAGCAACCTCGCTGCCCTGCGTCTTACCGGATGTTCTATAAATCCTACTCTCAACAGTAGTACCGACTATTTGAACGAGAGCATAAACTCTTTTAACATGAGCATTTGCACATGCTACACGGATGCCTGGGCAACTTACCTCAACGACACAGCAAAAGAAGCAGGACTTGAATACGGCACTGATTATCAGATTACCTACCCTGATTCAGGCTGCGTTTGTCTCTCTTTCCTTCCCACAGGCAATAACTACAGCATCTACGTCAATAAGACCATAATCGGTGCAGAACTTGGAACTGGAAGCGGCATGGACATTGGAAATACCAGCGATTCTGAGCCTGACGAAGATGAGGATGAATCCGTGATGAAAGTAGGTACGTGGTATACATTTGAATTATCAGATAATGGAACAGCGATTCTCCCGCTAAGAGATTATAAACCGGGATTCGTTTTTCCTGCAAGTTCAGGAGTAAATGTAAAGCTTGAAAATTATGATAACAATTATCCGACTAACGAATTTAATTACTCGATGGCGACATCTTTCGAAGATACTTTCCGGTTTAATTCATTCGCTGACTTCAATTCCAAACCCAACTCGGCAACTATTCGGATGATTTATAAACTCGATTATAGTTCCACATCGGTAACTAGGAATATTGCAGAAAATAACCCTGAACATGCTGTCCTTGTTGGTAATAATAATGGCAAAGATTGGTATTTGTATAGCGAGACAACTCCGATAAATATAATTGATCCTTCGGATCTTACATTTTATTTAAAAATAGATGAAAAAAATGGAAAGAACTTCCATATCGACTACCTTGCAGTACGCCTTAACTAACGGAAAAGAAAAAGGCATATGGACACCATACTCGCTATAAAGAAAAAGCGAGAAAACCAGATCCATATGCCTGAAAAATACACGACCCCATACCCTGCCAGAAGAATCCATTCCGACGGCAGGGCTGAAGATACTGAAGTGCTGCTTGCAAGGGAATGTCCTGTTAAACTTTTTCTTGACGGCAAACCATTTACGACTCTTTTTGCCTCCCCGCTAGAACTGAAAGAACTTGCAGTAGGTCATCTGATTACAGAAGGGATTCTCAGTTTCAAAGAGATTGCAGGGGTTGAGGTGGAAGGCAATGAAGTTTATATACTGACTCTAAAGGGAAAACACCTCATACAGGATGAATCACCCCAACCAGCCGAAAGAGAACCCGAAAAACAAATTTTTGTGAATTCAGACGCCGTTTTTGACCCTGAATCCATTTTTGCAGGCACAGCTTATCTTGAGTCCGATACATACAAACTTACCAGAGGCACCCATCTCGCCGCCCTTATAGACAGGAAAGGAAAGCTTGCAGTTCAGATCGTTGACGTAGGCAGGCATAATGCAGTAGATAAGGCAGTAGGGGCTGCATTTCTGAGGATGATCGACCTCTCGCAACACTATATGCTTTCTACAGGCAGGCAGCCCGCTTACATGGTCACAAAAGCAGCCCGTGCAGGAATTCCACTTGTCGCCACAAAAGCCATGCCATTCGATTCCGGCGTCGAAGCCGCAAAAAAAGCTAACTTGTGCCTTGTAGGGCAGCTAAGGAAAGAGTCAATGCTCATCTTTACGAATGAGTGGCGAGTCGGGATTTAAGCGTGCAGTTCCCGCTAATGGAAAAGAAAATCGGAATTTACAAACACCTGAATTTAAAAATAATTTAAAGTGTACCTTTCGTGCTCTTTATTTCTTTGCCTTCGATTTTTACAGCCCTTTTCATAGCATAAGCAAAAGCCTTGAAGAGAGCCTCTATTTTGTGGTGGTCATTGTCCCCGTAAACGCTGGCGTGTATGGTAATCTTTGCATTTGAGGCGACAGTCTCAAAGAAGTGCTTTACCAGCTGGGTACTGAACTGCCCTACCTGAGGAGCAATAAAGTCAGCTTTCATGACAAGATAGCTGCGGCCTCCCACATCCAGGGCAATTTCAGCAAGAGCCTCGTCCATAGGGATTCTGGCTTCCCCGAAACGGGCGATTCCTGCCATATCTCCAAGGGCTTCGGCAAGAGCTTTTCCGAGGACTATTCCCGTATCCTCAATGAGGTGGTGCTCGTCCACATAAATGTCACCTTCGGCACGCACTTTAAGGTCAAATTCGGCGTGCCTTGCGAAAGAAGAAAGCATGTGGTCAAAAAACCCGATCCCTGTACTGACATCTGCAGTGCCTTTACCGTCAAGGTTAATCTCGAGCTGAATGTCGGTTTCCTTCGTCTTACGGGAAATTTTGCTAATTCTCATACAGCATCACACTTTTCTTTAAAATAATTAAATATCTCCAAGGGCAGCGTTAATTGCTTCTTCCAGAGTAAACCTGCCCATATAAAGGGCACTGCCTACAACAACACCCGCAGCTCCGGTCTTTTTCAGGGTTTTTATATCTTCCAGGGTGCTTACCCCACCGGATGCGATTACAGGAATGCTTACGGATTCTACAAGCTCTTTTGTAGGAACAGGGTTTACTCCCTGCATCAAGCCTTCGGTGTCAATGTTGGTGAAAAGAAGGCTACCGGCTCCAAGCTCTTCAAATTTCCTGCCCATTTCAACAGGAGTTTGAGCGCATTCTTCGGTCCAGCCTTTAATTGAGATTTTCCCATTCTTTGCATCCAGGGCAACGTTTATATGTGAACTTCCAAAAGAACTGGAAAGCTGCTTTACAAGTTCAGGGTTCTGGAGGGCAGCTGTTCCGAGAATCACCCTTGAGACACCGATCTCGAGAAGCGAGGCTGCATCTTCAAAGCTCCGTATGCCCCCTCCTACCTGGATACTCACGCCTTTTTCCCTGCATGTGTTGACGATCTTTTCAATAATTGGGGAATTTTTTCTTTCCCCTTCTATTGCTCCGTCAAGATCCACAAGGTGAAGGGTTTTTGCTCCTTTACTCACCCAGTCAAGGGCGACTGCGAGTGGGTCATCAATGGACACGATCTCGCTGCCAGGCACTCCCTGTACCAGCTGTACACACTTCCCTCCTCTCATGTCCACCGCAGGTATTACTTCAAAGACCATAAAAAGCTACATCTCCATATTTTACAGGAATATTTTTTCACTTCAGTGATTTATGTATTTTATGTATGCTATTCAGATTTTTCATTCAGGGCATGATCCTTTCTATGGGGACCACAAGGACGTCTCTTGCGCCAACTTTCTTCAGCCTGTTTACGATAGTAAAGATCAGGTCCGCGTCCACAACAGCATGAACGGCAAGTATCGATTCTTCAGAAAACTTGCTGGATTCAACTTTCATCACTGTCGGGCCTGACATTCCCGGAAGAACCTCTTTTACGGCTTTAAGGGAAGATTCAGGTACATTCATCATTAGATAACGTTTTTTCTTTGCATTGAGCACGCTTTCGAATGCTGTTTTTATGTCAAGGATTTTCTCTTTTGTCCTGAGGCTCTCTTTGTTAGCGATAAGATAGACAGTGGAAGAGAAAGCCATATCAATAGCCTTCAGGTGGTTGATAAGCAAAGTTGTCCCCGAACTTGAGATATCAACAATGGCATCTGCAATCCCCACGTGAGGGGTCATTTCACATGCGCCGCTTACTTTTATAACATTTACGTTAACTCCGAGTTTTTCAAAGTATCGCCTCGTAATTTCAGGAAACTCGGTTGCCACTTTTTTACCTTCAAGGTCCTGTGCTTTTTCAAAGTCCGAGTCTTCCGGGACAGCCAGCACAAGATTCGCCCTCCCGAATTTAAGGTCCAGAAGAGCCTCAACATTTGCCCCTCTTTCGGTAATCAGGTCCATGCCCGTAATACCAACGTCTGCAGCTCCGTCCTGTACATATTCAGGAATGTCAGCAGCCCTGGCAAAGAGGATATGGATATCCGGGTCTGTAGTTTTTGCAAAAAGTTTTCTGCTTTCGGCTCCTCCGCTGATAGGGAGCCCTGCATCTTTAAAAATAGAGATTGTGGGTTCATAAAGGCGCCCTTTATTGGGTATTGCAATGCGAATCATCTGCGCTGTCCTCTAAATATGTGATCTGACGGGAAATTTCCCGGTAAGCTCATCCGTATAAAACGTTTATCCAGAACACCCTTGTATAATATAGACTTCACGGTGGTTTTCATGAAAATTCCTTCCCGCTTACCTCTAAATGTGGAGAAACACTGCCCATGAAGAAGAACACTGCCCATTGTATGGACAATTTCCGGAGAGTTTGGGAAATCCCTGGAAAAAAGATTGGACCCACTTTTGATAATGAAATATAAAGCTTGCTTACTTAAAGAAAAAATATTACCTCCAGTAATGAATACAGAATAAACATTATATAGCCCTAGTAATTTAATAGAAACAGACTATCGTGTCATATAAATAATATTATCAATGTTGTTATAACATAAGTAATTAATTTATAATTAATGCTAAGAAAGTAGATTGATTACGGCGACAGAGTAAAGATTAATAAAGCGGTAATATCAACACCTAGAAATAAAAATACCTATAATTTTGAAAAAAGAGGATCCAAATGGCCCGAAATATAAAAGTGGAAGAGCTCTTGCAAACCCCTATTGAGAAGCAACAGATAGAGCTTGTAGAACGCAAAGGGATAGGGCACCCTGACAGCATATCGGACGGACTTGCCGAAGCCGTAAGCCGAGCGCTATGCAGGGAATACATAACCAAATGTGGAGCCGTACTCCACCACAACACTGATGAAACCCAGATAGTAGCCGGAAGATCCAGCCCGAAATTCGGGGGAGGAGAAGTGTTGCAGCCCATATACATGCTCCTGGTAGGCAGAGCCACAAAAGAATTCGAAGGTGCAGAGCTTGCCACAGAGTCCGTAGCCCTCAAAGCCGCCCGGAACTACCTGAGAAATACCATGGTGAATATGGACCTCGAAAGAGACGTGATCATAGACTGCAAACTCGGGACAGGATCTTCAGACCTCAGAGACGTTTTTAAGAGAGATAGGGTTCCGATGGCAAATGACACCTCTTTCGGAGTTGGACATGCCCCATTTTCTGAGCTTGAAAATATTGTATATAACACAGAGAGGCAGCTCCTTACTGACCTGAAGTCCCGCATGCCTGCAATAGGAGAAGACATGAAGATCATGGGACTGAGGGACGGAGACGACATCTCCCTCACCATATGCAGCGGCATGATAGGGAGATACGTTGACGACCTGGACAGTTACATAAACATGACACAGGAAATGAAGACCTATACGGAAGAGCTTGCAGCTCGCTATACCGAAAGGAACGTGAATGTTTTTGTCAACACAGCAGATAACCTGAAAGCAAGCTGCGTCTTCCTTACGGTTACCGGAACCTCAGCCGAAATGGGAGACGACGGTTCCGTAGGGCGTGGAAACCGCTGCAATGGATTGATCACACCTAACAGGCCCATGAGTATGGAGGCGACCAGCGGAAAGAACCCGATCAACCATATCGGAAAAATCTATAACCTCCTCTCGACACAGATGGCCCGGGATATTGTAAAACAGGTTCCGGACGTTCAGGACGTTTATATAAGACTGCTCTCCCAGATAGGAAAGCCCATTGACCAGCCTCTTGTGGCAAGCGCTCAGATCATTCCAAAAGAAGGCACTTCCTTTGCAAACGTAAAATCGGAAGCTGAAGTGGTAATTGATGACTGGCTCTCCAATGTGACAAAGATTACGGAAATGGTTATCAGGGGAGAACTGAACACCTTCTAATAACACCAGAATCTGAAAACAAACCAGAATCTGAAAACAAACCAGAATTTGATATAAGAAGATCTCGAGAAGGACCTTCGGGTTCTTTTCAAGCCTTTTTTCTATACCTGTCTTCGAGCAGTCCTTTAAGATTCTGTGGTCTTTGTGGTCTTAAAACTCAGTTTAAGCAGAGTTATCTCCTTGGAGGGGCTTTTAATTCATTCGGCTTTTAATTCATTCATTTTCATCTGTAATTATCTCTATACACTCAGTTTTTATCCCTGAGAAATTCTCCAGAATGCACAAAATTATTTTTAACATGCATAGAATATATTAATAATGTAAAGAATTTTACTTAATCCAGCGAAAAACATAAATACCATCACCATATATGGAGATGGTGCACTGAAGCAGTGCAGCAACATGAAGCACTGGCTCAGTATCATTGTCCCGCCTTAACTCAGTGGTAGAGTGCGCGGCTGTAGTTCGGCTCGTGCGGGCAACCTCCCGTACATCTCTGCGCAGGCACCGCGATGTCCCCGGTTCGAGTCTGGGAGGCGGGACCTGAAACATTCACCAGAATCGAAATCAGTCAACGGGAACATTTATATATCGGAAAGACATTTAAGGTTTGCTCGCAACGCGGGCAAAACAGCATCTAAAAAGACCGAAGTGTCCGGATAGTGTAGAGGCCTATCATGGAGCCCTGTCGAGGCTCCGACCCGGGTTCGAATCCCGGTCCGGGCGCTTCTTTTTTTTTCAATTAAGGAACATTGCAATATTTTTTAGTTTTAGGGTCTTGAGATTGTTTTTATAATAAAGAAGTTTTCTATTCAGGTTTTTAGCAGAGTCTTATGCTCGAGTTTACTCTATGCTAAGTCAGCCCCTATCCCGAAATCCCTAACTTGTTGGGGAAGCCCCTATTTTTCTATAGTTCCTTTGTTTTCCAGTCCTCTATTTTCCAGTCCTCTATTTCCCAGGTTTCTGTACTTTCTATGGATCCTGTATTTGAGTTTTTAATTCTTTGTTATCCCCTCGTTTTATTTCCCTGGTTTTCTAAAACCTTCTATTCTCAAGAGCTCAGCAATGAGGCAAACTGAAGTTCTGAAAGCTCCAATAAAAAACAAGTTTCCAGAGAAAATATGTTAAAAAAGAAGAATAGAGGAATAAAACTGAACAGGAGATAATAAAATGGGGATTGAACCCTTTACTTCGGACCGCTCGGGGGAAGGAGCCGACAGAGTCAGCACCCTCTGTAAAGAGATAAAAACTACCAGAGAAAAAATGGAAAAGGAAGCCCTTACTTTTATCGAGGCTACTAAAAATTTCTCACTGGAATGGATTCAGAGAGAAATGAACCCAAACATATCTCAGATGAAAAGGGGAGCTTGCCCTGAGAATGGTGAAATTTGCAAAGGTAAAGAGAGTGAACTGGCGAGCCCTGAGGGCTTGCCCTCACGAGTACAGGATATTATTGAAGAGCAACTCAACCGAGATGATTACTGGATACACAGAAGCGGAAAGCTTTGTACGGACATTTCCCTCGATTATATTGAGTTCAAAAAAGAAAAAATCTGGAAGGATCTCACATCAAGCGTCAGGATGATTCTGGGCTGCGCAGCAGAGATCTTCGCCGGAATAAAAGATGAAAACCTAGAAGATAAGATATGGGTAAGAGAGCGAGGTAGACGAAAATACATATGCATCCTCAGGTTTTCGGACGAAATGACAGCTTCCCTTGACCGCTATTTCTCTATGCTTGCGGAGCTCTTTTTCCTGGAGTATGAAATGAATAAGGAGAAAGAAAAGGAAACCGGATAGCAGTAAGATAAAAGAAACCCCGAAAAGAAACCTGAAAAACAGCCAGAACGATACTGGGAGAGGAAAACATTCAGGTTAGATCA
>WPCJ01280285.1_pt1 | contig 11017 bp, 10 predicted proteins | sample 5399831 | NCBI WGS metagenome assembly WPCJ01 (sample SAMN12869470, study PRJNA574797) | sludge metagenome | isolation source: wastewater treatment of pH10 | place: China:Beijing | collected 2019-05-20 | reverse complement strand
CGACTCCCAAGAATGCAGTCACAAGAAATGACGGTTGGTCAGGATTCGTGACGGGGACTACGCCTTTCCGCACGGGGCAGATGAACTGATTCGGGGGCTGGGCGATGATCGTAATCGTGGACGAACGCGAACTTGTAACTGATGGTTACAGCTCGATGTTCGATCGGGAAGGTGTGGCGAGCGCCGGTTTTGCGCCGAGCGAATTCGACGCCTGGGTTTCCAGTGCCGCCGACGACGATCTGAAATCGGTACGAGCCTTCCTGATCGGTGATTGCCGCGAGGGTGCTGTCTCTCCCCGGCAGATCAGGGACCGCACCGGTGCTCCCGTCATAGCGCTGAGCGACCACAACTCCCTCGAAAACACCTTGCGCCTTTTCGAATCCGGCGTCGACGACGTCGTGCGCAAGCCGGTCCACATCCGCGAAATCCTGGCACGCATCACCGCGATCCGCCGCCGCGCCCACGAAGACGCCTCGTTCACCGAGATCGGGGCGATGCGCATCTTCATGGACGGCCGCGACCCGGAGATCGATGGCCAGCCCATGCCGTTGCCGCGCCGCGAGCGGCGCATCCTCGAATACCTGGCCAGCAACCGTGGCCGACGGGTTACCAAGACCCAGGTCTTCAATGCCATCTACGGCATCTTCGACGAAGAGGTCGAGGAGAACGTGGTGGAGAGCCACATCTCCAAGCTGCGCAAGAAGCTGCGCGAGCGACTCGGTCACGACCCGATCGATTCCAAACGCTTCCTCGGCTACCGGCTGGTCGCTTGATGCGCCCGGCCCGCGCCAGCCTCGCGCAAGACAACACGTTTAGTTTGGCCGGCGACACCATGCGCATAACGGAGACGTTGCGATGAGCCTCTATGGAATGATGCGGACCGGCGTTTCCGGCATGAACGCCCAGGCCAATCGCCTGTCCACCGTCGCCGACAACATCGCCAATTCCGACACCACCGGTTACAAGCGCTCGTCGATCGAGTTCTCGAGCCTGGTGATGCCGACCACGGGCGGCGCCTACAATTCGGGCGGTGTCAACTCGACGATCCGCACCGCCATCTCCGATCGCGGTGATCTCAAGGGCACCACCTCGGTCTCCGATCTCGCCATCCGGGGCGACGGCTTCTTCGTGGTTCAGGATTCTTCCGGCACCCCCTACATGACCCGTGCGGGCTCCTTCGTTCCGGACGCGCAGGGCAGGCTGGTCAACGCCGCCGGCTACCAGCTGATGGCCTACAGCTACGCCAACGGCGTGCCGGCTGCGACGGTCAACGGCTTCCAGGGTCTGGTACCTGTCCAGATCTCCGATGGAAAGATGACGGCGACGCCTTCCAGCTCCGGCACCTTCAGCGGCAACCTGCCCTCCGGCGCCAATGCCATCGTCGCGCCGGCAACGGCTCCCTCCGGCAACGCTGCGACCGCGCAATACACCAACAAGTCGTCGATGGTCGTCTATGACAATCTCGGCAACAAGGTGATGGTCGACATCTACTTCACCAAGACTGCCGCCGGCACCTGGGATGTGGCCGTCTTCGATCAGTCCAAGGCTGCCGCCGGCGGACCTTTCCCGTATGGTGCAGGCGGCCTGCTGGGCAATGCCACACTCACCTTCGACGGCACCGGCAAGCTGACCGGCGCAACCGACAGCGTCACCTTCACGCCTCCGGGCGGCGTTCCATTGAAGCTCGATTTCAAGGGCCTCAGCCAGATCGGCACCGGTTACACCGTCACCGGCCAGGTAAACGGCAACGGCCCGAGCAACATCGAGAAGGTGACGATCGGCAAGGACGGTACCATCTATGCCCAGTATCAGGACGGTTCGACAAAACCGCTCTACAAGATCCCGCTGGCGCAGGTGCCGAGCCCGGACCGGCTGATCCAGCAATCCGGCAACGTCTTCACGCAAAGCCCGGATTCGGGCGACGTCCAGATTGGTTTTGCCAGCGAAGGCAAGCGCGGCGAGATCATTTCCGGAGCGCTCGAGAACTCGAACGTCGATATCGCTGAAGAGCTCACCAACATGATCTCCTCACAGCGCAGCTATACCGCCAATTCGAAGGTGTTCCAGACCGGTTCCGAACTGATGGACATCCTCGTCAACCTGAAGAGATGAGGCGCGGCTCCGAGGCCCGGTCGATGGTCGACCGGGCCTCAGCCGCATCACTGCCTGAAAGACCCGCATGTCGTTGTCATCCGCACTCAGCATCGCCCAGTCATCACTCAAGGCAACGTCGCGGCAGACAAGCATCGTCTCGCGCAACGTCGCGGATGCCTCCAATCCGGACTACTCCCGCCGCATTGCGATGCTCTCCTATACCGACCCGGGCGTCAGCGCGGTCAAGATCCATCGCGCAGCCAACGACCTTCTGTTTCGGCAGAACCTGAGCGCTCTTTCATCCTGGAGCGGACAGGCGACCCTTGCCCAGGGCATGGACCGGCTCGAACTGCAGGTGAATGGCGTCGACAACGCAGCGTCGGCTTCCACTGCAATAGGTGCCCTGCAGAAGGCACTCCAGCTCTACGCGACGACGCCGTCGAACCAGAATCTCGGCACCAGCCTGATCGAGTCGGCGCGCCAGGTGATCCGTTCCCTGAACGACGGCACCAAGGCCATTCAGGACTTCCGCACCAAGACGGATGGCGAGATCACGACCGCCGTCAACGACATGAACGACCTGCTCAAGCAGTTCGAAGTCGCCAACCAGGCCGTCATCAACGGCACCCGTTCCGGAGAGGACGTCTCCGACGCGCTCGACCAGCGCAACGCGGTTCTGAAGAAGCTTTCGGAATTTGTTCCGATCTCCACCTATACCCGTGGCGACAATGACATGGTCATCACCACCGGTGACGGCACCACCCTGTTCGAGACGATCCCACGTTCCGTGACCTTCACGCCTTCGCCTGGCTACGCACCTGGCGTGGTCGGTGGTCAGATCTACATCGACAAGGTACCGCTGAAGGTTGCCGGCACGGCCGAAGCATCCGGCAAACTGGCCGGCATGCTGCAGTTGCGCGACAATGTCAGCGTCACCATGCAGCGCCAATTGGACGAGGTCGCGCGCGGTCTCATCACCGCTTTTGCCGAGACGGCTCCGGGCCAACCCGACGCCGTCGGCCTCTTCAGCTGGCCGGGCGCGCCAGGGATTCCGCCGGCCGGCACACTGATTGACGGGCTTGCTGGAACGATCAAGATCAATGCCGCGGTCGATCCCGCAGCCGGCGGCAACCCCGTCCTGCTGCGCGATGGCGGCATCAACGGCGCGGCCTATCGCACCAATCCCGCCGCGCCCGGCAGCGGCGCGTCTTATGCCGACAGGCTGATCGCTTACGGCGAAAAACTCACCAAGCCGATAGCCTTCGATGCAAATGCAGGTATCACCGCCAATTCCAGCGTCGTCTCCTACGCCGCCAGCTCGATCGGCTGGTTCGAAGGTGCGCGCCAGCAGGCCTCCAATCTCGCCGACTCGAAGGAAGCACTGGCCCAGCGCACTGGAGAGGCTCTTTCCAACGCCACCGGCGTCAATGTCGACAACGAAATGTCGCTGATGCTGGATCTCGAACACACCTATCAGGCTTCCGCCCGCATCCTGACCACCGTCAACCAGATGCTCGATGCCCTTCTCGCAGCGGTGAAATAAGTCATGAAGACCACCTCCGTTTCGTCCTCGGCCATGTCCAATGCGATGCGGTATTCGCAGTCGCGCATGCAGGTCGAGCTCATAAAGCGTCAGAAGGAGATGGAGACGCTGCGCGTCGCCGACCTCGGCCTGGCGCTCGGCGCCCGCACCTCACAGTCGGTCACCTTCGCGCGCGACCTGGAACGGCTGAACACGATCGTCGATTCCAACAAGCTGATTTCGTCCCGGCTCTCGACCACGCAGGACGCACTCGGCAAGCTCGGCGATGCAGCGCAGAAGCTGCTGACCGCCGTCAGCACCGCCATCAGTGGTGATCCGGGCTCGAATGTCACGCGCGATGCCGGCAAAGCCGCTCTGCAGTCGATGACATCGATCCTCAATTCGAGCATCAATGGCGAATATCTGTTCGCCGGCACCAACACCGACATAAAGCCGATCAACGACTTCACGGCGGCAGGCTCGCCGGCCAAGGCAGCTCTCGACGCCGCCTTTGTCGCTCGCTTCGGCTTCGCCTCCACGGACCCCGCAGCGGCCAACCTTACCGGCGCACAGCTGGACAATTTCATCACCACGGATGTGATGCCCCAGTTCTTCGGGCCTGCCTGGAAGACGAACTGGTCGAACGCCACCGATCAGCAGATCGTCAGCCGCATCTCGTTGAACGAAACCACGGAGTCTTCGGTCAGCGCCAACACCGACGGCGTGAAGAAGTTCGCGATGGCGGCAGCCATCGTGACAACGCTGTTCTCCGGCAACCTCAACGCGGATGCCAAGAAGGCCGTTGCCCAGAAGGCGTTAACCCTGACAGGCGAAGCCCTCGGCAGCATCGCGCAAACACAGTCGCAAGCTGGTATCATCGAGCAGCGCGTGACTGATGCGAGCGACCGCATGAAGGCGCAGATCAACCTGTTCGAAAAGCATGTGATCGACCTGGAAGGTGTGGACGAGTACGAAGCCGCCAATCGCGTCAACGATCTGATGTCCCATATCCAGCAATCGTTCGCGCTCACCGCGCGCCTTCAACAGCTCAGCCTGATCAACTTCCTGAAGTAACCGGCGATCGGACAAGCGATGTATCAATTCTCCTACGCCGACATCCAGACGGACTCGGTAGCCGACGCCAAGGAACGCGAGCGGCACCTGCTGACGCGTTCGATCGATCTGCTGATCGACGCAGCCAATGCCGGCACCCAATCCATGCAGGCTGTGGAAGCCCTGCACTTCACCAACCGTGTCTGGACAGCGCTGCTCGAGGATCTCTCCTCCGATGAAAACGCCCTGCCGAAGGAACTGCGCGCCAACCTGATCTCGATCGGCTTGTGGCTGCTGCGTGAAACCGAAGACATCCGCCAGGGTCGTTCCAACAACTTCGACGGGCTGATCGAAGTCTCGCAGATCATCCGGGACGGCATTCAATGACACCCTCCAAGAGCACGCTGAAGCTCTCGCTGAAGCCTGGTGAACGCATCTATCTCAACGGCGCGGTCATCCGCGTTGACCGCAAGGTCACGCTGGAACTGCTGAACGACGTGCAGTTCCTGCTGGAAGGCCATGTCCTTCAGGCCGAAGATGCATCGACGCCGCTCCGGCAGCTCTATTTCGTGGCGCAGATCATGCTGATCAATCCGCAGGGTGCTGAAGAAGCACGCGAAATGTTCCGTCATTCGCTGCCGCTGATGCTCGCTTCCTTCCACAACGAGCGTATCCGCTCGACGCTGAAGGACGTCGACCGGATGGTTTCGGAAGGCCACGTCTATGAAGCGCTGCGGGCCATCCGCTCGCTCTATCCGCTGGAAAAGCTGGCGCTCGACGCAAACGAGAATGAACTCCAGGACGCTCCGCGTCCGCTGGCAATGGGAGCACGCTGATCATGGCTGTCGACATGAACGTCAACAACAACGTCGGCAACGGCACGCCGCAGACACAACAGAAATCCAAGACCTCGGTCGACTACCAGTCCTTTCTGAAGCTCCTGATGGCGCAGATGAAGAACCAGGATCCGACCAAGCCGATGGACTCCACCCAGTACGTCGCGCAGCTCGCTCAGTTCTCGCAGGTCGAGCAGTCGGTGCAGATGAACACCAAGCTGGAATACATTCTCCAGTCTTCGGCGTTGTCGCAGGCGGATTCGCTGATCGGCCGCCAGCTGACCTCTGCGGACGGCAAGACCACGGGTGTGGTCAAGGAAGTGCGATTGGCCAGCGACGGCCTTATCGCTGTGCTGAATGACGGCAAGGAAGTTCCTGTCCTGCCGGGCGTCGTCGTCAAGCAGGCCCCGGCCGCAGCCTGAGACACGAGCGATGAATGAGGCCGACGCACTTGATATCGTCCAGTTCGCCGTCTGGACGGTGCTGACGGCCTCGGCTCCTGTCGTGCTGGTCGCCATGGTCGTCGGCATCGGCATCGCACTTATCCAGGCCCTGACGCAGATCCAGGAAATCACGCTGACATTCGTGCCGAAGATCGTCGCCATCATGCTGGTGGTGGCGCTGACGGGACCATTTGTCGGCGGCCAGATCTCGGCCTTCACCAACGTCGTCTTCGAACGAATCCAACACGGCTTCTGATAAGGTCGATCTTGCTCGGCTCCGTCGAACTTGGTCGACAAATCTACCGTCAAACCTGGTCGACGAATTCAACCGGTGGCGGTGTCTGCAGCGTTTCCGTCTTTCGCGGAATAAACGCTCCCCTTCCTTGTTTTTCAGGACGGAAAACCGTCGTCCATTTTTGGCTGGAATTGCCCTATCTTCCGGCTGGACCAGTCGGATCACGAAAACTCGTTCGCCTTTTCCGCAGTCTCGTCTAACTTTGTCGGCAAACGCCGCCGGCAGAGCAGCGATTCACGAGACGAGATATGCCCCAAGACAGCGGTCCGGCTATCGAGGACGAGCCGAACAGTCAGCGCGTTTCCGCGCTGGCACCTTTTCAGCATGGTATCTTCCGCGCGGTGTGGAGCGCCAGCCTGGTCTCCAATCTGGGCGGCCTGATCCAGGGCGTCGGCGCTGCCTGGATGATGACGCAGATCGCCACCTCTCCATACCAGGTGGCCCTGGTGCAGGCCTCGACGACGTTGCCGATCATGCTGTTCGCACTGGTCGCAGGCGCGATCGCCGACAGCTACAACCGTCGCAAGGTGATGCTGATTGCGCAGAGCTTCATGCTCGTGGTGTCGCTGCTGCTGATGCTTTTCACCCAGCTCGACCTGCTCACGCCGTGGCTGCTGCTGGCCTTTACCTTCCTGATCGACTGCGGCACAGCGCTGAACAGCCCATCCTGGCAGGCCTCGGTCGGCGATATGGTTCCGCGCAACAAGGTGCCCGCGGCGGTGGCATTGAACTCGATGGGCTTCAACCTGACCCGCAGCGTCGGACCGGCGCTGGGCGGCATCATCGTCGCCACGCTCGGTGCTGCAGCCGCCTTCGCCGCCAACGCTTTCAGCTATGTCGGACTGATCATCGTCATGGCGCGCTGGAAGCCGAACCTGCCCACGTCCAACCTACCGCGTGAATCGCTCGGCGCGGCGATGGGCGCCGGCCTGCGTTACGTCGCGATGTCACCCAATATCGGCAAGGTGCTGGTGCGCGGCTTCACCTTCGGTTTCAGCGCGGGTGCCGTGCTGGCCCTGCTACCGCTGGTAACGCGCGATCTCGTCAAGGGTGGCGCCCTGACCTACGGTATCATGCTGGGCGCCTTCGGCATCGGCGCTGTCGTCGGCGCCTTGACCAGCGCACGATTGAGACAGGTCCTGCCCAGCAAAACCATGGTGCGCTCGGCTTTCCTCGGCTTTGCGCTTTGCGCGACCGTCGCCGCCATCAGCCCTGATGCCTGGCAGGTGGCGCTCGGTCTTCTCGTCGGCGGCGCATGTTGGGTCACGGCACTTTCGCATTTCAACATCACCGTGCAGATGTCCACCCCGCGCTGGGTGGTTGGACGGGTGCTTTCCATCTACCAGATGGCGACCTTCGGCGGCATCGCCCTGGGCAGCTGGATCTGGGGCGTGACCGCCGACAACCACGGTGCCAGCGTCGCCCTGCTGGCGGCTGCGGCAACAATGCTGGTCGGTGCCGCAATCGGCTTCGTCCTGCCGCTGCCGCAGCATATTGCGCCCAACCTCGATCCGCTCGATCGTTGGCGCGAGCCCATGCTGGCACTCGACCTCAGACCCCGCTCGGGACCGATCGAGATCACGATCGAATATGTCATCAAGGAAGAGGACGTGCCGGAGTTTCTGAAGGTGATGACTGATCGGGCGCGCGTACGCCGACGCGACGGAGCACGCAACTGGGTGCTTGCTCGCGACCTCGAACATCCCGAAATCTGGATGGAAAGTTATCACACGCCGACCTGGCTGGATTACATCCGCCACAACACCCGCGCCACGCATGCCGATGCGGAAATCACCGAGCGCATCCGAGCCCTGCATTCCGGCATCGAGCGACCCAGGGTACGGCGAATGATCGAGCGCCCGACCAATCCGGTCGGCTACTACGGTACTCCGAAGCCGCACGAAGAACACTGACCACCATGGCCCGGCGCGCAGGCTAGCCCTCGCCGGAAAGATCGCGCCGCGCCTTGTCGAGTTCCTCGGCGTAGCGTCGCAGGAGATGCCCTTCGGTGAGCAGGCCGACAACCTTGCGGCTCTCGAAGTCTTCCACCACCGCCAGTTCCTCGGCGCCGGCGCGGTGGAAAGTCTCTGCCGCCGATTGCACATTCATCGATGGCACCAATACGGAATCGCCGAAGCGCGTGAGGGTCAGAACCGTGCTTGCAGGATCGGGCTGATCGCCATAGGCGTCCGAAACGATGATCATGCCGATGTAGCGCTGCTCGCCGTCCACCGCGATCACACGCTGTGCCGACCCGAGCGGGACCTGCTGGCGGAACTCGGTGATGGTCGTCATGGCCGCGATGGTGCGGACGTCCTTGCGCATCATCAAGCCGACCGTGAGGCTGCGCATCCAGCCAACATCCTGCGCCGAACGAATGGTTTCGCCGCGCAGGTGGAAGCGCCAGGTCGAGAACGAATAACCGAAGGTCTCGCGCACCAGGATCGAGGTGATGATCGCGGCAGCAAGCACCACGCCCGTCAGTGTCAGGTCGCCCGTCGACTCCAGCGCCAGGAAAGCCATGGTCAGTGGCCCACCGATGATGCCGACCGCCATCGAGCTCATGCCGACGACGGCCGCAACGGCCGGGTCGATTCCTGCCGCGGGCGCGATTGCCAGCATAAGCGCCGCAAAGATCTTGCCCAGCAGCGCGCCAAGCAGAAGTGAAGCGAAGAACAGGCCGCCGCGGAAACCAGAGCCGAGCGAAATCACGGAAGCTGCGATCTTGAGCAGGAACACGGTGACGATGACGGTGAGACCGTAGTTCATCGCGAATTCCCGGTGGAGCGCACCGTGCCCGCTCGACAGCACCTGTGGCGTGACCAGCCCGAGCAGCCCGACAGCGCAACCGCCCAGAAACGGCCTGAGCGAAGAATCGATCGACAGCCGCGTCAGGCCGCGTTCGACGGCCGCGACCATATACATGATCGCAACCGAAATGCCGCCTGCGATCAAGCCGAGCGCCAGGAACGGCAGGTATTGGCTGGCGGTCAGTTGCGGCACCGCACCAAGTTCCAGCGGAAACGGCGCCCCACCCAGCCAACCCGTCACCAGCGTGGCACAGATCGCCGCCGTCATGACCGGGGCGACATTGGCGATGGAATAGATGCCGATGATCAACTCGAAGCCATAGAAGGCTCCGGTCAAAGGCGCATCGAAGGCGGCGGCGATGGCACCGGCGGCACCAGCTCCGACGAGGATGCGGACATCGTTGCGCTTCATGCGGAAGAACCGCGCCAGACGCGAACCGAAGCCGCCACCGACCTGCGTGTATCCGGCCTCGAGACCGACCGAAGCGCCAAAGCCGGAAGACAGCATCGTCTGACCGGCGATGATGAAGGTATCGGTCAGCGACATGCGCCCGCCATAAAGCGCATTCGCCTCGATCGGATCGATCGGCGTGCGGAATTTGCGCTTGCGCAGCCAGATGATGGAGAGGCCGAGCAACAACCCGCCGACCGCAGGCATCGCCGCCTGCAGCGGATGGCTGAGCGAAAACATCGAAGACAGCCGGCCACCCTCCGGCACATCGAACAGCAGCCAATGCATGCCTTGCACGAAGGCGCTCATCGCGGTCACCGCAACGCCTGAAAACGCACCGACCACTGCCGCGATCAGCACGATGATGATACCGCGCGCCTCCAGCATGGGAATCGAGCGGACCAGAAGCGCACGCAGGCGACGGGCATGGACGGGCAGGGAATGGGTCGAAGACAACGGACGGCTCGCGAATGTCTTTATGGGCAACGCCCTTGATCGCCTGATACGCCCCACACTGTGGCATGGCAACCGCGCAGGTCGACGCATCATGTCTGCCAGTGCCGCATTCCCACATTTGCATCGTTCGAGGCTCGCGCAAGCTTGGCCGGTTACGGTGCATGGCCCGGACTGCCGTTTCAGGACCGGTGAGCACTGGATTCGAGGTAGACATGGCGATCAGCGAGAGCATTTCGACGGAGACGATGCCGCGCAACAGTCGCGATGTCTTCTTCGCGCTGGGCATCGTCGTCATCCTGGCCGTGCTGTTCCTGCCGATCCCGGCCTTCCTGATCGACGTTGGCCTCGCCTTCTCGATCGCGCTTTCGGTGCTGATCCTCATGGTCGCGTTGTGGATTCCACGACCACTCGACTTTTCGTCATTTCCGACTGTTCTGCTCATTGCCACCATGCTGCGCCTGTCGCTGAACATCGCGACGACACGTATGATCCTGTCGCACGGCAACGAGGGCACCCACGCCGCCGGCTACGTGATTTCCGGTTTCTCTAAGCTGGTCATGTCGAGTGATTTCGTCATCGGTCTGATCGTGTTCCTGATCCTGATCGTGGTGAACTTCATCGTCATCACCAAGGGTGCCACCCGTATCGCGGAAGTCGGCGCCCGTTTCACACTGGACGCGATCCCCGGCAAGCAGATGTCGATCGACGCCGACCTCTCCGCCGGCATGATCGACGAAAAGACCGCACAGTTGCGTCGTCGCGAACTGGAAGAGGAATCCTCCTTCTTCGGTTCCATGGACGGTGCTTCGAAATTCGTGCGTGGCGACGCCATCGCCGGCCTGATCATCACGGCCATCAACATCGTCGGTGGCATCGCCATCGGCTACCTGCGCCACAATATGGGCCTGGGTGAAGCTGCCGACGTCTTCATCAAGCTCTCGGTCGGCGACGGCCTCGTCACCCAGATTCCGGCGCTGATCGTCTCGCTGGCCGCCGGCCTGCTGGTGTCCAAGGGCGGCACGCGCGGTTCCGCCAACCAGGCCGTGTTCGGCCAGCT
>WPCJ01290753.1_pt1 | contig 11025 bp, 9 predicted proteins | sample 5399831 | NCBI WGS metagenome assembly WPCJ01 (sample SAMN12869470, study PRJNA574797) | sludge metagenome | isolation source: wastewater treatment of pH10 | place: China:Beijing | collected 2019-05-20 | reverse complement strand
CACGACGTGCACGTCGTGGCCGCGCTGCACGAGGCCGGCGGCGAGGCGCTCGGCGAAACGGGCGGCGCCGTTGATGTCGGGCGCGAACGTGTCGCAGCCGATCACGATCTTCAACGGTCGGGGCGCGGATTCGGCGGCGGGGCCGCGCGACGGATCGGTCGGATCGTCGGAGGAGGTCACAGACATGCTGCCTTACGATGTGGCGGCCAAGGAGGAGCCCTGGTCGGGCGCTGGCCACTCTACCCGAGCGCCCTGATCCCACGGCCGAGGCATACCGGCATCCCCTCAGCCTCAGCCGTTAGCGTGGGAGCATGCGACTGACTGCCGAGGCCGATCCCCAGCTGTGGATTCCCGTGACGGACTCGCTCGGATGGAAGGGACGCCGGCACCGGAAGGCGGCGATCCGGATGCTGCTCGGCCAGGTCAACGCCGCCGTCGGTGCGACCGAGCGCCCCGGCTCGAGGTTCGGTGCCTGGGCGATGAGCCAGGCGGCACCGATGCTGATGAAGCGGGCCGACGGGCGCGTGCTGGTGTGGACGTGGAAGGCGGAGCCGGAACTGGTCGTGGCGATGGCGACGGCGCAGGTACTGACACCGGAGGTCCGCATCGCCCGTGCCTCGATGCCGATGGACTACGACGACACCGAGTCTTTTCCGAGCCGACTCGGCGTGGGCGAGAAGCTCCTCGTGCCGATGCCGCCGTCTCCCGCGTCTCCCCCGTTCGCCACCTACACCTGGAACACCGGGACGCATCTGGTCACGCTCACGGCGGTGTGCAGCGACAAGGAGCGGTTCGGCACGCTGACCGGCGCGCTCGACGACCTGGCCCGCAGCCTCCGCATCGCCGACGACCTCACGGGCGGCGAATCACCCGAGGTCCTGCGTCTCGATCCCGCCTGACCGACCGCGGGAGTCCCCCGCGGTCCCGTCGGCCGCGTCGTACACCCGCACGCCTTCGACCCAGGTGCCGCGAACCTCGGTGAGCCCGATCTCCTCGACGGGGTGCTCGAACGGGTCGCGGTCGAGCAGGGCGAGGTCCGCCTGCATCCCCACCGCGATCGTGCCGGTGTCGTCGAGGTGGTTCACGTACGCGGATCCCGAGGTGTACGCGGCGAGCGCGGTGCCGAGGTCGATCGCCTGCTCCGGCAGGAACGGCGGATAGTCCCCCTCCCACTCGGTCGGAGCCGACCGGCGGTTCACGGCCACGTGCATCGCGGCGAGCGGATTCGGGGTGCTCACCGACCAGTCGCTACCCGCGGCGAGCACGGCTCCCGAGCGCAGCAGATCGCCGAAGGGGTACTGCCAGGCGCTGCGCGTGTCCCCGAGGAAGGGGATCGTGAGGTCGACCATCTGCGGCTCCAGTGTGGCCCACAGCATCTGCATGTTCGCCGTCACGTCGAGCGCACGGAACCGGGGGACGTCGTCCGGGTGCACGACCTGGATGTGGGAGATGTGGTGCCGGTTCCCGCGCGGACCGTTGTGCAGGAGGGCGGCTTCGACCGCGTCGAGGCACTCGCGCACGGCACGGTCGCCGATGGCGTGGAAGTGCAGCGTGAACCCGAGGGCATCGAGCCGGGTCGCCGCTTCCTTGAGCAGTTCCGGCTCGACGAACGAGATGCCGGAGTCCTCACGCGGATGCCCGTGGCCGTCGCAATAGGGTTCGAGCATCGCGGCGGTGAAGTTCTCGGCCACACCGTCCTGCATGATCTTCACGCTGCGGGCACGGAAGCGACCGATCGAGCTGGCAGCGCGCCGTTCGACGATGTCCTCGATCTGCTCCAGGCCGCGCGAGCGGTCCCACCACAGGGCGCCCACAACCCGACCGGTGAGTTCTCCGGTGGCTGCCGCGGCACGGTACGCGGGCAACGGGTCACCCGCGTCGCCGTACTCCGTGCCGACGATCGCGTCCTGCCAGGCGGTGACGCCGAAGGAGTGCAGGTACCGCTGCCCCTGCACGAGCGCCTCCACCAGACGCTCGACCGGCTCGGCCGGGAGCAGTCGGTTCACCAGGCCCATCGCTCCCTCGTGCAGGGTTCCGCTCGGGGCACCGCCCGCGTCGCGTTCGATGCGTCCGTCCGCGGGATCCGGGGTCTCCGCGGTGATCCCGGCGAGCGCGAGCGCCCGCGAGTTCACCCAGGCACCGTGCCCATCGCGATTGGGGAGGAAGGCGGGGCGATCGGGCACGACCGCGTCCAGATCCGCGGCCGTCGGCGTACCTCCGGGAAAGGCCGACATCTGCCAGCCACCGCCCAGGATCCATTCGTCGTCGGGGTGCTCCGCGGCGTACTCCGCGATCCGCGCCAGATACTGCTCACGCGTCGCGAGGCCCGAGAGGTCGCACCGGAGCATGTCCAGTCCGCCCCACACCGGGTGCACATGCGCGTCCTGGAACCCGGGCACGAGGAGCCCACCGGCCAGATCGACGACCTCGGTGTCCGGGCCGATCATCTCCGACAGGTCGTGGCCGATCGCACTGATGCGGCCATCGGTGACCGCGACGGCGCGGGCGGTGGAGCGCGCTGCATCGGAGAGGAACGCCCTCCCGCCGCGGGAACCACCGGTGAAGACGAGGTCTGCCGCTCCCATGCTCAGCCTCCCGCCATCGTGCGGGCGATCTCGGTCGCCGAGTCACCGGCCCGCTTGAGCACCACCGCCACCAGCGCCAGAGCGAGGAGGGTGAGTACGAGCATGATGGTCGACACCGCCGCGATCTCAGGACGGAGTCCGCTACGCAGTGCACTGAGCACGTACACCGGCCACGGTGTCGTGCCGGACACCTGCACGAACGCCGACACGACCGTGTTGTCGAGGCTCAACGTGAACGAGAGCAGGAACCCGGCGAGCACGGCCGGCATCGCCAGCGGCAGCGTGATCTTCAGGAAGGTCCGCACCGGCGGGGCGTACAGGTCGGCGGAGGCCTCTTCCAGGCGGGCGTCGAGTCCGACCAGTCGCGCCCGGACGATGTACGACACGATCGCGATCGAGAACAGCGACTGCCCCACCACGAGCCTCATCGTTCCGTCGTTGAAGATCCCGATCCCGGCGTCCTGGCCGAGGAAGACCAGCCAGGGCAGCAGCGCGACGGCATCCACGATCTCCGGGGTGACCGAGACGAGCAGCAGGAGCCCGAGGAACCACCACACCCACTTGCCGGGGTTGCGGGCCATCGCGATGCCGGCCAGGGTTCCGAGCGCGGTCGCGAGCAGGGCGGCCAGCAGGCCGGTCCGCACCGACACCAACACCGCGTCGCGGATCGCCGGCTTGTTGACGATCGCGAGGAACGAGTCGAAGCCGAAGTGGTCCCACGAGACCAGCAGACGGCCGACGTTGAACGAGTAGACGATGATCACCAGGATCGGCAGGAACAGGAACAGGAAGACGAGTCCTGCCCAGATCGGCAGCAGGAGACGTGCTGCTCCACGACGTGAACTCATGAGCCCTCCCCCAGGACGAGTCGGTTGCGTTGTCTGAGTGGCAGCGTCACGAGCCAGAGCAGCCCGGCCGCCACGGCGATCGAGATCATGATGACGATGATCAGCAGCACCGCCATCGCCGAACCCAACGCCCAGTTCTGCGCGGTCTGGAACTGACTCGCCACGACCTGCCCGATCATGTTGCCCTTCGCGCCACCGAGCACGGTCGCGGTGATGTAGTCGCCCATGAGCGGGATGTACACGAGCAGCACGCCCGCGATGATGCCGGGTCGGGCCAGGGGCACGGTCACCCGGAGGAAGGTCGTCGCGCTGTTCGCGCCCAGGTCCTTGCTCGCCTCGCGCAGCGGACCCGAGACCCGGTCGAACGCGACGAAAAGCGGGAGGATCATGAGCGGCAGGTAGTTGTAGACCACGCCGAGCAGCACCGCACCCCGCGAATACAGCAGATCGAGGGGCCCCGGGATCACACCGATGCCCTGGAGCAGCTGCGACAGCCAACCCTCCGGGGCGAGGATCACCTGCCAGCCGATCGTGCGCACCAGGAAGTTCGTCCAGAACGGCACCATGACGAGGGCCAGCAGCAGTCCGCGCTTCGACGGCGGCGCCTTCACGGCGATCCAGTACGCGACCGGAGCCCCGATCACCAGGCACAGCAGCGTACCGAGGATGCCGATCCACAGGGTGTTCAGGAAGGTGCTGAAGAACGTGGGCGAGAGGGCCTCGAGGTAGCGGTCGAAGGAGAGGTGGTCGAGGGCGTGGGTGGCGAAGATGCTCGGCTTGTAGCCGAAGCTGAAGACGATGACCATGCCGATGGGGGCGACGAAGAAGACCAGCAGCCACACCCAGGCGGGGATCGCGAGACCGAACTTGAGCTTAGGCACCGGCGGCCGCCTTCATCGAGTTCCAGATCGCGACGACCCGGTCCTGAGCGTCCGTCAGCTTGCCCTCATGCATGGTCTGCACCTGCTCCTCGTCGAAGAACACCATGTCGAGCCGTTCCAGACCTGCGGCCTCCGCGGCTTCGCGGACGCCGGAGATGCCCGTGTCATAGCCGATGTAGTCGACCTGCGCGAGCTGCACATCGGGCTGCAGGACGAAGTTGATGAACGCGTGCGCCGCCTCGGGGTGCGGCGCGCCCGCGGCGATCGCCCAGTTGTCCATCCACAGTTCGGTGGCCGGACTCCCGAGCACCCATTGCCAGCGGTCGGGATCGTCGGACTCGAAGATGCCCAGGCGCGCGTCACCGTTGTAGGACTGCAGCAGAGCGTGCGACGCCTGCGGGATCGACGAGCCCCCCGGGTAGGAGTCGAACGCCGAGATGTGCGGCGCCAGATCCTTCACCAGGAAGTCCTCGACCGCGTCCAGGTCGTCGGGGTCGGTCGTCGTCCAGTCGATGCCGTTCGCCCAGAAGTAGATGCCGAGCAACGGCGCCGGGTCATCCAGCACCGAGGTGGAACCGGACGCCTCGTTCTGCGCGGCGTCGATGAAGTCGTTCCAGGTGGTCAGCTCCCGCGAGATCACCCGCTTGTCGTAGACGAACCCGGTGGTCCCCCAGGCCTTGCACACCGAGTACTCGTTGCCCGGATCCCAGGCGCGCCCGCGGAACTCCGGGGCGACGTGCTTCATGTTCGGCAGCAGGTCGAGGTTGAACTTCTGCAGCAGCCCGTTCTCGGCCATCGGCCCCACGAAGACTCCGGTCGGCACGACGATGTCATACCCCGACGTGCCTCGGGCCGCGACCAGCTTGGCGATCAGCTCCTCGTTCGAGTTGAAGGCGTCGAGCACGATCCGCGGACCGTTCTCGGCCGTGAACTGCTCGAGCACCTCCGGCGCGTCGTAATCGCCCCAGCTGTAGATGGAGAGCTTGTCCTCCAGCGGTCCGCCCTTGGCGTGTACCGCTGCGGCGTTCTGGCCGGGGGCGCAGGCGGTGAGCACGACGGCTCCGCCCGCCAGCAGCGCGGTGGCGAGGAACCCGCGACGGGAGAGTTCGGTGCGGATCACCCGGGCGGCGCTCCGGTGCGCGAGCACGCGGACCGGAGGAGCGCCCGTCACCGGCCTCCCTCCTTGGGAAGCGCGATCACGTGCGTGGCGGTGGTCGGGATGCCGTCGGCGGCGAAGAGTCGCACATCCGCGGGATCCCACACGCAACGCACCTCCTCGTCGACCCCGACGCGCGGCGCGGTGGGCGCCGGCATCCTCGAGAGGAACGTCGCGTCTTCGCCGACGCGCACGGCGACCTGCATGGTCTCGCCGAGATGCGAGACACCGAGCACGCGACCGCGCGCGCCCGTGCCTTCCCCCTGCTCGAGCCGCACATACTCCGGGCGGATCGCGGCGACGGCCGGCTGCCCGGCAGCGACCCGCTCCCCGCCCCAGCGCCCGGAGATCGCACCGATCGCGGTGTCGACGGCATCTCCGTCGGAACGGACGGTGCCGTGCACGAAGTTCTGCTGGCCGATGAACGAGGCAACATACGCGGATGCCGGTTCCGCGTAGATCGCCGCCGGCTCGTCGAGCTGCTCGATCCGGCCCGCGCGCATCACGGCGATCCGGTCGCTCATCGACAGCGCCTCGGCCTGATCGTGCGTGACGAAGACGAACGTGGTGCCGAGTCGCGCCTGCAGGAGCTTCAGCTCGAGCTGCATCTCCTCGCGCAGCTGCCGGTCGAGGGCGGCGAGCGGCTCATCGAGCAGGAGCACGCTGGGGCGGTTGATGAGGGCTCGCGAGAGGGCGATGCGCTGCTGCTGACCGCCCGACAACTGGGTGGGCTTGCGATCGGCGAAGCTGCGCAGCTGCACCATGTCGAGCGCCTCGCTCACCCGGGTCCGCTGCTCCGACTTGGGAACGCCTCGCTGCTGCAGCCCATAGGCCACGTTCTCCGCGACCGACAGGTGCGGGAACAGCGCGTAGGCCTGGAAGACCGTGTTCACCTCGCGTCGATACGGCGGCAGACTCAGCACGCTCCGGCCCGAGATGCTGATGTCACCGGCGTCCGGATACTCGAAGCCCGCGATCATGCGCAACGTCGTGGTCTTGCCGCAGCCCGAGGGCCCGAGCAGCGAGAGGAATTCCCCCGGCTGCACGTCGAGGGTCAGATCGTCGACCGCCACGGCGGTGCCGTAGCGCTTGGTGACGCGGTCGATGCGTACCGCACCAGTGGCTGTGGGTGTGTCGAGCGTCGCCGAAGACGCGGGCAGAGTGCCGGGCATGGAGCCTCCCCATTGAGAATCGCTTGCGGCGAGTCTGTCACAGGAAGGGCCTCAGGTATAGCGAAATCGGAAGTCTCTTGATCACTTCGCAACGGTATCCGTTGTGATTCTCGAAACCTGCGACCGATTAGCGCCTCGGGGTGATCTCCTACTTGCGGTCGAAGTCGAAGGCCTTGAGCAGTTCGAGGACGGCCTTGTCGCGCTCCTCGCCGCCCTCATCGAACATGTGGGTGACGTGCGTGCGCAGGTGGTTCTCGAGCAGCAGCCGGTTCAGCGATTCGAGGGAGCGCTGGATCGCCCGGGACTGCGTGATGATGTCCATGCAGTACTCCTCGTTCTCGATCATCCGCGCGACACCGCGCATCTGCCCCTCGAGGATGCTGGTGCGGTGCAGAGCACGCTTCTTGATGTCTTCGATCACCCCTTGAGGGTACTCCGCGCAGCCCCGCACGGAGTCGCTACAGGCGCAGACGCTAGCGGTCGTGAATGCAGCAGAACCCTTAATGATCGCAAGACAGGTCCCGGGTACCGAGACGCCTGTCGAAGCCCAGTGATACTGTCGCCGTCTAGCAGGTTCCAAAGGAGGAACTCCGGAGATGCCGCTGCCGTATCAAACAGTCTTGCGCCTTCCAGCAAACGCGAACGCAGTCGCGATAGCTGAGCAGGAGGCTGAGCGCTGGCTGCTCTCCAAAGCATCTCCGGAGTACCGAGAACTTGTCCGATCAGGTGAAGTTTTCAAAGCGGGCGTTCACACTATCGGCAAAGACAAGACTCTCACTGTCGTGCGCGCGGATCGGGACGAAGATGGCAGCCAACGAGTGCGCATGCGGCTCGTTGAGAAGAACCCTCACGGCGAATGGGAAGCGTCAATCACGGCGGTGGACTACCCTGTTGGAAACCGCAGGCGTGATGCTCTAATCATCGCTGCCGCCAAACTCGGCGATCCGCATGGCAATTGGGAGGCCGACCCCCCACGTCTAGTCAAGGACTTTCTAGCACGTGAGAGTGTTTACGACGGCGAAGCGCGGGTCACCGCTGAGCCACAGATCTCCGGCATTGAAGAGATCCAGGAAGTTCTTGCGGCGATCACCGACCGCGCTCGCTCAGTGTCAGTCATCGTGGCGGCCTCGCTTGGATCCGAGTACGACAATGAGTTTCGAGGGCGGTTGTCACGATTGACCGCCAAGGTGGTCGGTGTAGCCGCTGTTTACTTCATCACGTCTGAGGCCGTTTCATCCCTAAACGAACACCTAGGCAAGTCGCATTCGGTTGAGGCCGGCCGTATCCGAACGTTCCTCCCACTCGTAGATTTGCAGGACCAAGCCGATGCCCGTCGCCATAGGGTGCTCGGGCCAGCGACATTTGCGAACGCCATCCGGGGCAATGGTGTGGCGAGCTACCTCCAATCTGCGTTCGCACTTGAAACACGCACCGCGCTGCTAGCGCGCCCCCTCCCAAGCGACATCCGACGAGGGATTGATGCTCTCGATGCGGAGTCGAACCGGATCAGCCACGAGAGTCGGATCGGTGAACGTGTTCGAGTCCGTCTCTCTTCGTCTCCACTCCAGCAAGAGCAAGCATCCGGCGAACTGCAAACACCGCCACTTCTCGAAGCAGACGTGTCAACCGTCGACGATGCGCTCACCTCAGTAGTCGCCTCCGCTCTGCCTCGCGGACTCAAGGAGATTCTCGACAAGTTGGCAACCTTGTCGAACCGATGGCTAAATCGGGACAGGACCGCACCCTTAACTTCGTCGGCGGTCGACGACCTTGAGGAGTATCTCGCGGTAAAGACCGCAACCGCCGAAGAGTGGTTTGAAACGGCTTCGGCGTTGGAAGTGGAACTCAGCACCTCGACCATCAATACTGAGATGCTCCGCGCAGAACGTGACGACCTCGACCTTGAACTATCGGTCGTCGAGGAAGAATCTGCCAGGCTACGTCGACAAATCGCTCACCTTCGGACGAAGTTGGTCGACGCTCAACTCTTTGATGAAGCTTATGGTGCGCCGTCGGCTGAACCTGAATGGGATGTTCCTCAAAGCCTAGTCGAGCTCGCTACGGTCTTACACAGAGACTCGGAACAGACGCACCCTGCGTTCGAAGTTGTTGAGTTCTGCGGTGATATCCGCCTCGTGGAAGACGTGCAGAAACGAGACCCCGTCGGACGATATGCAGGAGCGTTTTGGGAGTTCATCCACACTCTGCACGACTACGCGCGGCTGAAGGCGGCGGGCGACTTCGCTGGAAGTGTGCACCAGTATCTGGCCAGCGACGTTACGGGATATAAGTGCTCACCCCAACGGCATGCTGGCACCGAGAGCGAAAGCGAGCTTGCGAATGCAACGTGGCGCGCCCAACGTGTGTTGCCGGTTCCCACGACCGCGCACTCAGATGGGCGCGTCCTGATGCTGGCGCATTTCAAAGCGACTCACGCTGACACTGTGGCCCCTCGCATGCATTACTGGGATGACATTCGGCCTGGGGAAGGCGGCAAGATCTACATCGGATACATCGGGCGGCACTTGGACAACACGAAGACGAAGAGCTCCTAACGGCTCAGGCGACGTCACGCAAAGCTGCTCGCCGCGATCCCCCTGTCTGACCTGGGAGACGGGGAGGTGGCGGATGCCGACCAGGCCCCCACGCCCACCGTGAAAGGATGACGTCATGCCGCGAACACCGATGACGCAGCTCTCGCCCTCCGACCAGGAGCGCCTCCGCGCGCTCCGGCGCATGAAGGCGGTCGCCCTCGGAGCGCTGCTGTTCATGGCCGTCGTGTTCGTGATCGCGTTCGCCTTCCAGCAGCGGGTCGGCTGGCTCGGCTATGTCCGCGCCGCCGCCGAGGGAGGGATGGTCGGTGCGCTCGCGGACTGGTTCGCCGTCACCGCGCTGTTCCGCCGTCCGCTCGGGCTGCCGATCCCCCACACCGCGATCATCCCCAACCGCAAGGATGAGATCGGCCGCACGCTCGGAGAGTTCGTCGAGACCAACTTCCTGGCCGGAGACGTCGTGCGCACCAAGCTCTCCAGTACGCACATCGCGCTGCGCGCCGGAGAGTGGCTTCGCGAGCCTCCGCATGCCGAGCGGGTGGGTGCCGAAGGAGCCACGATCGCGACCGCCGTGCTGGGCGCACTGAGTGACGACGACGTGCGCGACCTCATCACCGACCTCGCCCGCGAGCACCTGGTGGCTCCGGAGTGGGGGCCGCCGGCCGGCGCCTGGCTCGAGAAGATCGTCGACGCGGGGGCCCACCACGGCGCGGTCGACCTCGCCGCCGACAGCATCGCGCGGTGGCTCGACGCGAACGCCGCATCGTTCACCGGACTCGTCTCTCGGCGTCTCCCCGGCTGGGTGCCGAAGCTGGCCCATCGCTTCGTCGACGACACGGTCTACCACGAGGCGGTCAAGTTCGTGCACGCGGTGCAGGCCGATCCGCGTCACCCCGCGCGGATCGCGGTCGACGGCTACCTGACCCGCCTGGCGGACAACCTGCAGAACGATCCGGCTACGCGCGCCAAACTCGAGAACGCCAAGGCCTCGCTCTTCGACAGCCCGCGGGTCGGCGCTCTGGCGGCTGAAGCGTGGAACACCGCGAAGAACGGCCTGCTGACCGCTCTCGCCGACCCCGACAGCGGGCTGCGTCGCCGTGCCGTGCAGGCGCTGCAGGAAGTCGGCGAGCGCCTGACCACCGACATCGCCCTGCAGCACCGCGTCGACACCTGGGTGTCGGACGCCGCTGTGTTCCTCGTCGACCGCTACCGGCACGACATCGCCTCGATCATCACCGATACCGTCGAACGCTGGGATCCCGCCGAGACGACCGAGAAGATCGAGCTCATGGTCGGCCGCGACCTGCAGTACATCCGCCTGAACGGCACCTTCGTCGGCGCCCTCGCGGGTCTCGCCATCTTCTCCCTCGCCCACGCCCTGATCCCCGGAGTCTGACCATGACGCCCACTTCCCGACCGTTGAGTCACGACCCGCTCTGGCCCCGCGCCGGCTCCTGGCCCGCTTTCACGGCTGCGGCCGATGCCGTGCTGCTCGGGGTGCCGACCTGGCGCACGTCACTCTCGCCGACCGGAGCCCACGCGACGCCGGCCGCCATCCGCGAAGCGCTTCCCCGCTACGGGACGACGCTGATGGGTCCGCCGGTGCTCGAACTCGACGAGGTTCTGCGCATCGCGGATGCCGGCGATGTGAGCGATCCGGACGGCGCGGACGGCGAGGCGAGGGTCATCTCCCGCGTGCGTGAACTCGCCGAGGCGACCAAGCTCGTGATCGCACTCGGCGGTGACAACTCACTCACGTATCCGGTCGCGCTCGGCGCCGAGGCCACGGGCCTCATCACGTTCGACGCGCACTTCGACCTGCGCGACGGCG
>WPCJ01168752.1_pt1 | contig 11028 bp, 8 predicted proteins | sample 5399831 | NCBI WGS metagenome assembly WPCJ01 (sample SAMN12869470, study PRJNA574797) | sludge metagenome | isolation source: wastewater treatment of pH10 | place: China:Beijing | collected 2019-05-20 | reverse complement strand
GGCGGCGGTGCCGGTGGACACCGATCCCCTGCTGGGGCTCGGCGGTGCCGCGCCGCAGCGTGAGGCGGGCAAGCCGGTGACCTCGGGCGACATCAACCGCATGTTCGAGAACGCTTCGGCGGAATCGACGGTCTCGGGCCGACGCTAGCGCTCTCTCCCCGGAGCGCCCATTGAAACGCCCGCTGGAACACTCCGGCGGGCGTTCTTCATGACCGGGCCTCATCGAGCCAGCGTCCAGCGCGGCCCAGCAGCCGCACCGCATTGGCGTGCAGGCGCTCGCCTAGCGGTCTTTGACGATGAAGGTTCAGGCGGCGGCCTCTGGCGAGGTCCCAGGGTGAGAGGCTTTGAGCGAGGCCGTTCGTCTAGACGAGGCCGGCGTAGGCCCCGCCGTCGAGCTGGAGGTTCTGGCCGGTGATGTAGCCGGCCCGGGACGAACAGAGGAAGGCGCAGGCGTCTCCGACTTCTTCAGGCCGGCCGAAACGTCCCGCCGGGAGCGAGCGCGCCATCTCCGCACGGGCGGCGCTCTCGTCGACGCCTTTCAGGCGGGCCAGGGACCGCGTCATCCGCTCAAGGCGATCCGTGTCGATCTTCTCCGGGAGAAGGCAGTTCACCGTGACGCCGTCGCCGGCGACCTCCCGGGCCAGGGCCTTGCAGAAGGCGGTCAGACCGGCGCGCGGACCCGCCGACAGGGCCATGGGCAGCTGCGGTGACTTCACCATGGCGGAGGTGATGACGACGATCCGACCTGATCTCCGGGCGCGCATGCCGCCGATCAAGCTCTGGATCAGCAGGATGGGGGAGACCATCTTGGCCGACACGGCCTCGGTCCAGACGGCTTCATCCCACTGGTCCATATGGCCAGGCTTGGGCCCCCCGCTGTTGCAGACCAGAATGTCCGGGGAGGGGCAGGCCGAAAGCGCCGCAGTGCGGCCTTCGGCGGCGTCGATGTCTCCGACCACCTTATACGGGCGGCGACCGACGGCGTTCTGGATCTCGTCCGCCGCGAGGGCCAGCCGCTCTTCATCGCGTCCGTTGAGCCAGACCTCGGCGCCCTCGCGCGCCAGAGACAGGGCGCAGGCCTTGCCCAGGCCGGCGGAGGAGGCGCTGACAAAGGCGCGTTTGCCCTGGAGGCCAAGGTCCATGATTCTGCTCCGACGACCGCCTCAAAGGGTGCGGGCGATGATTTCCTTCATGATCTCGGATGTGCCGGCGTAGATGCGCGCGACCCGAGCGTCGACCCAGGCGCGGCCGACGTCGTATTCGCTCATGTAGCCGTAGCCGCCATGCAACTGCAGCAGTTCGTCCAGCAGCTGGCCGTGCAGCTCGGCTCCCGTCAACTTGGCCATGGCGGCGGTCTCAGGGGTCAGCTCCCCGTCTAGCAGCTTCTGCAGGCAGTCGTCGACGAAGACCCGCAGCATGGTCGTGCGCGCCTTCACATCGGCCAGCTTGAAGCGGGTGTTCTGGAACTCCAGCAGAGGCTTGCCGAACACGATGCGCTCGCGGGTATAGGCGATCGTCTTGTCCAGCATGGCCTCCAGCGAGGCGGCGGCCCGGATGGCGATGACGAGACGTTCCTTCGCCAGCTCCGTCATCAGACAGGCGAAGCCTTGGCCCTCCTCGCCGAGGCGGTTCTCCACGGGCACCCGCACGTCGGAGAAGAAGAGTTCCGAAGTGTCCTGGCCGCGCAGGCCGATCTTATCGAACTTAGCGCCCTTGGTGAAGCCTGGCATTCCCTCCTCGACGCAGAACAGGGTGATATCCTTGGGGTTGGCCTGTCCCTCTACCTTGGCGGCCACAATAGCGAGGCCGCTGTTGACGCCATTGGTGATAAAGGTTTTCTGGCCCGAAAGAATGTAATGGTCGCCCTCGCGGCGCGCCTTGGTCCGCATGCCGCGCAGATCGCTGCCGATCTGGGGTTCGGACATGGCGATGACGGCGATGAGCTCGCCGCTGATCAGCCTTGGCAGCCAGCGCGCCTTCTGGTCGTCGGACCCGTAGTTCACCAGATAGGGAACGGCGATGTCGGAATGGGTGGTGAAGCCCACAGCGGTCGCATTGACCCGCGCCAGCTCCTCGATCAGCACGGCGCTGTGGCCGAAGTCGCCGCCGGAGCCGCCGAAGGCCTCCGGCGCCGTCACGCAGAGCAGGCCTTCCTCTCCGGCCCGGAGCCAGAGGGATTTGGGCACGATCCCGTCCCGTTCCCATTGGGCGTGATGCGGCGCGATCTCGGTCTCGACGAAGCGTCGGACCTGATCGCGGAACATCTCGTGGTCCTCGCGGAAGACCTTGCGCATGGTGAACTCCGTCTAGCTGTCAGTGAAGCGCGCGGGACGCTTTTCAAGCATGGCCGCCACGGCTTCTGCATGATCGGAGGTGTGGTGCGCCAGCGCCTGGTAGGCGGCGGACAATTCCAACAGGGCGCCGAGCCGCATATGCTGCCCCTCGCGAAGCAGCCTCTTGGTGAGGCGCAGGGCATGGCCGGGATTGCCGGCGATACGGTGCGCCAGGGCCATGGCGGTCTCCATCAGCGCGTCCGGCGCCGTCAACTGGGTGACCAGGGTCCAGTCCAGCGCAGTCTTGGCGTCCAGGGAGTCGCCCGTCAGGGCCATGTGGCTGGCGCGCGGCATGCCCACGATGCGCGGAAGCAGCCAGGCGCCGCCATCGCCAGGGACGATGCCGAGCTTGACGAAGCTTTCCGCGAAGGTGGCGGTTTCTGAAGCGATCCGGATGTCGCACATGCAGGCCAGATCCAGGCCGGCGCCGATCGCCGGCCCGTTGACGGCGGCCACGATCGGCGTTTCCAGCTCATAGAGGGCCGTGGGTATCCTTTGGATGCCGTCGCGATAGCGATTGCGCAGCTGGTAGGGCGAGCCTTCGAAGATGCCGGTACGGTCCCGCATGGCCTTGACGTCGCCGCCTGCGCAGAAGGCAGAGCCTGCTCCGGTCAGTACCACGACGCGGATGGAGGGATCGGCGCGGACCTCCTCGCAGGCGTCCTCGAAGGCGTACATGTCTTCGGGGCGGCTGAAGGCGTTGCGCTGTTCCGGTCGGTTCAGGGTCCAGACGGCCACCGGGCCGTCGCGAGACTTCAGAAGAAAGTCGCTCATGGCTGAGGGCGCTCCTTGAGGGTTTCGGTGATGAAGGGCCAAAGGCCGTCCTCGCCAGCGTCGGCGATGATGCGGCCGAGCCGTTCGGACCATCGCGCGTCGGATCCGTATTCGGTCCGCCAGGCCCAGAGGCGTCGTGTCAGGAAGTGCAGGCTGTGTTCGTGGGTGAAGCCCAAGGCGCCGTGAACGGCATGGGCGATGGCCGCGCCCTTGCCCGCAGCTTCGCCGGCGACCGCCTTGGCCGAGGCCGTGGTCGCGAAATGCGGCGTCCGCCGGGCCTGCATGAAGGCGGCTTCAGCGACGGCGCCGGCTGCGGCCGCCTGCGTCGCAAGCTGGGCGAGTTGCTGCTGGACCGCCTGGAACTTGCCGATCGGGCGGCCGAACTGGACACGTTCGTTGGCGTATTGGGCGCTCATCTCGGTCAGCCGTCCGAGTGCGCCGGCTATCTGGCCCGAGCGGATCAGGGCGCCGCTCAGGCGCGCTGTGTCAGGCGGGCCGTCGAAGGCCGCGTCCGAGACCAGGGAGCCGGACGCGAGGACGACGGTGTCGCGCGGCTCGCCGGCGACGTTCACGTCTTGCTCCACGGCGGCGCCCGTCATGTCGTGCAGGCCCAGGCGTCCGCGCGCCGTGTCATGCAGGACCAGCCAGCGCGCCTGACGGCCCCATGGCAGGTCGGGCAGGACCGAGACGGCGTCGCCCGCCGCGAAGACAGTCACGCCGCTCTCGGGCGGGGCGATGCCGCAGGCGGACAGAAGGGCGTTGGCGACGAGGGTTTCCGGCAGGGGGGCGGGGACGGCGCTGGCGCCGCAGGCCCGGATGACGGGAAAGAGGTCGGTCCAGCTTGCGCCGATTCCTCCCAGGTCCTCGGAAACGGCGGCCAGGGGCAGGCCGAGCGCCTCCACCTGAGCCCACAGGCTGTCGGACCAGGCGCCGGTCTCGGCGAGGCGCAGCGTCTCGGCGTCGACCGCGTCCGCAAACAGGCGCTCCACGCTCTCCTGGAACATGGCGCGCATCAGCGGACTCCCAGACCGCGCGCAAGAATGCCGCGCAGGATTTCGCGGGTGCCGCCCCGCAAAGAAAACGAGGGCGCCATGCCCTGGGTGACGGCCAGGACCCGACGCGTGGTTCGCGCCTGATCGGCCTCGGGCAGAGAATCAATCAGGCGGATCGCGGTCTCGACGGTGTCCTGCTCGTATCCTGTGCCTAGGTCCTTGACGCAGGACGCCGCCCAGACCGGATCCTGTCCGCCGGCTAATTGTCCGGTGACGGAGATGGACATGGCGCGCAAGGCGACCAGCCAGGCCCCCAGGCGGCCGATCTCCACCGCCTGGCGGGCGTCGGGGGAGCGGCCGACCGCCTCCGTAAGGCACCGGAACAGCGTCAGGGCGCTCAGGAACCGTTCGGGGCCGCTGCGTTCGAAGGCCAGCTCCGAGGTCGCCTGCGCCCAGCCTTCGCCTGCGGTTCCCACCAGGGCGTCAGCCTCCAGGATCACGTCGTCAAAAGTGACTTCGTTGAAATGTTCATGGCCGGAAATGTCGCGGATGGGACGGATGGTCACGCCGGGCAGGTCTAGGTCGACGATCACCTGGGACAGGCCGGCGTGTCGTTCGCTGGCCGGATCCGTGCGAACCAGGGCGATCATGGCGTGGCACCGGTCGGCGTTCGTGGTCCAGACCTTGCGGCCGTTCAGCCGCCAGCGGCCGTCCGACTGACGGTCGGCGCGGGTCCGGACGGAAGCAAGGTCGGAACCGGAATCGGGTTCGCTCATACCGATACAGAAGTACATCTCCCCGGCGGCGATGGCCGGAAGATAGCGCTGCTTCTGGCTCTCGACGCCATGACGCAGGATCAGGGGCGCGCTTTGTCGATCCGCGATCCAGTGCGCCGAGACCGGCGCCCCAGCGGCCAGCAGCTCCTCGCTGACGACAAATCGCTCGAACGACGTCGCGTCGTGTCCGCCGTATTGTTTGGGCAGGGTGAGGCCGACCCAGCCCTGCCTGGCCAGGGCCCGGCTGAATTCGGGGTCGAAGCCCATCCAGGAGAGGGCGCGTTCTTGAGCAGGATAGTCGGCTAGCCGCTGCGCCAGGAAGGCGCGGACCTGGTCTCTCAGGGGCTCAAGGCCGGGGGGGAGCGCTGGCGCGCCGAACTGATCGAGGAGATTCACTGATGATTCCGGGATGTTGGCCCGCTTCCCTGGGAAGCCCCAAATCCATACATCCGAGAATGTGGTTCTGACCAGAGAATTTTGGGCAACTCAAGAACCGTCTCGACCTCGTCGGTCCTCACGGTGGCCGGAGAGGGGCGCGCCCCGATGCGCTCCGGAGCCCGGGGGATGCCGTCGAGGGCGGCGCGCCAGGCTTTCCGCGGCGGTTCCGGTCCGGCCGGCGTCGTACGTCTCAGAATAGACCTTGAGGGATTGGACTAGAGTTAGAATGATATTTCAGTGTGAGAAAATTTGTTGACTCGGCGAAGTCCATAACCGAGTGGGAGACGACAAGCGGCCGTGTCGGCGGGGCGACCTCGCGGCAAAGGTCGCGGGCATGGCGGGTCTCTGCCGTCGCGCCGGACATTAGGGAGAGTGTCGTTGACCGCTGTTCATTGGAAAGCCCTGCTTTGCGCTAGCGCATCCGTGCTGGTTCTGCCCTCCGCCGCCCTGGCCCAGACGACGGGTGCGGCGCCCGAGTCTGAGGCGCCTGCGAGCGGACCGACGGGTCTTGAGGATGTGATCGTGACCGCCCAGCGGCGCGAGCAGCGCCTGCAGGACGTGCCGGTCGCCGTGACCGCCTTCGGGGTCAAGGAGCTGGAACGCCGCCAGATCACCGACGTGCGGGCTCTGACCGAGAATGCGCCGTCCGTGACCTTTACCGCGACCCCGTATGGCAACAACGACCTGATCCTGGCGATCCGCGGCGTCGCGCCGGGCGGCGTGCTTCCCAACGTCGACCAAGCGGTCGGCACCTATGTCGACGGTCTGTATTACGCCCGTCCCGAAGGCAGTAATTTCGCCCTGGTGGACGTCGCCTCGGCCGAGGTTCTGCGTGGTCCCCAAGGGACCCTGTTCGGACGCAATACGATCGGCGGCGCGCTGAACATCACGACGAACAAGCCGAACTATGAGTTCGGGGGCTCGCTGAAGGTCGGCTACGGCAACTACGACGCCCTGAGCGCCACGGCCATCGTCAACCTGCCGCTGGTCGAAGACAAGCTGGCGGCGCGCCTGGTCTACGGTCATGTCGAGCATTCGGGCTACGGCCGCAATCCGACGCTGGGCAGCGACGTCGCCGACCAGAACGACGACTTCGTTCGCGCCTCGGTTCGGGCCGACATCGCCCCCGAGCTGCGGGTGGATCTGAGCTTCGACCACTACTGGGGCTCGAACCATCAGCCTCTGTGGGTGCTGAACTCCTATCAGGCCGGTTTGAGCCCGGCCATGTACGCCCCCTATGTTGCCGAGCCTGGGTCACGGATCAGCCAGGCCGGCATCAATCCAGTCAACGACTCTAGGGTCTATGACTTCAACGGGACCATCACGGCCGAACTGCCGTTTGGCGTGTTGAAGTCGATCTCCGCCTATCGCAACGTCTACTTCGAAGGCGCGACCGACCTGGACGGCACGCCCCTGCCGACGGCGGACACCCGCGAGTTCGTTCTTGACGGCGAACAGGTCTCGCAGGAGCTGCAGCTCTCGGGCACGAGCCTTTCCGATCGTCTGAACTGGACGGTGGGCGCCTATTATTTCCATGAGCAGGTGCGCAATACGCCCCTGACGCGTATCCCCGCCGCCATCCAGGACAATACGATCCGGCCTGACAACAAGTCGGTCAGCGTGTTCGCCCAGGCAAGCTACGAGATCCTCCCGAGCCTGCGCTTCACGGCCGGCGTCCGCGCCGTCAAGGACACCCGCGGCATGACCTATACGCCTGCGCGCTATGTGGTGACGGGCTTTCCGACCAACGCGGAACCGCCGGCTTCGGCGATCACGCCGGGACCCTGTCCCTTCACGGCCATGGGTCTGAATGAAGCGCCGGGGAGCTGCCTCTACACGCCGGACGACATCAGCTTCGAGACCGTGCCCTTCACCGTCGGCCTGGACTACCGGCTTCCCGGCGACGGTCTGCTGTACGCCAAATACTCCAAGGGCTTCCGCACTGGCGGCTTCCAGCAGGCCAGCGGCACGACGGCGGCCTTCTTCACGCCCTTCAACGAGGAGAGCGTCGGCAGCTACGAGATCGGCGCGAAGCTGGCCCTGTTCGAGAACCGGCTGCGGTTTTCCGCCAGCAGCTTCTTCTCCACCTTCGACGACATCCAGCAGAATGCTATCTTGCAGACGTCGCCGGTCGTCATCGCCGTGCTCAACTCGGGTACTGCGGAAATCTACGGCGCGGAGTTTGAAGCCACGGCCTTGCTGGGCGACCTGCGCCTGCACGGGTCGCTCGGCCTGATCGAGCCCAAGTTCACCGATGGCCCCTACAAGGGCAGCGAGGTGCCGACGGTGGCCAAGACGACCTGGTCGGTCAGCGCCGACTATCCCGTCCAGTTCAACGCCGGACGTCTTGACCTGCATCTCGACTACAATTGGCGTTCGGATGTCTACTTCCTGAATACGGTGACGATCACTGCGGCCGGACCGGTGGACCTGTCGGAGTTCCAGCGGAAGTCTATCCGCCAGGACGCCTACGGCCTGCTCAACGCCCAGGTGTCGTGGACCTTCGACGCGCGGCCGATCACATTGGCCCTCTACGGCAAGAACCTGACGGACGAGTATTTCGCCGCAAGGTCGGGCTCGTTTGCGGCCTCGAACTTCAACAGCATCGTCGTCGGCAGCCCGCGCACCTACGGAATGTCGGTGTCCTACGCCTTCTGAGCCGCGCGTAAGTCTGGGGGATCCAGCCCTCTATCCTCGGGGCGCGGTTCAGTGCGACCGCGCCCCGCCTTTTCTGCTTCGGCCGACCCTTTTCCAGGGCTGGTCTTGCCGGGGGGCATGGCCATGTCGGCATCGCTGGACGGTCGCCGCATCATCATCACCGGCGGCGCCAGCGGCATGGGAGCCGCCATGGTTCGAGCTTTTCCCGCCATGGGCGCGCGAGTGGCGTCGCTGGATGTCCAGTCGGCTGAAGGCGCGCGGATCGTCGATGAAGCCGGGGCTGCGGCCTTCTTTCAGGTCGACGTGGCCTCGGAAGCTTCCGTAATTGCAGCCGTGGAGGCCGCCGTCGGGGTTCTGGGCGGGCTGGACGTCCTCATCCATGCCGCCGGCGTCGCGCCCTTCGCCGCGGCCGCCGAGACCAAGCTGGATCTCTGGAACCATGTCATGGCGGTCAATGCGACCGGCGCCTTCCTGACCAATCGCGCCGCCTACCCGCATCTGAGAGCGAAAGGGGGGACGATCCTCAACTTCGCGTCCGCCGCCGGCGTGAAGGGGCATCCCGGCAAGGCGGCCTATGCGGCGGCCAAGGGCGCCGTGCTGGCGTGGACGCGAACCATCGCCGTGGAGTGGGGGCGGGAGGGCGTCAGCGCCAACGCCTTGGCCCCGGCCATCTGGACCCCGATGTATGACCAGACCCGCGCCGCGATGGACGAGGACCAACTGGCGGCCCACGACGCCGCCAAGGCGCAGACCATCCCGCTCGGAGGGCGGCTGGGCGACGTCGCCCGCGACTTCGTGCCCGTGCTCGCCTTCCTGGCCTCAGACGGCGCCCGCTTCATCAACGGCCAGGTGATCGCCGTCGACGGCGGCATGCTCATGGTCCGCTAGGGATCAGCGCTGTCCGTGGTTCCGGGACGGGCGCACTTCGCCTGGTAGTGCTTGTATATATTCTGCTATGCGAACAATATTTCGATATCAAAACATTTCTTGACAGCCCCTGTGACGACGCAGGTATTCTGTCCGCTGCTGCGGACGCTGGCGGCCAGGAAAGAAACGCGCCGCCTGCTGCAGGAGAAGGCGCCATCGGCCGGGATCGACCGGACAAGAGACGAGGGAGAGATTGATGGTCGGGACCACACACAAGCCAGGCGAGAGGTCCGGCGTCGAGCCGCCGTATCCGCCGCTCAAATACGCCTGGTATGTGATTGGGGTCCTGTTCGTCGCCACCCTGCTGTCGCAGTTGGACCGGCAGCTGCCAGCCCTCCTGGTCAAGCCCATTCGCGCCGAGTTCGGCATCTCCGATACCCAGTTCAGCTTCCTACAGGGCTATGCCTTCGCCCTCTTCTATACCGTCGCGGGCCTTCCGTTCGGATGGCTGATCGACCGTACCGTGCGGCGCAACCTGATCATCGTGGGCATGGTCGTCTGGAGCGTCATGACGGTCCTCTCGGGCTTTGCGCAGAACTATAACCACCTGGTCCTGGCCCGAATGGGCGTCGGCATCGGCGAAGCCGTGCTGGCCCCCGCCGCCTATTCCATCATCGCCGACTATGTCGCGCCTCATCGGCGGGGCCGCGCCTTTAGCGTCTATTATCTCGCCCTGGCCATCGGCTCGGGCGCGTCCCTGATCCTCGGCGCCCTGATAGCACATCTGGTGCCGGAAGCCGGCCTAGCCCTGCCGTTCGTGGGACAGATGGAGCAATGGCGGATGACCTTCCTCATCGCCGGCGCTCCGGGGGTGATCCTGGCCTTGGTCGTCCTGACTATCCGCGAGCCGGTTCGGCGCGATCAGGCGACGGGCAAGAGCAAGGCGGAAGGCACCTGGATGGAGTTCCTTCGTCATCTGGGGCGCTTCAGGTCCGCCTACAGCCGCGTGCTGACCTATCCGGGCGTGGTCGCTATCGTCGGTTACGGCAACCTGGCCTGGGCCCCCACCTTTTTCGATCGTCGCTTCGACATCCCGACCAAGACCTCGGGTCTGATCATCGGCGTCCTGGTGGCGGTCGGTGGTCTCGCGGGCACCCTGGCGAGCGGCTACATCAGCGACCGCTGGGCGGCGAGAGGCGTGCCTGCGGCCCGCCTACGGGTCGCCATGCTGGCCTGGCTGCTGGTGCTGCCGACGGTCTGCGCCTGGTCCCTGGTGGGAACGCCCTGGTTGAGCTTCCTCCTGCTGACACTGGTCGTCACCGGATTCGGCATGGCCCAGGCGGCGGCGCCGACCGCGGTTCAGGAAATCACGCCCAATCGCATGCGCGGCAAGGCCGTGGCCCTCTATCTCCTGATCGGCGGCCTGGTGGGCATCGGTTTCGGCCCCATGTCGGTCGCCCTGGTGACCGACCATGTGTTCAAGAGCGACGCCGCCTTGCCCTATGCTCTGGCCTTGGTCGGGGGGCCGGTCTCTCTGCTGGGCCTGTGGCTCACCTGGTCGGGGCTCAAACCCTATGAGCGCACGGCCCAGGCCTTGCGCGCGGGGGAATAGGAATGCGGATCTGGCGGCTAAGGCCGTCCGGACCTCAAGCGGCGCCAGCGATGCGGTGTCCCGGTTTCAGAGCGGCGCGACGGTCGGCCTCCTCGAGCGGATCAACCCCTGTCTGGGCAAGGATATCGCGATGGTGGCCCTGGGAAACGATTTCGCAGGCTTCCGCTCACGATCGTTGCGGCGGGTGACTGGAGCTAGGCCTCAAGCCCCCTTGTCGGCGGCGTCGCTCTGTGACGGGCGACGACGGATGGAGCCGGTGATTATCAATTCGTCCGCGCCGCATGCCGGCCGGTCTTACATCAGGAAGATATCATGGCCGGGACGCGTCGCCCCTCGCGCAGGAGAGACCTTCAAGGGCTTACGATCACGGAGCTTGCAAACCTCGCCGGCACGACGGCGCGCGCTCTGAGATATTATGAGGAGTTGGACCTCCTGAGGTGTCCGTCGTCGAAACATTTGGCGCAGGTTTGGCGTGGCGTTAACGGAGAGCGGGCCTCGTCAGGGGTTGGCTTTTAGGCGGCGAGCTTGCGGTGCTGCAAGCGGCGATGTTCGATGGTCTGTTTCTTGATGGCGGCGCG